>Ga0123335_1005563_pt1 | contig 15280 bp, 22 predicted proteins | sample BiotimSIPDNA_2_FD_89707 | JGI IMG/M metagenome (GOLD analysis project Ga0123335, IMG submission 89707) | Anaerobic biogas reactor microbial communites from Washington, USA - Biogas_R2 time_0 SIP DNA | ecosystem: Engineered > Bioreactor > Anaerobic > Unclassified | place: Washington, USA... | reverse complement strand
TTGTTCACGGGCAGTGTTTGCCGCTGATTCCAAATACGGAAGGTTATGACATCGAGTCAGTTACTTGGGAAATTCATAGCCTGCTTCGGATCTTGGATGAAATGGGACAGTTGTGGATACCGGCGTATTTCAGGCCGGGAATGGTCTTGTTGCACTTCAAGATTTGCTGGGGGGTGAAAATTCCTCCACCTCCTTTGCTGTGATATGGCATGAAAGATTTGCAGTTCATAGCTGGTGAGTTTTTTGATTGCGAAATTCCCAAAGAGAAGCGGTATTTGCTGAAATATTTCAAGACAGACTTGCAGATTGCTTTCTTGCGATATTACACAACCTTTGGGGAGCACCGTAACTTTGTGGATCATACCGGACACCGAGCTTCAAGGCGGATGTTGTTCAACTTGCAGGCCCGCTATCACTCACTGGTCAACGCCTATGAAACTGCGAAGCGATCCTTGACTGAAGCAGGTATGGAAACCGTCCTAGCTATTGAGACCGGAAAATTCAGACCATAGGAACCAGCCATGGATAGGCGAGAAGCGATCCTTGAGGAACTGCTGATGATCAAAGGAATGATCGCAGAGGTTCAAGCCAAGTGCAAATTATGGAAAATCCGAGCCGCCGAGGAACAAGCTAGGCAGGTTTCGGTGGGCGAGCCGGTAGAACCTACTGCCGAGTTTCAGGAAGGCGTGGAGGCGGCTGCTTTTCAAATGAATCGTGATTTGGCTAAATATTGTCGCAGGATAAGAGAACTCTCAGAGGAGTTGCGACAATATGGGGAAGTTTATTAGCTGGCTAGAGACAGAGAAGACTCCGGACTATTCGTTCGACAGGTGGGTTAAATCGGCTGAAGACTTGAAGGGGCAGGTGGATTCTCTTGTGGGTACAGCCAAAGAAAAAGAAGCCGAGCTTGACAAGGACGCTGAAAAGAAGAAAAAGGAAGTAGAGGACGAGGACAAAAAGGATAGGGAATCAGATTACGAGTTTAAGGACGACAATCAAAAGAAACTCTGGGGTCAGCTTCAAAAGATAGCCAAGGAGCGGTCGGAAAAGAATCAGGGAAAGGATTCTGATGAGGGAAAATCAAGCAGCAAGGGACGTGCGGGACATCAAGCGAAAGATCGAGGTCAGTCCTGATCTTGATTACGGCGTCCACGTATTTGCCGTGGCGATTTCTAAAGATCGTTTTGCCAACGAGCCCCTGTTCATCCCTACAGCCCCCGGCGACCCGATCAGCAACGAAATCCATGATATTGTGCGTGATCGATACTACTGCCACGGCATCAGCTTTTTAGACATAGGTGAGGTGCCGGTAGGTTTTCGAATTTCTATGGCCGACGCCCTCGGCTGGGAGGAGGATGTTCCTCTCCCCTGCTCTGTCATTAAGCGACACATGAGTCCGGATCAGAAACGTGCTTTTGACCGATGGAAACGAAACTACGACGGACATTGTGAAATCAAGTTCCTTCAGGTGAAGTGTGTTTTCTGAAGTGGTTTCTATTTTTATGGTTGTGTTTGGTATCGTGCAACTCATAGCCACGGTGGTCTTGAGCAGGCGAAGATACCGAAAAGTTGAACGTGAAGTAGAGTTGTACCTTGCAGTTCGTCGAAGCCTTACGGAGGAGTTACATCATTTCTCAGCTTGGCAGCAGTCGGAAGGTAAGGTCAATTGGAAGAAGGAAGGATTCTGATGGCAAAGATGGTTCCACCCAGGGAGACGCCAGATAGAGACTCCAAGTACATGGGTTTGGCCTGGATACACGCTGGTTTTTCGAAAGATCCCAGTACGCAAGTCGGCGCTCAAATCGTTGATGCTTACAATCAGCCCTTGGGGTCGGGCTACAACGGCCCTCCTAGGCTTGTAGACGATGAATCGTTTAGTTGGGAACGGCCGCCGAAAGACCAGCCAGATACCTTTTCAAAATACGACATCATCGTTCATGCCGAGATCAACGCCATCGATCACAGTTGCGGGGCAGATCTGAGCGGATCTACTCTCTACGTAACGGCTTTACCATGTCCGAGATGCATGTTGGAGATCGTCAGAAAAGAGATCGAACGGGTCATGTACTATGACTATCAGTCCTCGAAAAGTTCTAGTCTGCAAAATGCGGCGTGGCGAGAGAAGACCATGGAGATCGCCCGAATGGCTGGCATCAAAATGGAGAAATTTCGAGGAAATGTGGGGTGGATTGCCGACTGGACTCGACGACTGAAGGAGATTGGTATTTTTGATACAGCCGGGCACTAAATACTCGTACTATGGCTGTCAACTTCAATCTAAAAACAGGCGGCCCCTGCCGCCCTCAATCATACTGCCCTGACAAGTTTGGCTGCCCGCCAAATCGATGTCCCGATTTCATTATTCGGAGGCATGATACCAAACCGCCTTTGAAGATACAGGTCGAAGACTGTAACGGGGCATTCGATCTTCAGGCTCTCGTCGTCGAAGTAAATATGTGGGCTTTGGCAAAGCTTCGTGACAACATCACCGAAACCGACGAATACTTCCGGTTGGCGGATAACGTAGGGTTCGAACAAATAATGGTGGGCGACATCATCTTGATGGAACGGGTCCGTCTGCCCGAACGAATGCTGGTTGTGGCCTTTGATGAAGCCAACAAACTAGTTAGAGTACAGCGTGGTTACCATGGCACGACCCCTTCTGCTTGGAAGAAGGGCGACACCCTCAGAATCTTTCGGGTCATGAATGCACCGGCTGAAGCAGAATTGGTCTTTCAGGACATCACTGAAGTTGACGGCAGTGTTACGAAAGATGTTCTGGTGGAATCCTATTTGGTTTACGAGTGGCAGCCCGAAGACACCTGTTTGCCGGGATGCTATTGGCTAGAGTTTAAGGTTCTCAAAATGATCGATGTGGTCTGGTATTTACCGGGCGGACATTGGACTGGAGAGGTTCATTCGCATAGCGATGGATTTTTCTATACGGGCTCACTTCAGACCGACTCATCTGTTCTTTTGTCGTACAATCAGGTGGACGACCGTTACTACTTGCCGGATACGCCTTGGCCAGGAGAAACTCATGTCTTCTCTGGGTATCAATACACAGGATCGGTACACAACGACGGTTCTGTGGTTTTGAGTCAAACTGGGGTTCCGTCTAGTGACGACAGTTCCTATAATGAATACGGACAAACCACTTTGGACATCTCCTTGATTCCTAGTTTTACGGATGAGTCCTTAACACCATACTACTTCGGTTGTGTGCTTGGAGAAGGAGTCGAGTGGGTTCGGAGATTTCCGGTGAGCGGAGAAGGTTTCCTGGTAAAGATAGTAGACAGCTTCACCCCAGAAATTTAGGAGGGGCCATATGCTAGTCTCACGCTTTCTTGTCGAGAGATTAGAAAACGCAGGAGTAAAACACGTATTCGGGGTTCCGGGCGACTATGTGTTGGATTTCTACAAAGAATTGTGGAACAATAAGAATATCGATGTTATCAACAACACAGACGAAAACCATGCTGGATTTGCAGCAGATGCGTATGCTAGGGCGAAGGGCATTGGCTGTGTGGTTCTAACTTACAACGTCGGAGCGTCCAAGGTCATCAACGCCGTACAGTGCGCCTATGCAGAGCGGTCGCCGATGGTGGTAATCTCTGGAGCCCCTGGGATGGACGAACGCTCGGAGGGAATCTTGCTTCACCACATGGTGGGCAGTTTCACCTCGCAAAAGAAGATGTTCGACAACATTACTTGTGCCAGTGTGGTTCTCGACAACCCGGTTACAGCGGGCTATCAGATCGATCAGGCTTTTGAAGCTTTGAGACACTACAAGCGGCCAATCTACATTGAGTTGCCCAGAGACATAGCTAAAAAGGCAATCAGCTATGATGTGTATAAACAAGGTACACCTGTTGCTCCTGACAGTGATCCCGAAAACCTACAGGAAGCTGTTCGTGAGGTGCAGGATTGGATTGGGATGGCCAATCAGCCAATTATCTTAGCAGGCGTCGAGTTGGCACGTTACGGCCTGGGCGACGATCTGTTGAAGTTCGCCAAGCGAGCAAATATTCCAGTCGCCACCACCCTGCTAAGCAAATCTGTGATTAACGAATCGGAACCGCTTTTTGCAGGCATCTACACTGGTGGCAGCAGTACGCCGCTCACTAGAGAGTTGGTGGAGAACAGCGATTGCCTGTTGATGTTCGGCGTGATGCTCACAGATCTTACGCTGTGCTTTAAGCCGTCGAAATTCCAGAAGCGACAGACGGTTGTGGCTTCGGTGGACGGTTTGAAGATCAAAAACCACACCTACACCGGAGTGCAGTTTAAGGATTTCTGTCTAGAACTTTTCAAGGGCGAAGTTGCACAGCGTGCTGTATTGCCCGGTTTGCCAGACAAGAAGCCCAAGGCTGTGTTTCAGCCTGTGGATGCTCCGATCACCACTCGCAGGTTGTTCGAAAAAATTGACTCCGTTCTAAATGACACCATTGCAGTGGTGGCGGACGTTGGCGATTCCATGTTTGGTGCCGCTGATCTAACGATTCACGACCGAAATCTGTTCTACTGTCCGGCGTTCTACACCAGCATGGGGTCGGCTATTCCAGGGGCTCTAGGAGTACAGACAGCCTTGCCAAACGTCCGGCCGTTAGTGCTGGTGGGCGATGGCGGCTTTCAGATGTCGAGTTCTGAGCTAAGCACAATTTTGGACCGAAAGCTCAACCCCATCGTGTTCGTGCTCAACAACGGCGGCTACACCACCGAACGTTATCTTCTTGACGGTGATTTCAATAATTTGCGGGAATGGGACTATCACTTAGTGACGCAAATGATCAAAGGAGGGCAAGGCAGGCTGGTTAAGACAGAAGGCGATCTGGAGGCTGCTGTCAAAGAAGCTATTGACTCGAAAGAGCTATTTGTGATAAATGTATGCCTTGCGAAGACGGATGTTTCTGATTGTCTAAAAAGGATGACCCAAGCTCTCGGGAAGAAAATTTAATGCCAAAACCCGGCAAACAACAGGGCGGAAAGGATTTCGTCCGTTACAACGAGCGAATCCGGATTCCGCAAGTATTGGTGGTGCATGAAGGCAGGAACCTCGGTGTTATGGCAACCCGAGAGGCACTTGCTAAAGCCAGATCCATGGGACTAGATCTGGTAGAGGTTGCGCCACAGGCTCGACCACCCGTATGTTCCATCATGGAATACGGAAAGTACATGTATGACAAACAGAAGCGAGCTAAGTCTCAGTCCCATGCCAAGAAAGAGAAAGAAGTCTCTTTCAGGTATGTGATCGACGATCATGACCTTGTAACGAAAGCCAATCAGGTTCGCCGCTTCCTTGAGAAAGGAATGCGAGTTAAGTTGATGGTGAAGTTCAAAGCCAGGGAGAAGGCTCATAAAGAACAAGGCTTTACAGCGATGAAACGTCTCCTGTCGATGTTGGAGGACGTAGCCACTGTCGAAAAGGCCCCCGGCTTTGAAGGAAACAACATCATAGCCCGTGTATCACATGCAGATTTATTTCCATAACTTCCAGACAATGCCTCGCACCATTGAGATTGTAGGATACACAAAACCCGAACCCGATTTTCCTATGGCTTGGTATGCCGATGATGGACCGCCGCCTGAATATGACGAGGACAAAGTGCCAATGCTGGATTTAGGAAAATACCATCGCATAGACCACGAACGAACTGAGAAAGGATGGAACATCAAAGGTCATCCTCGCATTCGCACAATGGTAGTGTCACGCCCACCAAGAGAAGTGATCCTAAAGGGCGATGAAGACACTGGTATCACAATGAGTTCTAAGAAATTCTGCAAGTTTGTTCGTAAGGACGACAATACGATCCAACTTAGTATGCTCGACATCATGGAGTATCTCTGTCTTGAGGACTGCAAATGGTCAGACGAGTTGCCATGCTTCTTTACTTCTATGGATGCGAAACATCTGCCAGATGCTACAGAAATTCAACCAGTTTTGTATGAGTTAGCGGAGGCACGTTGAAACTCAAGCGATCCAGCAAATGCACATTGAAGTTCGCCACCCAAGCGAAACGACAAACACTGAAAACCATTCTCACAGAGTATGGTAAGGTTGTCAATTTCTTCATTGAGCAGTTCTGGATCAACACACCCACAAAAGCCGAACTGCTGAAAGACATCGTGAACCTGCCCAATACTTGGCTCTCAGCACGGCTCAGAAAAGTTGCCGCCAGAGAAGCAATTGATATGGTGAAGGCGGTCAAGGAAGCAGGAAAGACAACTAAACCCGTTCATCGTGGCAAGAGGATGCACGTTTCTTCCACAATCGCTTCCTTGCAGATCAGAGGTAAAGCCAAAGAGTTCGATTGCTGGCTTCATTTGGCGAGCATGGGCAACAATATCATCCTTGATCTTCCGATCCGAGGGCATAAGCACATCAACCGCCTGATGGCGGCTGGCAAACAATTGGCGTCTTACATCATCACTGAAAACTACGTTCAGTTTTGTTTTGAGATCGAAACTGGCCCGAAGACCCAAGAAGGTGAAGTTGTTGGAATTGATACGGGGATCAATGCTCTAGCGAGCCTGTCCAATGGACAGCAACTCGGAACGAAGGTCAAAGAGCAGATTGAAGTCATCAAGAACAAGAAATACGGAAGTAACAAACAGAAGAAGGCTCGCAGAGCCTTGAAGCAGTATATGGACGAGACAGCGAAAGTTGCTGTCTCTGGCAAGAAGTTGGTCGTAGTTGAAGGTCTGAAAAAGATGAATCACAAGACCAAACTCACACGCCGAGTGAGTAAAAGTATTCGGCGTTCTCTCGGTGCATGGTGTTATCGCTACTGGCTCAACAGGATACAAATGGCGTGTGAAAATAACCGTGTTAGTTTCAGAACTGTCAATCCTGCCTATACCAGTCAGCGATGTCATGCTTGTGGTCACACCGAGAGCGGGAATCGCCACAGAGAGATGTTCTCATGTCTGTCTTGTGGTCACACAGATAATGCGGATTTGAACGCAGGGAAGAATATCTTGTGGCGATTTCTGAGTGGACCTTACGGTGCCGCTTACAAACCTTCTATTGCTTGAAGTCACTGAATCTGGTAGAAATTACCTGATTCAGATTTTTATAGTTTTGAAGGAACGGTGTCTCCAGTGAATCGCATAAGCCTAGGCCGGAAACAAAGCAAGATTCTGAAGGCGATTCGTGACTGTGGTCCGCCTCAGTCGGTGCCGGTAATTAAGGGGCTGTTGAGACATCTGCGCTATTGCTCTCAGGCTGATGTGGATGCTTTCGGTTCCGTCGCCGGTAATTTGAAGCGGTTCTCGGAAGATATCAACCTGGACAACCCCCACCCGGATCTGACTTGCCTTCTGGGTGGACAACTGGTCTCTGAAGAGCCGGATTCGTTCAATCGCATCGCTGTTGATGTGTTTCAACTCTATTGGCACGCAGCCCAGTCTGGAGTATGCAGTCGTGTTTTGGATACGCTGCGTAATTTGTTCTGGAGTCAAGATGGGCTGAAAACAATTGACGATCAGTATAGCCAGACCAGCATTCGTTTCATTTCTGATCGGTCAAGGCGTGATGCCCTCCGGGCGATGCTCGTCAGATCTTGCCACGTAGTCGGGTTGGGAGAGCTTTATCATGCCGGGGCGACGATGTGGGAACAGACAGTAGAGACATTCGATGGCTATGCTCGCTATTTCAACAAGTATGAAAAAGACTTAGAAGTAGCCGAAGCAAGGATACAACATTTTCGTAGCCTCAACCTTCCCATGATGGCTGAGGAGATCGCAAAATCGGTCGAGAAAATAAAACAGGAAGCTGGGGAAGATCAGTACCACGGTTTCAAGAAAATCTCACTGACGGTCGCCTCGATCATTCTGGGTAAAATGCATGGGTATCGCTTCTTTGACGGGGGGCCGAAGAGTGCGTGCGGTTGGGGCAATATGGTTTCTGCAAGGGATGGCCGCTACGCCTATGCTCCTTTGGATGTTTTCGGAGATTACGAATTCTACCTCTTCAAATCTTGGCCATACGATGCCCGGATCGAATATTGGCCACGACTCTACGCCTGTCTGGAATTGCAGGAGTTGTTGCCGCCTCGGATCAAGAGTTTGATTGAGTTTTTAGAGGAGTACCCAGAAGTAAATAAACATCCGCTCTTCGACCAGTACCATGTCCTGGTTCCGGGCCTCAATTATCCGTACCCCATTTATGGCGAAACGATGAAGCTGCGGAAGGTCAACGGAGAAGTGCTGGAATTCTCTGGAAGGCCCGAAGAGGCTCACTTCGTATTCGACCGTGATTTAATTGAACACAGGCTGGTGACGCCAGTTTTGCTCGGGGAAAGAGATCGAGAGTATTACTTCATATCCTATTTTATGTAATGCCTCGGTTGTTGGTCAAAAATACAGGCGACTTTTCCCTTGTCCTCACGGACGGTACGCACGGAATTCGCATCCGGCCCGACGAGTTCTTTTGGTACGAGGCCGATTCGCTACCAGAATTTCTGATCCAACAGTTCGATGCAGGCAACATCGACTATTGGATATATGGATCGAATCCTGGGATAGACTGGAGAAAGGAGGGGTTTTGAGTCGTCTTGCGTACTATATTGTTAAGAACAAAAGCGGGATAGACCTAAAACTAAACATAACCTTGCCTGATGGGCGGGTTGTTGAGGACATCTGGGAAGCTGGCGAAGTGGCTTCATTGAATTCCATGGGTTTGGCTTCACTCCGATGCAGCGTTGGTTGGTCCGAATTCCAGTTGGCTTTTGATGTGAACGCCATAACAGAAGAGCAGAGGCCAGTGTGGATGAAAGAAGGGTAGCGAACAGTTGCCCTAAAATCTACGGAAATCTACCAATACCTCATAAAATAATTCCTCACAAAATCTTGCAAAATGCGATTTTCTGTGCTAAAATCTTTTTTCACGATACTATATAAGATGTGAGGAAACACTATGAGTCACAAGATTGTAAGAATTACAGAAACAGAGTTTGAAACCGACGATGGCAAAGTGCATCCGATGATGTTTGAACTAGACGAAGTTCCAACCATCGAAGAGTTTCAAATCATCTACGACGAATGGCTCCAAGTGTTCCGTGAAAAGGAACTTTTGGAGGCACATGAGTCAGAAGTTAGTTAGTATCGGTAAAACCGCCGAAATGCTCGGCGTGTCCATCAACACATTAAGACTTTGGGATCAAGAGGGCAAACTTCAACCAGTCAAGACTCTTGGCAACCATCGTCGCTATAAATTAGAGGACATTGAAGCACTCTGCGGCAATGCTCCCAAAAAAGCCAAGAGTGATCTCGTTCGGGTCGTGTGTTATGCAAGAGTAAGCAGCCACGAACAAAAAGCTAAAGGCGACCTTGAGCGTCAGGCAGGACGCATCCTCTCGTATTGTGCTGAGAAGGGCTACCACGTTGTCAAGTCCTACGAGGAAGTGGGGTCGGGCATGTGTGATACCCGTTCTCGCCTCCAACAACTCTTCAAGTTGGTCGCTGATGGTAAGATCGACAAAGTAATTGTCGAACATAAAGACCGTCTCACTCGGTTCAACTTTAACTTCTTGGCTCAATTCTTTCAAAGTCATGGAGTGGAGATTGAGTGGGTGAGTGAAGTTCTTGGCAACAAGTCTTATGAGCAGGAACTTGTCGAAGATATGCTCACGCTGATGTCTTCGTTTAGTAACAAAATATATGGTAAACGGAGTGCAGAGAACAGGAAGAAAAAGAAGGAACTAGAATCTATGAAGTCATCGCAAAGTTTGGTGGAAGTGTCCTAAAGATGGATATGAATGGAAGTGTTCGGTAAACAATAGAACCAACAACAAAAATGGTTGTCCTAGTTGTAATGAATCAAAAGGCGAAAAGGCGATTACCAAATATTTACTGAGAAATGGAATAAAACATAAAAGGCAATGTAGGTTCGCTTCATGCCGTAGTAAACGTTCATTGCCTTTTGATTTTTGTATTAAAAAAGGTAAAAAGTTAGCATTGGTGGAATATCAAGGGCAGCAGCATTACATGCCAGTGACATTCGGAAGTAAATCTGTTAATGCAGAAAAAAGGTTGAAAACCGTCAAAAATCATGATGATATTAAACGAAGGTGGTGTAAAAAGAAAAACATTCCGCTACTAGAAGTTCCTTATTGGGAATATGAAAAAATCACAACGTTGTTACATAATTTTCTGAAAACATTGTCGGAGGATGATTGAAAGTAATACGGGCAACAAAATGTAGTCTCAAATTCATTACGGAGACTAAACGACAGAAACTCAAAGAGGTTCTTGCGGAATACTCAAAGGTGGTCAATTTCTTTATTGACCGCTTCTGGGATCATCCTCCCAAAAAAGCAAAACTCTTGAAGTCAATCGTCAATCTCCCGATTACATGGCTCACCGCCCGCCTCCGCAAAGTTGCTGCCCGTGAAGCACTTGATCTTATCAAATCATCGAAGGAGTTGGCGAAGACTCGCAGCGAGGAACAAGGAGTTGAAATCCTGCCCGTTAAGCCCGTCCACTCTGGACGCTCCATGAGCGTCAGTTCTACCATTGCCTCGCTCCAAATCCCAAAGGAAACAAAAGAATATGATGCGTGGCTTCATCTAGCGAGCATTGGCAATGGAATTATCATTGACATCCCTGTTCGCTTCCACAAGCACTACAATGCCCTGCGGGAGCGTGGGAAACGATTAGAGTCCTACATCATCTCGGAAGATCGTGTTCAGTTATGCTTTGAAATTGAAACTGGTACAAAGAAGACCGAAGGCGAAGTCGTCGGGCTGGACACTGGAATAAATGTTCTGGCATCGACCAGTGATGGGAAGCAATATGGACAAGATGTTAAGAAACTGATACAAATAATCAAGAGGAAAGAGCATGGAAGCAATAAACAGAAGAAGGCACGGAGGGCATTGAGGCAACGGATAGATGAGGTTTTCTCGGTGGTCCCTACGGTGCCGCCTACCAACCCAAAAATTTTTTGTCTCATTGTGAGATTTTAGTAGATTTTTAGGAACGGTATACGCTGACCAATGGCAAGGTTGCTAAACCGGTACGTGTCAAATATATGAATCAGGAGGTTTTGGAATGTACGATCACAAGGACGGGATTCGCTTAAGGAAGTTGCATAAAGGAGACTTGCACACCTTGTTGGCCCTCAAGCAGGAGAGTTGGTGGGGCACTCACAGCACGTTGATTGTGAGCATAGAGGATCAGATCCGATGGTTCGATAACATCGGCAGGGACTCACTTTACATGATCGCAGAAAAGTCCAACGGTGCAGTAACCAAGGAGAGCACAGGATTTGTACCAATCGGTATCGCTTGCTACACGGAGATCGATTGGTATGGTCGCACATTGAACATCAGTGGTTCTATTTACAAGATGTACCGTCCAGACTGGGAGAAGGTGGTCAAACCAGCCTTCTCTGCTGGGTTAGATTTCGCTTTTGAGGTGCTCAACATGCACCGGGTTGGTGCAGAAGTTCTTGAGACACATTCAGCGGCCCAGAAGTTGGAGCTAGGTCATCTTGGTTTCGTCATGGAAGGACGGCGTAGGAAAGCCGTCTATAAAGCGGGCCGGTACTATGACTCTATTGTCCTGGGCTTGCTTCGGGACGAGTGGGAGAAACACGAGCGAGTATTAAAGTACGGGGGTTGCTGCAACGACAACTTTGATCACGATTTGGCGGACAGGGCAATCGAAAGGTTCAACCGAGTGTATGAGAGGACTTCAAACGTTCAATAGCATCTTCTATCCGGTGGTCAATCGTATCGATGCGGAGCCATAAGTTCTCTCGACTGTAGATGACCTCGCAGTCCACTACAGTTTGGCCGAGATGCCGGTGAAGACTTCTTACGGTGTGGTAGAACCACTCGGCTTGCAATGAGAACCCCTCCACAATTCTAACATCTGGTCCCCGGTCCACCATCATGCTGGCGTACTCTGATGCCACAAGGTGATCGTGGTGGTTTTGTCTCCAATGCTCCATCACCTTCCCTATGCATGTGTAGATGGAAGTCGGGTCCGCTTCAAATCCCGAGTATTCGGCAGGCAGGAACTCGGGATGTCGGAGTGCTGTGATTAGAGCCACGTAGTCAGCGTTGATTCGTTCGTATGGAGCTACTGTAACTTGTGAGGCAATCTTAGCCGCACCTTTGATGAGGAAGACTTTGTTACGCATGAGGCCATTCTCCTATCTTTGGCATAATTCTGTTTTGTCGGCAATATTCTGTGACTTCTGGGGTTGCCCAGAAGTCAAGCATGTCTAGGAAATGGTTGAGGTCTTCGCTGCCTTGGACCAATTCTAGCCACAGCGCAGTTAGCATGTCAAACTTACCTTGAAGTTGACCTGAGTTCAGTAGAGTGTACCAGTTTTTCCATCTTTCGCACATCGAATTCCTTTTCATTAATGCGAGGTGGCCACTAGCCTTTCTGCTCCACTGTCCGTAGGAGCGGATAGGGTAGTGGTGTCGATATACTTCTACGGTATGCTCGCCTTGCACGCCTTGGACAGCGTGGTTTCCGTGCTCTATCACAAAACTGGGGTTTGGCCTGTGTGCCACTTTGCATTCTTGTGGTAGACCGGCGTGGTTGAGATCCAGATACCACCGCATTGACTGCACACTGAAGTCTTCACCGGTTGGTGGGTGCAAGTACATCCTCTCGCAAGCAACCACTTCGCTTCTCATTTTTCTTAGGTTCGGCAATCCGCACCATAGTTCATCGGCATCAAGATGAACCACCCAGTCCGGGTTAAATTTGCAGGCGATCTTCGCCATCCTAGTGACCCACTCGGATTGGTGGTGGTTTTCTCCTGGTTCTTCTATAAGTTCCTTGACTTCGGAGTATTTGGAAACGATTTCCTTGGTGTGATCTTCTGAATGATTATCTGTAATAATGAAAGCGGAAACCCCTTGCTCGATATGGTGTTCCAGGTTTGTTGCGATGATATCCTCTTCGTTTTTGGCGAGAATAGTTGCAACAATACTGAGTGCTGGTTTTGTCCGGAGCATACATATAAAATAGCTATGTTGAAGGAAACTAATAACCTTAAGATATTGATTTTGATGCCGTATTACAACAGACCGCTGTTGGTGCGGAACGCTCTCCAGAGTGTTTTGGAAGCGAATCGGCATCATACAAACTGGCATTTAGCATTTGGCGATGACGGCAGTCGTATTCCAGGTCGGCCGATTGTCGAGGAAATACTTGCCGGACATCTGCACCAAGTGACGTTCGTGAGAACCGAGATGACGTTTGAGGAGAAGATCCGGGAAGGTCTGGTGTTGGGTAAGCTCGCCAATCAGGTGATTAGTGAATCGGACGCAGACATTGGAATTATTCTGTGTGATGACGATGAGTTAGTTCCCACCTATTTGAAGGGGCTATCTGATTTTTTTACGAAGAACCCTTCGGTTTTGTACTGTTACTCCAAGGTGTATCTGTACAATCCCATCATCCAAACCAGCAAACAAGCGAAGAAGCAAACGACTGGCAAGTTCAATCAATGGAACCAACCTATTGATCCAGTGGGCAAGGTGGACGCTTCCCAAGTTGCGTGGCGGCTTGACTGTTGCAAAAAATATGGTGCGTGGTTCAAAGAAAGCACAAAAGAGGTACTTGGAAAACCATGGACTAAGGATACAGACAAATCTTTCTTCGAGAATCTCTACTCTAGATGTGGCCAATGTTATCCTTCGGGTATAGTTGGTCAGTTCAAAGGAGTTCATGATTATCAATTGCTTTGGCACAAGAATGTACCTGCTGGCGCTCTCTGGGCTTATGATCAGATGTGCCAGGACTTGGGAGGAGTAGCATTTTGAAAGATCCATATGTTGTACTAGGTGTTAATCGAGACGCACCGGATGAAGACATCCAAAAGGCTTACCGTTCGCTGGCCAGAAAATGGCATCCAGACATGCATCGGGATGAGGAAGCCAAGAAGCTGGCTCAGGAAAAATTCAAGGAGATTTCGGCTGCCTACGAAATGATTGGTAGTGCTGAGAAGCGGGCACAATTCAATCGCTTCGGGGCTGCTAGGTCAGGGACGACGAACCCCTTTACTGGTCATTGGAAGCCGTTCGGGTCGTTCATGGATGATTTCTTTGGTTCTTTTGGTCGCAGAGAACCACCTCGTGGAGAACACATTGTCGTTGAGCAAGAAGTGACTCTAGATCAAGTCCTCAATGGCGGGGAAGTGGAGGTCACATACCGTCGCCATGATCTTTGCCCGAAGTGCGGTGGGGTTGGAGGCGAACTGACTCAATGTTCTGACTGCCAAGGGACTGGGGCTCGTATCATCCATGGGGCGGCGATGACCGTTCGCACCCCCTGCAACCGATGTGCGGGAACAGGAAAAGCCATGGGCACCCCTTGCGGTGATTGCACCGAGGGAAGGCTGGAGCCGAAAGAACATACAGCAAAATTTGCCATCCCCAAGGGCGTCGAGGACGGGATGAGGTTCGTGTACCACGGAAAGGGAGAGCCGGTTCCAAACGGCCAGCCGGGCAATTTGTATGTTGTGGTCAGGGTGCGTCCGCACGAGCAGTTTGAGCGGTTACGAGACGGTGGCTTACTCTATCGGGTACCAGTCTTATACACCCAGTTGGTTCTCGGGTGTGAACTCGAAGTGCCCACGCTCGAAGGCATCGCTACTGTGAAAGTGCCTCCGGGAACTCAGGATCGTAACAAGTTCCGACTGCGGGGACTGGGCTTGCCGATTTTTAACAACCAGCGAGACATATATAGACGTGGAGACCAGATCGTCGAACTTCACCTAAAAATCCCCACTGATCTCACCGAGGATCATCGTAAATTGATCGACGCTCTGGCAGAATACGAAGGTTCGGAAAGCAGTTAGGAGAGCGACATGGACGACCTATTAAAGAACAAATTTTTGTGGGTGGTTGCTGCAATCACATTCATCAACCTTTTTGTGTTCGTGGGCGGCAAAATAGTTGTAGACAAGGCAGCAGATGCAGTGATTGAACGTTTGCAACAAGATTACTCACCGTCTCCTTACGGCCCAGGATTTGACCCGGACAAACTCCACCCTAGCGAGGGCGAACAGCCAGTGGAGCCGAAGAACTACTACGAGCTAAAAAGGTTTCGCCCAGACCCGGTAACGCTGGATGTGCTAGAAAGTAACCAGTGGCGAGAGGGGTGGGAGCAAGAAAGAGGTTTTAGTCCCGCACAATAGCTTTGTCGATTTTCGAGTAAGCTCTGGTTTGATCCTGTGGGTGCCGTTGGAAAGTGATTGTCATTGTCTTCCCTAGTGAAGGTGTCCCCTCGATTTTACGGTACTCGTCATATG
>Ga0123335_1005562_pt1 | contig 15283 bp, 10 predicted proteins | sample BiotimSIPDNA_2_FD_89707 | JGI IMG/M metagenome (GOLD analysis project Ga0123335, IMG submission 89707) | Anaerobic biogas reactor microbial communites from Washington, USA - Biogas_R2 time_0 SIP DNA | ecosystem: Engineered > Bioreactor > Anaerobic > Unclassified | place: Washington, USA... | reverse complement strand
TCATGACCCGGGCATTGAAGCCTTAGCCAACTCCCAAGGATTTTGCAGGAAGCCGCACCACGGAGGGGCCATGCGTTTTTTATTGGTTGGAGATACCCATGGGGAAAAGGACCTTGGCAAACTGCGCGCGCCTGAGGTGGCACGCCTTGGGCTTGGTGAGCAGGACGCCATCATTCACCTGGGGGACCTTGGTGCGCCCTGGCGAAAAGACAGCGACGATGTCCTGAAGTGGTGGCAGAGACTGCCCATGCAGGTCATCATCTGCCTGGGGAACCATGAAAACTATGGATGGATTGCCCGCCAGCCTGTTCTCAGGCGTCATGGCTGCCTGGGCCACGATCTGGGCGGGAACCTGTTTGCCCCCCTGCCAGGGGAGACTGCCACCCTTGGCGGCAGGCGTTTCTGGTTTTATCCCGGCGGTTTGTCCATCGATTTCTTCCTGCGGGAGCCAGGGGTAGACATATTTCGCGAGGAGCTGTTGATAAACGCCCAGGCAGAGGCCATCATCGCTGACTACTTTGGCTGCGGGGTGCCCGATTTCCTTATCACTCATGATGGGCCCCGGGAGTTTGTGAGCGGGCGCCTCGGCTTCCCCCTGCGCATGCCCTCGGAAAGCTATTACACCCATATGGAAGAAACACCCGGAAGCCGTGCCCATCCCGCCTTTATGCTGGACAGGATATACGCTTCCGGGCGCTACAGGAAGTGGTATTTCGGCCACCACCATCAGGACATCGCTTCAGGCGGTTTGCGCTGCCTGTTTCGCCTGATGGTGCTGGAGGACAGCGTAACGGGTGAAAACCAGATTATCACGCCATGATCGTTTTCAGTCGGACGGCTGCTCAGCTTCAAAGGCGGGGATGAGGTAGCCGTAGCCTTTCGTTTCCATCTCCTCAAAGGGGATAAAAGTGAGGGAAGCCGAGTTGATGCAATAGCGCATGCCGCCCCGGTCCACGGGGCCATCGGTGAAGACATGGCCCAGGTGGGCGTCTCCGGAGCGGCTCTTGACCTCTGTGCGCACCATCCCATGGGACAGGTCCTTGTATTCTTTGATCAGGTCTTCAGATATGGGTTTAACGAAGCTGGGCCAGCCGCAACCGGCGTCATACTTGTCAAAGGAAAAGAACAGCGGCTCTCCGGTGGTCACATCCACATAGATGCCGGGGCGCTCCTCATCCCAATATTCGCCGGTGAAGGGGCGCTCGGTCTCCCCCTGCTGGGTCACGCGGAAACTTTGGTCGCTGATTTTTTGCTTCAGTTCTTCAGGTGAAAGGCGGGGATAGTTGGGCACCAGGCCTTCTGCCCGGGCAGGGCGCGCCGCAAGGAACAGCCAGGAGGCCGCCAGCAGCATGAATATGAAATATTTCATCAGTAACTCCTTATGCTGTTGAAGCCAAAAAGCGGCAGGGTTTCGCCGCTTTTGAGGCATTTGAGGGTTTATGTCCCGCCTTACTCGTCCCCGTCCTTGCGGCGGGTGGCCCGGCGCTTGCGCGGTTCGGAATCGGCATCGGAATCATCCAGCTTGCCGGCCGGCTGGGAATCCTCCCGGGTAAGCCGGTAACTGCTGCCGCCGTCATCGCTGGCAGGCGGCGGTGCCACGGGGGCAGTGTCCCCTTTGGCGGCTTCGCCTTTCTGGGCAAGGTATTTCTCGTGGGGCAACGTGATCGGCTCAGCAGCTTCCCCGGGCTCTTTGGCCCCTTCGGGAGTGGCCTCCGCAGCGGTCTCGGCAGGCGTTTCCGTGGGAGGGGCGGTGTAGTCGCGGGTGCCGCTTACTTCAAAGGAATCATAGGCGGCGTTGCTCTTGGCCCTGGCCCGGGCGCGCGCTACAGAGCTGATGGCGAAGAGGATCAGCGACAGGCCAAACAGAACCCCCACAGCCAGGCTGGCGATGAACAGCGCGTTGCGCGCCCCGGCGCTGGCGCTGTCCTGGGCAAAGTCCTGGGGCACCGGTGTCAGCGTCACCAGGGGATCGGGGGTCACCACTACCTCCCGGGTGGGCGCAACAGTAGGCGCCACATAGGCGATATCCAGGGTGTTGGATTCGAAGGTCATCTGAGTATCCTGGACATCCGTGGCGACAGCGGAGAAACGGAACTTCCCGGCCTGGGACAGCTTATAGTCCCGTGAAACGGTCATGCTCTGCCCGGGTGCCAGGACATTGATGGTGTAGATATCCTGGCCGCCATGGACGATCCGGATGCTTTTGGCCTCATTGTTGCTGTCATTGGTCACCACCAGGTCAAAGGTGATGTCCCCCGGGATTTCGGAAATGGAATCCCTGCTGGCTGTGAGGATCAGGTTTAGCCGGAGCATCTGGCCTTCCGCATAGGCGGAAACCTTGAGGTCGGGCACCACCTCCTGCTGGGTGACCCCAGTATTGTCCTGAAGGTTCAGCGTAAACTTGAAGGTGGTCGTCTCATTGAGGGTGACCTCCTTGGTCCGCTCAACAGTCTGGCCGGCGGGGATGGTGAGGTTGGAAAACACTTCGCCCAGGAGAGGGTCGGTGACGGTGACATTGGAGTAGGAGATGTTCCCGGCGTTCCTGAGGATGAGCGTCAGCGTCGCTGTTTCTCCGATGTTGACCTGCTGCTTGTCACTGGTCAGCGTGTAGTTCAGGGCCGGCCTGGCCAAGGGGATCTGCACGGGGGCGATGGTCACTTGCTGGGTGGTGCGTTCCCCCTCCTGGCGGTAAGTCACCTGGGCGGAACTGGTGAGGTCTGCCGTGGGCGACTTTTTGGAAAAGGTGACCTGCCCGCTTTCTCCGGGGGCCAGGGAAGCCACCGTCTGGATGCGGGTAGAGATCAGCCGGTTCTCCCGGACCTGGATGTTGGTGAGGGGCACATTGCCCTGGTTGACCAGGTCATAAAGGATGGTGACCTCGCCGGTGCGGCGAACCACCTCCGGGGTGATGGTGCGGGTTACCTTCAGGGCCACCCTTTCGCCGGCAAAGGCGATTTCAGCGGTGGCGGGCAGGTTGTGCTCCACGATGTTGCCCTGCGCGTCGGTTTTGTTGTAGTTGAGGGTATAGACCAGTTTGCCTTCGTCCAGCTGTGCCTGGCTGACCTGGTACTGCCCTTGCCAGGGCATGCTCTGCCCGGACTTCAGGGGGAACAGGGAACCGCCGTCACCAAAGGAGGTGACCAGCCTGCCATCCGGGTCCTTCAGTGACAGGGGAACGGTGATGTCCTCCTCCCCGGCGTTTGATACCCGGGCAGACACCGTGACCGTACCGGGTGCTGTGAGGCTGGACGGCTCCACGCTCAGGGTAAAAGTGAGGCCCGCTTCGACAGAGGCCGCAAAAGCGCCTGGCAAAAGGAGCAACACGGTGAGGGCCACAATAATGACTGCGGCGCGGCGTTTATGCGCTATCAGGGCATTCATTCTGCCCATCCCTCCTTCCAGCGCGCTTTGCGCGCTTTGGCCGGAACCCAAATTATTACAGACATCTTACAGCACCTGGCTGGGAGTGTCAAGCATTCCGGGGCTGTTTTGTCAATGGTGACCGGCTTTTTGGCGGCGATGGGACGGACGTTACGCTTTGTGATATAATTGCCACAAACCTGAGCACAGGAGGACGGACCATCAACAGGCTCTTTGACAACAGGCCCTTCGAAAGCGAAGGGGCGCTGATAAACCGGGAGGACTATCCCCGCCACAGGCTGTTCAAGCGCCGCACGCGCAAGCCCAGCTTCGTGTTGGCGGTCATCATCAACACCTTCCAGATGCTTTTTCTGGTGGTGCTCCTGGCAGGCCTTGCGGGCATTGGCGCGGTGGTCGGCATTGCCAAAGCGTATGTGGAGACAGCGCCTGTGCTGGATATCGCCAAAATCAGCGACCAGGACCAGACCTCCTTCTTCTATGACCGCGACGGAAACCTTATCACCGACTACAAGGGCACTGAAAACCGCATCATGGTGGGCATCGATACCATGCCCCATTACCTGAGAAATGCCTTTGTAGCGGCGGAGGATGTGCGGTTTTATGGCCACAGCGGGGTCGATCTCAAACGCATCATCGGCGCCTTTGCCACCAACTTCATTTCCGGCTCCCAGCAGGGTGGTTCCACCATCACCCAGCAGCTGATCAAGAATACCCTGCTCTCCTTCGAGCAGAGCTATAAGCGCAAAATACAGGAGGCCTACCTGGCGCTTCAGCTGGAGACACGCTACACCAAGGACGAAATCCTGGAGAGTTACCTCAACACCATCTACCTGGGGGAGAACTACTATGGAGTCAAGGTGGCAGCCGAAGGCTACTTCGGCAAAGAGCTCCAGGAGCTGACCCTCAGGGAGTGTGCCATGCTGGCCGGGATGACCACCAACCCCTACTATTATAACTGCCGGCGAAATTTCTTTACCCGGCAGGCTGAAGGCACCGACTACGCAGCCATCACCAACAACCGCACCAATTATGTCCTCAGGGTGATGTATGAGCATCAGATGATCACCCATGCCGAGTTCACCGAAGCCCAGGGTGTGGACACAGCCACAGTGCTTAAGGACGATCCCCAGGGGGAGTCCCTTTATCCCTATGCGCATTATGTGGAGTATGCGGTCCGGGATGTGGTACAGACGCTGCTGAAGCTTGAAGGCCTGGAGAACACCTCTGCCAACCGCGGGAAAATGGAGACCAAACTGCGCACCGGCGGCTATAAGGTTTACCTGGCACTGGATACGCAGATGCAGAAAACCCTGGAGGACACTCTCTACAACTACAGGGATTACCCTGCCCTGAGGGACCCGGGCACAGAAATCTACCGCGCCAAGAACCCTGACGGCACCTTTGCGGACATTATCCAGCCCCAGGCGGGCGCCGCCATTATCGACTACCGCACCGGGGAGATCAAGGCCATCGTGGGCAGCCGCACGCCGCCTGACGCCCGGAAAACCCTGAACCGCGCGGTGGACATGAACATGCCCGTGGGCTCCTCCATCAAGCCGCTGACGGTCTATGCGCCAGCCTTCGACATGGGGGCGGGCGGCGGCTCGGTGGCCTACAATATGCCGCTTCCCATCAGCGGATGGCTGGGGAGCGACCGGCGGGATTCGTGGCCTGAGAATTATGGCGGCAGCAGCTACCGGGGGCCGGAGAGTTTCCGGACGGCTCTGGTCAAATCCGACAACACAGCAGCTGCCTGGGTGATGATGAACTATGTGGGCGTAGACCGTGCGGCAGACTATCTGCGCCGGCTGGGTGCCGCGGAGGAGCACATCGCTGCCACGCCCTTCGGGGTGGCCCTTGGCGCTTCCGGCCTCACGCCCCTTGAAATGGCCACCGCCTTTGGCGTGCTGGGCAACGGCGGCGTCTACCAGCAGCCCATCAGCTTCCTGGGCATCATGGATAAGCATGGCAAAGTGCTCTATGACGCCCATGCCGGCCAGGACCGCCGCCAGGTGTACAAGCCCTCCACCGCCTGGCTGACGGTGGATATCCTCAAGCAGGTGATCACAGACGGCACCGGCCGCTCCGCCCGGATCAACGGTCAGACGGTAGCGGGGAAAACCGGCACCAACTCCGAACAGAAGGGCGTGTTCTTCAGCGGGCTGACAGGGTGGTATTCCGGTGCTGTATGGATCGGGCATGATAACTACAAGGCCCTCTCCTCCAAAACCACCGGCGGCAATTCCGCGGCCAGGCTTTGGCAAATTTTCATGGAGAGAATCCATCAGGACAAGAACCTCCAGAACCGGGATATCCTGGACGGCGGCCCGGAAAGCTATGGCCTGGTCCGGGTGACCACCTGCGCGGTTTCCGGCCAGCTGGCCACGGAAGCCTGCCGGCATGACGCCATGGGCTATGGCACAGTCACGGACTATGTAGCCCGGGAGGCTGCACCCCAGGTGTCTTGCCAGATGCACCAGAACATCACCACCTGCACTGCCAGCAATATGATTGCCGGGCCATACTGCCCGCCCGAAACCCGGGCCACCCGGGGGGTGTTGGTGCTCCCCCAGGGGCACCCATTGGCGCGTTTTGCCAATACCCAGTATGCAAATGTGCTGTCCCAATACCTGGGCCCCTACGCGGCGGCGGGCTCCGGGCTCGCCACAGCCCAGACTTGTACGCTCCATACCCATGGCGGGGATTATGGCCAGGGCATTGTCACCAATACCCTCCTGCCAGACGCCCAGGCCCTTCTGATCCAGGCTTCAGCCCAGCTGGCGGCATTGCCGCCCGGGACGCCGCAGTATGATGGGCTCCTTGGCGCCATTAACAACCTCAACAGCGTCATCAGCCAGAACCCCGGCCTGGACACGCTGGCGGGTGCAATGGGCATCCTGACGCAGGCAATGGCTGCTGCGATGCCCTGAAGAATCTGCGGATTCTTCAGCGGGATAGAAGACGGAGGCCTTTTCTCCTGCTGGCTGCGCTCACGGCCGGAAAAAACCGTTGAATGTTTTGCATTCGGAGGGCTCCGCCCTCCGGCGCCTGCGGTAAGCTGGCAACATGATTAGGGGACAATCCGTTACACATCGATTGTCCCTTGCCTATTCTCCGCCGATATGACAAAATGGCCCAGCCAACAGGGCGAGTGATTTTAAGGCAGGGTTTATGAACCGTTTCAAGCGCGTATTTCTCGGTGACCGGGCGTTTTACCGCCAGGTCATCGCCATTGTTATCCCGGTGATCATCCAGAACAGCGTTACCAACTTCGTCAACCTCCTGGACAATATCATGGTGGGGCAGCTGGGCACCGCCCAGGTGTCAGGCGTTGCCATTGCGGGCCAGCTGGTCTTCATTTTCAACCTGCTCATATTCGGAAGCCTTTCAGGTCCCGGCATTTTTGGCGCCCAGTTTTATGGGGCAAAGAACCTGGAGGGGTTCCGGGATACTTTCCGGCTCAGGATTTGGTTCTGCGGGAGCATTCTGGTGCTGTTCGTCATTTCGACGCTGGTATTCCATGACCCGCTGATCGGCCTCTTCCTGCAGGGGGAGGGCGATCCGGCTGCAGCGGGGGAGATGCTTGCCTATGGCCGGGAGTACATCCTTTGGATGCTGCCGGGCATGCTGCCCTTTGCCCTGTGCATGAGCTACGCCAGCGCACTTCGGGAAGCGGGGGAGACCATGCTTCCCATGAAGGCCAGCGTGGTGGCGGTGCTGACAAACCTGGTGTTCAACTATCTGCTGATATTCGGCCACCTTGGTTTTCCTTCCATGGGGGTCAAGGGCGCTGCCATTGCCACGGTTGTCTCCCGTTTTCTGGAACTGGCCATCATCCTCTACGCGGTGCATGGAAAAAAACTCTATCCCTTTATGTATGGTGTTTACAGCCGCATGACAGTACCTGGAAAACTGATTAAGGCAGTGCTGCGCCGGGGCGCCCCGCTGATGGTCAACGAAGGATTGTGGGCGCTGGGCGTTACCGCGATCAACCAGATCTATTCCATGCGGGCGCTGCATGTCCTGGCTGCCATCAGCATCGCCAGCACCATCTCAAACCTCTTCAATGTATTATTCCTTTCCATGGGCAACGCTGTGGCGGTGATGGTGGGCCAGGCCCTGGGTGCCAATGACATGCCCCGTGCCCGCGCCAACGCCTGGCGGCTTATGTTTTTATCCGTATCCCTTTGCGTGATCATTGGCGGCACGATGGCCGTCCTGGCCCCGTTCTTCCCCAGGCTCTACAACACGGAGGATTCGGTGCGCAGCCTGGCTGCCGGCATGATCCTGATCTACTCCGCCCTGATGCCCTTCTTTTCGATCAACCATTCTTCCTACTTTGTCCTGCGTTCAGGCGGCTCCACCGTTGTCACCTTCCTGTTTGACGCGGCCTTCAACTGGGTGGTGATCGTGCCCTTTTCGCTTTTCCTGGTCCAGGCCACAGCGCTGCCCATTATCACCGTGTTCGCCTTGAGCCAGTCTATTCAGGTATTTAAAAGCGGCATTGGCCTCATGCTCGTCCGCCATGGCATGTGGCAGAACAACATCGTGGGTGGGCCTCAGCGTTGAAACCACAGCGTGCTTATGATAGACTCATTTAAACCATGAATGAACAGGGAGGATTCTCAATGCTGAATTTTGATCTTTATACTCCGGCGCGTATTGTTTTCGGGCGGGGTACCCAGCAGAAAATCGGGGAATTGCTTAAACCCCATGCCAAAAAGGTGCTTTTGCATTACGGTGGCGGAAGCATCAAGAAAAGCGGCTTGTATGACCAGGTGGTGGCGTCCCTCAAGGAAGCCGGCATCGCCTTTGTGGAATTGGGCGGTGTGAAGCCCAATCCCCGCCTGTCCCTGGCACGGGAAGGCATTGCCCTGTGCAAACAGGAGGGGGTGGACCTGATTTTGGCGGTGGGCGGCGGGAGCACCATCGACTCCGCCAAGGCCATTGCCATGGGCGTCTACCATGAAGGCGATGTTTGGGAGATATATGACCAGGGGCTGGCAATCGGAAAAGCCCTCCCGGTGGCCATCATCCTGACCATTCCGGCGGCGGGCAGCGAATCCAGCGGAGACACGGTCATCAGCAACGAGGAAACCCAGCGCAAGTATGGCTACGGCAGCCCGCATCTCAGGCCGCTGATCTCCATCATGAACCCGGAATTGTTTTTCACCCTGCCCGACAACCAGATCGCAAACGGCGTAGCCGACATGATGAGCCATGTATTTGAGCGGTATTTTACGAACACCACCCATGTGGACCTGACCGACGCGCTGTGCGAGGCGACGCTCAACACCATTATCGCCAATGCGCCCCGGCTTCTGGAAAACCCGCAGGATTATGACGCCTGGGCTGAAATCGGATTCGCGGGCACTGTGGCCCATAACGGCCTGGTGGGCATGGGGCGTGAGCAGGACTGGGCCTGCCATGACATGGAGCATGAGCTCAGCGCCATCTATGACGTGGCCCACGGGGCAGGGCTGGCTGTGCTGACCCCCGCCTGGATGACCTATGTCTACAAAGACAACATCGATATGTTCGCCCAGTTTGCAGTGCGGGTGATGGGTGTGACCAAGGGCCTCAGGGACAAGGAGGAACTGGTGAAGGAAGGCATTGACCGCCTGCGCAGGTTCTACCGCCGGATGGGCCTGCCCCAGACACTCAGCGAGCTGGGCATTGACGGGAGCAATCTGGAGACAATGGCAAAGCGCGCCACGCGCGTCGCCTATGGCCCGGAAAAACCCCTGGGCGGTCTTAAGAAACTAAAGTGGCAGGATGTGCTGAACATCTACCGGCTCTGCAAATAATTCCAGGCACAACAAAGGGGCGGATTCGAAGGAATCCGCCCCTTTTATGATGCCACAGCGATTGTTATCTGCGCACGGCTTTTACAATCGCCAGCAGGATGACTGAGCCAAGCAGGGCAACCAGGAAGGAACGGATGTCAAAAGCCGTCACTCCCACCTTGCCAATCAGGCTCATGACCAGCCCGCCGATGAAAGCGCCCACAATGCCCACGATGATATTGGCAACAGCGCCCATGGAACCGTCGGTTTTCATGATCAGGCTGGCGACCCAGCCTGCCAGCGCGCCCAGGATGATCCATGAAATGATGCCCATAAAGTCTCCTTTCCGGTGCTCCGGTGATGGTTGAGATTACCGGGGCTAACAGAACAAATATAACCGTTTGCGCAGGGTATAAACGAAAATTGTGGAAGTCGGGTCAATCGAAAGGCCATTGGGATGCCTGCTCAGGTGGTTTCAAACTGCGCCTGGTAGAGACTGGCGTAAAAACCATTGCTTTTCATCAAATTTTCGTGGTTTCCCTGTTCGATTACAGATCCGTTCCTCACCACCAGGATGTGGTCAGCGTTTCGGATGGTGGAGAGCCGATGGGCGATGACAAAGGAGGTGCGCCCGCGCATCAGCGCCAGCATGGCTTTCTGGATGCGCTGCTCCGTGCGTGTGTCCACATCGGAGGTGGCTTCATCCAGTATCAGCATCCTGGCGTTCCCCAGCATGGCCCTGGCAATGGTCAGAAGCTGAGCCTGGCCCTTGGAAACAGCGTGGCCCTTGTCACCAATCGGGGTGTCATAGCCCTGGGGCAGGCGCATGATGAAGTTGTGGATCATGGCCGCCTTTGCGGCTGCTTCCACCTCGTCCCGGCTGGCGCCGGGCCTTCCGTAGGCGATGTTATCATACACCGTGCCGTGAAAAAGCCAGTTATCCTGGAGCACCATGGTAAAGGCGCCCCTGAGGCTTTCCCGGGTGAGGGCGTAAATATCTTTCCCATCCACCATGATGCGGCCTGAATCGATGTCATAAAAGCGCATGAGCAGGTTGATGATGGTGGTTTTGCCGGCGCCGGTCGGCCCCACGATGGCCACCACATCCCCGGGGCGCGCCGTGAGGGACAGTCCCCTGATGACGGGAACCTGGGGGAGATAGGAGAACGTTACATTCTCAAGGCGCACATCCCCGCGCACGCCGGAGAGCACGTTGGCGCCCAGCGCGTCCTGTGGTTCAGGTTCAGCGTCCAGAAGCCTGAAAACCCTTTCCGCCGCAGCGAAAGCGGACTGGAGCTCGCCCACAATGCTGGCGGTCTCGTTGATGGGGCCGGAGAATTTCCGTGAATACTGCACAAAGGCGGAGATATCCCCCAAGCCCACGCCGCCGGCCAGATACAGAAGGCCGCCGAACACGCTCACCAGGGCAAGGGAAACATTGTTGATGAAGTTGACAGAGCTGAAGACCAGGGTACCCGCGTATTCTGCCCTCGCGTAGGCGGATACAGCGGCGTCATTGGCCCGGTCGAAGTTTGAAATGACCTCTTCCTCCCTGGCGTAGGCCTTGGTGGTGCGCTGGCCGTCCATCATCTGTTCCATCATGCCATTGAGGGCCCCCAGTTGGGCTGAGCGTTCCCGGAACAGGGGCCGTGCCCGGCCTGTGGCCCAGCGGGTGTACAGGGCGGAGGCGGGCACCGTCACCAGAAACACCAGCACCAGCTGCGGCGCGATGACCAGCATCATTACCAGGGACACCACCACGGTCACCAGGCTTCGCAGGAGCTGTATCACATCGCTTGAGAGAGACTCGTTTACCGTGTCGATGTCATACGTGATGACAGAAATCAGGTCACCGGTCTGATGCCGGTCAAAAAACCCCACCGGCAGGGATACCATCCGGTTGAACACGTCCCGGCGCATCCGGGTGACCACTTTGCGCCGGAGCCTCAGCATCACACGGCTGAGGATATAGCCGATGACGGCGCTTACCAGATAGGCCATGGCCATGAAGACGGCCATCCTGATGATTACCGGAAAGTCCGCTTCCCCCTGGCCCAAGCCAATCGCATCAATCGCGGTCCCTGAGAGCCTGGGCCCCAAAAGTGCAAGGGCGTTTCCCACCACTGCCAGAATAAGGGACAGCACCAGGAGCCCCCGGTGAACGCCCATATAGCGCCAGAGGCGGCGCATGGTTTTGGCGCGGGAAACCTTTGGCCCGCTGTCCCTGCGCCCGTCGCCGCTGCGCTCCATGCGGCTCATGCGCCCGCCGCCGATCACCTGGGGATTAGACATGGGCGGCTCCTTCCAGCAGGCTCATCTGCGTGTCCGCGATCTCGCGGTAGATGCTGCTGGTTTTCATCAGCTCTTCGTGCGTACCGGCGGATTCGATCCGGCCTTCGTCCATCACCAGGATGTGGTCTGCACGCATGATGGCGCTGACGCGCTGGGCGATGATGATCTTGGTGGCCTGAGGATAATTCCTGGCCAAGGCGCCGCGCAGCCTGGCGTCGGTCTGGTAGTCTAGGGCTGAGGAGGCATCGTCCAGAATGAGGATCTCAGGCGTCCCGGCCAGCGCCCGGGCGATCAGGAGGCGCTGCTTCTGACCGCCGGAGAGGTCCTGGCCGCGGACGGCCGCCCGGTGCAGAAGGCCGTGCTCCTTATCCTGAAGGATTTCTCCAGCCTGCGCGTCCTCCACCGCCTGCCGGATGGCCTCATCAGGGATATCGCGGAAATAGCGGATGTTTTCCCTCAGGGTATCCGACATAATAAAATCGTTCTGGAAGGCGACCCCTATCTTGCCATACAGCGTTTTCCGGGGGATAGTGCGGATATCCTGGCCATCAATCAGGATGCGGCCGCTGCCGGCCTCATAGAGCCTGAGCAGGAGCGCGATCAGGGTGGACTTTCCGGAGCCCGTGGCGCCGATGACGCCCAGGGTTTCCCCGTGCCTGAGGGCAAAGGAGACAGCGCTGAGGTTATCCTGGCGCTTGTTGTAGGAGAAGCACACATCCTCCCACTGGATGTGCCAGGGGCTTGATACGGGTGCTTCCGCCTGAAGTACCGGAAGGTCCTCGGGCATAAGCAGCACTTCCTCCACCCTGAGGGCCGAGGCCTTGCCCTTGGAGTACATGACAAACACCCGGGTGATGCCCAGCATAGCGTTGAGGATGATGGTGAAGTAGTTGAGGAAGGCAATGATGTTGCCGGTGGTTGACCGGCCGGCGTTTACCAGGTAAGCACCCGTCACCACCACCAGCACCAGCCCGATATTCAGGATGAAGCTGGCCGCTGGATTGGTCAGCGCCATGATGCTTCCGGCCTTCTCCTCGGTGCCGGACAGGTCCTGGCTGACCGCTTCAAAGCGGCTTCTCTCATGGGGCACCCGGGACAATGCCCTGATGATCCTGACGCCTGTAATATTTTCCTGCACCGTGCGCACCAGCCGGTCAAGGATGCCCTGCTGGCGGGTGTACAGCGGCACGCTCCTGCGCGTGACAAACCTGACAAGCAGGCCAATGAAGGGGAGGGTGGCAAGAAGCACCAGGGTTAAAGCCGGGTCCATGATCAAGGTGATCGTGACACCCCCGATCAGGAGGATAGGTGCCCTGACGCCAATGCGCTGCACCCGGTTGAACAGCTGGTTGAGGTTGTAGGTGTCTGTGGTGAGGCGCGATACAGCCGAGGGAATGCCGATCTGGTCCAGTTGGGCGGCAGAAAGATAGCTCAGTTTGCTGAACAGGTCGTGCCGCAGCGTCCGCGTCATTTGGCTGGAAGTGCGGGCAGCGATGCGGTTGGCGTACATATTGGTGAACAGGGACAGCACAGCGCACGCCAGCATGATCCCGCCCCAGAAGAAAATTCCGGACCTTAAGCCCGCAGGCACGGCGTCATCGATGATCCGGGCCAAAAAGGAGGGGATCAAAAGGTCAAGCACTGCAGCGGCAAGCTTCAGCAGCATGGTGACAGCGACAATCAGCGTATAGGGGCGGACATAACGGCCAATGGTCTTCATGCACCCTCCCCTTCAAGGAGGCGCCTGGCTTCCGCCTGCATCATGTCCAGGAGTTTTTGAAGCGTTTCCTTATCCGCCACGCTCATACCCCGGGTGATGGCGTCCTGCCAGGTGCGGTTGATCTCCCGAATCCTGGGGAAGGCGGCCTGGGCCTTGCCGGTGGCGGTGACCAGGGTGAGCCGGCGGTCCTTTTGGGAAGCGGCACGGGTGATAAAGCCATTTTCCTCAAGGGCTATCAACTGGCGGGTTGCGCTTGACCGGGAGGTATAAAGGGCTCTGGCGATCTGCTCCTGGGAAGCACCGGGGTTCCCGCAGCAATAGAGCACATAGGGCGCCTGGCTGGCAGTCAGGCCAAGGGGGGCCAATAACCTGCCGCGGTAGCTGTCCGCACAGCGCATAATGACGGTGAGGCTTCGGGAAATTGCAGGCATGTCTGGCTCCTTTTTCTAATGATTGCGGGTGCAATGATTGCGAATGAAACGAATTATACGCAGGCTTCCACGCGCTGTCAAGGCGCATGGACAAATACCCGGGAGTGTCCTATAATGGCCGCAGAAGCATAGAAACAGGTATCATCACCCGGAAAGGAAAAACCATGATGTACGATATCCTGGGCCTTGGAGAAGTGTTGATCGATTTTACCCCCTCGGGCGAAAACGACCAGGGCATGGCTTTGTATGCCCGTAACCCCGGCGGCAGCATCGCCAACATGCTGGCCATGTTTGCCAAACTGGGGGGTACCGCGGCTTTTGTGGGCAAGGTTGGGAAGGACGCCTTTGGCGACTTCCTGGAACAGACCCTCATCGCCGGCCGTGTCAACACCAGGGGCCTGCTCCGGGACCCCCGGGTGCTCACCACGCTGGCCATTGTCACCCTGATGCCCGACGGAGACCGCTCCTTTATCTTCTACCGCAAGCCGGGTGCTGACATCATGCTCAGGGAAGAAGAATTGCCCCTGGAGCAGCTTTCTGATTGCCGCATTTTCCACTTCGGTGGGGTCACCTTAACGGATGAGCCGGTGCGAACCGCCACCTTGGCCGCCGCCGGGTTTGCCCGGGAGGCCGGCGCCCTTATCAGCTTTGACTGCAATTACCGCCCCAGCCTCTGGAACGGGGGTGAATCAGAAGCGCGTAAGGAGATTCCCCGGGCGCTGCCCCTGGCCCACCTGGTGAAGGTCTCAGAGGAAGAACTGATGCTTGCCAGCGGCATTGAGGGAATGGAGAAGGCCGCCAACAGCATCCTGGACAGGGGCTGCCAGGCGGTGCTTGTGTCCATGGGGGAAGCGGGCTCCAGGGTGTTTACCCGCACCGTTCAGGCGATGGTGCCCGCTTACCGGGTCAACGCCATTGATGCCACCGGCTCCGGGGACGCCTACCTGGGCGCAATACTATGGCGGCTAAACCAGATGGGCTGTCCTGAGCTTTCAGGCCTGAGCCGGGAGGATTGGCACAGCCTTCTGGCTTTTGGAAACGCTGCCGGCGGCCTCACGGCTACCAGGCGGGGCGGCATCCCGGCGCTGCCCACAATGGGCGAGATCACGATCCTGCAAGCCAGGCAGCTCAGGCCAAACGACTGATTGACAGGAAGAAATATTAATATTATGATAAATTATCTTTGAATATCCCATGGAGAATCCTTGGCCAGGGTGTAGAAAGGTTTTCCGGGGGAGACAATGGCTGATATGTTGAGCAAAGGAAGGTGCCGATATGTTAAGAGGAATCTCGCCCCTTATATCCCCTGAGCTGCTCAGGGTGCTGAGCGAAATGGGCCACGGCGATGAAATCGTTCTGGCGGATGCGAATTTTCCCACTGAGAACTATGGCCAGCGCCCAATCCGGGCCGACGGCATCGGGGCCGTTGCCCTGCTGGAGGCTATCCTGCCCCTGTTTCCCTTGGATCAGTACGATAAATCCAACTTTGTCCTCATGGAAGTGGTGCCGGGGGATCCCTATGACCCGGTGATCTGGCAGGAGTTCCGCAGGACGCTCAAGCGTTTTGAGCCGGAAGCACAGGTGCAGCACATGGAGCGCTTCGCCTATTATGAGCGGGCTAAAAATGCATACGCCATCATCGCCAGCGGTGAACTGGCGCAGTACGCCAACAT
>Ga0123335_1005557_pt1 | contig 15301 bp, 10 predicted proteins | sample BiotimSIPDNA_2_FD_89707 | JGI IMG/M metagenome (GOLD analysis project Ga0123335, IMG submission 89707) | Anaerobic biogas reactor microbial communites from Washington, USA - Biogas_R2 time_0 SIP DNA | ecosystem: Engineered > Bioreactor > Anaerobic > Unclassified | place: Washington, USA... | reverse complement strand
CGGGTCCTTCGACTCGCGCATGTAAGTGCCCTCGCGGGCCAGCCAGAGGACCATGAGGTCAGTGCCCAGTTCGTGGGCGATGTCGGCCGCCCGCTTAGTCCGCTCGATGGCGTACCTGCGTGCCTCCGGGTCGTTGGCGGTGTAGGCGCCGTCGACAGTGCGCGGGCTCTCCCAGAGGCGGGGAGCCACGAACTCGGCCAGCAGCCCCGCGTCGTCTATCTGACGTTTCACCTTACGGGCGCGCCGACGGATCTGGAGCGGTGTGAGCTCATCGAGCCCCGGCACGGCATCGTCGTCATGGAACTGGACGGCGTCGAAACCAAGACCGCGATACTGGCCCAGCTTGTCGGCGAAGCTGCGCTCTGCTCGCACCGGAGGTCCGAAGGGATCGGCACCGGAGTGAATGTTCCAGGGCCCGAACGAGAACCGATAGCCGTACTTCTCCATGGTTGTGTCTCCTTCCAGGCGTGATTCGATGGTCCATTCGCCGCCATGATAGAGCCTGCCCGGCGCAGCGCCAAGGGCGGAGGACCTGCTGCCGCCGGTCGGGGGCCGTCGTCCGGGCAGGATGAGTACCACCTGCCAGGAATAGGCTGCAAGGAACCGGCCGCTTGTGGTTGACCATGCCAGCGATCCGATGCTATGCTGGCAAACGTACCTATCAAATGAGTACCGTTATCCGCATCGGCTCTGTCGGGCCTATCGTCCGGCGTGTTGGTCCGACGCAATGCCGAGTCGCTCTACGCCGGAGTCGCCCCGCATGGGCATGCCGGGTAGTGGCGCAATCCGGTGCGCTCATGCCAACTAACGGCTGGTCCGTGGACCTATCTCGCTAGCTGGAGGGGACTGATGTCGGTACGGAGACTCACTTGTATGGTCGCGATCCTCGTGGTGATGGGACTCGTCCTGGCGGGGTGCGGGGGCGCCACTGCGCCCGCACCAGAGGCTACCGCTGTCCCGGAAGCCGAAGAGGTGGTTGCTCCCGTGGAGGCGGAGGGGGAACGCACGGGAGCCTGGTTGGACACTATCGTTCTAGTGGAGTAGCCGTCGGCGGACGCTGCCGTCAGTCGTCTTCAGGCCGGCGACATTGACCTCTACGCCTACACCGTCAGTAGCCGTGACGTGGCGGACAAGGTCGACGCCGATCCGGTGCTGGGCAGCTACCGGTCGTATGGCTCCTACAACGAGCTGACCCTCAACCCTTCTGGCCCGGTGTTCGAGGGTACCGGCAAGCTCAACCCCTTTGCCGTCCCCGCAATGCGCGAGGCCCTCAACTACCTCCTGGACCGCGAGTACATCGCCCAGGAGATTATGGGCGGCCTGGCGACCCCACGGTGGCTTCCCTTCAACACCGCCTCCACCGACTACGTCCGGCTGGCCGACGTTGCCCGCCAGCTCGAGATCAAGTACGCCTACAACCTGGACACGGCCAAGGAGATCTTCGCCACTGAGCTGGAGAAGCTCGGGGCCACCATGGAAGACGGCAAGTGGATGTACGAGGGCGAGCCGGTGGAGATCATCGTCCTCATTCGCAACGAGGACGAGCGCCAACTCATCGGTGACTACGTCGCCAGCCAGCTCGAGGCCATCGGGTTCACCTGCACCCGCGACTACAAAGCGGCCGCTGATGCATCCCCCATCTGGATGCGCGGCAATCCTGGTGACGGCAAGTTCCACATCTACACCGGCGGCTGGGTCACAACCGCGGTACCGCGAAACCTGGCCGACAACTTCAGCTACTTCTACACTGCTCGTGGCCTGGGCGTGCCCTTGTGGGCGGCCTACGCCCCCGCGGAGGAGTTCGACAAGCTTGCCGAGCGCATCGAGAACAACGACTTCACCACCATGGAAGAGCGTACCGCCATGCTGGCCGAAGCCCTTGAGCTCGCCCTGAAGGACTCGGTCCGCGTTTGGCTGGTGGATCGGGCCAGCATCACCCCGCATCGGGTGGAGATGCAGACGGCCTACGACCTTTACGGCGCCGTGTATGGCACCCCGCTTTGGGCTTACACCATCCGCTACGTGGATCAGGTTGGCGGCGAGATGACGGTCGCCACCGCAAGCATCCTAACTGAGCCCTGGAACCCCATTGCCGGCACTAACTGGATCTACGACCAGATGCCCATCCGCGCCACCGGCGACTTCGGCCTCATCGGGGACCCGTACACCGGTCTGGCCCTCCCCACCGGATCGAGCGCGCCGAGGTGGTGGTGCAGGAAGGTGTACCCGTCACAAAGACCCTCGACTGGTTGACGCTCGACTTCGCGCCGTCCATCGAGGTCCCGGCCGATGCCTGGGCCGACTGGGACGCCGAGAAGCAGCAGTTCATCACCGTGGGTGAGAGGTCTTCGGAGCCGGTCACGGCTAAGACCAAGACCACGGTCTACTACCCGGCCGACATCACCAGCACTCTGAAGTGGCATGATGGCAGCAGCTTCTCCGTCGCCGACGTGGTCATGGGCATGATCATGACCTTTGACCGCGCCAAGGAAGCGAGCGCCATCTACGACGAGTCGGCAGTACCGGACCTGGACTCGCTCTTGACCAGCCTGAAAGGCTTCAAGATCGTCTCCACCGAGCCGCTGGTCATCGAGACCTACAGCGACAGTGCCTTCCTTGACGCTGAGGACATCGTCAACACTTGGTTCCCCGCCTTCAGCTTCGGCGAAGGCTCCTGGCACGTGCTGGGTCTGGGCGGGCTTGTAGAAGCTGCCGGCCAGGCTGCCTTCTCGGCGGCAAAGGCCGACGCCAACGAGATCGAGTGGCTGAGCATGATCTCCGGCCCGACTCTGGACAGCCTGAAGGCTCAGCTCGATATAGCCGCGGGAGAGGCCTACATTCCCTACGCGCCCACCCTGGGCGAGTACGTCACTGCCGAGGATGCGGCTGAGCGCTGGTCCAACTTGAGCGACTTCTACAGCACCTACGGCCACTTCTGGATCGGCACCGGCCCTTACTACCTGGAGCGAGCCTACCCAGTCGAGGGCACGGTAGTGCTGCAGCGCTTCGCGGATCACCCCGACCCTGCCACCCGGTGGGATCGTTTCGGGCAGGCTGCGATCGCAGTGGCAGAGGTCACGGGAGAGAGCCGCGTAACGATCGGCGAGGAAGCCGCGTTTGAAGTGGCCGTTACCTTTGACGACGCTCCCTATCCGCAGGCTGACATCGAACAGGTGAAGTACCTCCTGTTTGATGCCACCGGCGAACTAGCTGCCAGCGGCGAGGCCGAGGCAGTCAGTGATGGGCTGTGGGGCGTCACTTTGGATGGAGAGACGACCGGCTAGCTGGAAAGCGGTTCGAACCGGATTGAGGTCGTCGTCGTGTCTGAGCTGGTTGCCGTTCCTACCTTTGCCTCAATGCAGTTTGTCACGGCTCCCTAGCCTCACCGGGCCGGTGGCTTAGCTCACGGCCCAGACTTCGGGGGCGAGGCCGAGCCTCGCCCCCGGCATATCCGATCTCGGTTCTGCGAGGGAGCAATGACGCAGGCAGCGGTTACGCAACGCGCCGATGAGGCAGCGAAGCTGCACCGGCAGGCACGCATCAGCACTCTGAGCCGGCTCTTCCGGTACTCAGCGACGCGGCTGGTAGTGCTGCTCATCACCGTAGTCATCGGCATCTACTTGACCATTCTGATCGCCAACATGGGCGGGTATGTCGACGAGATCCGCAAGGGTTCCATTCGGGAGTCGATCTCAATCTCGGTCACCCTGAACAAGGCCTACCAGAACCTGACAGTAGATCAGCGGCGCACCCTCATCAGCGACTTGGTAGCCATAGAGGAAGGGCGACTGGGTCTGGATCAGCCGTTCGCCATCCGAAGTGTCCGCTTCCTCAAGGATGCCCTGACCCTCAACCTGGGTCGCGCCGAGTACCTCACCAGCGACAGCGGCTCGAAACTGGTACGTCTCATCATCCTGGAGAGGCTTCCCCCGACACTGCTGCTAATGGGGGCCGCTCAGCTCATCCTCTTCGTGGTCAGCATTTTCGCTGCCCTGGCGCTATCCCGCTCCTACGGCAGCTGGGCGGACCGACTCGTGATCGCGCTCGCCCCTACGGGCGCAGCGCCCGGGTGGTTCTACGGGCTCTTCCTAATCCTCATCTTCGCCGGCCTTCTGCGCCTGTTGCCTTTCGGTGGCATGGTGGATGCCCCGCCCCCGTCTGACCCGACCGCCTACGCCATCAGCCTGATCAGGCACCTGATCTTGCCGGTCCTGGCGCTGGTGCTGAGCTCCGGAGTGCTCACCATCTACAACTGGCGCACGTTCTTCCTGATCTACTCGAGCGAGGACTACGTCGACATGGCCAAGGCCAAGGGCCTGCCCGACCGGGTTATCGAGAGCCGCTACATACTCCGGCCCACCCTCCCCACCATTATCACGAACTTCGCCCTCATTCTCATCAGCCTCTGGACCGGCGCCATCATTCTGGAGACGGTGTTCAACTGGCCCGGACTTGGGCGGCTCAACTTCCGCGCCATCAACCTCTACGACACTCCGGTGATCGTGGGCATTGCCATCATCTACGCTTACCTGCTGGCCATCACGGTGTTCCTGCTGGACTTCGTCTACGCCCTGGTGGACCCACGGGTGAAGGTGGGCGGCAACGGAGGCGCGCAGCGATGAGGGCTTGGCGCGAGCTCACTGAGTACCCGTCGGCCATCGTCGGCCTCCTTATCATAGCCGTGGTGGTGGGTCTGGCCGTCTACACTCTGGTTACAATGCCCTACGGTGAGGCTATCCGCCTGTGGCGGGGCGGCGAGGAGGTCTGGCAGGACTACCCGAAGAACGCCTCTCCCTCCTGGACCAACCTCTTCCGACAATCCGACCTACCCGCGACGGTGGTCCTGGACACTCGCGCGGGCACCGCCGAAAAGTCATTGGATCGCTCGACGCCCGGAATCACCGATGCCACGCTTGACTTCACCTTCGACTGGACTGCGGACTACTTCCCCCAGGAACTGAGCCTCTTCACCTACGCGAGCTTCAGCGAGAAGCAGCCCTTCGTGGAGGTGACGTGGTTCACCCCGGACGACCGCGAGATCAAGGTCGCCGACCTGAGCTCAAAGGCGTCGGACGCCTACCGCTTTGAGGCCGACGCCAGCCTCGTACGTCGCCTGAAGGGGGTTGCACCGCAACGGGCGCTCCTGGCCGACCCCAACGTTGAGGAGCTGACGCCCCTCAAGGGGCAGTACCGTGTCCGGGTCACCGGGCTATTCTTCGAGGATGATGGCGACCTGGACGCGAAGCTGGTCTCGTACGGCCAGGTGCACGGTATGGCGGGTACGGACCACCGTCGCCGCGACCTTACCGTGGCGCTGATGTGGGGGGCGCCGGTGGCGCTCGCGTTTGGGTTGCTCGCCGCCGTTGGCACCACCATCACCACTATGTTCATCGCCGCGTTTGGGGTCTGGTTCGGCGGTGCGGTGGATGGCCTGATCCAGCGGCTGACGGAAGTGAACATGATCTTGCCATTCCTGCCCATCCTGATCATGGTCGGCACGTTCTACTCACGGTCCATCTGGGTGATACTCGGTGCGGTGGTGGCCCTGGGGATTTTCGGGTCCAGTATCAAGACCTACCGGGCCATATTCCTCCAGGTGCGGGAGGCGCCGTACATCGAGGCGGCGCGGGCGTACGGGGCCCGCGGGGGCCGCATTGTGGCCCAGTACCTGGTGCCGCGCATCATACCCATGCTCATCCCCAGTCTGGTCGTGACCATTCCCACCTACGTGTTCCTGGAGGCATCCTTGGCCGTCCTAGGGCTGGGGGACCCGGTGCTCCCCACTTGGGGCAAGCTCATTAACGACGCCAACGAGAATGGCGCCTTGTTCAACGGCTACTACTACTGGGTGCTGCAGCCGGCCGCGCTTCTCATGCTTACCGGTCTGGGCTTTTCCATGGTCGGCTTTGCCCTGGACCGGGTGTTCAATCCGCGACTGCGAGGGCTGTAACCGTGTACTCAGCTGAGGAACCGCTGCTCCGTGTGAAGGACCTGCTGCTCCACTTCCGCGCCAAGCGCGGCATCGTGCAGGCAGTGGACTTGGTGAGCTTCGGCCTGGACCGCAATGAGGCCGTGGTCATCATCGGCGAGTCCGGTTGCGGAAAGACCCCAATGGCGCGGGCGCTGTTGCGCCTTCTCCCCCGTAACGTACACGCCTACTCCGGCGCCGTGGAGTTGGGCGGCCTGGATGTCATGAAGTTGCCGGAGGAGAGGTTCCGCCGCGAGATCCGCTGGCTTCGCATGGCTATGGTGCCGCAGGCGGCCATGAACGCCCTCAACCCGGTCATCCGGGTGGGGGAGCAAGTCGCCGAGCCGGCCGTCGTCCACCAGGATCTGTCGCGCAACACTGCCCTCGACCGGGCGCGGGAGATGTTCCAGTTGGTGGGCGTTCCGGATGACTTCGTGAACCGTTATCCGTTCGAGCTCAGCGGCGGCATGCGGCAGCGCGTGGCGCTGGCGATGGCGCTGGTGACGTCACCCGACGTGATCCTCCTGGACGAGCCCACCTCGGCGCTGGACGTGCTGACGCAGGCAAACATCATGAACCAGCTCAAGCTGATCAAGTGGGAGATGGGGATGAGTTTCGTGCTCATCACCCACGACATCGCCACTTCCAGCGAGCTAGCCGACCGGGTGGCGGTGATGTATGCCGGTCAGGTGGTGGAGGTGGCGGACAACACTGGCTTCTTCAGTGAGCCCCTGCATCCATACTCCGAGATGCTGATGGCGAGCGTCCCGCGGCTCCGGGGCGATGAGGAGCCGGGGTTCATCGTGGGCCAACCGCCCAGTCTCATCGACCCGCCCACTGGTTGCCGGTTCGCAGAGAGGTGCCCGCACAGGCACGACCGCTGCTCGGAGGAGCCACCCGTGTTCGGGCACAACGGGCGCAGCGTGAAGTGCTGGCTGTATGAGAAGGGTTGGAGCTAGGGCATGGCCGCTGTCACTAACCAGGTTGAGTCGCTCATCTCGGCGTCGGGAAACGGCCGGGGCAGTTCGCTCCTGTCGGTTCAGGACCTGCGCGTCTGGTTCGAGCTGAGGCGTTTCGGGTTCGGGCATGCCGGCTATGTGCGTGCCGTGGACGGAGTGAACTTCGAGATCGGGACGGGCCAGGCCGTGGCCGTAGTGGGTGAGAGCGGCTGCGGCAAGTCCACGTTAATGAGGACGATCTTGGGGCTGAACCGTCCCACGCGGGGAGACGTCGTGTTCGACGGGCGCCATGTGAAGGACCTGTCGCGGGCGGAGATGCGCGCCTACCGGGCTGAGGTCGGCTACGTCCAGCAGGATCCCTACGGAGCGCTGCCTCCCTTCATGGACGTTCGCCGGGCCCTGCGAGAGCCGCTGATCGTGAACGGCATCCGGGTGGAGTCGGAGCAGTCGGAGCGGATCCACAAGGTGCTGGGGGAAGTGAAGCTGACTCCCGTGCCGGAGTATCTGCCCAAGTACCCACACATGCTCAGCGGGGGACAACAGCAGCGGGTCGTGATAGCCCGTGCCATGATATTGGGGCCGCGGCTGATTGTGGCAGACGAACCGGTATCGATGCTGGACGCTTCGGTGCGGGTGGAGATCCTCAGCCTGCTACGAGCGCTGCAGCAGGAGCACCATCTGGCGGTGATCTACGTGACGCACGACCTCTCGACAGTACGCTACTTCGCCGAGCGCGTGATGGTGATGTACGCCGGCCAGATCATCGAGCAAGGGGGGGTTGACGCAATCGTGCGCAACCCACTACACTTTTACACGCAGGCCTTGATCGACGCCACGGCGGACCCGGACGCTTCCAACGCCGCGACTTGTCGAGATGTGCCACCGGGCGAACCACCTAGCCTCGTGCGGCCACCCGAGGGGTGTCGCTTCCACCCTCGCTGTCCGGCCCGCATTGATGGGCTCTGCGACGTGGAGGAGCCTCCGACGTTTGAGCCTGAGGCGGGACACTCTACGGCCTGCTGGCGGTACCAGTGATATGGTCAAGCACTAGATCAATCATCCTGACCGGGCTCGCTCTGCTGCTCATCGGGGTCATTCTACCCTTCCTGATGGTGATGCAGGTTCTTGAGAGCACCTTCTTCCTTGCCCTCGTGTCCTACTCCGCGTCGATAGCCGGCCTCATTGTCGGCGTCGTGGGCACTGCGATGTACGTCAGGGAGCGGCGCCGCTAGAGCCATCGTCGAAGCGGCTGCCCCCCGCCTCTCTCCCCGGACTGTAAGCGAGGATGCATTGCGGCGCGCCCGTTGAGTGCTGCCCCCGCGAGTGCTAAGGTGTGTTCAAGCTAGCGTCGGCGCTTGACGCCGCGCAGGAGGCATCTCATGTCTGACCGCCGCGCCCAGTATCACCTTCGCATCCAGCTGCGCCCGAGCCCCGACATCGCCCGGCGGGCAGAGGCGTTGGCCCAGTTGTGTATCGACTGCGAAATCGAGGAGGCGGTGCTCTTCGTCGATGCCGAGACGGCGAACAACGGCTTCCTCAGCGCGGGCGAGACCGAGGAATGGCGCGCCGCCCTCCAGCACACGCGGGACGAACTGCTGGCCCGTGGCATCGCGGTGAGCCTGAACCCCTGGTATACCGTGCTGCACACGGACCGCGGCCGGCATCAGCCCGAGGGCTGGTCGTTCACGCCCATGGTCTCCCCCACGGGGGAGGTGGCGCGAACAGTTGCCTCGTTCGCTTGCCCCCGCTGGCAGCAGTACATCGCCCAACTCTATGGCGCTCTCTCCTCGGTGGGATTCCGGGTGGTGTGGATCGAGGACGACTTCCGCTACCACAACCATGCCCCGCTCCCCTGGGGAGGCGACTTCAGCTCCGCCATGTTGAGTCGCTTCGCCGCTAAGGTGGGCCGCGAGGTTGGCCGCGAGGAGGTGGTGGCCAACATCCTTCGTCCCGGCGAGCCTCACCCCTGGCGCGGCCTGTGGCAGGAGACCTGGCAAGACGCCCAGATCGAGGCCGCGAGCGCCATCCGGGACGCTGTCCTGGCGGCCGATGGCTCGAGCCTACTCGGCCTGATGAGCTCCCATCCGAGCAGCCACAGTCAGGAGGGGCGCGACTGGGACCGCCTGTTCCGGTCCATCGAGCACCGGGGACGGACCGTCCATAGGCCGCACTTCGCCGGCTACCAGGACTCCACCCGCGCCGATCTGGCCCGCTCCTCATTCCTGCTTGACTACCAGAAGAACCTTCGGCCCGCCGACCTGAACGTGGAGGTCACCCCCGAGATAGAGAACTACCCGATGACGCCGTTCAGCAAGTCGGATACGGTGACGTGGGGCCAGATGGCCCTGGCGCAGATCCACGGCGCCGATGCGCAGATGCTGGACATCTTCAGCTTCGAGGTGCACCACATCGAGGACGAGCCCTGGGTGGGGCCCTTCCTGAGTCGGGTCCGGCCCGGTCTGGACGAACTGGCGCGCGCCTTTCCGGCATCACTGGTCACCAGCGGCGTGGGGGTGCTGTGGCGGCCTGATGCGGCGCTGCACGTGCGCACAAGCGGAGCACATGACCTATCCGAGCTATGGGTGCCGCTCACACCGGCGGCCGATGTCCTACAGGCGATCGGAGTGGCGGTGCAGGCAAGGCCGGGCTCGGTCAACTGCCTGTGGGGGACGGTTGCCTGGGCCTACCCGGACGACGAGTTGCGGGCTCTTCTGGCGGGCCGGCTCTGGCTGGACGCGGAAGCCGCCTCGGTGCTGCAGCAGCGTGGACTCGGTGCCCACTTGCCCGTCGCCCATGGTCACTGGTGGGGACGCGAGGAGATGAACTACAGTCTGGAGCGCCCGGCTGGGGCAGCATCCGGGCTGGAGCCGCACCTTTCGATGAGCGTGAACGCGTTCGGGCGCGTCGCCTATCAGACGTTGCGCCCCGGGGCGGAGGAGTGGACGAGTCTGTGTGATCCGCACGGTGTTCGTCTGGGACCGGCGCTGACGGTGAGCGACAACGACCTGGGCGGCCGAGTGGCGGTGTCGGCGCTGCCTCTGGCGGGCGAGCCCAGCTCCTTCACCCTCTCCGTCAGCCGGCAGCGGCTGATCCAGGGGCTGATCCGCCATCTGGCTCCGGAAGGCGCCCTTCCGGCGCTGGTTGAGGGGTCGGCCTTCACCTTCCCCGTCGACATGCACGGCGGCGACACTAGGCGGGTGGCGCTCTTCAACGCTTCGCTCGACGGACAGAGACCGATCGTTCACCTGAACGGAGCAGCGGCGGTGGACGAGGCACGGTTGCTCACCGCGGAGGGACCGGGCGGGCCACTGGCGCACGAGGTGACAGGCGTGCCGGGCGGGCTGGACGTGCGGGTCACGGAGCCGCTGCCCTTCTGCGGAGTGGCCGTGCTCACGTTGGTGTAGAGGCGGCACGGCGGCAGCGTCTCTGCGGATGGGAGCACGAGGTCTGGCTCCCATCCGTGCCGCCATCAGGCGTTGGCTACTCGAGCTCCAGGAGCTTGACGGCGTTCTCTCGGGCCACCTTCTGGAATACCGCTTCGCTGATCTTGCCGTTGGCCCGCCACTCCTGGAGAAGGTCTACCAGCGGCACGGGCATGGTGCGAAAACACATGTCGGTGCCAAAGAGGATGCGGTCCTGGAACTCGGCAAGGAAGCGGGGACCGTAGTCATGGTCGCGGTTGAAGGCGTTGTAGGCAGTGAAGTCTGACAGGTCGCCGTAGAGGTTGGGGTAGCGGCGGAATAGGGTGGGCACGACGCCCTCCTGGCGCACCGGCTCCGTCGGCAGCCGGCCCACTTGGCCGCGCGGCCCAAAGACGAAGCCGCGTTCGCCCGGCGTCTGCAAGCGCGCGATCTCGGACCAGAACACGGGTCCATGGCCTAGGATGAGGAGGTCGGGGAACTTCTGGAGGGTGTGCTCTAGTTGTGGTAGGCCAGGATCGTCGTAGAGGCCGAAGTCGCCAGTGAGCTGATCGGAGCCGTCGAAGATGACGGGGAGGCCGACGGCTTCAGCGTGCTTGAAGAGGTTCTGCACGAGCGGGTCCATGAGCGGTAGGTTGGGCATCACTTCGCCGAGGCCGCGGCAGCCCAGGTCCTTGTAGTAGCGCAGCAGGTCGCCCAGCGGGGCATCGGCGGAGTTGGTCAGTGCTCTCGGGTCGATGTTGCAGAAGGGGATGATGCGGTCTGGGTACTGCGCCGCCATGTCGAGGATGTCCTCGTTGGATTGGGGCAGGTAGATCTCGGGGCTGACTATGGGCAGGACCGCGCCGCGCTCTATGCCGAGTTCGTCGTAGCGGGCGAGCAGCTCCTGGGCGGTGCAGAACTGCACCGGCATAGCCGGAGGCTGAAGGCGGTAGGCATGGGCGTGGATGTCTATGAACAAGTCCGCCTCCTGGGCGACAGTGATGGAGGCACCGGTGAATCCCACACGGGTACCTCACCGGCGCCATGCGGGAGCGATGCTCCTAGGCTGAGCGCCCGCGGGCGTCCACCGGCCAGACGTCTACCACGCGCTCGCCCTGAACTACGAAGTAGCGGTCATGCAGGTTGATGGTGGTGCAGCCGTGGGTGGGCTGCAGCAGGATCTTGTCCCCCAGGCGTAGTCCGGCGGCGCCCGCTCCGTCGTGGGTGCCGTGCTCCTCGGACAGCTTGGCCGTGACGAGGCCCTCGGGCTGCAGTACCACCGGCATGCCAAACTCCGGCGTGATGGATTTCATGCCCGCATCGGAGATCACGCGGTCGTCGTTTGGCTTGCTCACCACGGTGGCCAGGACGCTCAGCGCCGGTCGGAACTCAGGGATGATTCCGCCATAGCGGGCGTCCATGGTGGCGTAGGAGCCGGCCTGCACCTCGTCCACTCCCGGGTAGTTGCCGGTGAACTTGTAGGTGCCCGTGCCGCCGCCGCTGACGATGGAGACCGGGAGGCCGCTCTTCTCGATGAAGCGGCGAGCCGAGGTGAGCTTGGCCATGGCCTTCTCGGCGGCTGCCCGGCGCGCCTCTTCCTCGGGAATCATCACTGCGTGCCCCTCGTACCCCTGCAGCCCGGCGAAGACCAGCCCGGAGGCTCCGTCCACGCGACGGGCCAGCTCCAGCGCCTGTTCGGGGGTATCCACACCACAGCGCCCCATGCCGATATCCACCTCGACCAGCAGGCGCAGAGTCACGCCGGCGGCCGCGGCGGCAGCGGAGAGGTCGTCTATGTTCGCCGCAGCGTCCACCGCCACCATGACGTCGGTCTGGCAACGCAGGCGCACCAGGCGGCCTATCTTGGTGGGCCCCACGATCTGGTTGGCGATGAGGATGTCCGGGGCCACGGGGGCCAGGGCTTCGGCCTCGCCCAGCTTGGCGCAGGTGATGCCCACCGCTCCGGCGGCGATCTGGCGGCGGGCGATCTGGGCGCACTTGTGCGTCTTGGAGTGCGGCCGCAAGCTGGCGCTGGCCCCGGCCATGAAGTTGGCCATGTAGGCGATGTTAGCCTCCAGCGCATCCAGATCGAGCACCAGCGCCGGCGTATCGAGGTCCCACATTGAGGAGTAGCTCCGGTCCATGCTTGTCTTCTCCATCGGCATTCTACTGCGGAGACGCCCAGCCCCGAGCAAGCTTCACTGCCCGAGACCAGTCGCGATAGCTGCTTTCCCGCCGGTCCTCGTCCCATTCCGGCTCAAACACCTGGTCGACCCGGCGTTTGGCGCGCAGGTCTTCCAGGCGCGGCCATACCCCGGCGGCGTGCCCGGCGAGATAGGCGGCTCCCAGGGCGGTGGTCTCCGTGTTGGCCGGCCGCTCCACCGGAACTCCCAGGATGTCTGCCTGCAACTGCAGGAGGAGGTTGTTCTGCGACGCCCCCCCGTCGGCACGGAGCACCTGCAGGTCTAGTCCCGCCTCGGCGGCCATCGCCTGCAGGACGTCTCGACTCTGAAAGCAGATGCCTTCCAGGGCCGCCCGGGCGAGATGGTGCCGTCCCGTGCCACGCGTGAGGCCGATGAGCAGGCCCCGAGCGTAGGGATCCCAGTAGGGCGCCCCTAGGCCGACGAAGGCGGGCACGAAGTAGACACCGCCCGCGTTGGGCGCCCTGGCGGCGAGTTCCTCCACCTCAGAGGCCGACTTGATGATGCCCAGCTCGTCGCGCAGCCACTGGATTGCCGCCCCGGCGACAAACACGCTTCCCTCAATGGCGTAGATGGGACCGCCGCCCAGGTCCCAAGCCACGGTGGCCAGGAGGCCGCCCTTGGGGATCTTCAGCTGCGAACCGATATTGAGGAGGACGAAGCAGCCGGTTCCGTAAGTGTTCTTGGCCTGACCGGGATCGAGGCACATCTGGCCGAACAGGGCCGCTTGCTGGTCCCCGGCCATGCCGGTCACCGGTACGGAGTGCCCCAGGAACTCCGCATTCGTCTCTCCGAACGATCCGGCGGTGGGAAGGACCTCCGGCAGTATGGCACGGGGGATGCTGAGCGCATCCAGAAGCTCGCTGTCCCAGTCCCCCGTGCGGAGGTTGTAGAGCAGGGTGCGAGAGGCGTTGCTGGGGTCGGTGGCGTGGACACGGCCGCCCGTCAGTCTCCAGAGTAGATAGGTGTCGACGGTGCCAAACAGCACGTCGCCACGCTCCGCACGCTCCCGCAATCCGGGCTGGTTGCGCAGGAGCCACATGATCTTGGTGCCGGAGAAGTAGGGATCGAGCACGAGCCCGGTGCGCTCGGCGACGAGAGGTGCGAGGCCGGCGGAGCGCAACTCCTCGCATATGGGTGCGGTGCGCCGGTCCTGCCAGACAATGGCATTGTGTGCCGGCTCACCGGTGTGGGCGTCCCACAGCAGGGTGGTCTCGCGCTGGTTGGCGATGCCGATTGCGGCTACATCGCGGGCGCTCACTTGCGCGCTTTCCAGGCAGGCCTCCGCCGCCTCTCGCTGGCTCTGCCAGATGTCCTCCGGCCGGTGCTCAACCTGCCCCGGCTCCGGGTAGATCTGCGCGAACTCGAGCTGGGATGAAGCTACGGCAGCGCCGGACTCGTCGAAGAGAATCGCTCTCGAACTGGTGGTTCCCTGGTCTAGCGCCAGGATGTAGTGCATCGCGGGCCTCCACAATATGTGGATCGCCGGATTCTAGGGGGTGCGAGGCGGCCGGTCAACGACTGGGAGGCGACGTTTCGCTTTCGTCGCCTCCCGAAACCCACCTCAGTCTGAGCCGAACGGCGAGCCTACTCCTTGTCGTCGCTGGGCGGTAGAACCACCGCCAGGTGCAGCTCCTGCAGCTGCACATCGTCGATCGGGCCCGGCGCCCCCATCATCACATCCGTTGCGCTCTGGGTCTTGGGGAAGGCGATCACCTGGCGGATGTTGTTCTCGCCGGCAAGCAGCATGACTAGACGATCGATGCCGGGGGCGATGCCGCCGTGGGGGGGTGCACCGAACTCGAAAGCCTGTAGCAGGTGCCCGAACCGAGTCTGGATCTCCTCCGGTTCATAGCGGAGCAGGCGGAAGATCTTCTCCTGGATGTCGCGGCGGTGACACCGAATGGAACCGCTGGACAGCTCGAAGCCGTTACAGACGATGTCATAGCACTGCGCCCGCACCTGTCCCGGGTCAGAATCCAGAAGCGGCAGATCTTCCTCCTTGGGCATGGTGAAGGCATGGTGGCTTGGATCCCACCGCTGCTCCTCCTCATCCCACTCCACTAGCGGAAAGTCCTTCACCCAGGCGAAGGCCAGCAGGTCGCTGGGCGCCAGGCCCAAGCGGGAGCCGAGCGCGCGTCGCAACTCGCCTAGGACGGCGCGCGCCACCGGCACCTGGTCGGCCACGATGAGCACCATATCGCCCTCATTGGCCCCAGTGCGCGAAAGAATGGCGGCGGTCTCCTCGGAGGAGAGGAACTTGGCGATCGGGCCGCGGACTTCCCCATGGCCGACGGCAAGGGTCACCAGGCCCTTGGCGCCCGCCTTCTTGGCCATCTCGGTGAGCTCGTCAATCTGGCGCCGGGTGTAGTCGGCTACGCCCGGGGCGACGATGGCGCGCACCGTGCCGCCTGCCTCGACGGTCTCGCGGAACACCCGGAAACCGCTGGCACAGACCACGTCGTCGAGGCAGTGCAGACGCATGTCGAAGCGGAGGTCGGGCTTGTCGCTGCCGTACAGGTCCAGCGCCTCCCGGTGAGTCAGGCGGGGGAAGGGCGAGATGATCCTCCACTCAGGGGTGACCGTGCGCACCAGCTCGGTGAACAGCGACTCGGTCAGACGGAGGATGTCCTCCTCCTCCGCGAAAGACATCTCCAGGTCAAGCTGGGTGAACTCCGGCTGACGGTCCGCCCGCAGGTCCTCGTCCCGGAAGCAGCGGGCGATCTGGAAGTAGCGGTCGAAGCCCGAGACCATCAGAAGCTGCTTGAGCTG
>Ga0123335_1005556_pt1 | contig 15301 bp, 9 predicted proteins | sample BiotimSIPDNA_2_FD_89707 | JGI IMG/M metagenome (GOLD analysis project Ga0123335, IMG submission 89707) | Anaerobic biogas reactor microbial communites from Washington, USA - Biogas_R2 time_0 SIP DNA | ecosystem: Engineered > Bioreactor > Anaerobic > Unclassified | place: Washington, USA... | reverse complement strand
CGTGTCCAGGTCGATCACCGAAAGCTGACTGTGTTCTTGCGAACCGCCCGCAATGTACGTAATCATGCCCGTTTGGCCGAGAAGGAGGTTTGAAAGGATCAACAATACGCCGACAACCATGCTTTTTTTCGCCTCAATACCTGTGGAAGTGAGAACCACGCGGCTTCGTTTAGACTAACGGCTGAAATCACGTTTTTACTTACAGATAATGCGTCAGAATTTCGCATACCCAATCGAAACCCAAGTCATGCCGTTCCCATATATGGGAGTGGCTTTGGGTAGTATCCACTAATTATAGTTGCCACTTCTCTGAGAGTACAACTTTTTTAAGAATTAAAACGGAAGATAAGATTTAAACACATGACTCGGCTATGTTAGCCAAATGAATGGATGGAAACTTCACTGTCAACAATATTGTGACATTTCTGCTGTATAGAGATATATGCATACTTTTGCTTGGCGAAGGCAAAGCGTAAGTAACGGAGAGATTGCCGTGGATTTTAGTGGCACCAATAAATCACGTCAATTCCCCCCAAAAATGGCGCGATAATTCAAGCATACGTTTTTTCCGGGGGCCCCAATAAAAGAGGTTTAGTGGCTTTAGAGATATGCGGGGTTATAGGGGATTTTTTAGTAAGCAGGGCAGTTCTATCATGGCCTGAAAGCAGGGCAACATAAATGTGGCACATAATTTAAGTGATTTACCGGCAGTCACTTTGCACCTATTCGAAGTGAAGCGATAGTTCTTTTCTTGAAATGTAACGCTATCTTCTTGAAGGGTATCGGTTAAATTCTGTACTTTGTACCTGAGTTTTGATATAATCGCCCGAAATTAATACTTGACATCCGAATTAATATTTACTACAATATTTGTCAAGAGTTTACTTTTCGATGAGCATCGCGTATTGTATAAAGATGTGGTGCCGTTGCCGGCAGCGGTGACGGGAGTGAAATTACTTAAACTGTTTTTGTGACTTTCAAAGGTGCAGTTATGCCCGGTATGTGGTCAGGCCTTAAGAAACGAACCGTTTTGGACATCGGTACCAGCGCGGTGCGCTTGTGCGAATTGTCCAAGACCAAGGCCGGCTTTCAGATCACCAAATATGTCCAGCGGGAATACAATTCCGACCCGGGGCTCGAAGATGCTGTGCGCGCGGAACTGCGGTTAAAGGCGGTTCGGGAAGTATTGAAAGAAGCGAAGATACGCAAGCGCAAAGTGATACTTGGTGTTCCGGGGCAATCCGTTTTCACACGGTGTCGCGCGCTGCCGCCCGTGCCCGAATACAAAGTGAGCCAAATCGTACGGTACGAGATCCAGCAGCAAATTCCTTTCGGCCTTGACCAGATTGCCTTGGATTACCAGATTCTTGGACAGACCGAGCAGGGCGGGTTTGATGTGATGATGGCGGCAATCAAGGTGGATGTCGTGGAAAAACACCTTGAGGTTCTGAAGCCGCTCAAATATGCCATTGCCGCAGTGGACGTTTTGCCCCTGGCCTCTTACAACTGGCTGAAACACAACGGCCAGTTCGGCGAGCAGGGGGATTGTGTGGCGCTGATTGACATTGGTGCGACAACCACAGACATCGTCATCGAACGCGGGCATCAGTTCCGGTTTACCCGGCCGCTGAACATAGGCGGCAACGACCTGACGCGCGCGCTGGCCGAAGCCTTTAACATGGATTTCGTCTCCGCTGAAAAGATCAAGCGTGAGCGCTGTTTTGCGCCCACCGGCGATCCACAGCGCGACGGTAAGGCCGGTGAAGTTACTGGAAAGGTATTGCAGCGGCTGGTCGGTGAAATTACGCGGTCCTTTTCGTATTTCCGTTCCCTGCCCGGTGGCGGCCAGGTCAATCGCCTGGTATTGATCGGGGGGGGGGCGCGCCTGAAAAATATTGTACCTTATCTCAGCAGCCAACTTGGCATGGCTGTCAGTATTGCCCAACCCCTGGTCAACAGTGACATAGCACCTGCCGCCGAAGCGATACGACAATGTCCTGAACAGACCACCGCCGTTTTGGGTATGGCGCTGCGCTGTTTGGATACGGTTACAATAGACATCAATCTGATCCCCCCCAGGATACTGGAAGCCGCGCGGCGCAAAGAACAGGCGCTTTATTGGGCCCTGTCCATTTGCGCGCTGGTACTGATATTTGCCTCCATTGTGCCCGCTGCCGCAAATCAAAATAAACTGGTCAAAGACCGCATCGAAGAACTTAAGCGTGGAATTCGAGCCTATGACCCCGAACTTGTACAGCGTATCCGTGTCGGCGCCACGGTGCCCCAGTCTGGTTTGAAACGTCAGCTGGATGTTCGTCAGAAACATCTGGAGAAACTCGAGGGACAGGTGCGTATTCTTGACCGGGCCCGGCGGCAAAGGCGGTTTTGGCTGGATGAAATGGCCTTTGTGAATGAAGCGCGTCCCACTAACGGGCGAATGTGGTTTTCCTCTATGGAATCAACCCGTTTCCCCGAAAAGGAAGACACGCAACAGGCGGGCGGCGCCAGGGGCGGACAGGGGATCGCCGCACTGCCAGGAGCATCGGGCGGACAGCGAACGACACCTGGTTTTGTGGGCCTTCAGCCGCTTGGAGGAGCGGCGGCCAGGGGTGTTGCCGAGGCTGCCCGTGTCTCGGGTGGAAATGAGCGGGACAAGGAGGTGGACAAAACGTCCATTCCCCTGCCCAACGGCTTTATTGTTCAGGGGCTGGCCGAGTCCGATGAGGTGATCTATGAGTATTTGGAGAACTTGAAAATATCCTCGCGCCAGTTGCCGAATGGCTGGTTTTTAAGCGCGGAAAAAGTGTCGTTTAGTGAAGCGAGCGTGCAGCGCGTGGGCGCGGAAATGATTTACGATGCTTCAAAAGTAGGTAGTGGCGGGGCTACGGCTGGCGCTTCCCTGGTTGCCAATGCACCCGCTTATTATACTTTTACCGTGGAGGTAAAATTCCGACGCACCCAGGATAGGCCTAATCCTGTCGAACAACAGCAGGAGGGTGGCAACGCGTGAAGTATAAAGCGCAAATAATTGGTGTCGTTCTCCTGCTTGCGGTTTTTGGCGCGATGTTCGGTATTTGGCAGTTTCATTTCAAAGAGATTTTTGACGGTTACAAGGAAGATGACCGCTTGCGTGACGCGCTTGAAAATACGTTGTCCCAACTTCAGGAGAATTTCAAAGGGTATAAGCCGGAACTCCTGATTGAGCAGTGGCAAAACCAGGTGCAACCCTGGAGGGACGCGCGGGAAGAACGGGCGCAATATTTTAATTTCGGGGATTGGTACGAGATAGATCTTGTTCCGCCCGAGGCGCGTATGCTGAAATTCTGGTACACGGAAGAAACCAACAAGATACTCTACGACCTTTACCGCAAAGTCTATGAGCGCATGGGTGGTTATGACCGTTTCCCGAATGATTTGCGGATGAAGTTGGGCGTCGCCAAGGAGGAAGACTGGAGCGGGCGAAACATTACGTGGGCGGAGGTGGAGCAGAATCTGCGACAGTTGAATTTTGGCGTCAGACTGTCCACGCTGCTTCTGGAGTCAAATGTTTCTTACGTCCGCGATATTGTCGTTTGGCCCCGGCGTGTTCCCGAGATTTATGACGATATGCTGGGGTTGCAGACGGTGGGTCTGCATGTGACGCTTGCGGCAAAAGATTTAGTGAAATTTATGGATAATCTTTTGCAGGAACCCAGATATTTTACCGTGGACAGCATTAAATTAAGTTATCCTTATATCGGTTATCAGGTGGAACCGCAGATTGAAGTGCAATTGTTGCTGACGCAAGCCAAGTATAGGCCGCCGGCCGACGACAAGGACCCCGCTTTGTCCGCGGATCTGGGCGCCCCGCCCGCGCCGGTGACGGACAGCGATGGGGGCGCAAGGCCCGGCGCCAGACGGGAACCTCCGCAGGGGGCTCTTGGAAAATTCTGGAGTTGGTTTAGACGAGTCGTACTATATATGCCCTAAGTGTGTGTGGCGTTAAATTTGAACAGCAGTTTTTTCGGATGTGTTAACACATGGATAAATTGAGGAAAATAGGTTCCTGGTTCTGGTATAACAAGGAACGCATGGTGCTCATCATCATGGTGATAGTGCTTGCGTACCGTGTCTACGGTGTTATATCTCCCGCGGAACCTCCCTCGTGGCCGCCTATTCCCATTCCTCAGACTGAATTGCCCGAAACCGAGGAGGAGCGGCAGGCTTTGGGGATGCCCGGGTTGCCCCCGTTGCCGCCCACAGACGGGCTTCCGGGAACGTATACCTCGTTTTATGAGCGCAACCCGTTCTGGTATTATTCGGATGGTGACGATGATGATGATGATGACAAAGCGATTGGATCCGAAGACCTGAATATCATGCTGTTGAAAATTCAGGATGTCGGTGGAAAACCGCGCGCGCAATTGCGCACGACCAGCACCACGAAATGGTATTCGGAAGGTGAGAAGTTTGAAGAGTTTGAATTGGTGTCGATAGATCCGGAAACAGAAAGTGTCGTGATATATTCTGAACGATATTCACGGCAGTTTACGTTGGAGAAACAGTGACGTCAACAGCGGAGAAAGCAATAAAGGCATGACCGTAATTAGAATATGCCGCAAACAGCGGGAGGACAGGACAGTCATGATTAGCAAAAGCAAACATTATCTGATGTTGCTGGGGATGATGGTTGGGCTCTGCCTGGCCGTTCTTCCCGCCGCGGCACAGGATGTGGCCGATACTCAGGCGGCACCTGTGGTCGAGGAAGCGCAACAGGCGGGCGCTCCGGCAGTCCAGGTTGAGGTCGTACCGGTGGAGCAACTATTGCCGCCTCCGGCGGACGGATCCTCCGGCGCCGAGTCCCCTGACCTGGCAAAACCGGAAGATTCCATACCATCCATTGGCATAAGCGAGGCGGAAGAGTATTTGCGCCGTGGTGTTGAACTGTATAAAAAAGATCTGTACAGGGAAGCTCTCACGGAATTCAACCGCGCGCTGGCCTTGGACCCTTCGCTGGAATCGGCGCGAAGTTTCCAGGAGAAGACCAACGCGAAGCTGGCACAGACCATGGCGGTCGGCGCGGCAAGCGAGGCGCCGCCTGCTTTCCAGACCGTCGAGCCTGCGGCGTTGCGTGCGACCCAAGGCACTATGGAACTTTCCGCGGATGAGATACGGCGCGACCGGGTAAGGGAATTGCTCGGGTTCGGCGCCCAATATATGGAAGCGGAAAAGTACGCCACGGCGGTTGAAATTTACAGCAACGTGTTACTCATTGATCCCGAAAATGCTGAGGCCAAAGAATTATTGCACAAGGCCACGATCGGCGCGCATAAACTGGCGGTCAACGAATCCGAAACAGGAGTGGTGGAGGATCGGGAGCGTATCCGTAATTTTATCGAGAGTTCAAAGCGTCTTCCGGAAGGTTCGGATGCGAGGGGCATTAAGCCTTTCCGCTTTTCCGTTCCCGATATTGAGGAAGTCAGGCAGGACGTCGAGGAAAAGAGTCCCATAGAACTGATATTGGAATCCCCCGTCAGTGTCGAGTTCGAGGATATCCATATCAGCGAAATTGTGGATTTTATTGCTGATAGTTGGGACGTGAACATCGTTATTGATAATCGAGTCGTTGAACCGCCGCCCAGAGTGCAACCTGTCCAGGCGGCACAACCTGGTGTGCCGGGCGCCCCGGGCGCCATGCCTCCTGGTATGCCGGGTGCGCCGGCACCGGCGCCCTTTCCGCAACCTGGAGCGGCTCCCGGGCCGCGGCCCGCTGGTCCCGGAGCGGCTCCCGGAACGGGTATGCAGACCGTCGGAGTGGATGAAGTCTATGGTGAGAAAACCGACGGGCGTGTGCCGTACATCAACATGAAAAATGTGTCTTTGGCTGAGGCGTTACAGGCCTTGTTGCGCCCGCTGGGGCTCGATTACTCCGTACAGCCGGGATTCATCTGGATTACACGGCCTTCCATTATCCGCAAGGAATCTTTTGAAAAACTGGAAACCCGCTATTATGAACTGCGCAACGCGGGTTCTGAAACGCTCTTTAAGGTTGTGCTTCGTAATACCTTCGGTGGCATAGCGAGTAGTGGCGGCATGGGCGGCTACGGCGGTGGCATGGGCGGCTACGGCGGCGGCATGGGTGGTGGCCGCATGGGCGGTATGGGCGGCATGGGCGGCGGTATGGGCGGCTACGGCGGCGGTATGGGCGGTATGAGCGGTGGCATGGGCGGCTACGGCGGCGGCATGGGCGGCATGAGCGGCGGCATGCGGCTATGGCGGCGGCATGAGTGGCGGTCGTATGGGTGGTATGGGCGGGGATGGGGGCGGCATGGGCGGCGGTGTGGGCGGTATGGGCGGCGGCAGGGGCGGCTACGGCGGCGGCATGGGCGGCATGAGCGGCGGCATGGGCGGCTATGGCGGCGGCATGAGTGGCGGTCGTATGGGTGGTATGGGCGGCTATGGCGGCGGCATGGGCGGCGGTATGGGCGGCTATGGCGGCGGCATGGGCGGCTATGGTGGTGGTATGGGCGGCTACGGCGGTGGCATGGGCGGCGGCCGAATGGGTGGTATGGGCGGTATGGGCGGTGGTTACGGAAGGGACGTGACCTCCATAAGTAACATATCCGACTTGTTTACCACAATCAGCGATGTCATGGTCGGTGAAGCGCCGGCATTGCCGGAAATGGTCGGTTTATCCCGTGTGGGTACGGGTTCGACTTCGGGTTCTACCCTTGGCGCCGGTGGCTATGCCACGGCTCAGCAGGGCGCAACGCTGGGAACAGGTTCCAGTGCGGCCTCTTTTGGTATGGGCGGCGATGTGCTCACGTTGCTGCAGCGCCTGGTGCCCCAGGTGTATGAACCCTACACGGAAGAACTGCTCTCCGACATGATTTACAACCCAGCAAACAATATGCTGATCGTAAAGAATACACCGACCAACCTGGAGGAATTCGAGAAGCAGCTGGCGGAAATTGACGTTACGCCCAAGCAGGTGAGTATCGAAGCGAAATTCCTGACCATTCGTCTGGAAGATCTGAAGAAAATCGGGTTCAACTGGGATGCCACGCTTTCGGACCAAAATATGCGCTCCCGTAAAATTGACGAACTCGATACCGAAACTTATAACTACGATATCAACGGTGATGGCACGGATGAGTCGATTCCGTTTTATACAAAACCTGACGGCACGCCTACCATTGCTAATACGATTACGGACGCTACGATTGGTGCGCTGTTGAATCCCACATCGTCAGCGGAACCGACGTTTAGCATTTTGGGTAATATTTTGAAGAATGAAGACGGCGACAAGCTCTCCGTGACGTTTGACTACTTGGACGGGCTGGATGAATCCGAACTGCTCAGCGCGCCGCGAGTGACCACGATGAACCGCAAGCCGGCCGTTATTGCGGATTTTGCGACAGAGTATTTCATTTCCCAAGTAAATACCGAGGTTTATACCAATCTCGGGTACGGGCTTAGCAGCGGGTCGTCAACTTCTTTCATTCAGAATGTCACGCCGCAGCCCTATAACTTTGGTATCGCTCTGTCGGTCACGCCCCAGATTCGCGATAACAACCAGGTGCGCCTGTGGCTGAACCCGGAAGTTCGGACCAAGACCGGCACCAAGACTTTCGAGCAAAAGCAGATTATTTCGGACCAGGAAATTACGAATGAAATCAATCTGCCCACCACCTCGTGGCAGGCGGTGTGGACCAATGTCATCGTCCATGACGGGGATACGCTGGTGCTGGGCGGACTGGTGCAGGATCAATCCGCCAAGGCGACGCAGAAGATGCCCTATGTCGCGGATATTCCGGTCATAGGCTTCTTCTTCAAGGGTACGAAGCGTGAGGCCAAGCAGTCGAGTCTGCTGATATTCGTCACTCCCGACATTATTGATTCGACAGGCGCCCGCTTCTTTGATGTTACTGAAATGCCCAGCTGATAAGTGAGAACAGTCAATCCGGGAGCGGTCCAGTACGGTGGGCCGCTCCCGTTGTTTTACCAGGGCAGTCGGTATCATTGCCTGTCCTGTGTCCGAACCACGGACCCTTATTTAGGATGCGTTATCTCCTTTATACGATTTTGATAACTATGGCAGCTCCCCTGGGGGCGATTTATCTGCTTTTCTCGCGGAAATATCGCCCCTTGTTACGGCGCTTTTTCCCTGCTGTCCCCGCGTTGGTTGAGGGGCAACTTGTATGGGTTCACGCCTGCAGCGTGGGGGAAGTATTTGTGGCGAAGGTGTTGATCCGGGGACTCAGGGAGAATGTTCCATCGGCGGAAATCCTGCTTAGTGTCAACACGCTGTCCGGGCTCGAAATTGCCCGAAAAACCCTGCCGGACGTACAGATTACTTTGGCGCCCATGGACTTGGGCTTTACCGTGCGCCGCTTTGTAAAGAAAATCCGACCCGCCATCCTGGTCCTCCTGGAAACGGAACTGTGGCCTAACCTTATCCGGGAAACCCGAAGACAGAACGTGCCGGTAATTGTTGTCAATGGACGCATCAGTCCGGGAAAATTCCCCAGGTACAGGAAATATTCCTGGATTTTGCCGCCCGTATATTCCCTGCTGAATCATGTGGCGGCGCAGGAAGAGGTCTACAGGCGTCGTTTTATCGCTTTGGGGGTCCCCGAAGCGCGCGTTAGCATCACAGGAAACTTAAAATGTGATGGCGTGGCGACTGAAGTCAGCGAAGACAAACGGCAGGCGCTTCGCAAAGAATATGGGTTTGCGGTTACGGACCGAATTGTAGTGTTCGGCAGTACCCGTCCGGGCGACGAGGCCCTGGCGTATTCATGCTGGGAAACGCTGAAGTATGACTATCGCGACCTTAAATTGGTGATTGCGCCCCGGCACCTGCAGCGTCTGGAAGAAGGGGTGGAGGCTTTCAAGGGCGATCGGATCATTTTGCGGTCGGTAATGCTCACGGGTAAGCGTGATCCGGACGCGCGGGTTCTGTTCCTGGATACCATGGGAGAATTGGCGGGCATGTATTCCCTATGCCAGGCGGCCGTGATCGGGGGGAGTTTTTTCCCGGGGGTCGAAGGTCACAATCCCCTGGAACCGGCGGCGCTGGGAGTTCCCACCCTGTTCGGCCCCTATATGGGAAACTTTCCGGATGCGGCTTCCTTATTAATTGCGGCAGGTGGGGCGTTTCAACTTGCTTCTCCCGAAGAATTGGCCCCGTTCCTGAAAAAGTTGCTTGATAACCCCGACCTTGGAATTCGCACAGGTCAAGCGGGCCGTGAAGCGGTTATAAGAAACCAGGGATCTGTCGTGCGATGTGTTGAACTGATACGTGGGTACCTGGGTTAAAGTACAGTGTTCACATTGTGCTTTTCACCGTTTCAGGCGGCGCGGTGCCGCTGGAAAAAGGTTCTGAAGCCGATTAAGACCAGAATCAGAGCGCCTGCGGTGATATACATGCCCAAACGCAGCGATTCCGGCCTGTACTCAAAAATGGCCTTGTGGTTTCCCTTGCCGATTTCGATGCCCCGGAAAGCAATATCCACGGGAAATACCGGGGTCAAGGCACCGTCCAGAAATACTTTCCATCCCGGGTACCAAGAGTCTGCAAGCACCAGGATGCCCGAATTACCGCTTTCCGCGACGATTTCCACAAGGTTAAATTGTGTTCCCCGTATACCTGCTTCCGTGATTGATTTATCCGTTGAATTTTCAAGCAGGGTGCCCCCTTCGCTGAGGGGGGGGCCATCCGCCCGCAACGCAGGCGGAGCTTCCCCCGGGGTTAAGGGGCGCGACCTATAGACGATGCGGGAACGCGGATGCGCCTGCAGATCTCTGAGGAGGATGGCACCCGAGGGCAACACTTCTTGTATGTTCAAAACGGGGCGCAGCGCGGCAAATCGTTCCTTGATGTCCATCTTGGTGAGGATCAGCTGGTTGGATGCTGTAAGCCGTAACAGTTCCGGGTCGTTTTCCGTCTGGTTCAAAAACGAAGCGCCTCGATGCAGCATGACCCCGGACGGGCTATAGACCTGGGCGACCCCATAGGGCGACAGCGGCCAATTCTTGAGTTGTTCACTACCGGCAACCCGGTTGTTTTCATGATCCAGCGCATCGGTGAGTTGGGTTTGTGGCGTCATTCTCGCTGCCGGGGTGACCCGGGCGTGGGGCTGGTAGACAAACAACAGCAACGCCGCAGTGACCAGGGTCAACGACAGCGCGGTAAACAGGGGGCGGGGCCAGAGCAGCGTAATAAAGATCAGCAGGAACACACAAAGCGCGCATACCGCCAAGGGGATAAGACGGACGGGCTCAAATTCCCGCGCTGGCCCAAACCAGAGCAACGGGATGGCGGCGGCCAGAAACAACGCCCAGCAAAGGGGGAGCAACCGAAATAACTTTTTTAGCGCCATTTGGCATTTTTGTGCGTCGAGATGCACCCACTCGTCCGCCGTGGTGCCCGCCAGGATGCCCATCGCCAGAGGGAATGGAATCATAAAGTGGGTGACATCGAGCAGGGCCATCCCCGGTATCCGGCGTAACCATGGCCCCAAGGCCGCGGAAAACAGGAATGTGAATACAATAGAAAATAACAAGGCTTCCAGGCGGCGCTTCCGGATCCGGTTGGCGAAAGAACGCAAGGAAAACCACAGCGGCAACAGCAGGAATGCCACCATTCCGGTGGGCAGCCAGAGCGCGGCACGTTGCGGCGCAAAGGCGCCGTCACCCAGGATAGGGGGTGTGAAGAGCGAAGCCAGATCCCAGGGGGAGAAGAAGGTCCCTGATTTGTTTTCGAGACTTCCATGCTGAAGAAATTCCACGTAGGGTGTCAGTTGTATGCCGGCAAGGGCGAGTCCCACTACGCTACTCAGGGTTAGCCACAGCAAGGCCCCCCGTATACGATCACGCTGGTAGGTGCGGATGCCATAGACAATCACCAGAACATACATAAAAAACAGGGTGGCCGCCAGGGATTCCGGATCGCCGCCCATTGTCATTATCCCTATCAAAAGGGCAAGGTACGGCCAACCCCTCCGGTCGCCCAGCAGCATGCGCTGCAGGCAGGGGAGAATCAACGGAAAAAAGGGGGCCACGTCAGAGGCGGGGTGCCAGTGTGACACCAGGAAGATGCCGCTCAATTGAAACGGAATCGCCACCAGAAGCGAAAAGGCGGGGGTGAATTGGAAACGCCGCGCGACATAATAGGCGCACAGTCCCGCAATGGTCAGTTTCGCGAATAAACTTACGCTGAGGGCTACCGAGAGGGGAAGAAAGTAAAGGGGGAGTGAAAAAGGTGAAAAAACGCGTGTTCGCCACAAGGCCAGAAAGGGAATTCCAAAGCCCTCATAAGGATTCCACAAGGGAAGTTCCCTGTTGGCGGCTGCCTGACTTAAAAAGGCATACCAGGGGTAATATCGCTCAAGAAGCTCATCGGAACCGGCCACTTCCTGTATATCAGTATCTTGTACACGGGCTTCCTGCCAGGGGGCGCGCAATGTCATTCCTTCGAGATTCACGGGAATATCGCCCTGGTGGAGGATGGGGCCCGTCACAAGCAGGGGAGGTAAGAAAAGCAGTATCAGACAGAACAAGGCCTGCAGGTATTCACGTTTTCGTAATATCACGGGTATGGACCCTTCCTGTATGCAAGGTTAACGGCACCAGACCTCTGTAAACACACGCGGTTTTATCGGCATGCCGGGTCCGCGTTGCAGTGAAGAAGACCTGTTTCGCCCGTGAGGCGCTTTGTGCCCGCTAACCGTAGTCTTCGGTTCCCAAAAGAGTTAGTATACTTCAAAAAGAGGCGATTTTGCATCTTTGCCCCGTAAAAATGCCCCGTAAAAAAGTAGACGATTCCAGGCCGCAAAAAGTTAACAATGTACTGTTCCAAACGGTTTTTCCCGGAAAATAAAGACAGGCAATTTCTTCCAGGCCTGACGCAGCCGCATCCGTATTGTATTAAGCACAGGCAATTCCGTTCCCGCGTGCCCTGCGTCTATGCAGCAGATGGCCCGCATCAGGGCTGTTTGCGCATCGTGGTAGCCGATGTCACCGGACACGAAAACATCCGCTCCCTCAGGCAATCCGGAGATGCTGCTCCCCCCGCTGCCGCCCAGAACGGCCACATGCCGCACGCGCCTGTTCGGGGAGCCATAGCGCATTACATGGGGTAGTCCCAGCGTAGTGCGCACCAATCCGGCGAAATCGCCTAGTTTCATACTTTTATTCAGGACACCCAGGCGTCCGAGGCCGATGGTTCGGTCTCGATTCGCGAGGGGGATCACGTCATAGGCGGGTTCTTCATAGGGATGTGTTTTTTGAAGCGCCTCAAGGACCGGGGCAAGCGCCGGTCGGTTCACCAGCATTTCAAAACGCATTTCACTTTCATGATTCAGTGTTTCTTTGATGCCGGAATAAGGGGATGCCTGGGCGTTGGGAGCGAATGTGCCCGTTCCTGGCGCGTGGAAGGAACAATACGAATAATTGCCGATAACGCCGGCGCCCGCCGCGGCAAGGGCGTCGCGAAGGCTGTCCACATGGTTTTCGGGCACGAAGGTTACCAGTTTAAGGAAGGTTCCCTTGTCCGATGTGAAAAGGGGCGCACACTCCTGAAGCCCCAGGCGTTCCGCCAGCGCGTCGTTGACGCCACCCCTGGCCTTGTCCAGATTGGTGTGCGCCGAAAAACACGCGATATTCGCGGCGGCAATTTCCACACATAAACGGGCCTGCGGATCATCCGTGCGCAGGGTTTTTAACGGTTCCCATATCAGGGGATGGTGGGCGATGATCAGGTTTGCCCCGTTCTTTTGCGCCGCGCGCAGGGCTTCGGGGGTAACAGTAAGACAGATCAAAACGCCCGCCACCTCCGTATTCGGGTCGCCCGTATGCAGGCCGGCCTTGTCCCAGTCACAGGCGAGCTCTGGAGGCGCCCAGGCATCCATTAAGTGACAGATTTCGCCGACAGTGACACGCATAACCCTTCTCCTTCAAGTTGGAAAGTCTGCCTGATAAGGCCCGTATGCCCTGGCTGCCCTGATTTTCGCGTCCTGTGCGCCATCAAGCGGCAGAACCTGGGATGACTGTTGCCTCACCGGAAACTCAGTGTACCATCAGCGGCGGCGGCCGCTCAACGGACACGTTGGCGGGCAAGTTGCAGCCATTCGCTTTTTGCAGGCATAATGCCTTGAAGGAACGACAGATGCAGTGATTAGAAGTATTGCCCCAAGTGTGAAGGGAGGATTCCATGGGCGAAAAGTATGTGATAGGACTTGATTTTGGAACCAATTCCGCCCGCGCTATTATTGTAAACGCGGCAAACGGCGCGGAAATCGCCACGGCGGTGTTCGATTTTCCCACCGGCGAGAAAGGGGTTGTTTTGGACGCCAGAAATCCCGATCTGGCCAGGCAGCATCCCGCCGACTACCTGAAAGCGGTGACGGCCACGGTAACCGCGGCGTTGCAACAGGCGGCCGCCGTTCCAGGTTTTTCTCCGGAATCGGTGATTGGAATCGGGGTGGATACCACCGGGTCTACGCCGCTGCCCGTGGACAAACAGGGGACGCCGCTCGCGCTGCTCGATGAATTCTCCGGAAATCCGGCGGCCATGGCGTGGTTGTGGAAGGACCATACCGGCCATGCCGAGGCGGTGGAAATCACCGCCCTGGCCTCGAAAATGCGTCCCCAGTACCTGGCGAAATGCGGCGGTGCCTATTCCTCCGAGTGGTTCTGGAGCAAGATACTGCACTGCAAACGCACCTCGCCGGGGGTTTTTGAAGCGGCCTATACCTGGGTGGAACACGCGGACTGGATGACCGGTATTCTGACCGGAACCGATGCCCCCGATGTGATGAAGCGCTGCATTTGCGCCGCGGGCCATAAAGCCATGTTCAATCCCGGCTGGGGCGGGTATCCCGATGCCGAGTTTTTGACCGCAGTGGATCCGGCTTTGGGAAAACTCCGTGTCACACTGCCGGACCGGGCTTATACCGTGGCGGATGCCGCGGGCGGCCTGACCGACAAATGGGCGGCAAAGTTGGGTCTGCCCGCCGGTATCCCCGTGGCCATGGGCGCCTTTGACGCCCACCTGGGTGCGGTGGGTTCGGGCATAGAGCCGGGCGTGCTGGTTAAAATTATCGGCACCTCCTGTTGCGATATGATGGTCGCGCCCATGACCCGGGAACTTCCCGATATTCCGGGACTGTGCGGTATAGTCCCCGGTTCAATTCTGCCCGGATGTTTTGGGCTTGAAGCGGGTCAGTCCGCCGTGGGCGATATTTTCAACTGGTTCGTAAGTTATATGCGCCCCGAAAAAGAAAGCCATGAAACGCTGACCGAAAAGGCGCTGCGCCTGAAACCGGGCGAGAGCGGCCTGCTGGCCCTGGACTGGCACAATGGGAACCGGACCGTCCTGGTGGACCAGCGGCTTACCGGCGGGCTGATCGGGATGACCCTTCAAACGCGTCCGGAAGAAGTGTACCGCGCGCTTATCGAAGCGACAGCTTTTGGCGCCCGGGTGATCATGGAACGTTTTCTTGAGTACGGGATGACCGTGGACCGCATCGTCAATTGCGGCGGCATTTCTGGCAAGAACGCGTTGCTCATGCAGATTTATGCTGATGTCATGGGCCGTCCCCTGGAAATCTCCAAAAGCGCCCAAACCTGCGCCCTCGGTTCCGCCATGGCGGGTGCGGTGGTGGCGGGCAAGGCGGCGGGCGGTCATGACACCTTCGCGGAAGCCGCCGCAGCCATGGCCCTTACCGATGACAAGGTGTATCAGCCCATTCCGGAAAACCGGAAGACCTATGACCGGCTCTTTACCCTGTACAAGAAGATGCACGACAGTTTTGGCGTGCGCGGGTATCAGGAAGGCCTCTTTGAGGTGATGAAGGAACTGCTGGCGATTCGCGACGAGGCAAGAAAAGGATAGCGGATGCGGAAAGGGAAGAATCAGGCAGACGAGACAAGAAAAGAATGGAGCTGGAACGGGGAATCGAACCCCGGACCTCGTCATTACGAGTGACGCGCTCTACCTACTGAGCTATTCCAGCCGACCGTTGAGAAAACCTGTGCGGCGTTTCGAGACGCGCGCAGGGTGGGTAGAGCCTGTATTGTAAAGAAATACACCCTGAAATATCAACTTCAGGCGGCAACGGGACGGTGTGTTATACTTGCGGTTCTACTAGGGCTGCTGTTCATGATGATCGTCATGGAGTAAAGAAACATCCTTTAGGCGCTTAAGGCCATTTTGCTGACAATTAATTATGAGTTCTGTTTTAAGTATAGGTAACCAAGAAGAGTGCCATGTTTTGATTTGTCTCAAAGACCCAAAAACAACGCGTCATTCCGGTTT
>Ga0123335_1005554_pt1 | contig 15306 bp, 18 predicted proteins | sample BiotimSIPDNA_2_FD_89707 | JGI IMG/M metagenome (GOLD analysis project Ga0123335, IMG submission 89707) | Anaerobic biogas reactor microbial communites from Washington, USA - Biogas_R2 time_0 SIP DNA | ecosystem: Engineered > Bioreactor > Anaerobic > Unclassified | place: Washington, USA... | reverse complement strand
TACCTGATCGCCGGCGGGCGCATAAGCCACCTAAAGGGCTTGCTTGCATCGCTGCTGGGAATCAAACCAGTCATCGAAGTCAGCAAAGAAGATGGCAAGTATTATGACAGGGTTAAAAAACGCTCTTTCCAGAAGGCGATCGTTGGAATCACAGAATTGCTCCAAAAAATTCACCCTGAAGGCACAACCCTGCGTGCACAGATCTGCACGGCTGCCAACCCTGATGGCGGCACATTGTTAAAAGCAGCGATGGACCGGCTTTATGACGTGAACTGGCTGCCCGAGATGACACTGGGAACAGCATTAGGCGCGCACACCGGTCGGGGCTTGGTCGGCGTTATCTGTGCCCGTGAGGACGCCCTGCCGCAGATTTAGCCGTAACCAGATTTATTGATCACTACTCACTTTGGAGGTTGTCAGACAACCTCTTTTTTTTTTCGGTGAGGCTTCGACCTGTCATTGATAAATGCCGCCGGATTTCAAAAACACAGGCTTCTGATGTCCGCCCGTCTTCACAAGGACTCGATAGACTGAACCTCAATCCGGTTCTTAATCAATAGCGTATTGATGGCTTCGGAATCATGTTTCAGGATGCGCACACAAACCCCACAGTCCGAACTGAGATGCCGCGGCACCGGAATCAGCTTATAGATGAACCCTTCTTTTTTCATCAGCTTCTCAATCCTCAGCGCCAGGCTGGTGGATTCGACTAAAATCACCGCATACTCTTCGTTCAAACAGCCTCCTTTGCCAACAGTCTCACAGCGTTCAGAGCCGCACACACATCTTCTGGTTGGTTAAACGCGCCAAGCCCAAAACGGACGCTGCCTTGTGGGAAAGTGCCCAGCGTCTGGTGAGCTGTTGGTGCACAGTGCAAACCGACCCGGCTCAATATGTTGAATTCTTCATCCAGCCTCAAACCAATTGTTGATGGTTCGAGCCCTTTAATGTTAAACGCGACCGTCGCTATTTGCTTGCTGGCATCCTGAGTGCCATAGATTTCTACCCCGGTGATTTCACCCAAGCCTTCCAAAAGCCCGGCAGTTAATGCTTTTTCATGAGTCCGAATTGTCTCAATTCCTTCAGATTTTAGCCAGGTCAGGGCTGCCAATAAACCAGCCAGCCCAACAGCGTTGGGCGTTCCGCTTTCATAACGATCGGGTAAAAAAGTGGGTTGAACCACCTGTTCAGAACGACTGCCGGTTCCACCCTGGCGCACGGGCTGCAGTTCTTCCGGGTCGATGCGTTGACCGATAATTAACCCTCCGGTTCCCATGGGACCATAAAGTGATTTGTGCCCTGTGAAAGCCAGCAGATCAATGCTGGCTTCTTCCATATCAATCGGTATAACACCCGCAGTTTGGGCGGTATCCACCAGAAAGAGCAGGTCATGGTTTCGGACGATTTGCCCTACTTCTTTTACAGGCAAAACCGTTCCACAAACATTGGAGGCATGGTTAAGAGCAATCAGCCGTGTATTCGGTTGAATGGCTGATTCAATCAGAGCAGGATCCAGACTTCCGTCTGCATTGCAGGCAATTTTTGTGAACCGGACATCTTTTTGACGCAGTTCATTTAATGGGCGCATGATGGCATTATGTTCCATACTGCTGGTGATAACATGGTCGCCAGGTCTCAAAATGCCATGCAGCGCCAGGTTGATCCCGTCGGTAATATTTAACCCAAAGATCACGCGCAAAGGATCACTGGCGCCAAACAACTCAGCAACCGCTTCCCGCGCGTTAAAGATCACCCGCGCCGCTTCAATGGAAAGCCGATGTCCTGAACGCCCGGGGTTTGCTCCTGCCTCTTCAAGGACGTGCACCATTGCCCTGGCGACTCCTGGCGGTTTAGGCCAGGAAGTCGCCGCATTATCAAGGTAAAGAGCACCATCCTTCGTTCTTGAAGAAGGACTTTCTGATGCGGTTAAGCTCATCTGCTGATTACCAGTTTAAACTCATCATCTTGCTCAATGATTTCCACATTGCAGCCGAGTTTTTGAGCGATTCTTCGCACATTTTCGCGTGATGTGACTGAATCGGCGAGGACCTCAAGGGGGAATTCCCCTTTATCAATCGCTTTTTGAACCAAAATTACCGGTTGAGGGCAGGATAGCCCGCGAACGTCTACAGTTATGCTCATGCTAATCTCCTTATTTATGCTGTCTTTTGACGCATGGTGAAACCAATAAGCAAACAAACCACCAGCCCCAAAACAACTGCAATCATCCCATACGATGAAATTCCTCCAACCTGAAGGACACCATCAACAACCGAATCGGCTTTTGCTGCCAGATTGAAGTTGTGGGCAATCGCTGCGCCGGTGATCATCCCCAGCACAAAAATGCCCGAATCGCTATCACCTTCACCAGAGAGGAACAATTGTCGTCCCGGGCAGCCACCAGCCAGGGCATAGGCAAGCCCTGCCAGGACCATACCGAGGATGTTCCACAAAAGGTTGCTGTGGGCGATGGGCATGGCTGAATAACCAAACTTAAACTGACCAAGCAGCAGATTGGTCACTAAAGCAGTCCCGACCAATGCCAGAAACCCGCTGAGCAGGTGAAAATCGCGGATGAGAATAACGTCACGCACGGCACCCATGGTGCAAAAACGGGAACGCTGAGCCAAAAAGCCGATTAGCAAGCCTGCTCCCAACGAAATAAACAACGGGGCATACATTGAACCCGGACCTGTTTCACTGAAGAAAATCGGACCACCCTCACTAAACACAGGACTAAAAATACGGAGAAGGAGAAGCCCGATCATGATGCCAGGCATGATCCAGCCAACAGCCGGATAGGTTTTTTGGCTGCGCCCCAGGTTGTAACCAGACCGTAAAAAGAGAACACCGGCACCGATTCCAATCGCCAGTCCCAAAAGACCGATCAGAGCGGTCATATCTCCGCCTGCCAAACGGAACCCCGCCCGCCAAGGGCATCCCAGAAACACCAAGGCACCAATCATGGCAAACACTCCTAAAACAAAACGGATGATCGGAGCGGAGCCACCCCTTGCTTTGAACTCTTTGAAAATCAACGCGGCTACTGTTGACCCTAACACAAAACCAATAATCTCCGGACGGATATATTGGACAACACCGGCACGGTGCAAGCCCAACGCGCCAGCAATATCACGCTCAAAGCAGGCAACACAGATTCCCATATTGGGTGGATTCCCTAATTTTTGTAAAACAGGTCCCAATATACCGATCACTGCGCCTACGATGATAATTCCCCATCTTGAGGCAAAAAATTTTGTAACTTTATCACGCATTTTTGTTCCTCCTGAAAAGTTTTAAACTACATTCCATTCATCAAATAATCCAACTAATACATCAATATACCGATTTTGATTAAAAGGGATCTTGGTGTTCTTTACCTCCTGTTCCGGCTGTTTGCCTTAAAATAATAAATCCGCTGTCACATGCCAGCGGATCCAGAAGGTAGGTAGACTTCTCAGGAAACGGTGGGTATGTGACAACAGTTGACTGAACGCTGACCAGCGTCCTGTTGCCTTGCTCAAAGAGATCTGTAAAAGATTTTCATACCTGTATACCTGCGGATATTCTAATGTCTTTTACCACAAATGGGTGGTTTGGGGACTTTCTGAATAGTAATTCTCAATGTGAAAAAAAAACTGGATTTTTGCCCTGATAAAGTACAAACCGAGATATATATACGCTTAGGGAGAGGCCCAATCGCGAACACTCAATGAGCGCTTACATAGTCAGACCTCCCCAGATCAAGAATTGCGCACAGTCCTTGGAAGCTGAAAATTAACCGCCATTCCAACGGGGGTACTGATTAAAAAATTACAGTTTTGCTCACGTCTTGAACCCACCTCTACCATTGATATTACTTCGGATACATCAGCGTCCGCTTGACCGTGCATTCTGTGTAGTAGATCTAAAATATCCCATTAGTAGAATTGCTGAAAATTGCTGTCTACAAGTTAACGGCTGATTAACAGGCGTGATAAAATAACAAGTCACAAGTAATTTGTTCGAGTCTGAAGAGGTATCAAAATGGAAGCAATCCCTTTGAACGATATGCTTATCCGCGTAGGGTTATCCCTGGTTCTCGGTGGCATCATCGGTTTTGAGAGGGAGCGAGACAGTCAACCCGCGGGTCTGCGCACCCACATGATTCTCGTGATCGGTGCCTGCCTGGCAATGATGCTCTCGATCAATATCGCCGATTCAGCTGGAACCGACCCCACTCGCCTGGCTGCGCAGGTTGTTTCCGGCATCGGTTTTCTTGGCGCCGGCGCGATCTTGCGCTCTGGTTTCACCGTCAAAGGGCTCACGACCGCCACCACCCTATGGACGATGGCAATCGTTGGTCTGGCTGTGGGTTCTGGATATTATGTCGTCTCAATCGTTACCACTGTGGTCTTGATGATTGTTTTGTCTGTGCTGGATGTCTACGAAAAACGGTTTGTGCGCATCAATGTGATCCGTAATGTGGTTATTGAAGTGCACGATACCAAGGGCATTATCCGTGCTGTTCGTAAAACAATGGCTCGCATCGCTGACCAGGTAATCACCTTTTCTGTCCAGAAGAGCGTTAAGGGCAAAACCTTGCGCCTTGAGATTGTGGCTCGTTTCAACCGCAGCGAAAAATTAGAGAACATGGTCGAACAAATCTCAGAAATCGAAGGCGTCAAAAGCTTCAAAATCGAATAAAAACCTCACCCGCTTACACCTGACAACTGCATATGCCCCTTGTTTTTGATGTATACTCCTTTTACTATGCCCGGGCTTACTGCCAGTTTACGTGCCTTAGAAATTGACCAATTACGCCAGGTGGCGCTTGCCTGGGGGCTTGAGGCTGAGGGCATCGACAAACCCGGTTTGCTGTTAATTCTCGAGACCGAAATTCAACAGCCCGAGAGTTTTGCTTCCGTTTTTGAGCGCTTGCCAGAAGCTGCTCAACAAGCCATTTTGGCTTTGAAAGCACATGATGGCAGGCTGGCATGGTCCACCTTCGCGCAGCGTTTTGGTGAAATTCGGGCGCTGGGCAAGAATTTGCGAAAAAAGGAACAACCCTGGGCTTTTCCGGCTTCAACCAGTGAGACGCTCTGGTACCACGGGCTGCTTGGGCGGGACTTTTTACGGGTGGCTGATCAGCTGCAAGAGATGGCATACCTGCCGGAAGAGCTTCTGCCATTGGTGCCAGAGGTTGAAATGCCAGCGCTTGAATTTAAGCTCAACCCCATTAAGCTGCCTGAAAATTATATATTTTCGACCGCAACAACCGCGGTTTTGGATTCTATCTGTATCCTGCTGGCTGCCTGGCGTTTCGATAATCCGTCAGCATACATGGAGAGGACAAATATCTCAGACCAGGATTCACAGATCCTGGAAGCGCTGTTGTTCTCCATCGGACTGATTGATCCAGAAAGGAAGCCTACTGACCTGGCACGCAAATTCCTGGAACTGAGCCGGAACCACGCAATTTCCTGGCTTGGTACTGAATGGCTTAATTCAGAAGAGTTTCATGAGCTGTCCTTCCTGCCGGAGCTGAAGGTGGAAAGCCAGACCCCGGTGCGATCCCAGGCTGCCCGGCAATCGCTTGTCGCTATCCTGCTGGGGCTGCAGGCAGACCAATGGTATTCGATTGACACCTTGGTGGAAATGATTCGCAAGAGCAGCCCTGATTTTTTGAGGGAGCAGGAAGAGTACTTTAGCTGGACCGTGGTGGACGAATCGAACCCACAGCAGATGCTAATTGGCTTTGAGAGCTGGCTGCCTGTGGAAGGTCGCCTGGTCGACTTTATGGTGCTGCGCATGCTGCCGCTGTTGGGAATGGTCGATACTGCTGGAACTGACCCAGACAACCGGCAACTTTTCAGATTGAATATGCGCTTTTTCCAAATTCTGGCTGGCGTAGACTTGGCAGAAGACGCACCGGAGGAAGAGCCATTTAAACTGACTTCAACGGGAAAAATCCATATGACCGATCGGTCACCCCGCATTGTGCGCTACCAGGTCTCTCGATTTGTGGATTGGCTGGAGGTTTCGCCGCAGGAAGGCACATACCAGATAACACCTGAATCTCTATTGAGGGCTGGCAAGCAAGGCTTGCTGCCCAGGCACCTGGTTAAGCTTTTGCGCAATCATGCCGCTGCTGGGCTGCCTCCGGTTTTATACGAAGCGATTAAATGCTGGGAAAAAGAAGGTGCCCAGGCAAGCATTCAGACGCAGGTTATCTTGCGGTTAGGCTCTCCCGAGCTGCTGCCAGCCCTGCGGGAATCCGGTGCAGGGATATGGCTGGGTGAAAGCCTTGGTCCAACAGCTGTGATCGTAAAAACAGGCGGCGAGAAGGCAGTTGCGCAAGCCCTGGTAAACCTGGGATACCTGACCGACTATAATGAAAGCGAGAATAAACATGGATGATATCCGACCGAAAATAAAGGAACCTGGTTTTTGGGCATGGGCGCTGCATTTTGTGCTGATGTGGACCCTGGCGATTGTCGCCGTGCTCGGATTCAGCCGTTTTTTGAATACACTGGTTCGCCGGGGAGTCATTTTTGAGCTCGACTTTCCTTCCTGGTTGCCCACTTATTTAATGGTCACGGGGTTCATCCAACTCGCCTTTGGCATGACTGCTTACATTGCCATGAAAGAACGGCGCACCTGGCAATTGCCGGCACTTTCGGTAACCGCCATGCTCACAATCATCATAGCCTGGGTTGAACGCCTGGTCTTGTGGTCACCCGACCAACAACCGGGTAATCACGGTTTCACAGTCGTGCTCCACCTGGTCTGGCTGATCATGATTGGTGTGTACATCTATCTGTCGACCAAAAAGGAAGCTGTAGATGGATCAGGAGATTGAGGTTAAATTCCTGGTCAGAGATCACAACGCTCTGATTAAAAAGATAATTGAACTGCAGCTTCTCTGCATCCAGGAACGTGTGCACGAATTGAACCTGCGTTTTGACCTGGCTGATGGCAGCCTGCTCGCCAAGAGGCAGGTTTTGCGCTTAAGAATGGACACCCATGCGCGGCTGACCTTCAAGGGTCCTGGTGTGTTGGTGGAAGAAGTGCTGCAGCGCAAGGAGGTCGAAGTAATTGTCTCTGATTTTGAAGCGACAAAACGCCTTCTCGAGGCATTGGGCTACCAGGTGGTTATGATGTATGAGAAATATAGAGCCAATTATCAGCTGAACAGCCTGGTGGTCTCGGTCGATGAGACTCCCTTTGGTTTGTTTGTTGAGCTGGAGGGCGAAAGCCCCGATCAGATTCGTAAGGCAGCCAAAGCTTTAGGTTTGGATTGGGATACGCGCATCAACCTGAGCTATAGCGCTTTGCTGGATGTTTTCAATCGAAACACAGACCATGCATTCAGAGATTTGAGTTTTGAAAATTTTTCTGACTTACAGGTAAACCCCAACAATCTCGGGTTAAGGTTCGGTGACTTAGTGTAGGATATTAAAATGCGATGCTGGAAAACAAATAAGCGTACTCAGGTCTTTAATCAAGAACCATGGATCCGTCTGGAATCCCATCAAATCGAATTACCCGACGGTCAGAAAATCGACGACTGGATTTGGATCGACACACCCGACTTTATCATCGTTGTTGCCCAGGATTATCAACGACGCTACCTTGTTTTCGAACAAACAAAGTACGCCGCCCATGGGACGACTCTTGCCCCTGTTGGTGGTTATATAAAAGACGGCGAAGACCCATTAGCCGCTGCTCAACGCGAGCTTTTGGAAGAAACGGGGTATGTCGCTGAAGAGTGGATAAAATTAGGGAGTTTTATGACCGATGCCAACCGAGGCAATGGAAGGGGACATTACTTCCTGGCTCTCAATGCCGCTTATACAGATTTGACCCATGTCTCTGACGATCTGGAAGAACAAGAATTGCATTTATTCACACCAGAACAGTTGCTCAGCGCCTTACTGAAAAACCAGGTTCAAATCATCACCTGGCAAGCCGCCTTCGCAACGGCATTGTTGTTGACGGGCGGGAATGGTCATGACGCTGAGAGCAACACACAGTGTGCAGAATAAGCGAGCAGCATAACCCGCCCCTATTTCTAAAAACGCAACTTACCAGCGTTCGTATCTAACAATCTCTTCCAAAGCCTTGCGCTCTCTGGCTTGCGGCTGACTGGCAGGGTAGCCAATCGGAATCACAGCCAGAACAAATTTATCTACAGGGATGCCCAAAACCGGGCGGATACTCTTCTGGGCAAACGCCCCACACCAACAGGCACCCAAGCCCTGGTTATCGACCTCCAGGAGGATATGCGTGACCGCGATGGTGGTGTCGCGAACAATACGTTTGACGTCAAAATTACCCGTTTCCTCATCCACATGCAACCCGGCATAATCTTCACTCCGGGCAAGCATGTCTGCCACCGCCACGATCACCACCGGAGCTGTGGCAATCCACATCTGGTTGTTCGTCGCCTCGGCGACCTGCCTTTTCATCCCCTGATCTTTGATGACGATAAAATGCCAGGGCTGCTTGTTGTTGCCCGAAGGCGCCAACCTGGCAGCCTCCAGAATTTCGTTTAGTTTTACATCCTCCACTGGTTGTTCGCGAAATTTGCGGATACTCCTGCGGTTTTTGATCGAATCAATCATTGTTCACCTGCCTCTCATCTCTAAGTTTAGTCCGAAAAGAAGATGAAACCGTGGGTTGTAGAAATGATGTCTTGCCTCGCCCTTTGCCTTTCGCAGCGATAAGGTCTGCCTTGTCCATAGCGGGTTGGATATGATTATGAATCGTAAAAGGCCGACCGTTTCTCTGAATGTTATGGTCTGTATTCCAATATGTCTCCGGGCTGGCATTGCAAAGCTTCACATATCGCCTCAAGCGTCGAAAAGCGGATTGCTCTCGCCTTGCCGGTTTTCAGGTTTGATAGGTTACTCATGGTGATGCCAACCTTCTCAGAAAGTTCAGTCAGGCTCATTTTTTTCTTAGCAAGTTCAACATCCAAATTAATAATAATCGCCATAGCTGCCTCAAACCGTCAGATCAACTTCTTCTTTATAATCGACCGCCCTCTGGAAGAGTGCCGCGACCAGGAAGATGAATATTGCCGCAATGATCATGGCAAAAATGCCCAGCATCACCCACAAGTTTGTAATTGAGCCAGCCACGTGTGCCTCCGTGTAAATAATCAGAATTACCATTGGAAGAATGGCTGCCAGAGCACAGATACCGATTCCTTTCAACAGGCTCACCGATTTCTGTTCAAAAATCCTACTTTTCCTGATTCGCTCCAGGAGCAAAAAAGCCATCAGCAACGCTGCCAGTGCGCAAGCCAACACCGCCCATGCCATGAGAAGCACAGGAACCCGCATGTAGGTGATGGTTGGATTCACTGCTGCCACGTCATGAGACATCGGCACCAGATAAGCACCGAAAGCAAGGGTCAACAGTATGGCGAACAAAACTCCAAGTTCTACGATTATGGTCTGAACGCGAATTTTCAATTTAAACCTCCTTCAGCTTAACGCTTGTAAAGGCAGTTTATCATTAATCTTATTGTTTGTCAATAATAATTTGATGTTATTCGAGATTGTTTTGTTGTTCATTTCATTCAGAGTCTGGTTCAGAAGAATCTTTGTCATATTGAAAACACAAGATCCTTCACTTCGTTCAGGATGACAAGCTTAACATGCCTTCTTCCCAGCGAAGCTGACCGACTTCACCCGCCACCGCGATTAATTTTGGCAAAAGCACTGCCATCTTAGCAGCATCTCCGCTGGTCCAAAAAACCTTTTGCCCTGCGCTTTTGCGCCCCGAAAGCAGCCCCCTGGCTTCCAAAACCCGTTTCACCTGCCTAGCAACCGCTGGCGCAGGGTCGATCACGCTCACGTCTTCACCGGCGATCTCCCTGATGAGCGAAATCACAAACGGGAAGTGCGTACAGCCCATAACCAGCGTATCGACACCATCTTTCAGCATCGGTTCAAGTGCTTTGTCTAATATCTGCCGTGTTTTCGGTGTGGTCAGGCAGCCTTTTTCGATCTGCTGCACCAAACCCGGGCAGGTAGCTTGATAAAGCTGCACGACATGAGCAAAACGTTCTACCACCGAGGCATATAACTCCCCTTGAAATGTGGAGGGGGTCGCCAACACACCTACTTTTCCGCTCAGCGTTTGCTCGGCTGCTGGTTTTACTGCCGGCTCCATGCCCACAAATGGGTAATCAGGAAAAAGGTCTCGCAAGTATTTCAATGCCGCTGCCGATGCCGTGTTACAGGCAATCACGATCAGCTTTGCCCCCTGGTCCATCAAAAACCGTGTTACCCCCTCTGCCAGCCCCCTTACCTCTTCGAGGCTGCGGTCGCCATAGGGCACCTTTGCCTGGTCGGCAATATAGACCAGATCTTCCTGCGGCAAAATTGCGCGAACAGCCCGCCAAATTGTCAGACCGCCAACACCGGAATCATAGATTCCGATCGGAGCGTTTGAGGTAAGTTTTGAAACCATAGCCCAATTATAGCTTGCTAGCCTGCTGCGTACTTGCTGCCGTACCAAGCTTCGCGATTAAGCTCAAAATCAACTGCTGTCTGCCATCGCCCAAGCTGATCTTGCCACGCATAATAACGGGTGGCAACTTTTTTAAACCCCAGCGAGCGATAAACATGCTGCGAACGCTTGTTGTCGATATTGGTGTCAAGGATGACCTTCGTAATCTCTGGATTATTGAACACATGGCTGATCATCAGTTTCAGAGCTCTGCGTCCAAAACCGCGGTTTTGATAAGACTGATCACACACTTTTATCCCTATCTCTGCCTGATCACCCATCAGGCGGAAATTGCATTCCCCAACAGGTTTGTTTTCCACCTCGATGATCAAGAGAGTCATATTCTTTCGATCAGCATTCTCTATCAATAGTTGGGTTTCATTTTCAGTGATACCGAGACCGTTAGGAAACCCGGCATGCTCCATCACCCGACCATCGTTCCACCACTCGGTTAGTTGCCGGACATCCGTCGCTACAGCCTTTCTGAGCGTGAGGTCTTTATCGTTGAGTTCCATTATCTTCCAGGCAAGCCCTGACAAATTCGTGGTAGATGGCCCGCATTGGCTGCTGGTCTTGCAGCCACTCAGGGTGCCACTGGACCCCAAAAATAAATCCTTTATCAGGGTATTCCAAAGCTTCAATCACACCATCGGACGCAAAAGCGACACTCTGTAATCCATCACCAACCCGGTTGATGGATTGATGATGAAGGCTGTTGGTATGCAGAACAGGGACTTCCACAATTTTCGCAAACCGTGATCCGGCTGTAACCGAGACATCATGAACCAGTTTATTGCGCTTGTAGGATGGCCACCAATCGTGTTTTTTTGCGCCGGGGATATGGCTGGCGATATGGACATAAAGCGTGCCCCCACAAGCAACATTCAGCATCTGTGTACCCCTGCAAACTGTTAATAACGGCTTGTCTTGCAAAATAATCTGTCGAACAAAGGCAAGTTCAAAAGCATCGCGTTCGGGGTTTACGCCATAAACCCGCTCGTGGCTCTCTTCGCCGTAAACTTCCGGGTTGATGTCACCCCCACCAGATAAATAAAAACCGTCATATTGAGCCACCAATGCCGGTATTTCATCCAAAGGCAAAGCAGCCGGCAGTAAGACTGGCAATCCGCCTGCTGTCAGAATGGCGTTCACGTCCATCCATGGACTTTGATAGACCTTCACACCACTTTTGTTTACAATGTGTCCGGCTGGAATGGCAATGATTGGTTTTTTCATTCATTTCCTCCTGGTTAAATCAAAAAGCCCTTCCGTAATCATCGGAAACAGGCTTTTCGAAAGAACAATTTGTCCTCTGGTTTGAAATTAAAAACGCTGCTTCAGGCGGGCGCTCTTGCCGGTGCGTTCACGCAGGAAGTAAAGACGCGCGCGGCGCACACGGTTGTGGCGTTCGACCACGACCTTGGCGATGCGGGGTGAATTAAACAGGAAGGAGCGTTCAACGCCGATACCATTGCTGGCAACCCGGCGGACGGTGAAGCTGGCGTCGTTGCCGCTTCCGCGCACATACAAAACCACACCCTTAAATTCCTGGATGCGCTCGCGGTCGCCTTCCTTAATTCTCATGTGAACACTGACGTTGTCGCCAGGGAAAAGATCAGGAATACTTTCGTTTTTCTCTGCTTGCACAGACTTCAATAATTCTGCATGATTCATGGCACTACCCTTCCAACTAATTACGTAATTAAGCGTCTCTCTTACAGGAGACGCGGTGAATGAGTATATCAACTATCGGGCGATTTTGTCAAGCACCAAATGCTTGCTTTCAGCTATTCTCGATATGAAAATCGCCTTTCCCCCTTTTTTTTTCTGGTAAATATGCAAAATCTATTGGTAAACTAGTGGAGTGTAGGGGGAGGTCCCAATCGTGAGCATTCAACTACCGCTTATCTAGTCAGACCTCCCCAGCTCAAGAACTACGCACAGACATTGGAAATCAAAAGATAACCGTGATTCCAGCGGGGTGGGTTTAGCTGATTAAATATTTCAGATCTGCTCACGTCTTGAACCCACCGCTACCGTTGGCAGTAGACTCAAATTCGGAGTCCAATTATCCGTGCTTTCTACATTCCAAATCTATCAATATCCATATTGAGAATTGCAGTACCGTCATTATCAGTCGACCCGCTTCCCAAAATAACGCTTCACCCGTGGGCTGATCTGGCAGGTCACCTCGTAGGTGATCGTTCCCAGCTTTTGCGCCCACTCGTCCACGGCGATCTCTTCATCCCCGCTTTTGCCGATCAAGACCACCTTGTCGCCAACCTTAACGTCCGTTTCCGGTCCCAGATCGATCATGGTTTGGTCCATACAGACTCTGCCAACAACGGGATACGAGCGACCATTAATCAAAACCCGCCCCTGGTTGGAAAACAGCCGGTTAAAGCCGTCAGCATAACCAACCGGCAGTGTCGCAATCCAGGTGTTCTGCGGCGCGTGCCAGGTATGCCCATAGCTGATACCTGTTCCTGCTGTGACTTCCTTAACAAAGCTCACTTGTGTAAACAGACTCATACCGGGTTTTAGCGGGATGCTTTGGGGTGTTTGCTTGTCCGGATAAAAACCGTAAACCATGATGCCCGGGCGCACCATGTCCATCCAGGCATACTCTGCCCCCAGCACAGCACCGGAGTTGGCGCTATGCACAATTTCAATCTTGCGACCAATCGCTTCCTCAATGGCAGTTACAACGAGATTAAATCTGTCAACTTGTTCACGGGTTGACTCCGGATCAACATCACTTACCGGAAAATGAGTAAACACACCCTCAAGGTGAATGTTCGCGCATTCTTTCTCAATGAAAGCCGCTATACCAGGAGCATCCTTGGGGGTGGCGCCGATGCGCCCCATGCCGGTATCGATTTTCAGATGAACTTTGGCGTGCAGGTTTTCTTTGGCACAGACATCCTGTAATTGTCTGACACCTTCAACGTCAACCACCGTCAGGGTGAGGTTATGCCTCACTGCTGGTAGCATCGCTTCCGAATGAGCTGGACTGAATTTCAGAATCTCCAGCAAAATTCCCGCCTTGCGCAGGCGGATACCCTCCGGTACGGTGGCAACGCCCAACCACTCGCAGCCAACCTCTTGCGCCACGCGCGAAACTTGCACTGAGCCATGACCGTAAGCGTTGGCTTTGACCGCCACCAATATTTTACGGTTGAGCCCGACCGCTCTCTGAATCTCCTCGAGGTTGGCGCGGATATTGTCTAAATGGACTTGGGCATAGGTTGGATAGAGCATCAGGTCGCCAGGTTTCTAATCGGTTACAACTATTTTTTCAACATAATCGGAGGTGGCAGCTGCCAGCGTGGCACCGTAGCCGGGGTAGAAGGCAACTTCGTCTCCCAAGCGCAGCGGCGTTTGCGCGTCACTGACATCCAATACCAGGTGGTCGCTGCTTCCGCCCAGCACGATAATGCCGGGGTCGACCGGTTCCAGTCCCTCAATGACGGCATCCTGGCGACCGAGGTTGAGCAGGGCACGCTTGCGCAGCCCACGGTCTTCGAATTCAGGTTCGTTGCCAAAGGCATCCTGACCGGTTTCGCCGATCGGGATGGAGGGTTTCACTTCCAGTTCAATGATCTCTGCCACCACGCGCACGGTATCTTGCCGGGTTCCGGGCCAGGGACTGCGGTCTAGCACGTTGCGACCGAGGATTATTGCTTCGCCAATACGGAAGTGGTTGATCTCGCGGGGCATTTCTCCGCTTGCCAACAGCGGGAGGGCACTGCTGTTTCCACCAGAGAGCATGTTTAGAGGCAGTTCGGTCTCTTTTCGCGAGGCATCGCGTGCGCTGATTAACGCCTGCATGTTCTCGACGCTGGGGATGACACCGCCATAACATGCCAGGTTGGCGCCCAGACCGACAAGCTCAATACCGGGCAGCCCGGTGGCTTCCTTCACCAACGGGACAACCCTGTCTGGCCAGACACCTTCGCGCAGATCACCGACATCGACCATCAGGATAGCCTTGTGTAAGGTTCCAGCCTGTATCGCCGCAGCTGATAGCTGCTTCAGGGTTTCGAAAGAAGAGTTAAGCGAATAATCCGCGCAGGTTACGGTATCCGCCGCTTGTCCAACGGCGGGAAGACGCAAAAGCAGCGTGGGTATACCCGGTTGATTTTCTTTTACACGCGCCAGGTTTTGGATGCGCGAATCGCCGATCATATCGGCGCCAGCATTGACAAATGCCTGTAAAACCGCTGGATGCGCGCGCAATACTTTCGACACGCAAGCCACCTGGGCGCCATGGGCATGCACCATGCCGATCACTGCCCGCGCGTTTTCTTCGATACGGTCAGGGTAAATTTCAAGTCTGGGGGTACGGGTGTACATTTTCGTCCTCCTGGTTATTTTTCCTTTAGTTCCCGTTCTGCCCAATAACGGAAAGTGGACTTGACTTCTTCCGGATACTGGTGCGCCAGGGTGCCGAGTGCTGAAAAGCGATATTCTTTGTCAATCAAAATCTCGGCGTCACAAGTAGGCAGCAGATATTTGCCTGAGCCTGTGCAATTTTGTTCCAGCAGCTCTTTGCCGCCAGGAATTCTCGTTAGCGCCCCGCCTGTTCCCACCAACCAGCGGATGGCAGTCAGGTCTTTGCCTTTGACGACCTTTTTTTTGCCTGTCGGCGTATATAGGTCGCTCACCACACCAGCATGCCTGCGGATGGCGGTCTGCACCGCCCGCCTGGTCAGCCAGCGAGTTAGGTCAATCTGCCGTTTGGTGGCGGGCATTGCCTGCAGATCATCCAGGCGCTGCTCCCATTCATATTCCTTTGAAAGG
>Ga0123335_1005550_pt1 | contig 15312 bp, 11 predicted proteins | sample BiotimSIPDNA_2_FD_89707 | JGI IMG/M metagenome (GOLD analysis project Ga0123335, IMG submission 89707) | Anaerobic biogas reactor microbial communites from Washington, USA - Biogas_R2 time_0 SIP DNA | ecosystem: Engineered > Bioreactor > Anaerobic > Unclassified | place: Washington, USA... | reverse complement strand
TAGTTGCTGTTGCGGAAAGCTCCAAATCAGTAGGGTGCGTGCTTGCACGCACCAGATTTCGCGGCAAAACCAGGCTGGTGCGTGCAAGCACGCACCCTACGAGGGTTTTCCGCAACAGGAACGAATTAAGTTGTATGATTAGATATTGCCGATTGCAGAGAGAACCGGACAAACAAACGACACACAACCCAGGGTCTATCCCGATACTCAACCGCGCATGAGCGCTGTGTAAGGGCATTTTCGATTTGATTTCGAGGGAGACAGAATCATGAAGATCAATCGCACCATCGCCGGCCGTTATCCGTCTTCCGCCTTTACCTTGGTGGAACTTCTGGTAGTTATCACGATTATCGGCATCCTGATTGCTCTATTGCTTCCGGCGGTACAGGCCGCGCGCGAAGCGGCGCGGCGGGTGCAGTGCTCCAACAATATAAAACAACTTGGTCTGGGATACTTGAACCACGAAGAGGTGCATAGATTTTTTCCCACGGCCGGCTGGGGGCAAGACTGGATCGGAAACCCCGATTGGGGATTCGACGGCAGGCAGTCCGGCGGTTGGCTTTACAACATTCTCCCCTATATCGAGCAGGAGCAATTGCACGACCTGGGCAGGGGGCTGACGGGAAACGACCGGGCCAACGCCGCCTCGCAAATGATCACTACGCCGTTGTCAGTCGCCAATTGCCCCACGCGGCGCAAGGCGAACTTGTTTCCGGCCGGAACTGCCTGGATCCATTACAGGCAGCCCAAATGCCATATCGCCCAAGACGGCTCGGTGCTGCGGGCGGCGAATACGGAATATGTCGCGCGCTCCGACTATGCGGTCAACGCCGGTACGCAGATTTGGTCCGGCACTCCGTGCCAGGCTTTTCTCGGCGTGGGCTGGGGACCAACCTTCGGCGCGGCGAAGGACTACGAGACGTGGTTTAACATGTGCGTTCGCGGCATGCGCGATTTTGACGGACTGGTCATTCCCGGCGACGTGATGCGCATGTCCGACATCGTCGACGGCACCTCGTATACTTATCTTATCGGTGAAAAATATCTTAATCCCGACAGGTATTTAACGGGCGACGCTCTGGATGACAACGAAACCATGTACACCGGCGACAACGCCGACGGCAGCCGCTGGGGCGGTTACTATTTCGTCCCCTGCCAGGATCAATCCGGGTACGACGCCGGCCTGAACGGCGCCGGCGCATTCGGCAGCGCACATCCCAACAGCTTCAACATGGCGTTCTGCGACGGATCGGTCCGTTCGATCAATTATACCATCGATCTGGAAACCCATTTCCGCTTGGCGAGCAAACACGACGGCAAACCCATCGACAAGAACTACTAAGAAAATAAACCCGCTTTGCGCCGCTTGCGTTTGAGTCGCGACCGCCGCAAAGCGGTTTTTTATGAGATGCCATGAATCGACGACAGCGATTTCTCGAAACCATGACCTTCGGTTCGCCCGACCGCCCCGCCTCGGGCGATTACTTCTATTACGAATCGACGCGGCGGCGTTGGGAGTCGGAAGGATTGCCGAAAGACGCCAATCCGCTCGAGTACTTCGGCATGGATTTCGATCCGTTTGCGTGGAAGATTCCGCATCCCGAGTTATTTCCGCCGGTGCCGGATTTCGGCACGACCGCGCTTGAAGAAACCGAGGACTATCGAATCGAGCGCAGGCCCGACGGCGAGGTTGTGCGCGTTCTCAAGAACGTTCCGCCGCCGGCGATGCCGCAATGGATTTCGTACCCGCTGCAAACGTTGGCCGATTGGCCGGAATACAAGCGGCGTTTAGACCCCGACACGCCCCAGCGACTGCCGGCCGATTTTCCGCAAATGGTCGAAGGGGAATACCGCAATCGCGATTATCCGCTGGGGATGTGGGTCGGGGGCACCTACGGATACCTGCGCAACTGGTGGGGCGTCGAAAACCTCTCCATGCTATTGTTCGACAATCCGGCGCTGATCGAGGAAATGATCGAAACCCTTACTCACCTCGCCCTCGGACTGTTGGACCGCGTGCTCTCGACCGGCGTCGAGCTTGATTGGGTCATGTTTTGGGAAGACCTGGCCTACAAGTCCGGGCCGCTGATTTCGCCCGCGATGTTCCGCAAGTTTTGCCTGCCCTTTTATCACCAGGTGATGGATCGCGTGCATTCGGCCGGGATTCCAATTGCAATGGTCGATTCGGACGGAAATATCGAGAAAATCATCCCCATGTGGCTCGAAGTCGGCGTAACCGTGATGCATCCAATGGAAGTGGCCGCCGGTATGGACGTGGCTAAAATCCGCAGTCAGTACGGCAAATCAATCGGCTTCTTTGGCGGCGTCGACAAGCGGGTGTTGGCCTCCACGCCGGAGCGGATACGGGCGGAAATCCGCCCGCGGCTGGAGTCCTGTTTCGCCGACGGCGGTTACATATCCGCCTGCGACCACGCCATCCCGCCCGACGTCTCGCTGGACAACTATCGCTACTATCGCGACCTGGTTGCCGAAGTATCGCGGCAACTCTACGGCGGTTAGTCGCAGCTTGGTGGTTTGAGCTTGATTAATCGTGGCGATTGAACCAGGCGCGGCGGTCGAAGGGGAGTTTTTCCCGCTGTTCACACCGTTCTTCCGGCATGCCGAGCGGCAGCAGAATCCGCACCGTCTTGTGAGACGGCACGTTGAGCAGACGGCCGATGCGCTCGGCGCGGTTGCCGCTACGCAACGCGCCGTCGAGCCAAACGCTCGCATAACCCAGCGCGGTGACGGCCAGCAACATGTTTTCCACCGCGGCCGCACAATCCTCGGCGGCGAAAGATAGGCCCTCGAACACGGGGCGCGGATCTACGGCGCAAGCGATCATCGCTCGGGCGGTACGGCAGACCGGCTTATCGACGATCTCGGCGATTTCTCCGAGCAGCGCCGGATCATCGACGAGGACGAAGGAGACGACCTGTTGGTTTTTCGCCGAGGGGGCCTGAATTCCGGCCTGGACGATGCTTCGCAAATCGTCGCGCGGGACGGGCGCGTCCGTGAATCGGCCGCGATAGCTGTGTCTTTTGGCAATGGCTTCAAATAGTTCCATCGATCATTTCCCCTCATCCGCCGCCGGCTTGCAATAGGCTAGCGTAAGCAGCACGTAACCGGTCACCAGACTCGATTCGCCTTCGAGCCAGCGGATATTTTCGTTCGCCCACGAGCCGTCGGGCGCCTGCCGCTTGAGCAGTTCGGCGGTCAAATCTCGCCGCCAATCGTGGCGATTTCCGGCGGCGTCTTCCACATAGTCCATTTCGGCGGCGTCGAGGGCCTTGGCCAAGGTGTGATAGTAGTAATACAGTCCTGCCTGGCCCATGCCGGGATTGCTGGTCAAGTCGTAGTGCCGGCCGATCCATTTGACGGCGGCCTTCACTCGCGGATCGTCGGCCTTCACGCCGGCGTGGATCATGCTTTTCAATCCGGCGTAGGTCATCGAGCCGTAGCTTCGCAGCCCTCCGTTGGGCGTTTCGCCGGCCTGGCTCTGCCCGCCGGCGGCGGGCGTGTAGTAGAAACCGCCGTCCGGGTTTTTCGCGGGGAAGGGGAGCGTATTATGCTCGCTTTCCAAGTTCTGGCAGCGCGAGACGAAGATCAGTGCTTTTTTGATTGCTTCATCGTCCGGCCCCGCTCCGGCCGCCCGCAGCGCTTCGATCAGAAACTGCGTATTCGACAGGTCGGGTCGTTCGTGTTTTCCATAGCCCGCCCCGCCGTAACTGGGATCCGATTCATCCGCTTCCTGGTTGCCGCCCCATTGTTCGCCCTTGAGGAACCGCTTGGCGTCGCCGATTAGCTTGTCGTATCGCCCGTCGCGGTTGGCCTCGACGAAGCAGATCAACGCAAGGCTGGTTTCGTAGTTTCGATAGAGGCTTTCCTTGAGCGAGATGGCGCCGTCGGGCTGGACGAAGCCTTCGAGATATTCGAGTCCCTTGGCCGCCAGGGGGTCTTGCATCGAGCGGCCGTGGCGGAGAACCGCGGTGACGACCAGCGAGGTCGGCCCCGGCCCGGAATAAGACGCGAATGAACCGTCCGGCGATTGTTTTGTTCGCAGGAAGCCGATTGCCTTCTCGACCGCTTTGGCGAAATCGCCGGCTTGCGGCGCGGCCGGTTCGCCGGCCGCGGCAAAAAGCGCCGCCGTCAACAGCAACACGGCGGCGGCGCACACGGAGAATCCACGAAGCATCATAATGCGTCTCCTTAGGGAATGACGGCCAAGATTTCATCCTCGCTCATTATCAGCAGTTCCTCGTCGCCGACGGTGACTTCCGTTCCGGCATAAGTGCCGAACAAGACGCGGTCGCCTTCGCTGACTTGCGGCTCGGCGCGGGCGCCGTCGGGTAAGCGCCGGCCGTCGCCGACCGAAAGCACTCGTCCCTGGCGGGGTTTTTCGCGAGCCGCGTCGGGTAAGACAATGCCTCCGGCGATCGTCTCGTCGGCCGATATCCGTTTGATTACAACGTTGGCGTTCAGGGGTACGATTTTCATTGAGCTATATCCTGTAAGAAACGCGGTTCATCCATGAGGTATTTATACACGCCCTGCCGCCGAGAACAACCCACCCCCACAGGACGGGTGCTTTGGCGGCTGCCCAAACTCAGCCGCGGCGCGCGTTAACGCCGCTTCCGGTACGTCCAATCCGCTTCCGTCAAACCCAGACGAGACAGCCATCGATTGCCGGTCGATTCGGGGGGTTGGCCGGATGTTTTCTGCGGCTGATTTTCGCTCGGCGATTGTTCGGGGCACGCCTTGGCGCGCTCGTTCAATTCCGCTTCGCGTCGGGCGAGTTTCGCCCGCTCCATCGAAAGTTCGATTTCCGCTTGACGAAGTTTCTCTTCCCATTCTTTCCGCAAAACTTCGAGTTGCTGCCGCTCTTTCCCGAGCGATTCGTCGTCGATCGCTTGTTCCATTGCGGCCAAGCGTTCGACTTCGATTTTCGCGGCGTTGTGTTGTTGATTCAGTTGCCGCCGCAGTTCCTCGATCTGGCGGTCTTTTTCGGCAAGGATATTTTCCGTTGCTTCCCCCGAATTTACGGTTTCCCGGCGTTCGCCTTGCGGCCGCGGATCGTCGTCGGAGTCCATTTCGAGCGCGGCTAAGATTCGGTTTTTCTCCGCTTCCCAGTCCAGTTTTTTTCCGCTGGATGGTGCGGCGGCCGGAGCAGGTTTCAATGCCGCTCTAGCTTCGTCATACTGCGATTGAAGCTCGGCGTATTTAGCTTTCAGGTCGCGGAGCTCGTCCAGGGCCATCTCGTGACTCCGCCGGAGTTCTTCATCGGCGCTGGGCGATTGAGACGCTATCGACAAGGCGGCTGACTGGTCTTGCATTTGACGGAGATGCTGCTCCAAGGCGCCTTCCACCCGTTTGAGGCGAGCCTGGTAATTGCTTAGAAACCGCGCGGCTTTATCGCGCTGGGCATGAAGCGAGGCGACGATTTGCTCGACCTTGCTCTCGGCTTCAGGCGCAGGCGGAATCACTGAGTTCATAGCCGCGTTTATCGCGTTCGACCGCGATCGACAAATAATCGATGTCCCCGTCACATTCGGAATAATCGTTCCTGCATGAACGAGGCTAAAATGCTCCAATGTATATATACGTCACGGCAAGGCCGTGGGTATAAAAAGCATATACCCCGGATACGCTCTTCAAGATGACGGTTTGGAGCCGGTCGCGGCCGCCCCTTACCGCTCCACGCCGGAGATGAACCGGAGAAATCGAGCTTCCAGCATTCGCCAGTCATCGCCGAATACCGAGGTGAAATCGGCCGCCCGCTCGGCGGGGGTATATTCTTGAAACGGAGGACGGGCGGCGGTCAGCTTCAGGTAGCGCGCATACTTGCCAGGCTCGGTCTCCGACAGGAAAAACGTAAACGCCCAGGCCGCGGCATAGGCCCTCGGCGGATCGGTGCGGAATAGTTCGTCGGAACCGACCATTTGCCGGATCAACTCGGGACGGTGGCGCGGCGCCGCGCGGTCGCGGAAAATCCGCAATCGGTCGCGATTTATCCGGTCCGCTCTGTTTGGATAATTTCGGGCGTCGTGGATGCCCGGCGCCTCGAACAACAGCGCCAGTCCCTCGACCGCCCAAGTCGGCGGAGGGCTGTAGCGGTTATGTACGCCCGTGTTGAACGCTATTTGATGCGTCGCTTCGTGGATCAGGACGGCGTTGTTTCTTTGCCGGCCGGGCGAGTTTTCCGCTCCGCCCGCGTCATAGATTGCGATTCGGTTCGATGCGAGATTGTAAGAACCGTCGATCCCCCGGGAGCGATTGTTTTCGGCCTCGGCGCCGCCGTGCAATGCCTGAAAATCGATGCGGTCTTTGCATACAATGCCCACCAACGGAAACTGCGGCTGACGGACGGCGAATCCGCGCACGTAGAAGAAGTGGACGAACGAGCGATAAAATTGCTCGAACCGTTCAGCCCAGCGGTCGCGCTGCCCGCGTGGATGCGCCACGAGATAGCGTCCCGCGCCGCTGACTTCATAGTCAGCGCCCAGTTCGCGGAGCAGCGACGCGCGAAACTCAGACAACGAATACGCGCGGAAGCGGGAGGCCGTCTTCTTGAAGCCGACCACCTCGGCGGGATCGAGTTCCCAGAGCCGGCCGTCGCGCCCCAGCATTCTAACCGTCTGTGCGTTCCAGGCGATCGGCACGCCCTCGATGGTTTGATTTGCCACCGCGATCTCGATCATTTCGTCGGCCTTAGAGCCGCCGCACAAGCCAATCAGCGCGATAAACACGGAAACAACAGCGGTCGTCGTCGGCAGCGCACGCGCGGGGCGAATCGAATTGCGGCGGCTGTCCGGCAAATTCGGCATGGCGGTTCCTTTTATGCGTTACACGGAAAATACTGAAACATTCTTCACGGAGAAGCAGATTTGTTGCATTTTCAAGCGTTTCCGCAATACAACTATACTTTGTGGAAATGGCGGCATCGCGGGGGAAACGCCCCTTGGGCAGTCTGTTTTTGCCAGCCGACCGCGGCCAATCCGCTTGCCGCATTGGACGCTTGCCCGCAAGCGTTAGCTCGACGGCATCCTCTGTTCCCCGCCGGATTCTCGCGGTAAAATGTGGTCTGTGTCTTATATGCCGAGCCGGCTTCGAGCGACGCAATGGACGAATCAAGCATCCGCGACATGATCGACGAAGCGATCGACGCGCTTAACGCCGGAGACTACGTCCGAGCGGTAGGGCTTGGCGATCAGCTTGCCTCGATCGCGCCCGACCGGGCCGTGATCAGCGCAATCCGCGCTCAAGCTCTGCTCGGTACCGACGCGCCGGACGAGTCGTTCGCCGAGGCCAATCGGGCGGTCGAGCTGGCCCCGCACGACCACCATGCCCGACAATTGCTGGCAATGGCCGCTTGGCGGACCGGGCGACTCCGCGTTGCCCAAGATTCGTTTCAACGCGCGATCGAGCTTTCCGGCAATGCCCCGGCGCTGTTGGCCGAGTACGCCTGGTTCATGGCCACCGAGCGAGGGCCGAAATTGGGAGAAGACGCCGCGCGCGAGGCCGTCGACGCCGACCCGCAATCGGCCACGGCTTGGGCGGCGCTGGGACTGGCGCAATTCCGCCTCCATCGACGCGAAGACGCCGCAAAGAGCCTGGCCGAAGCGCTCCGATTGAACCCCAACGACATCTATGCCCAATCGGCGATGATCTCGCTGCTGCAAGACCAACACCAGGACGGCAAGGCCGAGGCCCTCGCACGACTGCTCGAAGAACACGCCGGAACCGAGGAAATGGTCGCCGCCGTGAGACGCGAGGCCAAACAGCGGCGAGTGTCGCAAATGCTGGTCGAACGAAAAGCCGATCCGAGCGGCGCCGTCTCCGAACCCCGATCGTACTACTGGATCGGCATCCTCGGCGGCGTCGCGCTGATTGCACTGCTGTTGTATATTATCGATCCCCGCCTGTCGTATATCGTGATCGGCCTGGTTATGGTGCTGCTGTTTTTCCTGCAATGGTGGTTGAGGTGAGGAAGCGGCTTTACGCGTCTTTGATTTTCGCCAATTCGGCCTCGGCGGCGGCGAGTTGCTGTTTCAGGGACGTCAGTTCGTCGGGATCGTCCGTCTGTTTTTTCGCTCCGGCCAACTGCTGTTTGAGTGTCTGAATCCGTTGCTGGAGGACGTGCGTTTTTTTCTTGTTTTTTTTGTCCATGAGTATGCTCGCTTAATCTTTGGGATGAAGTAATATCTGGTGCGTTGCACGCACCCTACTACTTCTCTTTGGGATAATGTGTCGGAATCGGGTCATGCGGTATTGCAAGCAATGTTTCGGTACTCTCCGCTACGCCCCCCCGCGATCGCAGTCGCGGGGCGTTTTTTCCACCAGCCACTCTCCATTCTCCACCAGCCGCTCTCCATTCTCCACCAGCCATTCTTTACTCTCCCCTCTCCCCTCTCCCCTCTCCCCTCTCCACTATCACCCGCGCCATTGCCAGCGCTTCCGCGCGATCGGCGAGTTGTCCGTCGAGTTGAGCGTCGCGGACCCGCTGCAAAATGATTTTGTAGCACGGTCCGGCGGGTATGCCCGCGGCCAACAGGTCGTCGCCGGTCAGCAGCGGGGGGGGATCGAGGTTTTCGGGCGGCATGGCCAAGAGCTGCCGGCAATAAGCGGCCGCCTCGGCCCCGGCCGGCGAAGCGGCCTCGGTGAGATTAAGCAAGTCGCCGATCCAGTCGGCCGTGAGCAGCGGTTGCAGCTTCGACCAGGGCAATTCCGCCGCGCCGAGCAGCGAGTCGCGGTGTTCGACGAGGCGGCAAATCCGTTCGCGATCGTCGTTCGATATTTTCCAACGGCGGCAAACCTCGGCGGCCCCGGCCGGATCGACGCAGGGTGCGAGCAGCGCGGCCAACGCGGCCGGAAAACCGCATTCTCCCAACCGAGCGAGAAAATCCAGCTTCGCTTCCATTTCACGGCGGCCGGAATCGCCGCGCGGCACGATCTCCGGCAACAATTGCTCGGCCAAGCCGGTCTCCACCAGCAAACGCACGCCGGCTGCGCGATTCCGGTCGGCCAGCAGGCGCCGCATTTCGACGGCGATCCGTTCGGGACTTACGACGTGAATTTCGGCGGCCATTTCGGCAATCGCCCCGCGCGCTTCGCCGTCGAGCGTGAAGTCGAACGCGGCGGCGAACCGCACCGCGCGGAGCATTCGCAGCTTGTCCTCCGCGAATCGTTCCCGGGCGCGGCCGATCGCGCGGACAATGTGCGCGGCGAGGTCTTCGCGGCCGCCGACAAAGTCGATTACCCGCTGCTCGATCGGGTCGTAGAACATGCCGTTGATGGTGAAGTCGCGGCGCGAGGCGTCCTCGGCGGCGGTACTGAACGAGACGCTGTCGGGATGCCGGCCGTCGCTATAGGCGGCGTCGCGGCGAAAGGTGGTCACTTCGACCAGGCCGGCCGGCTTTGGCCCAATTACTGAAATCACTCCGAAAGCGGCGCCGAGGGCCAGCGTGCGGCGGCGGCCGAAAATCGCGCGTATCCGCTCCGGCTCGGCGTTGGTGGCCACGTCGTAATCGACCGGCTCGCGGCCGAGCAGTCGATCGCGGACGCAGCCTCCGGCCCAATAGGCCTCGAAGCCCGCCTCGCGCAGACGGCGAACCACTTCGAGGGCAAATCGTCGCTGTTCGTCGGGTATCAAGGTCGGCATGGACGTACATTGTGTACGTTGCGCGTTCAATTTGCAATAGACCGATGAGCGAACAACTTATCGTCGACCAACTTCTTCACTTCACGCCGCGATTCTTCGTCCCAGCGGAATTCGTACTCCAAGCCGGGGCGGAGAAAACAGAGCGACAATTCCGCCGGCGATTCGTGTATTATGCTTTCCGCCGCCAGTGCGTACAGACGCATCTGCATTTCGTAGCCCGCGGCGACCGACGCCAGCGTTTCGCCGTCCGCGCGGTTGGTCTTGAAGTCGAGCAATCGCAAACGACCGTCGCCGCCGCGATACAGGCAGTCGATGAATCCGCGTAAATACATGCCGTCGCCGTCTTTGCCGGGCGGCCACGCTAGCATGAACTCCAACTCGCGATAAAGCTCCTTGGCCGTGGCCAGCTCGGCGGCGCGGGGCGAGCGGAGAAACCGCTCGATCATCTCGATCGGCTCGCCGAGATCGACGCCTTCGCCCGGAAAATGCTCGGGGGCGAGCCGAGAGACCAATTCTTGCACCCCGTCGGGCCGGGCAAAATCGACCTGCTCCAGCACGGCGTGGACCAACGTGCCCAGTCCGCAAGGATCGAGCAGCGGCTCGGGCAAGTCGCTTTCTTCGGATTGGCCGGGCAGGACGGCGCCCTTTCCGGCGAGCAATTCTCCGCTCAACCGCGAGAAGGAGAATTGACGGAGGGCGGGCCGGGCGATTTCGGGCAGCGTCAGGCAGCGCGGCTGTCGCCCCGCCCCCTCGGCGGCCATCTGTTCGGCTTTTTCCACGATCTTCAGAAGATCGCGCCGCGCGCGAAGATTGGCGGGTTTCGACTCGATCTCGGGCGGTTCGGTGGTGACAACGGCAAGCGGTTTGATCGCGGCGGCAACGCCGGTTGGGGACGATTCGGGCGCGGAGCCGGGAGATGGTGAATCCGCTTGTTGCGTAGGCGCCACTTGCGCACTCGCAGTTCTTGGCCGACCTGTCATAATATCAAATCGTTTATCGAGCAATTCCATCCACGGACCGGCGGCGCCCCGCCGCTCGATGCCGGATGAGAGAATCAGATAGTCGGCGGCTCGGGTCGCGGCCACGTAGAGCAAGCGTTTGCTTTCGGCCGCGTCCTCGTCGTTTTCGGCCGCCATGAACAGGTCGTATCCCGTCGTGGCGTCGGGATCCTTGAACATCGGACCGAGCGACGGCGTGAAGGCGACCGGCGGCCCTTGCCAGCGCCGCGGCCGGTCGAGGTCGGGAACGATCACCACCGGAAACTCCAGGCCCTTGGACTGGTGAATCGACATCAACTTCACAACGTCGGTCGATTCGGGACAGGTCGCGGCCAGCGGCTCGTCGGGCTGACGGACGACGAACTCTGCCAGTTGAGTGATGAAATCCGAGAGGGTGAACGTGCCGGCGCGGTCGAAACTCCGCCCCTGTTCGATCAGTTTGTGCAGGTTGGCCAGTTTCCGCTCGCCGAGAAACTCGGCCAACAACAGCGCGTCGTAGCCGGTCAGCTCCAATGCCTCTTGGATCAATAGCGCAACCGGCAGCCGGTCTTTCATCGAGCGGAGTCGACGAATCGTTTCCGCCGCATAGCGTGTTTGTTCGCGCTGCAGATCGTCTAATTGTTCGGGCGGATCGGCGAACAACCCGGCGGCCAGTCCTCCGCCGTTCCGCGCGAGCCAAAACAGTGTTTCATCGTGCAGGCCGAACAAAGGGCTCCGCAACGCGCCGACCAGGCTCACCTCGTCGCAGAGGCTGTCGAGCGCCCGCAACAGATTCAGCAGGTCGTAAATTTCCTGCTGCGCGTAAAAGGCGCGGCCGCCGACCAGATAATAGTCGATCCCGTATCGTTGCAGGGCGTCTTCGTAGTATTCGACGTTTGTCATTGCCCGGAACAGCAGGGCAAAGTCGCCGGGGCGCGGCGGCCGTGCCGAAGGCGCCGCGGACTCCGTGTCCCAGACGATCTTTTCACCCGATTCGAGCATAGCGCGGATGCGGCGGGCGATCCATTCGGCTTCGCGCCGCCGCGCGCGCTCGCGCGGCCCCATGTCGTCCGACAACCCCGCCATCGATTGCCCGGCGGCATCGGCGTTCAAGGCGCGGCCGCCATCCGCGTCTTGCCGGTCCTCGTCAGGGGCGGTTTGCTCGCTCGCCCAGAGGAACTCGACGGCCGGTGCGGGGCCGATTTGCGGCCGGGCGGCAACAAGCGGCTCATACTCCGGCCCCAACTCGTCAACAAACAGCGCGTTGACGAACTCCAGCACCGCCGGTTGGCTGCGAAAGTTCAAGGAAAGGGGCAGCCGTCCCTTGGGAGATATTTCCCCGCGCAATCGGCCGAAAACACGCGGATCGGCCCCGCGGAACCGGTAGATCGACTGCTTGTAATCGCCCACCAGAAACAGCTTGCCGCAAAGATGCTCGTTGTCGCAAATTGCTTTTACCAATTCGACCTGCAAGGGATCGGTGTCCTGGAACTCATCGACCAACAGCAGACGAATCTGAGCGGCCAGCCGCTTGCGAAGCGCGTCTTGCTCGGCGCCGACCAGCAAGCGTCGGGCGTGGATCAGCAGGTCGTTGAAGTCCAGCACGGCCATTTCCCGCTTGCTCCGCTCGTATTGTTCGGCGATTTCCGCGGCAAGGTTGATGACCATCAGCGACAATTCGGCGGCCGGCCGGGCGGCGGCCGGGTCGAAACTCGCCCGCTGCTCGACGCGGTCGATTTCCTTGCGCAAATCAGAGGCCGCGTCTTTGAACCGCTCGTATTCATCCACGTTGGACCAGTTTTTCTTTGTGCCGCCTCCCTGCACTCGGGCTGCTTCGCGCAGCGCCGACAATATATCCGTGAAGCCGCCGCCGGCCGCTTCCGATGCAAAAACGCCGGCAAGTGGTTCGCCTGGAGCGGAATCGCAAGCGTTTTTTATTTTTGACAATATTTCCGTCAATGCGGCGAAACGCTCGCGCATCGCCGGATGGTCCGACGGCCCCTGCAACGCGATTTCCAATACGGTTTTCGCGGCCGGGAAATCGGCGAGCCGGGCGATCATACGCGGCAGCGCGTCCTCGCGAAAAAACCGCTCCCAGCGAGCGGCCAAACTCTCGGCGGTTTCCCCGCGCCACTGCTCCCAATCTATCTCCTGCCTGACGGCCAATAGTTGGGCGATCATCGCCCGAAGCCGGTCCAGTCCGAAGCGGGCGACCAGCGAAATGGCCGCCTCTTGCCGCTCGGCCAACCGATCGCGGAGCACGTCGTCGGTCAGCGTAAACAGAAGCGCGCCGGCCTGCACGCCGTCGAGTACGCTAAATCTCGGGTCCAGCCGAGCCTCGACCGCGTGCGCGCGGAGCAACGACGCGCAAAACGAGTGAATCGTGCTTACCCGGGCCGAGTCCAAATCGCGGACCAGTTCCAGCCAGTATTCGGTTTCCGCATCGGGGCACTTGCGCAGGCGGCGGTTGCAGGCCGAGCGGATTCGCTCGCGCATTTCCCGGGCGGCGCGTTCGGTGAACGTGATGGCAACGACTTGCGATAGGCGCGAGCGCCGGCCGCGGCTTTGCGGGGCGTCGGGCTGCAATTCAGCCAAAAATCGCTCGGTCAGCACGAATGTCTTCCCGCATCCGGCGCCGGCCGAAACGGCGATCGACGTACCGCGAGCCTCCAACGCCCTGCGCTGCTGCTCGGTCGGCCCGGGGCTGCTCATTCGTTGTCCGACGGTCGGCATGTTTTCTCCAGCGAGCGGAGGTGATTGATGCGGCAAACGGTGCTGTAAGGGCACCTTCCGGTGCAGCGTTCGTCGGCCGAGCAGACGGGGAAATCTCCGCGACGAATGGCGCAAATCAATTCCGCGACGACGACGCCCAAACAACCGCGTATATCTTCCCAATCCGGCTCGATCTCAAAGCGGCCGCCGTTCTCGGAATACATTCGCAGCGCCTGTCGGGGTTTGTAACCGGCATCGCGAACGTACCAGTATCCTGCCCGCCAGGGAAGGGGATTGCGATCGGCCAGCAGTAATTTCCCGGCGGCCAGGGCGTACAGGGGCAACTGCAAGGTCGTACCCGCCCGGACGCTTTCCAGCGTCAACTTGATTCCCTCGCCGCTCTTGTAGTCGAGCACGTTGAATACCGTCTTGCCGGCCAACCGTCCCACGTCGACGCGATCGATGCGGCCGGAAATGCGGATCGTTTCGCCGCCGTTGGCGAATTCGAGCGGCTCGGCGGTTGAAGGCGGTTCCTCGCCATCCCGTCCGAAGGCGGCCTCGAACAATTCGGGCAAAAGCGGCGAGTCGAAGTCTTTCCACTGCAAGTCGTACTTCTCGCATTGTTCTCGATAACGGCCCATCCATTCGACGTACTGCCGCCGGTCGATCTCGCGCATTGCGGCGAGCAGCGGATTGCTCGGCTCGTCGGAGAGGGACTCATCGATTGCCGCGGTAAACAGGGCGTCAAAGTCGGCCGGTTCGAGTTCCGAAGGCGAGCCGGGGCGTTTCAGCCGTTCGTTTACCCGCTTGTGAAATAGCGAGAGAATATCATGCATTGCCCGACCCCGATTGAGCACGTCGAACTCCAGCGTCAAATCCTCGACCGGCTCGATTTTGAGTATCCGTTCCATCAGAAAACGGAACGGGCACGAGGCGTATCGCTCCAATTCGGTGGCCGAAAATGTGCGTTCGGCGGAAAAGTCGGCGGCCAGCGCGCGGCGGGCAGCCTCGCCGCGGATGATGCCCTCGCCCGGGCCAAAACGCTCGCGGTCTTGACGCGAGTGCAGCAAGGCCAGCCCGGCGGCTATCGAACGCGACAGGGGGAATGGGGATCGGGGGCATGTGGTCGGCGGCAAATTTGACGCATCGCAAATTGCCGGACTGGCATCAGTCTTTTTCCGCCTTCCGCCCTGTGCCTTGTTCCCGGTTCTCGTCCCCTGTTCCCTGTGCCCAACCCCCAGCCCCCCGTCCAGAAAAAATCCGGCCAACAGCGCCACGTTTCCCTCCAATGCCGTGGCGACGGCCTTCACGCGAAACTCGGCCGCCGAAAGCGGTTCTTCGTCGCGGGGCACAGGGCTGAGGTCTATCTGTTCGACGCGGGGAATCACTCCAGGTCCGAATACTTGCTCGACTTCGCCGAGGAACGGACTGGGCAATAGCGGCTGTGCCGACTCGTCCAACGCCGGATAGCTCAAGTAAAGCCGCTCGGTCGCGCGAGTGACCGCCTCGTAGAACAGCAGCATTTCGTCGCGGGCGCGCTCCGTCCGGGTCACTAGCGGCAACTCAGGAGCGGCCTCGATCAGCCGCAAATATTCCGCGTCGCTGTAGAGCCGGTCTTCGCGGTCGGGCGGCGGAAAAACCTTCTCCGAAAGACCGGCGAGAAACAGATACGGCACGCGAAGCGAACGGACGCTGGTCGCCGAAAGGACGCGGACCCGCCCGGCCTGATCGTCGGCGTTCCCCATCCGATCGCTGCCGAGTATGTCCAGCAAGGTTTCGTAGGCCGCGCGGCGATCGAGTTCGACCGGTCGGCGGTGGAGCCATTCGGCCAGAGTTTGGCTGCTTTTCAACACGGTAATCAATCGCCGCCAGGCCTCGCCCGAGGGCGGCGGGCGGAAGACGGAAGGCGAAGGCGCGGTTTCGGCTGATTCGCCGCCGATCGCGCGGAGCAGGCCGGTGTCGGCG
>Ga0123335_1005545_pt1 | contig 15325 bp, 11 predicted proteins | sample BiotimSIPDNA_2_FD_89707 | JGI IMG/M metagenome (GOLD analysis project Ga0123335, IMG submission 89707) | Anaerobic biogas reactor microbial communites from Washington, USA - Biogas_R2 time_0 SIP DNA | ecosystem: Engineered > Bioreactor > Anaerobic > Unclassified | place: Washington, USA... | reverse complement strand
GTTTCCGCCTTCAATGGGTATGTGGCAGACAAGCTCGGGTTTATTCTCATCCAGACGGTCGCGGGCAATACAATGCTTGGTGCAATAGTAGATTGCCCTGCCGCTTTCTGCCCACCATTCATGTGTGGCATAATTGTTCAGCGGAGGTCGCATCTCACGGTTCCCGTCGCGACCGATCAGCTGCAAGCGCGGATATATCCCTTCGGCAGTCAGCGGTGGCGCAATATGCTTCTTTGTCACGGGATCAAGCTTATACTCATGGGCAACCATGGCAAGGTCGGAATTTGTCGGACAGAACTGACCGTGGTTATATGGAATACCGGGCTTTGTTGCGTACCACTCGGTATAGCTGCCGTCAGCGATTTTGATAGTGCCCAGATGCGAACCTCTTTCCGGCGTCTGCACATCCACAAACAGTTCGCTGCGGTCAGGCGAGAAGGTCAGATGTGTGCCTCCCAGCGAGCGAGCGCTCAATTCTTCGAGTTTCGGAGGCATACCGGCAATCTTCACGGGTTTGTCGGCAGGAACCGGAGTTCGCATGTATATGCCGGAACTGTCTCCCCACCAGAGGTTTCCGGTAAGGGGATCAACCATCCATCCGCTTCCCGTGGTCTCGGGGAAGACATGGACCTCATCAGTTTCCAAATCTACAACACCTGTATAATGACCGGATTTTGGCGGGCAGGCACAGTAGAACCAGATGTACCTTCGGCTATAATCACAGCCGGAGTTTACAAAGTAGAAGCCCTGCTGAATCGGCGCGACCCGTGTAGCCAGTATATAATAGATCATACCGGATTTCGGATCGGTATACTCTTTAAAATGCCTTGAAGTTTTCGGTGTATACATGGTTACTCTCCTTTATCACGCATTAGATTTATGTATTGAATTCGATTATTCTTTCTGCGACTGCGATTCATTAAGCCCGGGTAATGACATACCTACCGAGTATTATAACCAGTCATAAGTTGTAAAGGGATAATATTATAGTACGATACATATACCCGTTGAAACTTATTATACTTTACAATACCGATAGTGTCAATTCCATGTTTTATTTTTACAAACATCTGAAAATTAGTCTTGAAGAGAACGCCGCTCTTTGTTACAATAGTACCGATGATAGTATAAAAGCATGAATATACTATATCCAAGAGAAGTATAATGATAAAACAGCGTTTTCTCCCGGAGACGAATTCAGAATCATAAACACAATAAGCAAAACTATAAGTTAAAAGTAACAATCGTATGCACCTGCCTGCCGCATACGGCACATACGCATGTAATTAGGAGGAATTTTTATGTTTCTTTCAGTATTCACCGATGAGTTAAATATGGATTTCTACGAGGCGCTCCCCATGTTAAAGGAGTGGGGCATGACAGCCGTGGATTTCCGAGGCCGCATCAACGGCAAGGGTATCGAGTATCAGACTGATCAGGAACTGCATGAGCTGAAGCGCGTGCTTGACGATAACGGTATGCGTGTAGGTGCAATCCAGTCCTCACTGTGCAAAGTGCATCTGCCCGACGAGGAACGCCGGAAGAAAGAGCTCGAAAAGCTTGAGGGTATTATTCGCGCCGCCGATATACTTGGCTGCCGCCTGGTACGCGCCTTCAACTACTGGCAGCACAAGGAAACCGACAAGGAGCTTGGTGAGCTGGCAGTGCGCCCCGACATGATGAACATAGTGCTGGAGATGTTCGAACCCATAAAGAAACGCGCACTTGAAGCCGGACTGATATTCGGCTTCGAGAACTGCGGTCAGACGCCCGACGAGGTGATTGCGCTGCTTGATGCACTGAACGTGACAGGCTGGGGCATGGCGTTTGACTGCGCTAATATGTTCGAAATTCTTCCAGAGGCTCAGGGAGATGCTGTAGCATACTTTACCAAATGCATCAAACGTGCCAACATGATCCACGTCAAGGCGCGTGCGACACTTGAAAATTTCGACAGCCGCAAAGTGCCCTGGTCTCGTGTCTTGCGTGCCGTATCGGCACTTGGGGGCGATATCCCGGTATCTATAGAGACCCACAATCCGGCGGGAAGCCCCTATACCCCCGTTGAGTGTACTCGTCTGTGCATCGAAGCGATACGCAAGAGCTGGCCTTCCGCTGCGCCATCAAGCATCGAAGCGGCTTTAGAGGTGCAGCAGGATTTTGAGCGTCCCTACGCCGACAATCCGGTGCGTTTCGTTGTGGTCGGCTTGGGAATGGGGCGTGTCCGCGCAAAACAGCTCACCGAAACAAGCGGTATTCGTCTTTACGGCGTATGTGATATCAACCTTGCGAAGGCAAAAGAGGTGGGCGAGGTCTTCGGCGTCAAGTACTCCGACAATATCAATGTTTTTCTCAACGACCCGGAGGTTGAAGTTATGTACGTGGTTCTGCCAACGGGTCTACACTGCAAGGTTGCCATGCAGTGTATGAACGCCGGTAAGCATGTTCTCACAACAAAGCCGATGGACGTAAGTACCGAGAACTGCGACAAGGCAATTCGACTGGCGGACGAGAAGGGACTGCTCCTCGGCGTCGACTTCGACGAGCGCCACCGCATACGCTATCTGAGGCAAAAGGCTACTGTTGAAAGCGGTTTCTTCGGGGATATCATTTCGTTCCGCACTGTCCTATATATCAATCGTTCCCAGGATTACTACAACGAGAACGGCGGCTGGCGCGGAACCCGTGCCATGGACGGCAGCGGTTCGATGGCGAATCAGGGCGTTCATGAGATTGATCGCATGCTGCTTCTGCTGGGAATGCCAAAACGTGTTCGGGCGACAATTGCTACCGTGTGTCATGACATAGAGGGAGAGGATATTGGTTCCAGCGTATGGGATTACGGTGATAAAAAATTCGTGAGCATCATTTCAACAACCACATATCCCACCGGTTCCTGGTACGCACGCAACGAAATTCACGGAACAAAAGGCGCATATGTCAGCACAAGCGGCGGACCCGAGGGCGAGCATGCCTGGTGGAGCAAGCCCGGCGGCGGTTGGACCGAGGAATGCCCGGTGGATGTTGTTCCTAAGTGGCGTCAGGGCAGCGACAATTTCGCCAACTCCGTGCGCACCGGTGCCCCCCTGGATATATGCGGCGGGCAGGGAAGATTGTCTCGTATTATTCTTGACGCAATTTACGAAAGTGCATACAACGGAGGAGACTGGGTCGATATAGACCTGTCTCCCAGAGTCTGACGTTCTGAATAAAGGGAGGTATATTATGCTTTACGGCAACTGTTTAGATATAGTAAGAGCTGTGATCGACGGTCGTACCGATGCAATCTTGCGTATGAGTGAATACGGTTTCGACTATATTGAAGCCGGCGTAACCTCGATTGCAGCGGCATCTGACGAGGTTTTTGAAAAGGTCTGCCGATTTATTGTTGAAAACGGAGTTAGTGTTCCGGTGTGCAATCTGATGTTCCCGGGCGATCTGCGTCTTACTGGTGAAGATGTCGATACCTGTGCGGTAACCGCTTATCTGCGTCATGTATTTCCCAGACTAAAGCAGATCGGTACGAATAAGTTAGTGCTGGGAAGCGGGCGCTCCCGGCGATTGCCTGATGGATATGACTGTGGTCGCGGTTATGAGGAATTCTCGGCACTGGTGCGGGATGTTATGGTTCCTGAATGCCAGACTTATAGTATTAGAATAATGATTGAGCCGCTGCGCAATTCGTCATGTAACTTTATCAACACCCTCGCCGATGGTATGCGGGTGGTTAGTGCGGTAAATTCTCCATATGTAAAACTGATAGCCGACACAATTCATATGCTTTCATCCCGCGAGCCTGCCACAGAAATCAGCCGTTGTGATGCCGATATTCTGCATATCCATGTGTCTGACTATGACAGCGTACTGCCCGAGGATGGTTATTCGCCAGAACTTGCGGTGCTCCTTGCTGAGTTGAAGTCTTCCGGCTACGACGGAACGGTCAGCTTTGAAGCCGCCGCTCCCAAGTCACCTGACGGGCTGAAGAAAGCGCTGAAGATGCTTAAGGAAACTTTGAGAAGATAAGCCAATTATGCAACTGTATATGAGGTGAGATATGAAAATTTTATCAGAGAATAAAGCAATAAGTTACACTGCAGGCGTTCTTTTAATTGCCGTTATTCTATCCGGCGTACTTGTATCATGCAGCGGCAATGACGCTCCGCCTGCTTTATCTGAGACTGTTGCAGAGACAAAAGCCATCGAAGCCCAAGATGAGAATCTAAGAAAGAATGCCAAGGACAACCTTCCTGAATTGGATTTCGGCGGTAAAGAGATGCGTTTCCTGCATCGCGGCAGCGCTCCAAATCTCGGTGACCCCGATTTGCGTCTTGAGATCGATGCGGAAGAGTCGGGTGAAGTAGTAAATACGGCGTTGCACGACAGAAAGCTGTCTGTTGAAAACCGGTTGAACATAGGTATAAAGATTTTGACTGCTGATGAAGGTATTGACAGCGGTGCGGCAATGAACAAACTCATTCGTGCGTCGGTGACAGCCGGTTCGGATGATTACGATATCCTGCTTAACCATATGAGTCAGGCTACTCCGCTCGCCCTTGAGGGATTGCTGTATAATCTCAACCTGTTCAACTATCTTGATTTCGCGCAGCCCTGGTGGTCAGAATCCTTCGCCAATGCCGCACAAGTATATGAGCAGCTCTACTTTGCCGCGGGTGATATCTCGCTTTGTAAGCTGCAGAGTACATATGTATTTTATTACAATAAAGATATGTATGCATCATTCTTTTCCGACAGCCTGTATGACACGATAAACTCCGGCAGCTGGACACTGGACAAACTCGGTGAACTTTGCGCTACGGTCTATTCCGACCTGAACGGTAACGGTGTGGCTGACTTTGATGACCTATACGGATATGTGACTCAATCTGTCAATTACATTGATTCCCTGGTTGGTGCAAGTAACGTAATTCTCAGCCGCCGTGACAGCGAAGGACTGCCGCGTCTCGTGTATAATAAAGAGGAACATACCTTCGATTTTCTCGAAAAAATTATTCCGCTCCTTCATCACGGTCAGCTTGTGTGGTATGACCCCAATAGTTCAGATGTTTCGGTGCTCGTAACCAAGCTGAAGAATGAAACCGGTCTGTTCGCTTCGGGCAGGTTCGCAAGCGCTGACAGCTATCGCGATATGGAAAGCGATTTCGGAATAGTGCCGGTTCCGAAGTTCGACGAGGCACAGGAGAAGTACACAAACTGGATACATAACGCATTCTCGACCGTTTCGGTTCCGGTTACCTGTTCTGATATTGATGCCGCCGCAGCAACAATCGAAGCTATGTGTGCGGAAGGTTATCGTTCAGTTGTTCCCGCATATTATGAGACTGCATTGAAAGTGAAATATTCCCGCGATGATGAAACATCGCAGATGCTCGATATGATATCAGACTCGGTGGTCTTCGACTTCGCATTTATCTATTCTGCGTCACTAAGCAATGTTATGCAGCAGTTTCGTGAGCTTGTCAAATTAAATTCCGGCACGGCTGCTTCAACAATGGAGTCTAATTACCCGAAATTTGAAGCAAAGCTCGAGACACTTCTGGCGTCGTTTGAAGCAATGAAATAACCGTGAATAGTATATAATATGACAATATTCTAAGCCCGGCGTGTGAAAACACTGAGCTTAGAATATCAATGTTGTTCACAAGGACACCCGCCTTACCCGGTAATCAACTTCGGGGCGGCGGGTGTTATGTTTATTCAAAGCATTACAAAGCCGCCATCATCGGGAGCCTTGTCTGTATAAAGTGAGTCTGCACGCTCCCAGAGAATTTGAGATGGCTGATGACCTATGTTGGATGCAATATCAATTATGTCGGAGACAACAGCAGTTGCAGTAGGCAGGCTGCCGGCTCCGCGACCGTAGAAAATGACATCGCCCAAAGCTCTGCCGCGAACCAGAACGGCATTGAAAACATCGTTTACATGTGACAGCGGACAGCTTGGCGGAACTTCGCAGGGAGCTACAGATGCATAAACTCGTCCATCAGCCAGCTTAGCGGCACGTCCGATGAGTTTGACCTGATTGCCACGAGCAACGGCAGAACGGATATCCTCGGCGGTGATTCCGGTGATCCCCTTTGTGGAGATGCGGTCGGGGCTTACGAGCTTCCCGAAGGCGAGAGCCGTGAGGATGCTTATCTTGCGGCAGGCATCAACGCCTTCAACATCGGCGGAAGGATCACGCTCGGCATATCCGAGGCGCTGTGCTTCGGCGATGCACTCCTTCATGTATATTGGCTTGCCTCTTATGGCAGCTTCGGTCATGCTTGTCAGAATGTAGTTGGTGGTGCCGTTCAGGATTCCGGCAATTTCGTAAATATCGCCGGGAACAAATGAGGTAGACAGCGGTCGAATCAGCGGTATTCCACCTCCGACACTGGCTTCAATAAGGTATCTGCAGCCGTGTGCGGCAGCTTCACGAAGCAACTCGTCACCGAAGTTGGAGACAACCTCTTTATTTGAGGTTATAACGTTTTTGCCGGCGCGGAGGGCAGCCAACGAATAGTCGTACGCAGGATGGGAGCCGCCGAACATCTCGACAACGATCTGAACCTCGGGGTCATTGAGAACGATATTGAAATCCTTAATAATCCGCGACTCGAACGGAGAGCCGGGAAAGTCGCGGAGGTCAACAATGTATTTTATATATATATCGTCGCCGACAACCGCAGCGATTTCAGCCGAGCTGTCGGTCAGCACCTTAGCGGTACCGCTGCCGATGACTCCGAAGCCGAGAAGGGCAATATTAATCATAAAACAATCTCCAAATGAATATAAATGGTATAAAAGGAGCGCCGCGTAAACTCGCGACGCTCACATTATACCATTGTGCATGAAGTAATGCAAGGGTTTTTGTCAAATTTAATACACCACAGGGTGTAACTTAGGACTTTTTATTCGGTTCTGTGAGTGTAATCGTGAGAGTAGTCATCAAGATAGAATAACTGAATAATATAGTCACCGCGCCCTGCAGCCGTGTAGAAACGCACACCTTGTGCCAGCATTGGATTGCTGTATGCTGAGTTTACCGTTTCTATTGCAGAAAGAATCATACTTCTGAGTTCTGATTTATCCATATCGGCGGAAAACACCTCTATGTATGACTCATAGACAGCAACGGCTTCTGAAACCAGCTTAAACAAACTTTCGGCAGCGTTTTCCGGCGAGAGGCTGAGTGCGCGAGCCGTATAATATGACTGTTCGGTTTCGGCTTGCGGAATCAGGTCAGAGAAGGCAGGACGATGAGTTTCGGTTATCAGAGATGTCGGCACAGCGAAGTAACTATGGAAGTTCAGAATCGGTGTGTGACCGAGCTTGAGTTTATCCCAGGAAACATCGACATGGCTCCAACTGCCATCGGTATATATCATGTTCCAGACATGATTCTCGGATGTACCTACGGTGCTTCCCGATACTACCGAACACGATATCCCGACACATTCCAACAGATATTTAAAACCAAGGGCAAGTCCAACAGCATCAGGTCTGCCTGTTACAAGAGCAGAGTATGCGGTGGATGCAAGCGCAGGAGCGGTCTCTGCGGATATCGGTACCGGCAGCATATCATGCAGGGCGGCAGCCAGCGGTTCTCCACCTGCTTTGATTATATCTTCGGGTAAGGATGCTATCATATCGGCTGCAGCGGCATCCATTTCGGCGAGCATCGACGCACATTCGTCCTTATCTGCCGTATAGGCAAGCATAATTCTTGTCTTATGCCTGCCGCTGTTCAGTTTACAACCTTCGGGTTTAATTGCAAAAAGCACGGGGTTTTCAATACAGACAGCTTTTAGAGCAGCAGAATATTCATCGTAACTGCACGAAAAGGGTAGTATTACGGTATTGTCGGCGTGCTCAGCTGCAGCATCGACAATGGCATCATATACAAGCTGCCCGCGTCGTGAAAGTGAAGAACGGCAGAGTAGATTCTCGCTGTATTCGGGCAAAGAGATGGTCAAGCTGCGTTCGGTAAAAAGATATCTGAGCTGAACAAAAGACGCCATAAAGAAGATGATCAACAGCAGCACCGAAATACAGAATAGGATTAAAGTAGATTTTTTCTCACGTATAATTTGAGCAAAACCCGGCTCATATACACCGTGTTCTGATTTTTGCAATGTTCCGGTCGCCCCGAAAAATCTCAATATGCTGCGGCGCCGGTGCTTATGCGTTGATTTTACTTGTGACGGCTTCACAGGCTCCGGTTCAGGATGTGCAGAAAGTTCGGTCTTTATATTAACAACATCGAAATTGTCGGATGCATCCGTACTATATGCTGCCGGTGTTTTACCGAACAGGTTTAAAGCCTTTTCTGCATCCAGAACTTTACCGGTCTGCAATGAGTCGGTTATATCCTCTGCAGCCACGGATTGTGGAGCATAGGTACCGGTAATAATATCAGAATGCCTGTTTTTTGGATGAATTACAGGTTCGTTGCCTTTGGATTTATTGTTATATTGCTTAATACCGGATTTTTCTGGTTTTCTGCCTCGTTTGTGTTTGAAAATTCCGGCTAATACAGCGTGGATTGTTTTTTTGAACAGTGAAACATGGTCGGAACTTGAACGGTTCTGTATGTCCTGCGTAGCATTGTCGGTTTGCTTTGGAGTATTAAATGTCCTGAGAATGATATCCGATTCGTCCGGGGGTTCCTCGCCGCGGCTGTCAACGAGTTTTACAATGGATGCTATAACCTCATCTGCTTTATCCGCAGGAACAATAAAATCGGCGGAAACATCGGCGGCACCGTTTGTATCATCTTTAAGCGGTGAGTTGTCATGGTTATCGGAAGCGAAGGGGATTTCGGTTTTGATATCACTGCCATTTTCGATATTATTGTTGTCGCTGGAGGTAATGGTTTGTTTTACCTCCTCTGACAGCTGACGAAGCTGTTGCAGAAGAACATTACTGTCTGATCGGTCGATTTTATTACTGTCAGTATCTTCATCAATCTTGTTAGTCGTATTGGAGTCGGTTTCGGGGACAACAACAGCAGCCGCTTTGTGTTTGTCCGCTGCGTCTGTGCTGCCGTTATTATTTGATGGCACGGGAGTCATATCTCCCGCCGCCTGTATTTTGTTTGCGTCCCCGGAAATAATGCTCACCACCGTACCTTGACCTTTATTGGATAAAGATTTTTCAGTCATGAATCTGATAAATCATATCAGTTTGTTTTACAACAATATGGAAGTGTGCGTGAATCAAGTTATTGTAACGCGCTCATTGTAACACGAAATACGCAGTAATTCAAGAATAATTTGTGAACGCGCGGCAAAAATGGGAAATATTCTCCACTTTCGGTCAAATAATGCCTTAAAAATGTGTTTTGCGTTCCATATTTGATTAAAAATCGATATGCGTGACATAACCATGAAAGAACAATGAGAGCCGTGCGTGAAGCACAGCTCTCATATCTCATATTATGATGACTAATGTCAGTTTTCAAACAACCTGGCGGCTTTTTGGAGTTCTTCACGAATCCTTATATGCTGTGGGCATACCTTCTCACACTTTCCACATTTTATGCAATCAGAGGCTTTGCCCCATCCGTGACCGCGGGTGTTCCAGCCGTAATTTCCTTTGGCAGATTGAAGATTGTCATACATCAGGTATGTGTTGTATGCAGCAAATATACCATATATTGCCACATGCTTAGGACAGTCGCCCATGCAGTAACCGCAGGCAGTGCAGGGAACTACCTCGATCTCATTCAGGATTTTTCGGGCTGTCTCAATTGCCTCGGTTTCGGTGGCGGTAAGCGAACCGAAGCCCTTTGCTGTTTCTATATTTTCGCGCATCTGTTCTATATTTGACATTCCGGAAAGTACGGTGACAACATTATCCAGCGATGCAGCATATCTCAAGGCCCATGCTGCGGGAGTCTGACCAGGAACTGCGGCTTCAAATGATTCCCTGATTCTCTGAGGAGGATTGGCAAGAGTACCGCCGCGGATCGGTTCCATTATAATAACGGGCTTCCCGTGCCTGGCAGCCACCTCAAGACAGAGCCTGGATTCAACTGCCGGATTTTCCCAGTCGGCATAATTAATCTGGAGCTGAACAAACTCCATTTCGGGATGAGCAGTCAGGAGCTTATCAAGCTCAACAGCTTTGTCATGGAAAGAGAGACCCACATGTTTTATAACACCTTCTTCCTTCTTGCGCTGGACAAAGTTCCATATGTCATAGTCATAGAAGAATTTAGAACGGTGTTCGCCCAGATTATGCAGCAGGTAGAAGTCAAAATATCCGGCTCCGGTGCGTTTCAGTGATTCGTCAAGCATAGCCCTTGCCTGATTTGCGTCAGCAGCAGACCAGGCAGGCAGCTTGGAGGCAAGGAAGTAACTCTCACGTGGATGACGTGCAACCAGCGCTTTGCCGATGGCGGTCTCGGAACCGGCGTAACCGTAGGCGGTATCAAAATAGTTCCCGCCGGCTGCTAAAAACATGTCCACCATTTCTGAGGTCTGTTCGATGTCGATGCCGCCTTCATTGCGGGGCAAGCGCATAAGTCCGAAGCCGAGTTTGTGTATATCAAGTCCGAAATAACTCATAAAATAACCTTTCGTGTCAATAGAAAAATCCTGACTGACAGAAGATTGCCGTTCCGTCATATGTAACGCAGTCTTTACATGTGCCATATCCACACATAATTTATAGTAGGAACAGGAAGGTTGCGGCAAATGAGAGTATGAGACCGAACAGTGTTATACGGTCGGGTTTTTCACGGAAGAAAACAAATGCCGATACGGCAGAGAGCACCACCGAACCGCCAGTGATGATTGGATATAGTACAGAGGCGTCAACTTTGGAAGCCCCGATCAACTGCAGCGCATAGGATGTACCGCCGCAAGCTGCTTGCAAAACAACAAGCAGCGCAATTGTGAGAAGCATTTTACCGGTCGATTTAGCTTTGACATTTTCGCCTGAAGTTGATGCATATAAGATAGCTTCATGCTCTGTATATGTAGGAGGAACCTTCTTTACGATGCAGATGATTGCCAGAATAACCGAGCTGATAACAGCCGTTGCGAGGTTGCTTAGAATGACAAATGAGGCAGCCGGTACGCCGATCTCCGAAATCTGATGCATTTTCGAAACGATGCTTACGAATCCGTTGATTATGAATACCGCGAAACAGAGAATGATGAACAGAGCACTTGTCCCCTTTGCGGTACCGCTGTTTTTTCTCTTGCCGGCGGCAACCGGGAAGATCATCGATACCGCAAGCAGAATCACGCCGATAATACGAAAGACGGTTGGCGGTTCGTTGAGGAAGAATACACCGTATAGATATGGCAGCAGCATACCGCCGAGCATAAGGAACATCATATATACCGCCATCGGGCCAATCGAGAGAATCTTGAATCCGATGAGGGTATATGTAGTGCAGAGGGTCGCCGTAAGAGATGCCATAAACAGCGAGTAGAGCGTAAAATCAATACGGAAGCCATTGGCGCATATGAAAATAACCGCCGCGGCAAACCCGGTCAATGTCGTGAAAAGGAGGGAACTTATCATCGAACTGCCGCGCTTCTTTTGGTATACCTTGTTCAGTGTGAACTGGAATGCCAACAGAATAACAGCAATGAGCAGTAATATGTAATAGTAGGTCATATTTTGAACAAGCGGGACGGTGAACAGCCCCGCAACTTTTCATGATAATCGTAACGCCGTATTGCGGCGAATTTACCTAATGCCATTTGCCAAACGAGTGTAGCAGTACAGGAGGATTCCTTTCGGTAAGGCAGATTGTTGATCTCTTGCGTCATCCATTACCGTCGGCTTCGTAATTCTCAAAATTTGTAAAGTTCGGAACCGATACCAGTCCCTCGAGATGCTCAGCCAGACCATATGATAACATGGTAAATGCGCCGGTATCGCAGTCGTAGTCGGCGATGGTCACCGATGCGTTTGATGCCCAGGGTACATCGACTCCGGAATCCAGTGAAACGCCATCCCAATAATAACGCAGCATGCGAATCGGCGTGGCGTGGGTAGCGAGCATAACATTCTTGCCTGGATTTGCAGCGGCAATTTCTGTAACTGTTTTGATGATTCGGTCGTAAAGCTCGGTGAGACTCTCGCCTCCGGGGCAACGGAAGTCAGAGCCGAATTTTACCCATCCGGCGTAATCCTCCGGCCATTTAGCAGCTATATCTGTGAAGAGCACTTTTTCCCATTCGCCGGCGCAGATCTCACGCAACCCGGTGTGAGGGATAATCTCCATTCCACGCCTCTTGGCTGTGTGAGATGCGGTGTCAAATGCGCGTTTTAGGTCGCTGGAATAAATTACATCTATGGGGTAACAATCGAGCCACTTGGCGGTAGCCTGAGCTTGGGTGTGTCCGAGATCGGTTAGTGATGAATCATATTGTCCGTGAAACTCGCGGTCTATATTCCCCTCGCTTTGACCGTGACGGACTATGTAGAGCCTTGTTATCATTAATATGTTCCGAACTCGTATATAGTGGTGCGGCAGTATCTCTCGCCGGCGTCAAGCACACAGGAGGGGAAATTGGCGTGATTCGGACTGTCCGGCCAGAACTGAGTTTCGAGGCAGACCGCACCGAACTTTTTCTGAGGATAACCGCCTTTGAAGGGAACAGGTCCATCCATCATAACGGCGTTGTAAACCTGCACACCCGGCATGTCGGTGTATACCTTCATCATGCGGCCCGAACGGGGACAGCGCAGCACTGCAATATACTTTACGGTGCCATCTGCATTTAAGCAGAAGTTGTGGTCATACGGCCCGGCAATGGGACGCAGGGTACGGAAGTCGAATTCTGTACCGGCAACATCTTTTACCTCGCCTGTGGGAATTAGATTGTTGTCAACCGGAGTATAACGGTCGGCATCGACATACAACAGGTCGGCAAGGATATCTCCGCTGTCATAGCCACCGAGGTTAAAATAGGCGTGATTGGTAAAGTTGGCAATTGTGCGTTTGTCGCATACTGCGTCGTAGTGTATGACGAGCTTGTTATCCGAGCCAAAGGTGTAGGTCACGGTAAGTTCGAGACGTCCGGGATAACCTTCTTCACCATCCTCGCTGACAATCGACAGTTTAAGTGTGTCAGGGTCTCCGGATATCGCTTCCGTAACCCAGATTTTTCGGTTATAGCCCACATCGCCGCCGTGAAGGTGGTTGATACCATTATCGTTTTTTGCCAAAGTATATTCTTTGCCGTCAAGGATAAATTTTCCGGCACATATGCGATTGGCATAGCGTCCGACCAGCGCGCCATGATATCCGCCGCCGTTGAGATATCCGTCCACATCTGCGAAACCCATTACACAGTCGGCAAACCTTCCGTCACGGTCGGGAATGTTGATTTCGGCTATTATACCGCCAAGGTCGAGGATTTTAACAGATGCCCCCGCTTGGTTTGTCAGTTTGTATGCGGTGACGGGGCTGCCGCAGGGAAGTTTACCGAATAAATATTTCGTAATTGACATATGATCCTTTCCTTTTCTATAATCAAAATCAATATTAAAATCAGACAAGCCAGCCGTCAAAGGCGAGCATAAGCGGATAATCGGTGCAGGGGATGTTGCGGAGACGATAGCAGCCGAAATCCAGCCGTTCGATCATCGACTCCGGGGTGGTATAGATTTTGCCGTCGGTCAGGTCAATGATCTTTGGATTCTCAGGCAGTGCAGCAAACTGGAAGGAGGCTGTGCCCTCGAAATCGGTGGTCATCAGATCGGTGGGATTCCAGTAAACCATACACTTCGCGCCGTCTGCACGTTCGAAACCGCCGAAGAAAGGTCTGCAGTCATTGCCCAGCACACGGTTTGAGGGCTGAGGCTGGCAGATTGCCGGCAGGTCGATCGGACGAATGTCGCCGGCAAAGAGATTTGCGATGGTGCCGAGTGTATAATAGGAGAGTTTTGGGGTGTACTCGCCGGTTGCGAGACCATCCTCGTCGAAATCGGCACCTAATACCCCGAAATAGCCAAAGTCCAGATAGCTTGCCTTGTTGCCTACTGTTCCGTTCAGTGCCTCGATCATATCTACGGTTGTAAAGAAAGAGGTAAATTTGACATCCGCGAGAAGGTCAGCCATTGTATGACGCGCACATTGCTTCGCCTGCTTCCAAGGGGTCCAGGAACCGCCGCGGAGAGCGCCGGCGCCATCGTCCCGCGACTGAGAACCGGACTCGCCCTGAATAATCTCGATTTTTGGGTTGTACGAATGGCAGAGAGCGGTGAGGTATTTAACCTTTCCGGCCACCGAGGCTTCGCTTGCAGTGTATTCGTGGAAGGTCAGAGCGTCAATGTTCTCAGCCATGCCGTTTGCAAGCGCCGCATTTATGAAATTCAGGTCACTTATGCATATGGAGCCGCCGATAACCTTTGCATCGGGATTGCCGGCCTTGATTGCTTTCGCGGTATCGGCTGCGAAGCGGCCGTATTCGACACCGCTGACTCCGTGCTTCCAGCACCATTTGCCGTCCGGCTCATTCCAGACCTCAAACCAGGTAACTTTACCGACATAGCGGGAGACCAGAGCAGTGACATATGCCGCCCAGGCGTTCTTCTGTTCATCTGTATGGATAGGAGGACAGCCAACCGCGCCGAATACAGTCTTAGCCAGATCGTCGTACAGCGCGTTGCCATAGCAGAGACAGATCCAGGGCTGCATACCCCGGGTGATAAGGTTGTCCACTATGCTGTCGAGCCACTCAAAGTGATAAATACCCGGCTCGGTTTCGGTACGCTGCCAGCCCGACTGGATTCGTACCCACTTCACGCCGAGAGCGCCAACCTTATCATATGCCTTTTCAGGATCGAAAACCGCCCGGTCCAGTTTTTCGAAACCTATACCGATTTTAGAAAAGGGTATCTCGGTCGCTGGCTTCAGCGGAACCTGTCCGCACTTGATAAGCTTGTTGTTCATTCAAACTCACTCCTTGCATTATTTCAGGCAACATATCCGACGCTCCTCAGAGCACGGATTTTATTAAGCACTAACATAATTATAACATAACCTGTACATGATTTCAATAACATGTTTAGCTCTTTTAAATCGGTAGATTTTAATGTTAGTAGCCGTAAAGCTGCTGTTGCGGTTACTTTGAGAATTTACTCTTTTTCTTTCCCAATGTAAGTGCAATCGCAATTGATACTGTTGCAGTTACTTTGAGAATTTACTGACTACATTTGAGAATTTACTTTTCTGTAAATTGCAAGAATAATTGCCCAAGGTTTTAAAGAAGTTAACAGTTACAAAAAGGCTGCCAATTGGTAAGCGGATTTATATCCAAGAATTTTGCGAGGATAGTTATTCACCCAGTCTTCG
>Ga0123335_1005543_pt1 | contig 15332 bp, 15 predicted proteins | sample BiotimSIPDNA_2_FD_89707 | JGI IMG/M metagenome (GOLD analysis project Ga0123335, IMG submission 89707) | Anaerobic biogas reactor microbial communites from Washington, USA - Biogas_R2 time_0 SIP DNA | ecosystem: Engineered > Bioreactor > Anaerobic > Unclassified | place: Washington, USA... | reverse complement strand
TCTTCAAAATGTATGCCGTTCAGGGCGGTAAGGGCTATCATGTCGTCCCCCACCTCGCCGCTTATCGAGTATATCTCGATATCCGAGCAGCCTACCCGCAGGTCTATGCCGTCCTGGTTTCGCCACTGGGTTTTCGAGTCTATGGCATGCCGGGTGAGCCGGAAATTGAGGTTCCCCACTCTGCCCGAACGGGCGTACATGAATGCCATCGCCCACCAGCGCTGGTCTACAACCGTAAATCCTTCTATTATGAAGCGGGTCACGTTGTGCAGATATATGGTGAGATTTTGTGAGATGTGGGGGCGCCCGTCCTTCATGGAGGTGAATTCCGACAGGCCGTTCGGCTCACCGCCGTCAAGCACAGCCTGCCCCCGCCCGATTATCGCTATGTCGTGCTGCTCGCCCCCTGGGGTGTTGCCGATCTCGGTTCGGGCGTTGGAGTTGGCGAACATATTGCAGACCGCTCCGTCCGCCATGCGCATATGGCATCCCTCAAGGATTATCGTCATGCAGGAGGGCAGAAGTATGGTCTCGTCGATTATCCAGATGTTTTTTCCGGTGCGCAGATTGTAACGCGGAATCACCACCGTGTCAAGTCCGCTCTCGCTCGCCTTGTCCACGGCTCTCTGTATCGATACGCTGTCGGTACGGCCTATGCACTCGGTGTTGTTGGGGGTGTAGAATTGCTTTATCATCGGTTTATCCTCCTATATCCGTGTTACCCTCACATCCTCCCCGCCGTCGGTGAGCACCGGCAGACGAGCCGATTCGGCGTTGTCGATTATAGTCACATCGGCTCTACCCGAGGCATAGAGCAGAGGACGGGAGCCGAGATTCGAAGCGAAGACGTTTGAGATGACAACGTTCTCCGAGCGGTTGCTGCCGCACAGCGCCGGGGTGTCCTCGTGATGCTCGAAGTTGAAAACCGCCTCGTGTGAGCCGCAGCGGTCGGCTGCGCAGGCGGTGTTCTCCATCCTGTCGGCTGTATAGAATACGCCGTCGATAAGCAGGTTTTTAATCTGCGCGCCGGTGTTGGTGGAGACGGCACATACGGCGCTCCCCGAAGAGTAAATGTTCCGCAGCGAGCTGTTTAACAGCGTGGAACAGAGCAGCACCGCGGTGTTGCGCGAAGAGTGGATATTCTGAGCGTTGATATTGAACGTCTCCCCAAGAGCCGAAGGGCGGGTATGCACATAGTGGTTCTGACCGATGCGCAGGGCGGCGTATGGGCGGTTGTCCGGCTCCCCCGCCGCGCTGTCCACTATGCCGTCGATAAGTATATCGTGGAGGCGGACGCCGTCGTGGTTGCGCAGCGCCACAATCGCCTTTGTCACCGAGGTGCCGCGTATCGAGCGGATGACCACCGAATGAATGTCGATGCAGCGCCCCGCCACCGCGTGCTTTGTCTCGGTGCCCTGAAAGCCGGTGAGCGCTATGAGGTCATCTCCGCCCTGTCCCGTGATGTCCTCGACAACGATATTGTGACAGCCGCAGCGCAGGTCTATCCCGTCCTGGTTCGGCACGTTGTCACGGGCGAAAACCTTAATATCCCCCACCCTGCCGTAGCTGCAGTATATCAGGTTGACGCACCACCAGCGCGGTTCGGTCATTGTCATGCCCGAAATCTCAAAGTCGCGGACATTGTGCAGCAGAATGAAGCTGTTGTGGTAGATGTGGGGATAGCCCTCTTTCATTGAGGTGCGTTCGGTCAGGCCGTTGTGATTGCCGCCGTCAAGCAGAGCGTTCCCCCGGCCGAGGATGCGGATATCGTGCTGTTCGCCCTCCGCGGAGAGCCCCGCTTCATTATACATATTTTCGTTTCGGAACATGTTGCAGAAAACGCCGTCGGCAAGACGCAGATGGGCGTTGTCGATGATTATTGTGATCCCCGAGGGCAGAAGTATCGTCTCGGAGATGTTCCAGAGCATCTCTCCGGTGCGCTCGTTGCGCCGGGGGATCACCACCGTGTCAAGCCCGTTTGACTTCGCGGCGGCTATCGCGTTTTGTATCGATTCGCTGTCGCTCCGCCCTACGCACCCGGGGCGGTTGGGGGTGATATAATGTTCGGTCATTGTGTTTTCTCCGCGTTAAAACTCTCTGGCGAGGATGATTTCAATGGTTTTATCCATCTCGCTCTCGGCTTTTTCTTTTATGGATTCCCATTTTGAGACATAGTCGAAGGTCTTGGCGGGACTGCCGCCCATCGACAGGATCTGCGATATGACCGTCGAATACATGCCGCCCCAGTCGAAGATGGTGCCAAGGTCGAAAACTATGCCGCTGAAGGTGATGTCAAGCATATCGGCGCTGGTCTCGTCGTAGACATGCTTTATCTTGCAGGACGTCTCGTAATATGCCTTAAGGGTGGTATCGGTGGACATGCCGGACAGGATTTCAAGCATAAAGCCGGTGAAGGAGGTGTCGGGATTGGTGACCGGCGCGCCGAAGAGGGCGCATCCCCACAGGTCGGCATATGTATAGTAGCCGTCCTGGCTCTCGTCATACTTGGGGTAGGTTATGATGCCGTAGTCCAGATCGCTTTCCGCCGAAAAGCTGACAAGCGACTGGGGGAATGAGGTGATGAAAAGCAGACGTCCGGCTTTGAACACGGCACCCGCGTCGGCGGAGCGCATATGTGTTACTTTCCAGGGGTACTGACCGCAGAAGAAGTAATTATACTTGCCGTTGAAACTGTCGTAAATCTTCTGGGCGATGTTTATCATCCGCTCGCTGCCCACATTTATCACCGGCATTCCCGTCTCGTCCTTTGCCGCAAGCGAACCGCCCATGCCGATGAGCAACGAACAGAGACCTTTATCAGAGTCGAATCCCAGTCCCCATTGATCCTCAATGCCCGGAACGCCGTCGCCGTTGATGTCAAAGGAAACCGCGTCGCACAGCTCCGCAATTATGTCAAGCGTCCAGTTGCCGTCGTAGATCATATCTTCTATCTTGTAATCGGAATATTCGGAGCACAGCTCCCGGTTGTACATAAGTGTGTAGGTGCGCTTTTTGTCGATAAGCGAGAAGTCGCTGTTGGTGAGATACACCTTGCCGCCGATGGATATGTCCTCGATGGTCTTCTGATTCCAGTAGGGCTGGCTGAAGTCGATGTATTCGAATTCCGCCATATCCAGCGAATATGCGTTGGCTATAATCTGGTCGGCGTCGCGCAGCATGATGAAGAAGATGTCGAAGGAATCCTCACCCGCCAGCACCGTCGATTCGATGTGCTTGTACAGCTTGGTGTTACTATGTGCCTGATCCGCCTCGGCGAGCTTCTGTTCGATGGTTACGCCGTACTGCTGCTCGATGTCGAGATTGCGGCGGAAGACCGCGTCGTTTACGATATCGCCCGTCTCGCCCTCCGACCAAATCTCGAAGTTGGTGAACTGGGGATAGGAATCGTTATACATTCCAAGCACCCGGAAGGTGCGCCCGCTGTAGTCGCCGCTGAGCGTCTGGTAGTGAGGTTTCGTCTCGGCGGGAGCGGTTGTTTCCTCGCCGACCGTGTTTTCGCCGGGAGCCGGAGCATCGCTCTCCCCTCCGGTGCCGCCGCCGCACGCGCTTAAAGCAAGCAGCGTAATGAGCGTAAGGATTGCCAGGGCAAGCGCTGTCATTCTTTTGGCGGTGTTTGACATATTGTCCCCCTTCTTTCCTCTGTGTTTTGGTGATAATATTGTACAACAGACGGCGTTTTATGTCAACAGCCAAATAAAAAAAGGGAGACCCAAGCAGGGTCTCCGGGGTGATTTATTCGCCGTTACGCGCTGTATTCGGCGATGGCGTCGAAAACGCTCTGATAGTGTGCGGTTATGGCGGCTTCCTTTGCCGCGTAAGCCGAGGCGAAGTCGCTGGAGTTGTTCTTTACCAGCCCTTCCAGCATGAAGCAGGGTCCCTTCCAGTTGTCGTAAATAAAGCCGAAGTCGAAGAAACGGCCGTCAACAATTATGTCAAGCAGTTCTATTGAGGTCTCGTCCCGGGCGCCCTTGTATTTGAGAGCTACGTCATAATAGGCGGGAACCACCAGCTTATAGCTCTCGGCGCATAGAACTTCGGTGATTATGCCCACAAAATCGGCGTCCGATATAGTAAGCGGCACCGCCATGCCCTCATGGGCGCCGTTCACCGAGGTGCGGTAGCGCTCCTGAGCCTCATCCCACTTGGGATAAGGGATAATGCCGTAATCCCTCTCCATGTCGCGGAAGAAGGAGACCGAGTTGCCTATTTCGCCAAGTGAGAACACGCAGTGACCGTTCTTGAAGTAGTTGTATGCATCATCGTATTTGGTTATGGGTATTCCGCCGGGGTTGACGTTGCAGAGAGTGTTTATCTTCTCAAGCAGGGCGGTTATACGCTCCACGCTGATCGAAACGCTGGGCTCGCCGTCGCTGCCGATACTCACCACCGGGTTGTTGAACGCCCACAGGAAGGTGTTGGTATGGGAGCCCACTCTGAAGCCCAGACCGCAGAAGTCCTCCATATCCTTCACCGAGTTGCCGTTTATATCGTTGTAGATATCCTTTGTAAGATCGTTCAGCAGGTCGACCGTCCACTCTCCGTCAAGCACCGTCTCGTAGATGTCGCCCATCTTATAGTCCTCGGCAAATCCCTTGTCGAAGTACATGCAATAAGTGTAGCCCAGCGCCGACATCGCCATATCTCCCACCACTATGAGGGCGGTGTTGTAGAGGGTCAGATCCTCTTTGCAGGAGCGGGACCACCAGGGCTTGTCGAAATCGACGTATTTCAGGTCGTACCAGTTGAGCAGCACATGCTTGAGCGCGTTTGCCGACAGTGACACTATGTGCGAGGACACAAGGTCAAAGGCATCGTCCCCCGCCAGAACGCTTGTAGCCACATAGCTGGCGGCATCCTGATAGACCCTCGAGTTGTCAAAGGTGAAATCGGCGTTGAAACGCTCCTTAACCTTTGAGTTGCGTTCGTAGACCGCGTCCTTCACCACATCACCGCTTGCCTCCTCCTCGGCAAGGAAGCTGTCGAGTATGGGGTTCCCGCTGTTGTGTATCACGCGGTACTTGCGGCCGTTAAAGTCTTTATCGGGCAGTTCGTCCTCCACCAGTTTGCGCTGTTCCAGTGCGTCAAGCGGCTCGGTTTCGGCTGTCTCGGTCTGCGTCTGCGCCGCAGCGGTTGTTGTTTCAGCCGCGGTGCCGCCATCCCCGCCGCAGGAAATGAAGGCGGTGAACAGCATTATAAGTGTCAGTGCCGCAGCGATTATTCGTATAGATTTCATATTTTCTCTCCCTTGTTATATTTCGTCCGTTTCACGGTGGAGTCTGCATTATTATATGCGACTGTCGGGGGAAGTTCAAGGGGAGATTGTAAATTTTGCGGACAGAGAGAGAGGCGCGCCTCTTACTGTCATCAGACGGGGCGCAGAACCGGGCGGTCGATGAGAATCAGGTTGTATCTGCGGCACCACTCCAGCGCTTTCGCATAGCTCTCCGGGTCGGTTACCGTGTCGGCTGAGTGGGCGTCCGAGCCTATGCAGACCGGCGCGCCTAACTTCCCGCAGAGTTCAAAGAACTTCTCGTCGGGATAGAAGCGTTTTTCGCGCAGACCCGTCAGATTTATCTCCAGCGGTACGCCGGCGTCGCGGGCGGCTTCAATCATCTTTGAGTAAATCTCGTCGTATATTTTCTTGTCGCCGATGAAGCGGCAGTAGTCGGGGTGGGCGATGTATGTAAAAAGCCCGGTGTCAATTGCCTCGCAGACCTGATTGACATAGCCTTCAAGCATCTTCGGATCCTCGGTTAATTTGCTCGGGTTGATTCGCGGGTTGACTTCATTCTGCAGGAAGTGCTGCCCGAGTATCATATAGTCGCAGGGGAAGCGGCGTATCATTTTGAGAAAGGCGTCAAAGTATTTGGGGTAGTATTCGGCTTCGTAGCCGATTTTTATGTCTATTTTGCCGCGGTATTCCTCTCTGAGAGCCTCAAGAGTGCGGACATAGCCTTCCTGATCCTCCGGGAACATGCGGTAGTCGGAGTAGTAGCCGTCATCGAAAATATAGGGCGAGTGGTCTGAAAACCCGAGGGTGTCAATATCGCCGGCAATGGCGCTCTCGATATAGGCGCGCTCGTCGGGTTCGGCGTGGAAACAGCGATAGGTGTGGGTGTGGAGATTGCAGACGAATTGCATGATATATTACCTTCTTGTGTGATTATTTGCGATTATATAATATTTATAATATTGTCGACTGTTCCCGGCGGCGGCGGGCAAGCCGAACCTCAAAAACCTTCGGCGCATCTTCGCGTTAAACAAGTCTCCTCCGATCCCTGCGGCGGCGCACAAGACGCATTATTGCGGATGCGCAGACGGGCAGTGCAATTACCGTACAGCCGAAGAGTGTGATTCTGCCCAGCACCGCTCCCTTGCCCATCGTCCGGGGCAGTGTGACCTCCCGGGTATGTGCCGGGTCTCTCGTGCAGACATAGAGCACCCGCGCCTCTCTGAAGGGGGTGGGCTCCCGCAGAAACCTGCCCTCGTCCCAGCTGTGACCGAGAGGAGCTGTCAGTTCCCTCACCTCCTCGCCGCATTCGGAGCAGCGCTCGACATGCAGTCCGGCGGTGGTGCAGGTCGGCTCGCTGTGTTCCGTCACCTTCATGCTGTGGCCCGCGGCGGGAATGAGTTCGGTGACCGTGTCGCCGCAGACGGAACAGACCTCCGTGTGTATGCCGTCGGCGGTGCAGGTGACCGGCCGGTCGGCGGTAACCGTGTAGCTGTGACCCGGGGAAGGACGATTGACCGTAACCGTCTCGCCGCACACCGTGCAGCGCCGCGAATAGCTGCCGTCGGCGGTGCAGGTGGGGAGTGTATCCTCCAGGGTGACAAAACTGTGTCCCTCGGCGGGAGTTATCTCGGTTTTTGTATCGCCGCAGCGGGTGCATACCTGAGTGCGGATCCCGTCTGTGGTGTGAGTGACCTCCCGGTACTCGGTCACCTCATATTTATGACCGAGACGGTAGGCGGTCACCTTGTATTCATGGGAGCCCACATCATAGCCTTTATCGGTCAGATTGGCGGCGTAGCGGCAGGTGTATACAGTATATCCGTTGCGGGTGCAGGTGGGGTAGGTTCTGCTTGAAATATAGTAGTAGTGGTTGTCGTTGGGCGCGGAGGCAAGATAGACGGTGTTTCGCCGCGCCTTGCAGATCGAGCAGTGCTGCGACGCTTTGCCCCGGAAACAGCAGGAGGTGGGATAGTCGGTGCGGCTCGCCTCCCATTTGTGGGTGTGGTTGGTGTAGTACTCGATTATGGCGTTGGCGTCGGCGATGCCCATGAGTCGCAGATTGTTCTCGTCCTCGGCAAGGGCGCGATCGGAGGGATTTGTGAGAAATCCGTGCTCGACTATAACGGCGGGTATGCCGAATTTGGCGCCCCAGCTGATTATGCCGTAATAGTCGGAAAGGGGTCCCGCCTTCTTGTCGTCGGGTATGTCCCACTGATACTTGCGGTTCCAGTAATAAAGATGCTCGCCGTCGCCGGTGTCCGAACGGCTGTAAACGCCGCGTATGCCAATCCCCGTATCCGCGGAAAGGTTCTCAAGAAACATCGATGCCAGGTCGCCGAGACTGAACTCGGGCAGAACGGAAATCATCGCCGAAGCGCCGTTGAGACTTTTGGTTGTGGAGCCGTCGAAGTGGATTGAGAGTATCATATCGGCGTTCACCCTGTCGGCTTCCATAGCGCGCTCAAGCAGCGACGCCGCGGTGTTGTTGTCGGGGTGTGACAGATATACCTTAAAACCGCCGTGAGCTTCAAGGGCGGCTTTGCAGGCAAGGGCTACCTTCATATTGTACCAGCACTCCCGGTGGTCGCCGGCATAGGTGCCGCCGCCGTCCATCTCGCTGTGACCCGGGTCAAGCATGATCACGATGTCACCGCCGGAGTTGACGGCGAAGAGCGGGAGCGGGAGTGGGGTTATTGTCAGAATAAGGAACAAAATCAGAAGTATGGCTGTCCGGATTTTTCGCATTTGTTTGTGTCGTGTCAATCTCTGTGTTTATGTTTGTGTTCGCGGCGGGAAGGCGGGTATAATATTGTGGTGAGTTTCGGAAACCCCATTGCGTTTTCCCGCGGCGCGTTTCAGTATATTATACCGCACAATCCGCGAAAACACAAGAGAAAACGGCCGTTAATTGCGCGGACACGCTGAAATATAAGTCAAATGTGTGTAAAAATAAAAACCCCGCTTCTTTTCAGAAGCGAGGTCAATGCTCTTTCTCTTGATATGGTGGAGATAAGCGGGATCGAACCGCTGGCCTCTTGAATGCCATTCAAGCGCTCTCCCAGCTGAGCTATACCCCCGTATGCGGGAAAGAGCATATATTGTCTTTCGCTATATGCGGGTCGGCAGGGGGTGCGTTCTCCGCAATGCCACGGCAGTATACCATATCACGGCGGAGTTGTCAATAGCTTTTTTCGAAAAAACACAAAAGATTACGCTGTTTTGCGTATTGCCGCGGTTCGTCAGGCCGAATATAAATCGGAAAAGACAATATTCACACGCCGATATTGTAAACAATATGCTAATATAACCGTAAAGTCATTGACAAACATTCCTTTTTATGATAAATATATTAACCATATTAACGGCGAATAACCATTATGCAGCGAGTGTTGTATTACTGACACCCGTCTCGAAGCTGTCCGCGGGCTTTGAGCCGGGTCTTGTTTTTTCCACGGCGCAGCCATTGAGTAAAATTCCTGAGGTGACATTATGTATTTTGACGATATAAAACCCGGCATGACCGTCGATATCGCGCCCGCGGTCATAGAAAAAGAAAAGATGATCGATTTTGCCCGCGAATACGACAATATCCCTCTCCACACCGATGAGGAATACGCGAAAAACACGCCCTTCGGCAGGCTTATCGCGCCGGGTGTGATGTCCTTTATGTCGGTGTGGGCGAAGTATCTCGAGGTCGACCTTTTCGGCGACGAACTGCTCGCCGGCAAGTCCACCAAAATCGAATGGCTGAAACCGGTATTCGCAGGCGATGTTCTCACGGCAAAGGCAGCCGTCACGAAAGCCGTGAAGCGCAGCGCCAAAAACGGACTTGTTGAGCTGACCATTGAGGTGCATAACCAGAACGGCGAATTGGTTCTGACAAACATCACCGAAGCGGTCGTAAAATGCAGACCTCTGCGGGACTCGGGATTAGAGTGAGTGCTTTTGTCGTTTTTATAACGCTGAATGTTAACGCGGGAGTGTATGGTTTAAGATACACTCCCGCGTTAGTTATCTTTTCAGACTGCGGCAGACTTATTCAGCCGGCATCCGAGTCCGGAATGTTTGTCCAGAGTACTTCGCCGTCGATGCCGAATATAACGCTTACCTTATCGGCTTCCCCGAGATAGTAAATATGTTCCTCACGGTCGTAAATCGGCGATACATAGCGATCCCAGAGCGTCTGCCAGAATTCGACAACCAATGTCTTTGAGCCGTATTCGGATTCAATGCTCCACGCTCTCCACCTCAGATCTCCCTCTCCCGAATAACTCATGGCAATCCGCCCGTCGGATTCTCGGAAGTCTACTTCCGACGGATCAACACCGATTTCAACCCTTGAAGGGATAACAATGCAGCCGATTAAAAGCAGCGTTATTGCGGCTGTAACCACAACTGCGATTATAAGCTTCTTATTTATGAGTTTCCTGAACTTCTTAAATGATTTCCGTTCTTCCGCCTGATCCACGGCAGCTGCGGGGATAACAAGCCTGCCGGCGGTTTCCTCGAGATATTTCCTGCATTCGGCGCAGTTTTCCAGGTGTTCCGCAATAAATCTTTCGGAGCTTTCGCTCGCAGCCCGGTCGATATGAAGCGGTATCAGATCCCGCACGATACCGCATTCTCTTGTCCTATTCATTTTCCGTCTCCTTCCAGTATTTGTAAATCATGTTCTTGGCGCGAAAGAAGGTAACCCGCGCCCAGCTGTCGGTCTTCTGAAAAAGCCTTCCGATGCTTTTGAAGTCCAGCTCCCCGAACACGCGCAGGGTGAAGACCTCTTTGTACGGCTCGTCCATCTCATGCAGATACCGATGCAGCCTGAACGCCGATTCTTTATCCGCAAACTCCTCATCGAAACTGACTCCCGTGTCCTCGACGGTCGAAAAGTCGAAATCCGCGTCCGAAATACGCCTGTTTTTCCGGCGCCTGGAGAACAGGATGTTTTTCGCTATTGTAAAGAGCCAGGCGCGGATATCCTTTGAACCGTCGAAAGAACCGATTGAAGCGAGGGCTTTCAGAAAAGTCTCCTGAGCGATATCTTCCGCCTCGTTCGGGTCGCGGATCATGCCGAGTATCAGTCGGTAAACGTCTTTGAAGTACTTTTCATATACCTGTTCAAATTCCATACTTCCCCTCCTTTCGACATACTAACGCGGAAAACGGGAAAACGTTACAATGTTTATTACAATTATTACAATATTTTTTGTATTTTGATTTCGGTTTGCCGAGAACAAAAATGGGAATCATTCCCAAATCTATTGACAAAACGCCGGAACGGCGTTATAATTGGGAACAGTTCTCATATCGGCGCGAGGAGGTGTTTCCGTTTAATGAATTCATGGCCAAAGTACAAGACAAAGCAGCGGGAATTGCTGCTTTGTTATCTCGAGACCGTCCGGGGCGTTCACATTACCGCCGGCGATGTGTGCGAATATTTCAGGGAGCAGGGAGCGACGATCGGGCAATCCACGGTCTACCGCCGGCTCGAAGGTCTCGTCGACGAAGGTCTCGTAAACAAATACGTCATAGATGTAAACGGCCCCGCCTGTTTTGAATATGTCGGCGCTGACAGCCATGCCGATGCCGAGAGCTGCTTTCACTGCAAATGCGAAAAGTGCGGGAAGCTGATCCACCTGCGCTGCGATGAAATCGAGGAGCTGCAGACTCATATGTATGATGAGCACCGCTTCAAGCTGAATCCCAAGCGCACGGTTTTCTACGGACTGTGCGAAAAATGCGTTTACATAAATTCGTAAGATTCATGATTCGGGGAAGGAGGAAACGGCAAGTGTATAATCCGGATATTTTGAAACTCAATAGAATTACGGCAGGGATAATTGTGCTGACCGTTCTTGCCGTCATTCTGTTTTCTCCTTTTTATTCCGCCGCCGAGGCGTGCCATGATTGTTCGGGTGATGATTGCCCTGTCTGTCTCTGCATTCGGCAGTGTGAAAATACTCTGCATCAAATCGGCAACGGTAAAGCCGCCCTCGTTTCGGCGGTTGTTCCGATAATATTCCTGTTTGTTTCCGCGTGTCTTTTCTCGTCTGATTTTGCGCTAGATACGCTTGTCATAAAAAAAGTCCGTCTGAACAATTAACCGACCTCCGACAAGGGTGAGATATGCCCGCTTACGGGTGTGCACGCATGGGCATACCCGTAAGCACATGCGGGTTATGGCGCATGCGGGATTCAGGGCTGTCGCCGTACCCTTGTGCTTTTGCGCCTGAAATCATGAATGTAATCGGTAATATAAAAATGTAATCAGCAATATAAAGAGGTAATGTTTGTGAGAAAAAATCTTTGCGTTATAATTGTAATTGCCGCCGTTATAGCGGCCGGCTGCCTGTCCGCCTGCGGTCACGGAAACACTAAATCGTCGGCAGACGGCGGCGAAGGCGAAATAGAAATTGTTGCGACAATCTTTCCCGAATACGACTGGGTTATGAATATCATCGGAGAGAATCCGGCGGATGTCCGGGTGACCATGCTCCTTGACAGCGGAGTCGATCTCCACAGCTATCAGCCTACGGCAAATGATATTCTTAAGATATCGACCTGCGACCTGTTTATCTATGTGGGAGGGGAGTCCGACGAATGGGCGGACGCCGCTCTTAAAGGAGCCGCTAATAAGGATATGGTCGTTATCAGCCTGCTGGATGTCCTGGGCGATGCTGTCAAGGAAGAAGAACTGGCGGAGGGCATGCAGGGGCATGATCATGATCATGGCGACGAAAAAGACGAGGATCACGGCGGCGGCGAACATGAGCACGAACATGAACATGAAGATGATGACGAACACGGCGGGAGCGGAACCGAATATGACGAACATGTCTGGCTCTCTCTGCGCAACGCGGCGGCTTCGGTTGAGATAATCTCCGAAGCAATTCAGACCATTGATCCCGACAACAGGGATATCTATAAAGCCAACTCCTCGGCTTATATCGAAAAGCTGAACGCCCTTGACGCCATGTATCGGTCCGCGGTCGACGGCGCCGCCTTCAATACGCTTCTCTTCGGAGACCGTTTCCCCTTCCGGTACCTGACCGATGATTACGGACTGGACTATTACGCCGCTTTCGCAGGCTGCTCTGCCGAAACGGAGGCTGACTTTGAGACAATAGCCTTCCTTTCAAAGAAGCTGGATGAGCTTTCACTTCCGGCGGTGATCGCCCTCGAAGGGAGCGATCATCGTATCGCCGAGACCATCGTTCAGAACACAAAGTCGAAGAATCAGCGTATCCTTGTTCTGGACTCAATGCAGTCGGTAGCCGCCAAAGACGTAACTAACGGCGCCACATATCTTTCAATCGCCGAGAAAAATCTGTCCGTTCTGAAAGACGCATTGAATTAGGAGGCCGTTATATGGCGCTGCTCACCGTTCGGAATCTGTCGCTCGGTTATGATTCACATATCATAGCGGAGAACCTCAATTTCTCTGTCAATAAGGGCGATTATCTGTGCATAGTCGGAGAAAACGGTTCCGGTAAAACCACACTGATGAAAACGCTGCTCAATCTTCGGGAGCCGGTCAGAGGTCAGATTCTGTTTGGCGACGGGCTGAAGAAAAACGAAATCGGCTATCTGCCCCAGCAGACGGCTGTGCAGAAAGACTTTCCCGCGTCTGTGCGAGAAATAGTTCTCTCGGGATGCCAGGGACGCTGCGGGCTGAGACCGTTTTATAACAGGGAAGAAAAGCGGCTCTCCGAAGAAAACATGGCGCGCATGGGAATATCGGAGTTCGCGAATCGATGTTACAGGGAGCTGTCCGGCGGTCAGCAGCAGAGAGTTCTGCTCGCAAGGGCGCTGTGCGCGACAAGGAAAGCTCTGCTGCTTGACGAACCGGCGTCGGGGCTTGACCCGAAAGTCACCGCCGAAATGTACGGCTTGATTGCCGGTCTGAACCGGGAAGGCATCACCATCATAATGATCACACATGACATCGCCGCCGCCGTTCGTTATACTACTCATATCCTGCATATAGGAGCCGCCGTATTCTGCGGCACAAGGGACGAGTATCTTGAGAGCGATATCGGAAAACTCTTTATGATGCAGAAAAAGGGCGGTGAGCAATGATGTTTGAAAAACTCGCGATGTATTTCCAATACCCGTTCGTAAGGTATGCGCTGATTGTGGGGGTGCTTATAGCCCTCTGTTCCTCGCTGCTTGGCGTAACGCTTGTGCTGAAGCGCTTTTCCTTCATAGGCGACGGGCTGTCTCATGTGGCGTTCGGCGCGATGTCTGTCGCGGCTGTACTGAATCTGACAAATGAAATGCTGCTGGTGCTGCCGGTCACGGTAATCAGCGCGGTCCTTCTGCTGAGAACCGGCCAGAACGCAAAGGTCAAGGGAGACGCCGCCATCGCCATGATATCGGTGGGAGCATTGGCGTTCGGATATCTGATAATGAACATCTTCGCGGCATCCTCCAACCTGTCCGGCGATGTTTGCACCACTCTGTTCGGCTCCACATCGATACTGACACTGACGCCGAAAGAGGTGTGGCTCTGCATAGTTCTGTCGGCCGCCGTGGTTTTCGTTTTTGTTATGTTTTACAACAAGATATTCGCCGTGACTTTTGACGAGGATTTCTCGAAGGCCGTCGGGACGAACGCGGACGGCTACAATCTTCTTATAGCCATAGTCATTGCGGTCATCATCGTTCTCGCCATGAACCTTGTGGGGTCGCTGCTCATATCGGCGCTGGTGATATTTCCGGCGCTGTCGGCTATGCGGCTCTTCCGCAGTTTTTTGACGGTCACTATATGCTCGGCGGTGCTGTCGGTGGTATGTGCTTTTTCAGGGATAATAATCTCTATTCTGGCGGGGACGCCGGTTGGTTCCACAATTGTCGCTGTTGACGTTGCCGCATATGCGGTCTGCTATGCGGCGGGCATGATAACGGGAGGCATGCGTAAATGAAAAGCAGTAGGTATGCGCAAATGAAAAACATAAGGTATGCGCAAATGAATAAACCGATGTTATTTCTCCTCTGCCTTGCGCTGTTGTTCGCGTTAGCGGGATGCGGCGGCGATTCCGAACCGAAAACGGCAAACGATCCCGCAGGCGCTGCCGGCGGCGCCGATACAATTGATGTGGACCTGACCGTGCTTTCCAGCACAATGGTTTACTCTCAGGTCTACAGCATGATAGTATCGCCCGGGGATTACATCGGAAAAACCGTGAAAATGGAGGGGATGTTCGCTTCATATCACGACGAGTCCACCGGAAACACCTACTTTGCCTGTATAGTCACGGACGCCGCCGCCTGCTGTTCACAGGGAATCGAATTCATCCTGACCGAAGATTATTCCTACCCGGAGGATTATCCGGAGGAGGGAGGCAAAATCTGCGTGACAGGCGTGTTCGACACATATCAGGAGGGTAATTATACCTACTGCACCCTGAGGGACGCGAAGCTCATGTGATTCCGGTTTGCGGATATTGCCATAATATCGCTGATTTCGCCGTTGACATCATATGAATTGTATGATATTCTACACTTAATATCGCGGCATGTAAAGGGGGAATTATTATGATAAATAATGAAAACAAGGTTACTGTTGAAAGCAAGGGTTTCAATGTGGGAAGCGCGGTAAAGAGCGGCATTTCCTTTGGAACATGCTTAGCCATGGTTATTTCCTTTGTAACATGGAAATCTGTGGGATGGGCAATTCTGCATGGTATTTTCAGTTGGGGATATGTTTTATACTATTTGATCCGATATGTGTGGATGTGATATAAAACTTATTCGTCAGATATGTGAAGTGTTCGAAATGTAAGAGATTACGGTGAGCGGAGTGCCCGCCGCTTCAGACAGTATGCCCGGTTCCCGCATACAAACTATAATACAGTTATATATTAAGGTGTAATAATGTTAAACAAAGCGATTGAATTTGCGGTTAAAGCGCACAAAGACGGATATAGAAAGGGGACGAACATCCCGTATATATTGCACCCGTTGGAAGCGGCGGTTATCGTCGGCGCGATGACCCATGACACGGATTTGATTGTTGCCGCCGTTCTTCACGATACCGTGGAAGACGGGAAGAACATAACAATTGAAGATATCAGAAGAG
>Ga0123335_1005539_pt1 | contig 15337 bp, 7 predicted proteins | sample BiotimSIPDNA_2_FD_89707 | JGI IMG/M metagenome (GOLD analysis project Ga0123335, IMG submission 89707) | Anaerobic biogas reactor microbial communites from Washington, USA - Biogas_R2 time_0 SIP DNA | ecosystem: Engineered > Bioreactor > Anaerobic > Unclassified | place: Washington, USA... | reverse complement strand
CAGATGAAAGTGCTTTAGTTGGGATTGTTTCAAATACCAGGATCAATTTTGATGGTGTGCCACCGGATACGAGGGTGTTACTGGATGGTGAAGATGTAACCGAAGCAATTCGTGGTGAGGAAGTCACAGCTAATGTTTCCGATTATTGTGTTCCTGTTATTGTCAGGGAAGAACTGGTCAGACAGCAGAGGGAGATAGGTCACAAGGGATCAGTTGTATGTGAAGGTCGAGACATAGGTACGGTCGTATTTCCTGATGCAGATCTGAAATTTTTCATGGTAGCATCTGTACAGGAACGTGCACGAAGGCGCCAGAAAGATTTCGAACTGTTGGGAATAAAAAAAACTCTCAAAGAGCTTGAAAAAGAGATCTCCTTAAGAGACCACAAGGATTCTTCACGTAAAATCAGCCCGTTAAAAAAGGCGGATGATGCAGTGGAACTGGATACAACCGGTATGACTCTTGAACAGCAGATCGATTTAATTGTAAATGCAGCAAAAAAATTATAAAAATTGATATTAAAAAATTAACAGAATTTTAAACCTTAACCCCAATTTAATAGGAGTAACCAAATCTATGTCAGATTCACTGGTGGATGAGAAATCGACTCCCAAAGGCTATGATGCGGCAGGTAATGAAGTTGACCTGTCTGATTTTGAAGAAAGTTTTTACAAACCGGGACAAATCCAGGATATTCTCAAGGACTACGACAAATCGTTGGAAGGCATTGAAGAAGGTCAGGTTGTCAGTGGAAAAATACTGAGGATTACTGAAAAAGAAGTAATCGTAGATGTAAATTTTAAGTCAGAAGGTATTATTCCTATATCTGAATTTAAAAATGTACATGAATTCAATGTCGGTGATGAGATTGATGTATTCCTGGAACAGGTAGAAGATAGCGAGGGACAGATAATTCTCTCCAAATCCAGGGCTGATTTTCTCAAAGTCTGGGATCGAATTTACAAAGCTTATGAAGATCAGGAAACCGTTGAAGGTCGTTTGATGAGGAGAATTAAAGGTGGTGTCGTTGTTGACCTGTTCAGTGTGGATGCTTTCTTGCCAGGATCCCAGATCGATCTTCGCCAAATTCCTGATATGGACGCTATTATCGGTCAGACTTTTAAATTTCGTGTAATTAAAGTAAATAAAGCCCGCAGAAACATCGTTGTATCAAGACGTGTAATTCTCGAAGAAGACCGTTCCGCTATGAGAGAAAAAATCCTTGCTGAACTGGAAAAAGAACAGGTTAGAGAAGGTACTGTCAAAAATATCACAGATTTCGGTGCCTTTATCGATCTGGGCGGTGTTGATGGGTTGTTACACATTACAGATATGTCGTGGGGAAGAGTAAATCACCCCTCAGAAATCGTTGCTATTGGTGATAAGCTGAATGTGAAAGTTCTGGACTTTAATGAAAATAAAGAGCGTATATCTCTTGGACTGAAGCAGCTTTCAGAACACCCCTGGAAAGGTATCGAAGAAAAATATCCTGAGGGATCACGTGTACGTGGAAAAATCGTTTCCATTACCGATTACGGTGCTTTCATGGAGCTCGAAAAGGGTATTGAGGGACTTATCCACATTTCCGAGATGTCATGGACTCAACATATCAAACATCCATCAAAAATTGTCGGTATAGGTGATATTGTTGAAGCTGTTGTGTTGAAAATTGATAAAGAGAATCAGAAAATTTCTCTTGGTTTCAAACAGCTTGAACCTGATCCATGGGAAAATGTGCCTTCAGAATTTCCTGTTGGTGCGACTATTAAAGGAAAAGTACGAAATATTGCTGCTTTTGGAGCATTCCTCGAATTAAAAGAGGGTGTTGATGGTCTGATCCATATCTCCGATATGTCGTGGACAAAGAAAATAAATCATCCGGGTGAAATACTCAAAAAAGGTGATATCGTTGAAGTAAAGGTACTTGATATAGATCAGGAAAAAAGACGTATTTCTCTGGGTATAAAGCAGATGACTGATGATCCGTGGCTTGATCTTGCTAAAGATTTCTCTGTTGGTACAGAAAAAGAAGAGTGTGTTGTAGCTCGAATTCTAGACCGTGGTTTGATCGTCAATCTTAGTGATGATGTTGAAGGATTCATTCCTCTGAATCAGCTTGGTCAGGACGTAAACCATCCTTCAAAAATCTTTGTTGTTGGAGACAAAACTCCTGCAAAAGTGATTGAATTTGATCTCGAAGGACGGAAAATAGTTTTGAGTATTTCAGAGTATTTTAATGATAAAGATGATAATATCTGGAATGAGTATCTCGAAAAATTTCCTGTAAAAGAGACTGAAACAAAATCACAAAAAAGCAAAGTGAAAAAAGCTGAAGAAGAAACATCGGAAGAAGAATCTTCTGATAAAACACCTTCTGAAGAAGCATCTTCGGGTTCTGAAGAGCAGAATGAGGAAAATGTTAAGACTGAAGATTCTGAAAATAAAACAGATTCAGAATAAAGCTTACATTTCCAAATTTATAAAAAAACGGTGCCCTTAATTCAGGGTACCGTTTTTTTATTTATAACCAAAAAAATCCGCATTATAATTAATCACATGTTTTAACAGAAAAACGTTATATCGTTTGTCTGAACTAATTTCATGAAAGGTGTGGGAAGTACAATATTCCCTTTTCTCCTGAAGTCCTGCCACAAGAGGATGAAGCCAAAACAGGTGGTTTATACAGATCTGTTTTATGAAACAGTTCAGAATATAATTTTGTCTGATGCAATAGCAATAAGACCGCACAGCATCTCAATTTTGTACAGTTTAGTTATATCTGTATAGTTAGTATGCCAGTTTTTGGGTCTTATAAGGAAAACGGTTCTGTAGATATGAATCGGAAGAATGACAATGATACAGATCAGAAGATACACAGTTTCAAAAAAGTGGTAGTAAACAGGTAAAAAAAGGAAAAACAGATAGAAAAGACTGCAACAATAGATAAGTGTTTTAAGAAATTTTTCTGGAAGTGATGCTGATGTTTTATAGCCTGCTATCCTGTCACCTTCATGGTCCTGAAGGTCTTTTACAATTTCCCGTGAAAAGTTTAATAGAAATGCAAGAATTGCAGGAATGAGCAGATTTGAAAACTGTGGTGCGCCAATAGCACCATAAATAATTGAATATGCAACCAGTAGTGCCACTAAAAGGTTTCCTGTAAGGGGCGTTCCTTTGAGATAAAAAGTGTAAACTGTCAACAGTATCAGCGGTATGACTGTAGCAATTCCATGAATACCGGATACAAAAAAAGAGCACACCAGAGCACTGGCAGCAAGCAGGATCGCGAATATCTGGGCAGAAACCGGATTCATTAAACCGGCTGGTAATGGACGTGTGGGGTGGCTGATACGGTCCGTTTCGATATCGCGGATATCATTTGTTATATTTCCATAAGCAGTAGAAAAAACTGCTGATATCATCAGCATAAAAAGATTTGGAAGTGAAAGCGGTGATTCTGCAATCCAGAAACCCAGAAAAACAGCTATTGATGACATAATAGCATTAGGTAATCGAATTATGTTGATATATGGACCAGGTTTCATCAGGTGTACTCCAGGGTATATGGGAAAATTTAATTATTGATACTGATCACTTGTAAGATTCCGATCTCTGTTTTACTGAAGAATCTGCTGATAAAAAATAATTTCCATATTTTGGGAGGAATGCTGAGATTTTTGCATTCTGGTGTACAGATGTGTGTTGAGATTTGAAGTTTTTGTACATTTTTAATGTTTTAATCCAGAAAGAGCAATTTCAATTCAGGCCTGATTTATAAAAAAAAATACTAAAAGTTATATCAAAAGCTGTCTTTTTACTTATATTGTTAATTTTTAACATTTATACTTTGAAAAAATTATGATAGAAAACAAAAATACCTTTTGGGTATCAAATAAAATATATGAGTGTGTATTTTGGCATATCAGATTTTTGCTTTTCAGTTAAAATTGATGGTTTTTTTAATACTACCTTAATGTATGATGTTTAATTTAAAATGATTGCGAGAGCGGCATCTGACGCAGAAACTGGTTACCAATGGTATTACCTGACCAAAAAGTTGTTATGTCGATGTCTACAAAAAAATGCTTGCTAAAAAAGAGATTTCGAGTCAGATGAAATATAATTTAACATACCTGTCTAAAATAAATCAGTGGACAGGCAAAAAATAGCAGGAAACAGATAATGAAAAGAAAATGGATGCTGCTTACAATAGTTACAATAATTGGTTTCTTTCTGGACTGGTTTACTAAATACCTTGCTGATACATCACTTGGATATGGATCTCCCGTAAGAGTTGTGGGGCAATATGTTCAATTAATGTTAATATATAATAAAGGTGCTCTGTTTGGTTTCAATCCGGCAGAGTTTATTCCGTTTCTGCCATTAAATCAGTTTTTTCTGGTATTTTCATTTGTTGCCATAGGAATTCTTCTATATTATTACCGGAGTATACCACGAAGTGAGGTGCTTATGCACTGGGGGCTGGCAATGATTTTGCCGGGTGCTTTTGGAAATCTTCTTGACCGCATTATTCATCCATCAAAAGGTGTTGTGGATTTTATCCGTATCGGAATTTCTGATACGATATACTGGCCGGTTTTCAATCTTGCCGATGTTTATGTCACAGTGGGTGTTGCGGTTTTAATTTATTGTTTTATTGGTGAGGAGAAGAGAAAGAAAACAGAAAAATCTGCAAAAATGATAGTTAAAGAGAAAGTAGCATCAGTAAAGTAATATGAATAATGACAAGAAAGTAATAATTGTTGGAAAACAGCATGCAGGGGAGCGGCTTGATGTGTTTGTGGCACATGAAGCTGATGGTGTTTCCCGCTCACAGATACAGAAGCTGATTGAGCAGAGTATGGTCTTTTTAAACGGTAAACCTGCGTTAAAAAGACAACTTGTAAGTGAAAATGACAGGATTGAAGTTGCGGGGTTAAATGCTATAGATCCTGTAACACCAGTTGTACCTCAAAATATACCACTTGACATAATATATGAAGATGAGTTTTATGTTGCTGTAAATAAGCCTTCAGGTCTTGTTGTTCACCCTGGCAACGGAGTTAAGGATGGAACTCTGGTTAATGCATTGGTTTACCAGATAAAAAATTTATCTGACGGATCGGAATCAGATCGCCCTGGAGTTGTTCATCGTCTGGATAAAGAGACATCGGGGGTCCTGATTGCAGCAAAGACAAACCGGGCACATTCTGCGCTTTCCTCATATTTTGCAGCCCGTAAAATAGAAAAGTATTATGTTGGATTATGTATAGGTATGGTTGGAAAAGAGCATTCAATGATTGATATACCTTTGCATAGAAGCAGTAGGGATCCGATAAAACGGGCACCATGCCTCAATGGAAAGCCGGCTCAGACAGAATATTGGCTTCTTGAGTATAGTGATGGTATCAGTGCATTGAAATTCAAGCTTCATACAGGCAGAACGCATCAGATACGGGTTCACTGCAGTGCAATGGGATTTCCGATTCTTGCTGATTCGCTTTATGGTGGTAACAGAGAGAGGCTTCTGAGGATAAATCCTGCTGAACGGCCATTTGCATATTCAATTTTTAAATGTTTTAAACGTCATGCTCTTCATGCCCGTTCTCTTTCCTTTACTCATCCTTTTACAGGGGAAAAGGTCGAGATTTTGGCACCATTACCGCCAGATTTTTGTAGAGCAATGGATAAATTCGGAAACAGAAATCTGTTTGACTAAAATAGCTGCCTGGATTGATGATTAAATTACACTTGTTCAGAATAAATCAAAACAGAGTATCAAAAGCTTATCTGAAGGGTAAAATGTAGAAAGATTGAGCCATAACGGTATTCTATTGATAAAAATTTGTTTCTTAAAGCGTTTCAAAAGGAATTTTTATATCAAGGTTGATCTACAGGATGTATAATTGAGTAAGTGAGTCTGGTCGTTAAGGACATTTATTTTGGATAAAGTTTATCTTTAAATAAAAAGCGGACTTGCTATGTTTTTCAACTTTATAGTAATATATTATATTATGAGTTTAGGTTTTTATCCTGAAATGTTGGATTAATCGTTCAAATACAGAGAGGTATTCATGAACGGGTTACGCGGATTCACGAATTGTCGGTTTGGAATATGGAAGCTGTTTCTGTTTTTTACTGTAATTATGATGCCATACAGTATCAATGCTGTTACGAAAACAATAAATGGTGATGGTACTGGTGATTATCAATCATTAAATGCTGTTTTTTCAGATCTCGAAAGTGTCAGTTTTGATACGCTTCTTTTCACCGGAACCAAAAAGCAAACCTATACAGTCACACAGTATGCAGACAAGTCATTAATGGACACGCTTGTTTTCAAAGGTGAGGCTACAAATCCGGATTCTTTTCCTGTGATTGTTCAGAACCAGACAGACAGATGGTACAATCTGTTTAGTGACTTGAGTGTACGTTTTGAAAATTTAACAATTACGGGAAATTACGGCTTCAGAAAGAATAATACAAATCCAGGATCGTTCATTTTTAAAAACTGTGTAATAACAGGGTTTATAAGTGATGGATTTTTTGATTTGCCTGGAAGTAACAATCCTGAAGTGGTATTTGAAAATTGCCTTTTTGTAAATAATGAATGTGATTTTTTAATTCAGTTTGATATATACAGTTCAGGTGTCCCTTCAGTGCAAATAAACAACTGTACTTTCGATAACAATAATGCTGTTTTTGATATTAAAAACCTGAACAGCACAAATTATATATCAATAACAAACTGTATTTTCAGTGACAATGGCGCAATACCCCAGTTATTAAAAGGAAAAATTGATTATTCGCTGGTTATAGATAATACAACAGGGTATGGGGAACATTGTGTTATTGATACAAACCCTTTTTACACAAGCGAAATCCGCGAAAAGCCTTCAGACTGGATTCCGCAGGCACTTTCTCTTGCCAAAGAGATTGGAAATCCGCAAACTGCTCCGGAATTTGATATAGCAGGAAATCCCAGAACAGAAATCATTGATGCAGGATGCTGGAACGGGGAACCTGGCGGCCCGCCGGAAATAATAAAACAGCCTGAAAGTGATACTTCAGGTGCAGGTGAAGATGTTGTATTTACCGTTGAGGTGACTGGTCTGAAACCGTTCAAGTTTTCATGGTTTAAAAAAGGCACTGACGATCCGTTAGATACGTCTACTTTAGCTGCTGCAATCAATTCATTGGAAATTGAAAATATCACTTTTGAAAATGAAGGTGAATACTATTGTGTAATCGAAAATGATTCAGGAGAAATTATTACCGATACTGTTAATCTGACAGTTGTTGCCAGACCGGTTATTGATTCCATAATACCATTGGAACTCACTGTTGTTGAGGGGGATAATGCAGTTTTTACTGTTTTTGCATCAGGCGGACTTCTTGAGTACCAGTGGTATGAAGATGGAGAAGAAATTGAAGATGAAAACGGTCCGGTTTTAAGCTTCGAAACTGATGTTGAAAATGACGGAAAAGTATATAAGTGTGAAGTGTCAAATGACAGCGGCAGTGTGCAGAGTGATGAGGCTGTTTTGCATGTAGTTGCCCAAGCACCAGTTTTTACTGTTCACCCAAAAGATACAACTGTTTTTGAGGGAGCAGAGGTAACCTTCAGTGTTGACGCGACAGGAAAGGATCCTGTTACATTCAAATGGTTCAGGACCGATTCTGAAACTGAAATAGATGAAGGCAAGATTTACACCATCGAAGGCGCGGCAATGGCCGACAGTGGAGTCGGGTTCTACTGTGAAGCTTCAAATTCTGAAGGCTCCGTTGTAAGTGATATTGCCTTTTTGACAGTAAATACTGCTTTGAATCCTGTGATTGATTCCCATCCTTTGGATGTCGAAGTCAGGGAGGGATACAGTGCCAGGTTCAGCATAAGTGCAACAGGATCGGATCTGGAGTTCGCCTGGTATAAAGAGGGGTCTGATGAGGTACTGGGAATCGATTCAGTTCTGGAACTTTTGTCTGTTGAACTTTCTGATTCCGGTATGTATTACTGTGTAGTAAGTAATTCTGCAGGAGAAGAACAGTCCGAAAAGGCAAAACTTATTGTGTTAAACGAAGGTTCGCCGTTTAATCCCGTTAAACTCAGTGGAGAGTTTGTTGACAGGAAAACTGTTTTACTTACAATAGAAGACTTTTCTGATATTAACACTGAAGAGGGGGAGGCACTGTATGCCGATACTATAGGAATATGGTATGATATTAATAAATTCCCCTCTGAACCGGATACTAACAGTCCGAATCTTATTAAAATTTCCATAGAAGATCTCAAAAACAATGGTTCAACTGATACTTACGTTCTTAATGAAGGCACAGAAGAGTGTTTCACCTATTTCTTTGTTGCATCAGTATTCTGGCATAATCCGGATACTGTAACTCCCTTCTATACTCCTAATGGTAAATCAATCTATATGTGTTCTTCCAATCCAATCGAGAATAATCTTGATTTTGATGGTGATTATAATACAGGTGATGACTCGATGGTTGTTACAATATCAAATCTTGAGAGTATCGAAAAAGATTCTATCTCTTACCTGGAGTTATGGTGTGAAAGCAATGATAATGAGTATTTCAGAAAAAAAATATTAAATGACAGTTTACCGGATGGAAATGAGATAGAACTGGTATTTAAAGACAGCCCGATGTTTTCCGAAGACGAGAAGAGGATTAAGTGGAAACTGGCAATAACCGGAGTGCTTGGGAATGTCAGTGATACTGTTAAAAAGGAGTTCACTGTTGGAATTCCGCGCCCACAGAATCTTCTTGTACTTGAAATAGACGAAGTAAAGAGTAGTTATGTAAAATTATCGTGGCAGCTTGAACCTGATGTCATTTACGACAGCATTAAAGTGTGGTACGGCACGGAACAGATACCGCTTGCTTATAATCCGTCTGAATCTGAATTTGAACATATGACAATTATCGGTATGGAAGAAGGGTTAACTATTGAGGGGTTAAATGAGAATACCATCTATTATTTTGGTGTGCAAATAAGAAGAAATGGATTCTGGTCCTATGTAACAGAAAGTTCGCGTGGCTCTGCTACAACCGAAAAAAATGTTGATCCCGAAAAACTGGCAAACTCAATCCAACTGTCACAAATAGAATTCGACAAAACAAAAAACAGGATCATGGTTTCCTGGAGTATCGACACTATTGGTATAAGTCAATATGATCTGCAGACCGGTATTAACTGGAATATTGGTGGTTATCCCAAAACAGCACCGCATTCATCGGATCCGATTGTTCCTTTTGATAAAACAAGAAATACCTACGAGTATGAAATTGATCCGGGAGCGGCAATGCTTTTTGATACATTGTATCATGTTTCCCTGTGGTTAAGAGTGAAAGACAGGCAGTGGTCTGAACAATCAGATGAAGCTCGTGATACAGTGAGAATCTCACCTCTGGAGTGGCAGGATGTTACCTATTTTGAAAATTCTGATACAATCAACACTTTTAACCGTAAGGTTTACATGTGGATGGATCCGATCTGGACCGCGCTTGATGAATTTGAGAATGTACTGGAAATATTTGAACCGGATGAAAAAACTGATGGTTTTATACCTGTTAGCACCGGTGTAGAGTTCAGAAATAAAATGAGATCCCCAAAATTCCATTTTGGTATAAAATGCGACTCACTACCGTCAGGTTACAATATATCTGATGTTAATATCTATCAGTATGATACCGATTCTGATAAATGGCTTGTACTTGAAAAAACCGGTGTAGACCCGATTAAAAATATCATTTCGATATATATGCGACCCGACGAATTCCCGTTACCGTTTATCTTAATGGTGGACACAAGTAAACCAGAAATAAGTATTGAAAATGATACAGTTACTGCCCTGAATCCAATGGAGTCTGTAGAAACGGAACTGAATGTCAAGGACAATATTTCTAACGTAAAGGTAGAGTTCTGGTGTGGTCTGGGATCTGAAAAACTCTCACTGCAAAGCACTGTGTGGGGAAAAGAGTATAAAGAAACATTTAAATTCAGTTTCCCGGATGAAAAAGTTACTGCCGACAACGGAGTAAGAGCTTTACTGGTAATTACCGATGGGATTCATACAGATACTGTAAACATTTCGCGAAAAGTTTACAGGGATGCTTCATCTGATGCAATATCAACTGTAGGTGGGAAATGGGTTCCGTTGGTTACAACAACAGACCTTTATGAACCGGCCATCGACAGTGTCCTGAAAGATTTACACGAGGATGGCAGCTTTAAATATGATAATACGATGTTCAGGATTTTCAGATTCAGTTCAACGGAGAATAATTTTCTTGAAGGTAATACATGGATTGAATATTCCGATGATCCCGGTCTAAAACCTTTGTTTGATCTTGTGCCTGGACGGGTTTTATGGATAAAGACACGCGATGATGCTACGCTAAGGCTGGGTGCCGGAGAAACTGTTACCCTGAAAAAGCCACATAAAATTGAGATTAAAGCAAAAGACTGGACCGACATCTCTTTGCCTTTCCGGTTTAATGTATGTATGGGAGATATACTCGAACATTCTGATATTAATGATGAAGAGTGGAATTCAATATGGGTATACTCATGGCAGGAAAACGAAAATGCTGCGAATTTATATTCTACGCCTCATTATATGCCTATGATACCGGATATGGATAACCCTGATATTGAGCTCAATTACAGCAATGATTTCGAGCTTTCATATAATGTTCGTCAAACATATACAGTTTTTAACGATCTGGATCGCAATGTTACTCTAAGGATACCTTCAGTACCTGCAATAATGTCAAGTTATAGTGAATCTTTGGGAAAAAAGAAAGTATTAAGCGGATGGAGTGTGAAAATTAACGCCAGAACGCATGATGAAATACTTAATCCGGTGATTTGTGCTTATACTCCGGGTAAAGGCAGGACATATTTAAAACAAGGGCCAGGTTTTGGTAAGGTACGACTTTTTGTGCAAAATCCGGAAAATAATTCACTCTGGGGACATGTAATCAATCATGAATTAACAGATGGTGGTAATGTTGTTCCTCTTGTAATTGAAAACAGTTCACAATCAACCCAAAAATTAAATCTGGAAATTGAAAATGGAAAATCTGTTCCTGAGAATATGAAAATAGTATTTGTAAACCCTGAAAACCGAAAAATACAATATCTGACAGAAATGGAGATAGGTATTGAAGCTGGTGCAAGGAAAAACGGCTGGCTGCTTGCAGGAGATTCAATTTTCATTGCCAATTGGTACAAGCAGATCATTACTACAGAATTTTCGCTCGAAAAACTCTTTCCAAATCCTTGCAGGGGAAGGCTTATGGTAAGATTTACGATACCATATACTGACATAAGAGAAATAAAAATGATGATATTTGACCAGTTAGGCCGAAGGGTATGGTCAAAAGATATAAATAGAAGATTGCACCCTGGATTAAATGTTGTGCATTATGAGATTCCCGCAAGCGAATCTTTTGCTGCTGGCACCTACATATTTAATATCAAGGCTATTGATCACAAAGGAAGAGTTGTTGGATCAAAGAGAAGCAGGCTCATGTATCTGCCATAGCTGTGAATTATGAATTATGAATTATGAATTATGAATTATGAATTGTGAATTATGAATTGTGAATTGTGAATTGTGAATTGTGAATTGTTTGCCGGGCGCACACGTCCCCCCCCGCGATAGCTAATAAAAATTCGAAATAAGAAAACTGAAATCCGAAACAGAACTAAAACATCGAATAAATTGAAGTGTGGGGTGTGTGGTAACCTGTGAATGGCTCCGTTTTAAAGAAAATCGGAAAATCAATCGAACACAATTAAATAATTCTAAAAAGTATTAGTTCTGTTCATCTGCATACTGTAAGGCAAGAAGTTTGCCAGAGAGAAAAAACTCCGGCAAACGAGTAACATCGTGATACCGGAGGAAAGTCCACCATTTTTCTGTTTATTTCTTTTTTACAAAAGGAATCACCTGCACGGCGTTGTGTTTACCTGATTTCACAAGATAGACATTACCTGTAACCAGCTTGTTAAGTGAAGATTTATCTGAGAGGTTTTTTACCGTAGTTATCACTCTTCCGTCCAGAGAGTAGATCGTTGCACCATGATCCATGAAAGAAGCATCATGTTTCTTGATTGAGATCATTTTATTAGTATTTACAGTGATTCGTGGTACATACTCTTCATCAGCTAATTCGAGAAATTTCTCTGCATATCTGCATCCGAATTCTTTGGTACCTTTTGTGCTGAAGTGATAAATATCCTGGGTACCATCAATTCTTCTGGCTCTGACTTCAAGGCCATCTGCTGATGCAACAGCACAATTGGGTATTAAATCTGGGAGCTTATTGACGATTGGATTGTGAGCTCCTTGTGTATCGTACCGTAATTCTCCCGCGATAAATGGAATGCTGTCCCATAATCCTAAATCACTCTTTAAATTGTCAATAATGCCTTTGACTTTTCCGGGCCATGATTGGTCACCTATATCAGATTCGCCCTGATGAAAAAGGATTCCTTTAATAACGCCGGATTCTTGAGCAATTCTGCAGCGGTCTACCATCCATCCGTAGGCATTATTCTCAAGAGAGGTGTGTCCTCTTTTGGGACGGGTATGATCATCTATATTGGCGTAGGAATCTTTTTCAAAAACTCTGATCGCCTGACCCGATAGTGCGCAAGGAACGAATCCAATCGTAATATCCTGTTTTATTGAATCTAACAGAACTTTGGCAAAAGCGTCTGCAGGACCGATTCCTTCATGGCAATTATGAAAAGGCGGAAAAGCTGTATACCATTGGTCATGGGTCCTGTTTATAGTCATATGTGGACATGGATAAGAAGTTCTGTTACAATCTCCCCATGCAAGAACTTTTACTCTTGGATTTGTATCACAATCGCATGCTTCAACATTTTGAGTTCCTTCTCCATCATACTGACCTGCTGCACCACCAGCCATGTTTGATTGACCGAAAAGCAGATAGATATGGAAATTGGGATCTGGTTCGGATATGGTATTTAAAACTGCAACAAGAATTAGAACAGGAAATAAGATTAAAGTGATATTTTTATTAATTACCATTCTGAGCTCTCCTTTTTTAATTTTAATGGACATACTATCATTCTAATATAGAAAAAGTATCTCTATATTGGATTGAAACAATTATTAAAACGCTTATTTTCGTATACAAAATGTGTACTTGTTATTAAGTGTACATATTTTTGAATAAATTTATGAAATGTACACTTTATGTATACATTTTGTTGCTATTGTGATAAAATAAAACTGCTTTTCAGATAACGAATTTGTACATTAATCATATTAAACCAGTTTAAAGTAGGGTTATTTTAAAGATGGGGGGATATATGAAAAAAAACAGGATTGAAATCAGTTTTGTTGTTATTGTACTTTCGCTTTTTTTCCAAATTCATGCAGATGTTGATTCAACTTTTCACTGTTATTTGCTTTTTGGACAATCGAATATGGCAGGTGGCTGCAAAGAGGTTCTGGGTAATGAATGTGAGCCAAATGATCGGGTAAAGGTTTTAGCTTTCAGATCGTGCAATCAGACATCAGAAGCGTGCGGCGTTAATTTCAACAGACAAGCTGATCAATGGTATACAGCAACACCTCCATATCATAACTGCAGTGAGGGTATAGGGCCTGCAGATCACTTTGCGAAGGTGTTGCTTGATTCTATAAGGCAGGATATCACAATCGGCTTTATACCGTGTGCGCTTTCAGGGCAGTCGATAAATGTTTTCAAAAAGGGTTCAGGAAGGCTTTCGCCGAACGATAACTGGGCTCATCAGGAATTAGTAGATGAGAATCGTCTTGTATACGACTGGATGCTTGAACGGTGCCAAATCGCACAAGAGACGGGTGTTATAAAAGGAATACTTTTTCATCAGGGTGAAGCTGACAACGGCAATAACTGGTGGGTTGGAACAACAAAAGAGATTTTTGACAATCTGAAATCTGATTTAGGTCTTGGTGATATTCCGATTGTTGTTGGTGAACTGTTGCAGGCACCTGGTGCCTGTTGTAGTGCTCACAATCCTTTGGTAAATCAACTGGCATCAGAATATCCAAATTGTGCTGTGGCATCTTCACAAGGTTTGGCAATGAGACCTGGTGATCAATGGAATGCACATTTTTCCTGTGATGGTGTAAAGGTACTCGGAGAACGATACGCAGAAGCGTTTTTGGGACTGGCTGATCTTGATCATGTTCCTCGTCTCAAAAATAATGTAAACAAACCATCACAATCAAAAAGAGTAGCTAATTCTGTAATGATCAACTCTTACGGCAAGGATATTTCCATTTATTCAATAAATGGAAAAGTCGTTTCGAATAGGCATAATAATTCCAGCAACAGATTAAATATGAAAACATCAGGTGTTTACATTGTAAAAACACGGACCAATGGAAATATGTCGCTGGTACCTATTATCGATAACTGAATTTCGGAACAATTTCGGGTCGGACCGCAACAAGTGTTTATCGTTAAAGATACTAAAACTAAAAAAGCCACTGTTTTTAGCCTTAAACAAATGTTTTTGTACCAAAAAAGATGGTTTTAAAGAATCAGAGTCTTTATGTTCCAGTCGTAAGACTGGAACAAAAATAGACATAACTGATTTGTGTAAATAAATATCTTGATATCCAGTTGACCAGTACCAGGTATTGAATTTTGAGGCTGCATGTATAAGTTTTCATATTCCAGCAAATTTAATATAGAAAACGTACATTGCACTTTAAAAATTGTGAAACGTGAATCAAAATTTGAAGTAAGCATTGATTCCATATCCTGTGTTTCCATGATTCTATTCCGATACCAACCCCGATTTCCAGCTCCGGAAAAAAAGCTGGATATATGGGCCTCATAGCCATAAAACCCTTTCTACGGTAGTACCACTAGCGGCTAATTGTAAATTTATCGTTCGATTCAGGTATTATTTAGTCCTATTCATTTTTTACATTTATCATTTTAAAAAAATGCACAAATGTGATGATCATCACATTTCAAAACCGGTTTTTGTATTATTTTGATTCTAATCAGTATGTTTATAGCAATTCTTTGGTCCAGGAAACCTCCCAACCAGAATTTTTAAAATGGTAAATTCTATGGATCTGGGGTTTACAGAGTATGGGCGATGTAGAAATTAATAAAAATCAGTTGCATTTAAGCAGTATTGATCAGTTACTATTGAAAACTAAAATAAAACAGGATCATTAATTACCATGTTTAACGACTTTTGCCAGATGGCTTCAAATGATTTCGAAGATATCAGGGATATCCTGTCGGAGATGACTCTGGAAGACCTGAT
>Ga0123335_1005537_pt1 | contig 15339 bp, 10 predicted proteins | sample BiotimSIPDNA_2_FD_89707 | JGI IMG/M metagenome (GOLD analysis project Ga0123335, IMG submission 89707) | Anaerobic biogas reactor microbial communites from Washington, USA - Biogas_R2 time_0 SIP DNA | ecosystem: Engineered > Bioreactor > Anaerobic > Unclassified | place: Washington, USA... | reverse complement strand
GATCTTGAGTGAAGTGGTAGCCCGGTCCCTTACAATGGCAAATCTCACCAAAAATGATATTATTCAGGTGGCATATGGCTATGGTTTGTTTACAGGAGGCCTCGGCGTTCATTACGGCGCTGAGAAAGTCGGTGCATCAGTAATTCCTATTTCAGGGGGAAATACTAAAAAACAAATCCAGCTCATGATTGATTTTGGCTCCACAGCGGTTGCCTGTACACCATCATACGCAGCCTTTCTGGGAGAAAGTATCCAAAAGGAAGGTATCGACAGAAAATTATTAAAGCTAAAATCGGGGATTTTTGGCGCTGAACCATGGACCAACGAACTCAGGAAACAGGTGGAGTCTTTACTTTGCCTTAAAGCCTATGATATTTATGGTCTCAGCGAGATTATTGGCCCGGGAGTTTCAATGGAATGCGAATGTCAGAATGGTATGCACATTTTTGAGGATCATTTTTATCCTGAAATTATAGACCCTGAAACACTTGAAGTATTACCTTACGGGCAGGTTGGTGAACTTGTATTCACAACGCTCACAAAAGAAGCTATGCCTTTGCTTCGATACCGTACCCGCGATCTTACCCGCTTACATATTGAAAAATGTGAATGCGGAAGAACATTGGTAAGAATGGAAAAATGTCTTGGCAGGAGCGATGATATGCTGATCATCAGAGGTGTGAACGTATTTCCTTCCCAGGTAGAAGCTGTGCTGCTTGAAATGAACGAAGCCAGTCCTCATTACCAACTCGTTGTTGACCGCGAAAACAATCTTGATACCCTGGAAATAAAAGTGGAAATTAATGAGCAATTCTGGTCTGATGAAATAAAAATAATTGAAGGTCTTAGAAAACGTATCCAGCATAACATTTCAGGAACTCTGGGATTAACGGCGAAAATTACACTGGCTGAACCGTTATCCATTGTCCGTTCTGAGGGAAAAGCAAAACGCGTGATAGATAATCGTATAAAAAATTAATACTATTTATATGATCATAAAACAATTGTCAGTATTCCTGGAAGACAAAGTTGGGAGACTTACAGAAATTACCAGGATCCTTACCGAAAACAATATTAACATTTCTGCATTCTCAGTGGCTGATGCTCCCGATTATGGTATTGTCAGGCTTATTGTATCCAATCCTGATGCGGCCGTGAGTGTGCTTAGGGAAAACAATTTTGCTGTAAATGTCACTGAAGTGGTTTGTCTGATCGTCCCTCATAAACCGGGAGGCCTTTATCAGGCCTTAAAAATTCTGTCCGACAATAATATAGCCGTGGATTATATGTATGCCTTTGCTCTTGAAGAATCAGCTACTGTTGTTATTCGTTCCGATTCAAACAACGAAGTTATAAAGGTGTTGCAGGAAAATAAGATAAAATTGCTGAAAGCAAGTGATATCTATAAAATTTGAATAACAACTTATTTTTTTTGAATATAAAGATTAGCTCATGACAATTTTTTCAAAGGTTATTAATGAATTACGGTCCTCTGAGATCAGAGACCTGATGAAACTTGCCAACAAGCCGGGTATGATCCTTTTTTCGGGTGGTATGCCCGATAATGATCTTTTTCCGCTCGATATAATGGATAGTCTTTATAATCATCTTACAGATGCCGAGAAAAAAGTAGCCATGCAGTATGGCCCGACAAGCGGCATTCCGGAATTGCTCGCATCTCTGGAATTGTTTTTAAAAAAGAAAGGGTTGCCTGTCGGGTCCAACAGGCTCATGATTACAACCGGGTCTTTGCAGGCGATTAACATTCTCGCTAAAGCTTTTACTGATCCCGGAGATACTATCATTACTGAAAACCCATGCTTTATTGGTGCAATTTCAGCGTTTAAATCCTATCAGGCTAACATTGTATCAGTACCGCTCTTATCGGATGGCATTGATATTGAAAGGTTGAAAGACACACTTGACCATTCACCTTCAAATCCCAGATTTATCTACCTGACCCCTAATTTTCATAATCCCGCTGGTACCCTTTACACAGCTGATAGGAAACATGAAATTGCTACTTTGTTAAAAGGTCGTAACATACCTCTTATTGAGGATGATGTATATAGTGACTTATATTTCCATAACGAAGACAAACCACACCTTAAAACTTTTAAAGAAATTAATCCCGATGGAATTGATGTATGTTATACAGGTTCTTTTTCAAAGATCCTGGGTCCGGGATTGCGGCTGGGTTGGATGTTGGTACCTGAATATATTTATAATAAGTGCGAACTTATAAAGCAATCATTTGATGCATGTTCTCCCAGCTTTTCTCAAATGCTGGCACATAAGTTCCTCCAGACACAGGCCGTGTATCCATATATCAGCAAGGTAAGGGAAGAGTATGCAAAGCGGGCTATGATTATGACTGAGCAATTACACCATTACCTGGGTGATATTGTCCAGTTCACCATTCCCAGGGGTGGTTTTTACATCTGGTTAAAACTACCTTCAAATCTTGATGCCACAACAATTCTTGAAAAAGCAATTGCGAAAGGGGTCGTAGTTGTTACAGGCAAAACCTTTGATCCCCATGGTGTTATTAACAATTACATACGTCTGTCTTATTGCAATACTTCGGCCGATAAGATTTGTAAGGGAATTCCGCTACTGGCAGAAGCTATTAGGGCGTCTTTATAATTTTTCAGAACTCGCTGCATATCAGAAATAAAATTAAGTAAAATCAACTTTAACATTAAAATTTTGAGAACAGTTTGGTTGGATAACAAATATTACTATTTTAATAAATTAACTGTTCCTAAATGAGTACAATCAACTAACTTTACACCTGAAAAAATAGATTATTATCTTTTCTGATGAGATTTCTTAAAATACTGGCTTACATTTTCATTGTTCTCATTTCTTTGGTGGTTTTCCTTTCGTTAGTTGCAAAGCTTAACGAAGACAAGATTACCAATGCTGCCTTGAAAAAGATAGGTGAAAGTATTGAAATTCCTATCAGGATCGGGGATGTTTCTTTTAATCTTATCCGTCGCTTTCCTTCTGCTACTGTGAAACTCGAAGATGTGTGGTTTGGCTCTCCGTCATTGCTCGACCCTTCCGTACCTATGGATTCATCCGGAAATACGCTTGCCACCATTGATAAAATATTCGTTTCATTAAAATCAAAACCCCTGCTAAAAGGTGAATTTGATATCAGAATGGTCGAAATTAAAGGTCTTGATTTTAATTATATTGTTAATAAACATGGTATAAGCAATTTCGATTTTTTATTTCGTTCTTCCTCTGAACCAGATACCTCAAAAGCGAGTCTTTATCTCATACTGAAACAATTCATTGCCCGGGATATCCATTGTAATTACTATGATAGCCTGAATCATATCAGCGCTGCCATTGATATTCCCAGAATAGAGGTTAGTGGTGAAATTAAGGGCGAATATCTGGCCGGATCAGCGGAAGGTTCTGTAAATCTGTCGCAGGTAAACTATAAAGATTTTCGTCTGGATCGCATGAAAAAGATGGAAATCGATTTCGATGCTGATTATTTTGCCAATACCATAAATATAAAAAAGCTTGGTATTTCAAGTGATGGGGCTGATTTTAGCATCTCGGGTAATGCTGTTCTGATGCAGGATATGATTGAAGCTGATCTAGAAATTTTCAATGGTGGACTGGACATCAGCAAGCTGACAAGTTATCTGCCAGCTGAAAAAGTCAGGAATATGGGTATCAAACGCGCTTCCGGATTTGTTGACATTAATGCTACCATCAATGGATATGTTTCTGACACTCTTATCCCTGAGTTCAATATTAACGCTGCCCTCAGAAAAGGAATTTTTTCTTACAAGGATTTCCCTGAGTTTAGAAATGTATCTTTTCATGCTTATCTGACCAATGGAAAACAAAAAAGTAATGCTTCCACCATTATCAGGGTACAGGATTTTTATGCAGAAAGCAACAGAAGCAAGGTTAATATGGATATCTCGCTCAGCAATCTCAATAAGATCCGGTATGAGCTGAATACCAGTATTGATGCGAATCTTGATGATTTCAGACAATTTATCCCCGATTCTATTATTTCGTCAGCAACCGGGTATCTCAATGCTTCCATAGAGTCAAAAGGTATTATCCCCGATTCAGTTGATATGGCTTTTATCAGCAGTTTCCTCGATAATTCCAGCATTCTCCTCGATTGCCATGATATCAGCATAATGAAAGCCCCTGATTTTCATATCGATTCACTTTATGGAAATATAAGTATCGACAATGGTCGTTTTGTGGCACAAAATTTCGATGCGAAACTGGTTTCACTCGGACTGGATATCAGAAATAGTTCATTTGATGCCAGATTAAACGGCGGGCTCATCAATCCGGACTTGACAGAAGTATCTTTAAATTCCTTCAGAATAAATACAGACAAAAGTGTATTCTATGGTAATGCATGGCTCAAAGGCTTGAACCAGCCTGATTACAGGCTCTCGGCCAGTTTCAATGTAAATCTTGGTGATTTCAGTCATATTGTTCATGATACGCTGGTAAAACATATGTCCGGCGAAATCCAGGGGCAGATAAATTCTTCAGGCGGTCTCAACCCCGATTCAATAAAGAATCAGTTGCCTGGCATTGTATTCAATAATAGTTCCTTCCTTTTCAGCTTAAAGAATATTAATGTAGAATTGCCCGACACGCTCATGCGTGTAAAAAACATGAACGGACGAATGATCATTCAAGAGGATACCATCAGGATTTCAGGACTAAACGGTTTTTACAATGGAATATACTTTAATATGGATTCTGCAAAAATCGCCGGTCTTTATAAAGCGATTGTTCTGAAGCAACAAGATATATTGTATGTCGATGGCCGTTTTGCTCTCGGAGATATTGATTACACCGCATTAGCAGGATTAATGGCTGTTAAGCCTCAGGAAAATGCGGAAAAAGTTAACTCAGAGGCAACAACAAATAATAAAATAAGTCTTCCCAGATATCAGTTAAAAGGTAAACTCCGCATAAAAAGCATCAGGTATAAAGATGCATTAATGGAAAATTTCTCAGCATTGTTTAATGTTACTGATAGTCTATACCTGATCGATCAATTCAAATTCAGTGGTTTTGGCGGTAGGGTTAATTCATCATTACGTTATAGTATTAAGAAGAACAATGAAAGGACTTTATGGGTTAAAAATACCATAGAAGGTGTGGATGCTTCCAGGTTGCTTAAGGATTTCGATAATTTCATGGATTTTTATACTCCTGCAATTACTTATGAGAATATAAGCGGGATCATGACGACAACCATCGACGGACAGATTCTTTTCAGGGATGATTCGCTGCTTCGTGAGAATATGAGAGTGCGGGCAGATATTAAAATTGAAAGGGGCGGAGTTTACAATTATGCACCAGTACAGGATATGGCACAATACCTTCCAGGAATTGATAATCTTGACGTCCTGGAGTTTAAAACAATCAATACGAGTATGTTTGTTTTCAAGGACGCAATCTATGTACCTTCAACACTTGTCATTAGTAATAAGCTTGATGCACGTGCCCTCGGTATGAAAAGTTTTGGCGAAGATTATTCTTATCATTTTGAAGTTTTTCTTAGCGATATCCTAACCGGGAAGTCAAAACGCCGTATAGAAAAGCAGGATGAAATTGGTGAGGATATAGTTACAGCCGGCAGAAAAGGTACTCTTGTTAAATCGTTCAGTTTGGATGGTAAAAGCAAAAGTGGTCTGGATAATGAAAAAGACCAGGCAGAAATGAGGAAAAAAGTTAAAGTTGCAGAGGGTTTGCTCAATGTAAGGTTTCATCCTAGAATGGTTAGCTATGATACCGGAATTAAATAATAATTACAACAAAATCTGGTCAATTGGTAGTTTGGCAAGTATTTTGCATTTTATCTTTGTATTAAATTGAAATACCAGGAAATATGAAAAAAAGAGTTTACTCCTTAGGATTTGCTGTTATAGCCATCCTTGCTGTTTGGTATAGCTGTATTTTGCCGGAAGAGGTGTGTGAACAGGAAACTTTCTGCGAGGAACAATCTGTAACATATTGTTGTACTGATGACACAGATTGCTATTATACATATGCAGGAAGAATTTACTCTGAAGATCAGCTTGATGAGTTAGCTGATGATCTGGGATGTAATGCAAAATCTGCAACAGAGAAAAGCGCAATTGATACAAAGGATAAGCTTATAGAGCTTATGAAGAGGGTCAAAGAGAAGATGAGCAGATAAAAATTCAGTTACTTTTTTCTTAGTTTCTTTAGTTCTGCTTCCAGCTTCTGTCCGCGTGGATTTATTGCCACAATGATGCCGTTACCATCAATTAGATAAGAGTAAGGGAGCTGCTCAATTTTATATAGTTGTGCCATTTCATTCTGCCAGCCTTTTAGATCGCTTACATGGTAAGGCCATTGAAGGCTGTCTTTCTTAATGGCGTTTTCCCAGGCCGTTTTACTCATATCCATCGATACGCTGAAAACAGTAAAACCTTTACCATTTTTGAAACTCTGGTCTTTATAATTCTTCCAGGTGTTAACCAGGATATGATTTTCCTTCCTGCAGGGAGCACACCATGATGCCCAGAAATCAATTAATACTATCTGACCCCTTAATGAAGATAACTTAAGTTCCATCCCGTCAGGTGAGGTCTGAATTATCTCGGGCGCTTCCATTCCTGTCTTAAGTTGTTGTGCAAATTGGGTCGCAGATACAGTAATTGCGATCAATAATGTCGTGATTATTCTTTTCATTTTTTTTCTAATTCCTTTATCTAATCAATACTTTATACTCCGGGTTAGCAGTAAATGTTCTAAAAATGTAATCAGCATAAATCATTCCATTTCATTTAAGCGTGAAACAGGATTGTTAGTAATGAATTTTACATTTAATCTTTTTTAACAAACTAAATCATATTTTTATCCGTCATACGTTTGAATAACTCAGAACAAACCCTATTGCATGAGAAAAATTTTACTTTACATTCTGCTGGCGGTATCGAATATTCAACTATATGCCCAGAAGGCGACCATCAGCGGAATGGTCACAGACTCAGAATCTGGTGAAAGCCTGCTTTCTGCGAATGTTTACAACAAGGAAAGTCACACGGGTACAGTTACAAACAATTTTGGATTCTTTAACCTCACCCTCAGCAAAGGCAGAAATATTATTGTATGCTCGTATACGGGTTATAATACCCGGGAAATTGAATTAATCCTCAGAAAGGATACCATTATTCATTTCCAGCTCGTTCCGGTCATTGAATTGGAGGAAGTTACAATAACAGATAGAGGTCCCAAGCATGATGTTACCAGCACCATGATGGATGTTATTGACCTGCCTGTTTTAAAAACGAAATCGATGCCGGTATTGCTTGGTGAGGTTGATATTATAAAGTCACTCCAATTAATGCCGGGTGTTTCAGGTGGCATTGAAGGATCTTCAGGGCTATATGTCCGCGGGGGCGGTCCGGATCAGAACCTGATTCTGCTGGATGGGGTACCTGTTTATAATGCCAATCACCTTTTTGGCTTCTTTTCAGTGTTTAATGCTGATGCCATAAAAAGTGTCACACTCATCAAAGGTGGGTTTCCGGCCAGATATGGTGGACGGTTATCTTCAGTTATTGATATCAGGATGAAGGACGGAAACATGAAGAAATTTGGAGGTGAAGCCTCAATTGGCCTATTATCATCAAAAGCAATGATCGAGGGACCCATCATTAAAGACCGGACTTCATTCATTGTTACGGGCCGCCGCACATATCTGGATGCCCTTACTTATCCTTTTCAGATCCTCGGGAACATGATTAATAATGGTGCAGGTTATAAATCCTTTGCAGGGGCTTATTTCTATGATGTCAATGCTAAGGTTAACCATATCTTTAACGATCGTAACAGATTGTATATCAGCGGGTATTTTGGCAAGGATAAATTCTTTTCCAAATCAGAATACAGATATGAGTCTCCGGGCGAATTAATTTATGAACACTTTACCAATGAAGATGATTTGCTTTGGGGAAATGCGACTGCATCATTGCGATGGAACCATATTTTCTCACCACGAATGTTTTCAAACATGGATTTTACATTCAGTAATTATAAATTAAGCACAGGTAGTTTTTATGAGTTGATCAGTAGTAAAGACACAACGATACAAACTGAATCACAAATTGCAAACTATTATTCAAGGATCAGGGACTATGGTTTCAAATATCAGTTTGAATACAGGCCTGCAGAAAAGCACCTGATGCGTTTCGGCATCAGCAATACACTCCATTATTTTTCACCCGGTGTTGGCATGGAAAAACATCACACCTATGAGAGCACATCAGATATTGATTCCACTTATGGTGAATTAAACCTTCCTGCCAACGAATTTTATGCATATATGGAGGATGATTTTGATCTTACGCGACGACTAGGTATTAATCTGGGTATGCATTACAGCAATTTTTATGTAAGGGATACACTTTATCATTCAATAGAACCGAGGATTTCAATAAGGTATCTTATTACGGATGACATTTCAGTTAAAGCAGGATATATTTGGATGACCCAGTATCTGCATCTTTTAACAAATTCTACTATCGGACTTCCAACAGATCTTTGGATACCTGCTACAGACCTTCTGGATCCGCAGAAATCCTGGCAGGCTTCCATAGGTGCTGTTTATCAGATAAAGAATAATTATGAACTTAGTATTGAAGGATATTATAAGGATATGTGGAACCTTACTGAATATAGTGAAGGAGCCTCATTTACCAACGTTGATGATAACTGGGAGTCGGTGATTGAACAAGGAAATGGAAGGAGTTTTGGAATAGAATTCCTGTTTCAGAAAACCCAGGGTAATACAACAGGTTGGATAGGGTATACGCTCTCCAAAACTGACAGACAATTTGAAAATATAAGCTTTGGCAGGGTTTTTCCGTATAAATACGACAGGAGACATGATATCTCTGTAGTTGTTACACATAAATTCAACGAAAGAATAGATATTGGATGTACCTGGGTTTTTGCAACTGGTAATGCTTTTACTTTAGGTGATGAATTTTACGTATCAAATGAAACTTATGAAAATATTTTAGACCCCGACAGATTATCGCCTTTTGCACCTGAATCACCCGTGAAGTTTAATTCTTACTTTAAGTACAGAAATTCCTATAGGATGCCAGACTATCACAGGCTCGATCTGGGAGTAAATTTTCATAAGCAACGTAAAGTTTTTTATACAACATTCAGTCTGGGAATATATAATGTTTATGCCCACCAGAATCCTATTTATGTAAAAGAGACCATAAGTTTCAATGAAGAAACACTCCGTTGGGAACCTGCCTTGAAACAATTGAGCATACTTACTTTTATACCATATTTCCGTTATTCAGTTAAATTCTGACATATGAAAAATAAATATTTCTCCTTATATTCTGCCCTGTTAGCGCTAATGCTGACATCGTGTACAAAAATCCTTCAAGACTTTAAGTTTGATGATAAAGAACCTCTTATCGTTATTCAGGCAAAGTTTGAACCCGATAGTACGGTTTATGTATTTGTTACGCGAAGCCTGGATATGTACGACAGAAAGGAGATATACAAAATTTCAGGGGCATCTGTAGCACTTGTTGATGTAAATTCTGAAAACAAAATCGCATTGCACAGCGATAGCAGTGGATGGTATTCCCTTGATCCCGGAGTAATTAGTGAAGGAATGAATTACCGGCTTGAAGTGGAAGCCCCCGGATATCAAAATGCTGTTGCATCATTCCTGGTACCAAGTCTTCCTGAAATAACAGGTATCGATACAATTCATGAAACGTCAATGGGCCCATATGAATATGAACAATATTATGTCAGATTCACAATCAACCTCAGAGACAACCCCTTGAATGAAGATTATTATATGATTTATGGCAGGGTGCTGAGTCCCATGTATAGCTATGATAACTTTGGAAATATGGTTGATACAGTATATAGCTATTCTTATGTGGAACTCAACTCAAAAAGTCCCTTTATTGAACTGACCAAAAACATTTATTCAGGATATTCAGTCATTAGTCAAAATCTGATGATGTATGGACATGAATTATACTTTTCAGACAGGCATTTTAATGGTGAGGATAATGTATCCATTGATGTAAGATATTCTCCTCAATTAATATATGATCCTTCATATGAAACTTTACTTGAACTTTTTATAACTACTATTGATAGAAATTATTTTGATTATGTTTGGGTCAAGATGAGGGAACAGTCTGCCGCAAATAATATTTTATCCGAACCGGTAACTCCTTATTCAAATATAGATGGAGGACTTGGTCTTGTATATGGTAAATCGGCCAGGAAATTTACGTTTGTTATCAAGGCTTATCAGGATTATAATTTTTATTAATCAGAATATAGTTTCTGTACTTCATTTTATAAGGATTTAATACTCCTTAAGAAATTTTAGGACGGGTTTCACAATTTATTTATGGAATTTAATCCTTTCGTGTATCTCATTATAAACCATAAATAAAAAGCGATGAATCCAACAAAAAGAAATCTGTTATACACAGTATCGATATTGTGTATTGCCATTAGTATGCTCTTCATTGGCATTATCTACGCCTCATCAGGCTCTTCATTAATAGCGCAGAATGATAACCTGGATAGTATTGCTGCTGTTGAGGATGAAAGTATTGTGGATAAGGAAATTAATGTTTCGGATTTTTTTCTTTATACCATAGGTAAGTCTCATGTTTATAAGAATCTCCAGATTTTCTTGCTCTTCAATGAAAAAAATGTGATCAGCAAAAACTATGTGACTCTTTCAGATGCGCTGGAAAAGGAATATGTTACCGTATTCGAAACAGGAAGTGTGAACATGCTTGAAGTTGAGAATACAAGCAGTTTTTTCGTTTTTATTGGTTCGGGTGAGATTGTTAAAGGCGGCAAACAGGACAGAACCATCGGGAAAGATATCATCCTGCCTCCGAAATCAGGTAAATTTCCCCTGGCAAGCTTTTGCGTCGAATCGGGAAGATGGCAGCAACGGGAAGGAGAAGAATTACATGAATTCAAGTCCAGCGAGCACGCACTATCATCCAGAGATATTCAAATTGCTGCGAAGATAAGTAAAAGTCAAGGTGAAGTATGGCAAAATGTTGAGAAACAGCAACAAAAGGTAAATGAAAGTATGGTAATCAACTATGATTATGATGATTCCTTTGATGTTAAGGATTCCAAATCGGAAACCAGCCTGCAGTTAACACTTGAGAATAAAGATCTGGAAAAAGTGAAAGAAGAGTACAGAAAATTCTTCCACGACGTTATTTCAGGTAATGATCATGTAATGGGTTTTGTATATGCCATCAATGGGGAAATTTATGGTATCGATATCTACCATAATTATAAACTTTTCCTCGACCTATGGCCTAAATTACTCGATGCTGTAATTGTTGAAGCCATTTCTGATATGAATAAAGAGGATTATGACCAAATAACGGCAGCTAACATACTTACCATTGTAAAGGAATTCGAAGGTAGCGAACAAAAAACTGAAAAAGAGGAAATTAACTCCGAAACTACTTATGTTATTTCTTATGCCGGCAAGATCAATAAATTCGAAACGTTCGACAAGAGGGAAGGTGATAAACTGCTTCACCTGAATTACATTCAGTCTGGCAATACTTCTCCATCTTCAGAAAAGTCGTTACGTTATCAGAATAATATTCAATCCAATCAGGTCATAAGATAAGGATCGCCTTAAGATAAAAAGGAGCCTTTCAACAGGCTCTTTTTTATTTGTACCTGATGTAATTGTGTAAAAAAGAACTTTCTTGTTCAGAGGATGTTTAATAAGAAAATTATCAATTACATGAAAATTCTTTTTCCTATTCTGCTATTAATATGGTTGGCATTTCCATTAACAGAAAAATCGGATGAATCACGAAATTCTCCGTCACTTTCCACGGAGCAACAACCAGTTAGTAACTACTTAAACTATTGTGCCGGATGTCATGGAATTAATCTTGAAAAATTTTCAGCCAGGCAATGGATGAACGAAACAGGCAGCGCCTCTGCATTTAAAAGCATAAAATTCGGGATTGAGGATATCGGTATGCCGGCTTTTGCCAAAACCTTTAGCGATGCTGAGATTGAAGCATTGGCAGCCTATGTTAAAAGGGGTATTCCTGCTGACAGAAAGCTGCTGAAACCTGCAATTTCATCTGGCGGGATCATCAGTTCTGAAGTGCAGCGGTTCGCTGTCGATACGGTAATTTCCGGTTTGAAAGTCCCCTGGGGTATGGCATTTCTGCCAGGAGGTGATATTTTGGTTTCAGAGAGGAGCGGAACCCTGCATGTTTTCTCAGATGGAAAATTATCAGACCCCATCGAAGGTTTGCCTGATATCATGGCAACCGGCCAGGGAGGTTTGCTGGATGTTTGTCTTCACCCGGATTATGAGAAGAATGGCTGGGTCTATTTTTCCTATTCGAAGCCGGCCGGAAAGGGCATTAAAAGGACAGGGAACACAGCCATCATGCGTGCCAGGCTGAAAGGGAATCAACTCACCGATCAACAGGAACTTTTCGTGGCTGGTCCTCCCAACGACCGCGGACATCATTTCGGATGCAAACTTGTTTTCGATAAAGATAACAACCTGTATTTTGGCGTTGGCGATCGCGGACAACATTTCGAATTTCCTCAGAAACTTGATAATCATAACGGCAAAATTCACAGGATCAGGGACGACGGAGCTATACCAGACGATAATCCGTTTGTAAATGAACCCGGGGCCATGCAATCGATTTACAGTTATGGTCATCGTAACCCTCAGGGCAATGTGATTCATCCGCTCACAGGTGAGCTATGGGTTACGGAGCATGGACCAAAAGGAGGTGACGAGCTAAATCTTGTAAAACCCGGACTGAATTATGGCTGGCCTGTAATTTCATATGGTATAAATTACGATGGTACCGTTTTAACAGAGTTTACTGAAAAACCTGGTATGGAACAGCCGGTGATGTATTGGACACCATCCATAGCTCCCTGCGGAATGACATTCGTAACCGGAGGCCGTTACAGGAAATGGGAAAATAATATCCTTGTTGGTTCCCTGAGTTTCCAATATCTCGAAAGAGTAGTATTAAAAAATCATTCCGTAATACACCGTGAAAAACTTCTTGAAGGCATTGGGCGGGTGCGTAATGTGGTAATGGGTCCCGATGGTCTGGTTTATATTGCTGTGGAAAATCCGGGTGTTATTGTCCGCTTAATACCCGTTGAATAAAACCCATGCTCTTGAAGGGGTTATTTTTTTTTATCATATTATTCTCTTCTTTTAACATAGTTAAGAGCCAGGACACCTTATCATTTTCCGACACCGGTTATTATAAAATTCCTATCGAAGAAGTCACAGTAAAAAGCTTTCTCTCACGAAGTAAATTGCAGAATTTTCCGGGAAGCATTTCAATACTGCTGAAAGAAGATCTGAGCAGATCAGATGAGAATGACCTGGTCCATATTCTGAATTCATTGCCTGGAATACAAATGCAGTCAGGTACCTATACAACGAACCGTATCACTATAAGAGGTATGGGGAGCAGGACGCCCTATAACACCAATCGTATCCGTGCTTATCTTGATGATATTCCCCTTACAACAACCGACGGTATCTCAACTCCTGAAGAAATAGATCTTTACAATGTTGGCCGACTTGAAATAGTGAAAGGACCTGCATCTGCACTCTATGGTTCCGGACTGGGCGGGAGTATCAACCTTTTTACTCCTGCCAATACTGAAGATCATGGTGAATTTGGCCTTCAATATGGGGGTTTCAATACTTTTAAGACACAATTTAACGGAAATGCTGAATTCAGGAATACAAGAATTTGGGGCAGCACTGGCCATCTGCAGTCTGGCGGTTATCGTGAGAACAGTCGTTACCGGAGAACTTCGCTTGCATTAAGGGCTGAGCATCAGTATTCGCGATTTTCGATATCTGGAATTATAATGATTACTGATATCTACAGCGGCATACCAAGCTCTCTGGGTAAAACGCTTTTTGAAAATCATCCTGAAGCTGCAGCCTCAAACTGGAAAGCTATCCAGGGTTATAAAAGATATTTCAGGGCCCTGGGGGGAACGACTGTAAAAGTTTCACTCTCCGATAAATTGACCAACAATCTCACGATATTTGGCAGGTTCTATGATAACTATGAGCGGCGGCCATTCAACAATCTCGATGACTATTCTGCCAGCGGTGGATTATCAAACAGGTTGAAACTGCAGAAAGATAGGATTCAGTGGACTTCAGGCTTTGAATGGATAACGGGAAACTATGTTTGGGAGATAAGTACAGATTCCATAATCAGCAATTACCGTGATTATCACAATCATCTCAATGCATTTTCTCTATTTGACTTTCAGCCTTTTGCGGCATTAAATATCTCATTAGCTATTGCAGCCAACAACATATCATACCAACTCACCGACCTTATTCCGGCAGATGGCGACAGGTCCGGCGATCGCAAATTCCCGCTGATCCTGTCACCGAGAGCAGGTATCAGTTATGCTGTTGGTAAAAACTTATCAATCTATACTTCGGCAGGACATGGTTTTTCATTGCCGTCACCTGAAGAAACGCTGCTTCCAGGTGGAGCATTGAATCCCGATATTAAGCACGAACAAGGTTTTCAGTATGAGATTGGCAGCCGGTTTAAACATCAATTCATGGCTACCAGAATTGATCTTGCCCTTTATTGGATCGATCTGAGTAACCTGTTACTAACAAAACGGATCAGCGAGGACATATTTACTGGTATCAATGCAGGAAAAACCTTACATCAGGGAGTTGAATTCACAATGAAAAACCGTTGGTTCAGTTTCCATCGATTTCCCGGCTCGTTGCAGTCGGCTCTAAGTGGTGCATATTCTCTGAACAGATTTAAAGACTTTAATGACAACGGTAACATCTATGATGGCAAACATCTACCCGGTATCCCCAGGCATACATATAGTTTATTATTATTATGGCAAGTACATGATTATTTTAATCTGGAAACAATTATTAACCATACAGGCGAACAGTACCTTACCGATGATAATTCACAAAAATATCAGGGTTACTGGTTGATTGACATAAAGGTATCTTCACAAATTACCTTCCTTAAAAAAAGTTCATTGCTTGTATATGCGGGAATTAAAAACATGATGAATACACACTATGCTTCCATGCTGATAGTAAACGCAATACCATCGAATGGGGGCGAACCACGGTATTATTATCCCGGACTTCCGCGTCATGGCTATTTCGGGATAAAGCTTATTTTCTGAGCCGGATGATATCTATTTAGGCAGGTAGATAATTATTTCAACCTT
>Ga0123335_1005534_pt1 | contig 15341 bp, 14 predicted proteins | sample BiotimSIPDNA_2_FD_89707 | JGI IMG/M metagenome (GOLD analysis project Ga0123335, IMG submission 89707) | Anaerobic biogas reactor microbial communites from Washington, USA - Biogas_R2 time_0 SIP DNA | ecosystem: Engineered > Bioreactor > Anaerobic > Unclassified | place: Washington, USA... | reverse complement strand
CCGCGACACCCGCGCGGCCGGCGATTACGCGATCGAGGTCGTCGCCACGCACCAAGGCCAACCACTGGGCAACGCCAGGGCAAGGTTTCTCGTCTTCCGGCAAGACCTCGAATTGGACAACGCCTCGGCCGACTCGGCCACGATGGAAAGCATCGCTCAAATCACCGGCGGCGAATCGCTGGCACCCGAGCAATTGCCGGAACTGATCCGGCGGCTGGCCAAAGCGACCGAAGACCTGGTGGTCCGCCAAGAAACGAAAAAGACGTTCTGGGATACCTGGACGTTTTTCCTCACCCTGGTTGGCCTGTTGGGGTTGGAGTGGTATCTTAGGAAACGTTGGGGATTGGTGTAAAAAAGGGAGAACTCCCATGCTCAATCAATTGTCAGTGCAAAATTTCAAGTCATGGCGTTCCATTTCAAAAATGCGGCTGGCGCCTATCACGGGGCTCTTTGGCGCCAATAGTTCGGGCAAGTCGAGCATTTTACAATTCCTCTTGATGTTGAAGCAGACGATCGACTCATCCGATCGCGCTCAAGTATTGGAATTCGGGGATGAAAAAAGCTTGACCAATCTGGGAAGTTTTCGAGACATTGTTTCCGGACATGCCAAACCGGGGAAGCTGGATTTCTCTTTGACGTGGGAACTTATCAAACCGCTCGTAATTAAAGATCCTGAAAGCAAGACCCAGAAGCTCTTTTCAACCAACCAATTGTCTTTTTCGTGCAAGTTGGACGAAAACGGATCGGAACGCGCGGCGGTATCCCAACTTCTCTACGATCTTTCGGGACAACAATTCAGCTTGAAACGAAAAGGGCCGAGCGGCGGGAAATATGAACTGACTAGTAGTGGAGGATTTCGATTCAAGCGAACGCCGGGGCGCGTCTGGCCTCTTCCCTCTCCCGTGAAGTTTTACGGATTTCCGGATCAAGTTTATGCCTACTATCAAAACGCCGGCTTCCTTTCAGAACTGCAATTGGCAATTGAAAAACTTTTCGGCCAATTGTTTTATCTTGGACCACTTCGAGAATATCCACAGCGACATTATCCATGGAAGGGTTCGGAACCAGCGGATATGGGACAACGCGGAGAGCGAGTAGTGGATGCGCTCCTTACCGCCAGAGGGCGGGGGGAAAAGATTTCCACCGGCTACAAGCGTAAACGCCTCTCCCTAGAAGCACGCATAGCTCGGTGGCTTAAAGAGTTAGGGCTGATTCATGATTTTTCGGTAAAAGCAATTGCCAAGGACAGCAGCATATACCAAGTAAAAGTCAGAAAATCTCCCTCGTCAGCCGAAGTACTGATAACTGATGTCGGCTTTGGGGTATCGCAAGTCTTGCCGATTTTAGTCCTTTGTTACTATGTGCCGGAGGGATCTATCGTTTTGCTGGAGCAACCCGAGATTCATTTGCATCCTTCCGTGCAGTCCGGTTTAGCGGACGTTTTCATCGACGCGGTAAAAAATCGCAATATCCAAATCATTTTGGAAAGCCATAGCGAACATCTACTGCGACGTCTTCAGCGGCGAATTGCCGAAGAATCGCTCGACAAGAAAGATACGGCTCTTTACTTCTGCGACATGGGAAAAGATGGTTCTGTGTTGACGCAACTCGACGTCGATTTGTTTGGCAACATCAAAAACTGGCCCAAGGACTTCTTCGGGGATGAAGTCGGCGAGATGGCGGCCATGGCTCGCGCCGCCGCGAAGCGGCGAATGGAGGGACAGTCTTGAAATCATTCGTCGTCGACACCAATGTCGCCGTGGTCGCCAGCTATCGTTCTCCGCAAGCCGGTCCTTCATGCGTCTTGGCGTGTGTCGATGCCCTTGAATACATTACAAAAAATGGTCGAATTGTAATCGACGGCAAGGATAGAATCTTGAGCGAGTACAGGAGAAATTTAAACTTGTCCGGACAACCCGGAATGGGAGACGCCTTCCTTAAATGGGTGTGGTACAATCAAGCAAATCCAGAGCTTTGTGAACAAGTTGAAATCCACCCCCGCGGCAAGGGCATCGAAGAAGATTACCAAGAATTTCCCGTTGATCCTGCCCTATGCAAGTTCGATCCATCCGATAGAAAGTTCGTGGCTGTGGCGCTTGGCAGCAAGAACAACCCCGAAGTCCTGAACGCCGTTGATCCCGATTGGTGGGAACACAAACAAGCATTGCAGGAATGCGGGGTTAGAATCAGCTTTTTATGTCCAGGACATTTTAGCCACACGATGCCTTGACCCTGAGTCTCGTGCTCACTCTTTATTTGTTTGACAAATTGGAATCATCCCTTTTGCTCGCCGGCTATAAGGGCTATAATGGGGGTTTTAACACAAAGTCGGCGGGGTGAGTCGAGCATCGTCCCGCCCGTATACAACACCGGAAGTCCCTCACGTGCCGGATAATATCAAACAATCCGAATCGCAGACGATCGAGCTTAAAGACCCGGCCATGGCCGGCTTTTTAGCCTGGCTAATTCCCGGTCTAGGACATTTCTATCAAGGGCGTCGGGCGAAGGCCGGCCTGTTTTTTGTCTGCATTTTGGGCTTGTTCGCGTTCGGACTTGTTTTGAGCAGCAGCCACAAAGCCAACACCAACGGCGAGGGAAAGATCGGCTACGGCCGAGCGGTCTATTTCTCCTGGAAACAAGGCGATCGCACCTGGGGATACCTTTGTCAAGTTTGCGTCGGCCTGCCGGCGCTGCCGGCGCTGGTCCAGGCCAACCGAATGAGCCACCAGAAAAAAGTCTGGTTTGGCGGGTTCATGGCCCCCCCGCGTCCCGATCAGTGCCGCGACGACAACAAAAATCAGCCCACCTTGCACGATCTTCACCGGGTGTTGAACCGCCGCTTCGATCTGGGCTGGGTATTTACGACCATCGCCGGTCTGCTCAACGTGTTGGCCATATACGACGCCTGCTGCGGCCCGGTTTTGGTCGTTCACGACGGAAAAAAAGAAAAAGAAAAAGACGACGACAAGAAATCGTAACCAAATCAAGTACTTGCTGCGGGAGACATCCGCAACACTCCTGTTTTTCACGGAACGATGCCGTCATGTTCAATATGCTCTTGGCCGACGTATCCAGCATTTTACGGCTCGACTTATGGTATGCGCTGCCGATAATCGCCGCCGTCAGCCTGGTCTACGCCGCCACGCGGCACGAGGATATGCGTTCGATTTGGGCACACGCCGGCCGCGTGGCCCTGTGGATCGCCGGATTCATGTTCGCCGTGTTCGTGCTGCTCGAATTGCTCGACTGGCTGAGCGGCCGTTAGCGCGCCGACGACGTACGCCCTTCTTTCCGGCTGATTTGCAGCAGCACGCTCATGGACTCGGTTCCGGCCAGCGGATATTCGGCGAGTTTGCGGAGAGACAGTTCGTTCATCAGGCCGTGGTGGCGGGCTTCGGCCCGCTCCTCGACCCATGCCGGCCCCTTGACGACGAGCATCCGCCCGAAGGAGTGCCAGTGCGGCTCGAACCATCCGAGCAGTTTCCGCAGCCGCGCCACCGCGCGGATTACCAACGTATCGAAACTTCGCGAGGCGAGAACGTCCTCGGCGCGTGCGTGAAGAACCGGCGTCGGCAGGCCGAGCCGTTCGACTATGTCGCTCAGCGCCCGGGCCTTCTTGCCCACGGATTCGCAGAGCGAGATTTGCAGATCGTCTCGGACGACGGCCAGGATCGCGCCGGGCGTTCCGCCGCCGCTGCCGACGTCCAGCACGCGCTCGCCTCGTTCGAGAAACCCGGCCAGCGTCAGGCTATCGACCACGTCGCGGACGATGAACCTCTCGTAATCGGTGTGCCGCGTGAGATTCAGTTTACCGTTCCACTCCCAAAGCAACTCGCAATATCGAGCGAGTAAAGCGACTTGCGGCTCGGGCAGATCGATCGCGTGACGCGCCAAAACTGAGGCCAGATTGTCGTCGGGGGGATTCACGAAGGATGGTTCCGATGGTTAAATGGTGTAATTGATGATCGCCGAAGATACAGCCTCGGCTTTGTACGACAGCGGTGGAAACGATACGGGGGGCATGGAGAAGAGCGAATCGGCCGGTGCAGCGCGGATTGCTCTTCTCCGTTTTCCTTTTGCTCTTTTTCCACCGCGCAAAGTCAACGCGGCCCGCAGTGTTATTATCCGTTGATTATATCGAGTAATCCATTTTGCCGGGAGGCCCTGCTTCGCCGGGAGGTTTTGCAAAAATGCCCTTGGACCGCGAGGAATACATCGAGCAGGCATACCTGTTCAAAACGCTGCGCGAGCGGATGCGGCAGGACATGTCCACGCAGGACTTGCTGAAGTCGATTCGCCAGGAGATTCTGGCGACCACCATGCTGCCGTTTGCGGTCGATTTCATGGTCGGCGAGTTGCTGATGACCGGCGGATTCGCGACGGCCATGGCTCGGCTGCCGCATTATTTTACCCCCTTTCAGACATACGTCGTTCAAGAGGCGGAGAAGGCCGAAGGGCGATTCGATTTCCGCATCGCCCTGGAGATTTTGCAGCGCGAGGTCGAGTATCGCGCCGCCGGCACAAGCCCCCAAGGCATCTTCCTCTATCAGTTCGAGACGATCTGCCGCAACCGGCTGGGCTACGACCGGGGGCTGGACGCGGTGGCCGCCGATCCGATCTTCGACGAAAATTGGAGCGAATGGATCCGCATCGTGCGCCGCCAGGTCGGTTTGGTCGATTTTGCCGACATGATCTACGTTCGCAGCGAGTTATACCGAACAAAGAGCGGCAAGGCCGAACGGCCGATTCTTTTCGGCGAGAAAGAGGGGCGAATCGCCGCGGCCAACCGGCGAAAAGACCCCCTGTTCCTTTTTTCGGCGTTGCAGCGCCACTTGGGCTACCCGACGGTTCCCCGGCCTCGCCCCGAGGAAACGGATCAATACCTTTTGCCCGCCATGCAACGCCGCATCGAGCGGCTCGAAACCCGTTTGAAACTCCTCGAAGAAGAACAACGCGAAGGAATAAACCTTACACGGTTCTATGTGAATAAAAACGAGGAAAACGAACAGCGATGAGTTTCGGGAAATGTGAAAAACAGATGATCCCGCGCGGAATCGCTAATAATTGGGCACATAGTCGCTGGTGCTGCCCGGGCGGTAGGACGGTGCCGCGCCGGTGGTTGACGGCGGCGGCGCGTAACCGCCGCTGCCGGTAGCAGCCGATGTGGCCGACGGTGAATTGTAACTGCTGCCGACCAACGGCGCGTTGCCGCTCGGCGGAGCGTAGCCGCCGCTCGGCGGGACATATCCGCCGGTGGGCGGCGTATAGTTCTCGTTCGGTTGGTTCGCGTCGTATGGCGGAATATTGCTGCCGCTCGGCGGCGAGTATCCATCGCTGGGCGGAGTGTAACCGCCGGTCGGCGGTGTGTAGGAATTATCGGCCGGCGGCGCGTAACCTCCCGGAGGGCTGTAATTGTTCGGTATGTCGTCGCCGGCGCCGCCATAATTGGGCTGCTGGGGCTGGGCGCGAGAGCTGTCGTATCCGCCCGAATTGGTCGAATTATACGACGGCGGCGTGTATCCACCGCCGTATGGCGAATCGACCGGCGGCATATATCCACCGCCGTAAGAGGAATCGGCCGGCGGCATGTATCCGCCCGGCGCGGCGTTGTTTTCAGTCGATCCACCATAAGGGGTTGACGGCTGGGCACCGGGATACGAAGCATCGGGCCGAGCCGGATTGTATCCCTGCGGCGGCGCTGCGGTCGAATCGTAACCGCCAGACGAGGGCGCTGAATTATTATTGTACGATCCGTTGTAAGGCGGCGGTGCGTTCGGCGGCGGCGCGCTGTAGGAACCGCCTGGATTGTAACCAGGACTTGTCGGCGGCGCGTTGTAATACGATGGTTGCGTGCCGGAAGCGCCGGCGCCGGGAATGCCCGCCGTGCTGGCGATGCGTTCGACGCCCTGACCGGGCGTGTTAGTCGGGTAGGGATTCTGTTGCGAAGGATACTCGGTGCCGGGCGTGACGTTGATCGACGGCGCGTCGGTCGGCGGTGACCAAGCCGGCGCGTCGTTGGCGCCGGCGTATGCGTTGGCCGGCGCTCGGCCCCTTGCCGCCACTGCCGCGGGCCGCTCGGGCGAGCCGAGCTTGCCCGGCGACGCCACCGGCGATGAGTGAAACGGGCTGCGCTTCCAGAATGCCAGATTCGGCATGCCCCATTGACTGCTCGTGCATCCTGATAGCAATGACGCCGCTAATACGGCAATCACACACCGCGCTGCGTTGGCTCGCATGACTTCCGTGTCCTTTGCGTTGAACGGAAAAAGAAGGGCCGAAAAAAATTGAAACTTAACAGCCCGTTGAAAAAGTCGATTATGGGGAGTTTGGGTGCCACTGCTGGCTTGTCCAGCAGTGAATTTGCGAGGATTTCCTCCTTCACTGCTGGACAAGCCAGCAGTGGCACCCTTTTTCAACGGGCTGTTAATGAACTGGTTGTTTTCCCTCTTCCGTAAACAATCCGATAAGCCGGAGAATTCCATCTCTCCGGCAAAAAAAGCCTCAAACCGCCAAATCCGGGCGTGGACTCATTAGGGGCGAATTATAGATGGCATCTCGGGTGGGTCAATGCCAATATTGCCGAATGCGGTTAATGTAAACATAATGGGGGGCTTTGCCCCCGATTCTTACGCCGGTTTTTGGGAAAAACTCTCGCCATCGCTCGGCCGCTAAGCCTCGGCCTTCGACGCGCATTTGCGAAGGTATTCGATGCTTTCCCGGGCCAGCCGCTCGGGGCCGGGCGAATAGTCGAAGACCTCGACCGACACCCAACCGCGGTACTCGATCTCGCGCAAACCACGCATGATCGGCACGAAATCCAGACGGCCAAAGCCGGGGCCAAGCAGGTTGGGATCGTTGGCGTGGAAATGCACCAGCCACTTGCGATACTTGCGGATCAACTCGGGAATCCAGGCAAAGGGGGCGGCCTCCCCGTCTTCTTTGCCCTCCGAAGACATCGCCTTGCAATCGAGGATCAACCGGCAATGGGGCGAATCGACGGCTTCGATCAGTGCCGCACCCTCGGCCGCCGTGGTGATGAAATTGGTTTCCGCCGGCGCCAGCGGTTCGACGGCCAGCGTAACGCCGGTTTTTTCCAGAGTGGGCATGGCGGCTTGCAACACCTCGGCGGCGTGCTTCATGCCCTCTTCCCGGCTCATGCCCTGCTCAAGGTTACGCTGTTGCGGCGAACCGAAAACCAACACTTTGCCGCCCAGGTCCGCACAGAACCGCGCCAGCTCGCACAGATACTTCGCCGTATTGCGACGGACGTCGGCATCGGCCGTGGTTAGGTGGAAGCCCTTGGTCTTGGCCAGCAGCCAGTGTAGGCCGACGATTTGCAGGCCGGCTTTTTCGGCCTGTTTCCGCATCTCCGTTCGGCGGGAGGTCGGAATGTCGGTCACGAGCTCGGCAATGGTGAATGGGGCGATTTCCACGCCCTGATAACCCAGGCCGGCCGAAAATTCGCATACCCGCTCGAACGGCCGGTCGCCGAATGTTTCGTTGCAGATTGCGTAGTTGAACTGGAATGGCCGGCGGTTTTCCTCGGCGAAGCATTTTTTCACGGCGTCGGGAACAAAGTGCGTTGCCGCGCCCGCGCCCGCCGCCATCGCGGCATGGGCAAACAGTCGGCGGCGGTTGAAAGCGGCAGCGGTCATCGCTTGCATGGCTATCCCCTTGATTGATGGTGGTTCGGATAAGTTGAATCATTCATATTATAACCCCCAAGCATCAGTGTTGAAAAGAATCGCGGTGCAAGCGGCGTTCAGAATTATGGTCATGTTCCGCACGATATTCTCCCGAAATTGACACAACGGAAGGGGGGACCGCCTAACCGGCCAACCCTCCAATATGGTATGCTGGATAAAGGAAAGGATGACCTGCCGATGTCGAATAATGATGCAACCATGCATGAGGAGAGCCAGACGCCCCCGGAACACCGCGTCGTTTTGCCGATGATGCTGTTGCTGGCCGCGGCACTCTCGACCTTCTGGGTCGGGACGGTGGATTGGAAGCCGATTAGCCATTTTTACCTGCTTTCCAAGGGAATCTGGACCGCCTTCGATTGGCCGCAAGGGCTGGTCTACATGGTCGTGGTAATGACGGTACTGCTGACGCACGAGATGGGCCACTTCCTGATGGCCCTGCGAAACCGCATACCCTCCAGCTTCCCTTACTTCATCCCCCTGCCGATCGTTCCCTTCGGCACGCTCGGGGCAGTGATCGGCATGGAAGGCTCGCGCGCCAACCGGCGCGAATTGTTCGACCTCGGCGTGGCCGGGCCGCTGGCCGGACTGGCCGTGACGATCCCGGTCGCCTGGTACGGGATTCGGATGATCGAGCCGGTCGCCCCCGTTCCCGGCGACATGTTCTTCCACAATCCGCTGCTGCTGCAATACATGATTTCCTGGCTGCGGCCCGACTATGCCGATCCGAGCGGATTTCACCTCAGCCAGTTCAATCCTTATCTGATGGCCGGCTGGGTGGGAATGTTGGTGACCGGTTTGAACATGCTTCCGATCAGCCAGTTCGACGGCGGCCACGTGGCCTACGCCCTGCTGGGCCGCCGCCAGGCCCATCTGCTCGCCCGGGGACTGCTGATTTTCGCCATCCTGTTCATTCTCTACAACGAGTCTTATCCGTGGGTGTTGTTGCTGGTGCTGGTGATTCTGTTGGGCGTCGATCACCCGGACACCGCCGACGACCGGGCGAAACTCGGCTGGTTGCGATTAATTGTGGGCTGGGCGGCGATTTTCATCCCCGTCTTCTGCTTCCCGCCCTGGGGCATTACTTCCCACTGACCTGTTCGACCGCGCCGTCCCATCAGCCCCCGAGCGACTTGAGGCCGGCGTGATCGATGCAGACTCGTTGGATGGCGGTTGCCCGGCCCGTTTGCGGATCAACGTCGACGATCGACCCGTTCAGGCGAGGATCGCCGCCGGCCACTTCGTAATGAGTGGGCCGGAAGGTGCGGACGGTTTCCATTACGCGATCGATGCGTCGGCCGAGGATGCTGTCGTGGGGGCCGGTCATGCCGACGTCGCATTGGAAGGCGGTGCCGCCGGGCAGGAGGCACTCGTCGGCCGTGGCGACGTGTGTGTGCGTGCCCAACACGGCGCTTACCCGGCCGTCGAGGTGCCGGCCCATCAGTTGCTTGTCGCTGGTGGCCTCGGCGTGGAAATCGAGCAGGATCACGTTCACGTCGGCCGGCAGCGAGGCGAGCACCCTGTCGGCGGCGTGAAAGGGGCAATCGACCGGCGTCATGAACACCCGCCCCTGCAAGACGAACACCGCCGCGCAGACCTGCCGCCGCGTCTTCAGCACCATGAATTCGCGGCCGGGCGCTTCGGAGGGATAATTCGCCGGGCGGACCAGCCGCCGCTCGCTTTGCAGGATCGAAAAGACCTCGCGGCGCTTGAAGGCGTGATCGCCGAGCGTGATCCCGTCGATGCCCGACGCCAGCAGCTCGTGATAGATGTCGGGCGTCAGGCCCGAGCCGCCGGCCGCGTTCTCGGCGTTGGCCACCACCAGATCGAGTTCTTCCCGAGCGCGCAGCGGACGAATCGCCTGCTTGCATATCTGCCGGCCCGGTTTGCCCACGATGTCGCCGATAAAAAGGATTCGCATGGAGAGTTGTTAGTGGCTAGTGGCTAGTGGTTAGTGGCTACCGCGCCATCTCCACGTGTCTCGTTTCGCGCAGGACGGTAACTTTAATTTCACCGGGGTATGACAATTGCTGCTCGAAGGCGTTGGCGATGTCGTGGCAGATTTTGGCGGCCGATTCATCGGTGGTTTCCTTGGCGCTGACGATTACGCGCAACTCGCGGCCGGCCTGGATGGCGTATGACTGTTCGACGCCGGCGAAGCTGTTGGCGATTGCCTCCAAGTCCTCCATGCGCTTGATGAATCGTTCGAGTGTTTCGCGGCGTGCTCCGGGCCGCGACGCGCTGCAAGCGTCGGCGGCGGAGGTCAGCACGGTGTAGGGGTGTTCGAGGCTGACGCCTTCGTGGTGGCCCATTGCGGCGCGTACCACCTCGGGCCGTTCGCCGTATCGTTTGAGCAGGTCGGCGCCGATTTTCGGATGCCCGCCCTCGATCTCATGGTCGGCGGCCTTGCCGATGTCGTGCAGTAGTCCGCAGCGTCGGGCGAGCTTGCCGTTAAAGCCGATTTCGTCGGCCAACATGCCGGCGATGAAGGCCACCTCGATCGAGTGCCGCAGCACGTTCTGGCTGTAGCTGGTGCGGAAATGCAGCCGGCCGAGCAAGTTCACCAAACGGTCGTGCAGCCCGTGAACGTCGGCCTCGATGCAAGCCTGCTCGCCCAGCTTTTGGACGTGCTTGTCCAGTTCCTTTTGCGTGCCGGCGACGATCTCCTCGATGCGGGTGGGATGGATGCGGCCGTCTTCGATCAGTTTTTCCAGCGAGAGTCGGGCAATCTCCCGGCGGATCATGTCGAAAGCGCTGACGATCACCACGCCGGGCGTGTCGTCGATGATCACGTCGACGCCGGTGGCCTTTTCGAAGGCGCGGATGTTGCGGCCCTCGCGGCCGATGATCCGCCCCTTCATTTCGTCGTTCGGTATGCCCACCGTGCTGGTCGTGGTCTCGGCGGTGTGCGGGGCGGCGTAGCGCTGCAAAGAGGTCAACAACAACTCGCGGGTTTTCTCCTCGCAGGTCTCGGCGAGCCGTTTTTCGTGGGCGAGGATCGCCGTGCCCGTCTCCTTCTGCAACTGCTCGTCGAGTATCTCCAGCAGCCGCCGCGTGGCCTCGTCCTTGCTCAGGCCGCTCAGCTCGTGCAAGGTCTGGCGCTGCATGTCGTGCAGCTTAGACAACTCATCCTTGCGGCGGTTCACGTCCTGGATGCGTTCGGTGAGCTTGCGCTGCGTGCTTTCGACCATCTTCTCTTGCTTGCGGAGGACTTCGGCCTGTTCCTCCAGGGCATCCTGGCGTTTGTCCAGCAGCCGCTCGCGTTCGTGCAGCTCGCCGCGGAGGCGGCGGAACTCCTTCTCGTTTTCGGTCTGTTGACGAAGGGCCGACTCCTTCATCTCCAACTCAGCTTCGCGGCGGCGGTTCTCGACGTCGATCTCGGCCTTGCGGACTATCTCCCGCGCCTCCGACTCGGCGTCGCGGCGCCGCAGTCGGTCGAGCAAGCGCAGGACGATCACCGTCATCGCAAACGACAGCACGGCGGCGATGATTACGTATATTACGTTGGGTGCGTTCACGATCAGGTTTCCTTTGATCCGGCGGGATCAAAGACGATCGGTCGCAAGCCGGCGAAGACAAGACGCGGCCGAGCGGCGGGGTAACGACTTTTGCATCCAAAACCAAGCAGCAGCCGGGCGAGGCCATGCCCCCGGCGGAGGCTCGCATCCGCCCGAGATTGTTCTGGGCGGTCCGCTCCCGAAAAACGTTGGATACGCAAAATCATAAACCCTTGTCGGCGGGGGCGAACGGGAAGCCGTCGCATCGTGCCCCGAATAGGGGGCAAACGTCGGTTCGCGCTCGCAAGCAAACGGAACGGGATTAAGCCGCATTGTTTTCCAGCCGATGCCGGCGAGGACAGTTCCGCCGCCGCATCCGCTCCGAAGAGGAAGAGTATGAAAACTCACCCGAGCCGGAACCGGATGGAGAACCGCTCCGACGAGCCGCCGGCCCATCGAGCATAAATCCGCCATCCAGCGGACGATGATTGCTGAAATTCCCATCATCGTATCGGCCCAAAAATCGGATGGTTCTAGCCGCCTAACGCGCCGCTTACAAAAATACCCGCTGATAACACTCAGTTTGTATGTTCTTCGTCGACTTCGGCCGCCCATCAAGGCCCGCCGAAGACATATTGCTATTACCTATGATAATCTTACCAGACACTCTGGATGCTGCAAAGGGGGCTTCCCGTGTGTTTGCGAGGCTATAGGCCGGAGGCTGTAGGACCGGCGAAAAAACAAATAACGACGGCGTTCGAGTGTTGGTCAGCAGGGTTTCATTTTTCCAGATTACCGCGCCCCGGCCGAATGGGAATGATGGGAGTTATGAGACACATGGGATGCGTGGGTAGCATGGCAAGCCTGACCTCCGCAAGCCCGGCTGGCCGAGCGGCACAAGCGAAACGGCGGAAATAGCGGTTCGATGGGCATTTTGGCGGATATTCGAGGGATCGTCTGCAAAACACGTTCGAGAAGACCGGCGGCCGGGGCGGCGCGACTCGTTGTTAAAGTTGAACATGGATAAGGGGCGTAAACGCCCCTATGGACCTCAATTCAATCTGACTTGTGTAGAACAACGAGACGTGAACGCCCCTATTGACCTCAAGTCAATCTGACTTATTTGCAACAACCGGGGGCGGCGCGCACGGCAGATTGTAACAAAAACGCCGGCCCAATTTCCAGCCTATTTCGGATGATCCGCGGGGCAGGATGCCTGTCAAAACAACTTGGTTCGATTCTACGCAAACAAAAAGCCCGCGGAAGAAATCTCCCGCGGGCTTCGAAGGGATTCAAAAACCGTCAAACTGTCAAGCAAGGCTTTCGGGCAATGGGCTTACATGCTGCCTTCGCTCAAAATGCCGACCGGTCCGTGGACTCCGAACTCGGCGGCGGCGGCGGCGCTATCGGGCGTCATCAAGTGCTTGAACGTGTTGGGGTCCATGTCCTCGCGGATTTGCGATTGGTGTCCATCGGCGAACGAGGCGATGATGATCCCGCCGTGTCGCGAGTTGGCGACTTGGCCAACGCTGGCGGCCCCCGCGGTTTCGTTCGCCATAATGGCTCCCCATTCGAAACCAAGAGACAACTCGCCGCGCGACTCACATTCCGTACCGTCCACCAACTTCGGGTCTCCTCTCTTCCAGGTAAGGAGGCTAAAGGCCGTATCGAACCATGTGCTGATCGGGCGATAGTGGTAGGTCGTCGCACCGTCGGCGGCAAGCAACTGAAGATGCGGCAGGCTCGTCGTGGCGGCAGTCAGATCTATTCCGCTCGGGGTTAGAAGCGATTCGGTAAGCAAGAGGGTCGTCGAGGTGCCGTCGCGGGCGCTGATGAAATCGACGCTGACCTTGCTGGTACCCGCCCTGCTCAGATCGAAGCACACGCCCAGTGCGGGCGAGTTGTCGCGGCCGTTGATGCCGCGATTGACAACGTAGGACAAATGCGGACCAGGGCCTTCGGGCGGGTCGCTCGGGCACAACAAAATGCTCAGCGACATTTCGGCGAACTCAGTCATCGCGGGACCGCCGCCGCCGGCAAGCACGTTTTTGTATTGGTCGTGAACGTCGCGCCTATCCAAATAAGGAAGCAGCGTAACGACCCAACTGACCGGAGCGCTCGACACTGGAGTTTTGATTACTCCACCACCAACATCTTCCGGCGTTCCGTACCCGATGGTCAAGCCGTTCAGGTATCCGGGGAAATGTCCCTTGGCCGCCTCGAAGTTCATCATTGCCAAGGCGATGTTTTTCTGGTTGTTCATGCACTGGGCGCGGCGGCCGGCTTCGCGGGCGGATTGCACCGCCGGGAGCAGCAACCCCACCAACATGCCGATGATTGTGATCACGACCAGTAGTTCGACCAATGTGAACGCGGCGGATCTCGATCTAATTCTTTTGCGATTCATGAATCCTCTCCCCATTTCGGTATGTACTACATACATCAAAGCCTTGCCCGTTACTATTGTCTCATAAAGTTGCGCAAAAATCCAGCGTGTTTGTGGGAAAAGGCGGAAATGTTTGTTTTCGCTCCTCGCCGGCGGCCGTTTGTGCCCGCTCTACCGAGGGGGCGGCGGCGGTTCGCCGGTCAATCCGCGCGGCGCGGGGCGACGGGGATGGAAATGGGGGTAGGCACGGCATATTGCGTTTTCAGCGGTTCAAAATCACAACTAATTGCGAAGCCGGTCCGCATTTTCCAATCAACTCGGTGCGTGGGCGGCGGGGATTCGATCCATTTGCCCCGTTCCGACGCTCCGTTCGCCGACGCACAGGCCCCCGAAAAAAGCAAATCCCGCTGGATATTTCCGCCGATTTCTGAAACAATGTAGGATGTAGGGCAAACTGTGTCAGCAGCGGGCGGACCGGGCCTGCCGCCAAAACGAGGAACAGGGTAATATGACAAACATCAAGCATATTCAGGACTGCGGGGTTTCGCGCTGTTTCGCTCGACGGCCTGCGGCCGGCCGCCCCGGGGCGTTTACGCTCGTCGAGCTGCTGGTCGTGATCGTCATTATTTCGATGCTGGTGGGGTTGCTGCTGCCGGCGGTGATGCGGTCCCGGGCGACCGCCAGAAAAGTCGAATGCGCGAACAACCAGCGGCAACTCGCCCAGGCGATCATCAACTTCGAAACGTCGAAGAAGCGGCTCCCCGGCTTTGTAAACCAGGTCAACGGTTCGCCGGTCAGTTGGGTGCCGGTGCTGTTCCCCTTCCTCGGCCGCATGGATTTGTGGGAAGGCGCGAACGGCTGGCGGCAAGGCGGAACGACTGTCGGCAATACGCCCCCGATGCCGCACATTGAGCAACTGGTTTGCCCCGACGAAGCCCAGTTTCCCGAGACGCCGCAATTGAGCTATGTGGTGAATTGCGGATTGTACAATGTTCCGGCCAATGTTTATCCCACCGACCCCGCCGCCATGAGCGCACCGGGAGTGTTTCGAGCCGGCTCGAGCCAGACATTTTCATTGTCGGACATTAAGTCCCCCACGCAAACGATCATGCTTTCCGAAAAACACACTCCGACGAAAGTGTGGAGTACTGAAACGCCCACGTTTTGCGTGGACGTGATTGGATCCTGCGTCGGCTTCCTTTGGCCAGACACTACGGATCCGTCTAATCTATCAGTTTATCCTACGGTCATCGGTCAGGCTATGGTCAGCACGGACGGCGGGCCGACGTTGTATCCCCCGCTGCCGGCGGTTCATCCCGGCGTGGTGATCGTCACGTTTTGCGACGGTCATCAGAAGGAGATTTCCGAGGATGCCCCGTGCCATCTCTACCGCGCTACTCCGTAAAAACGGACGACATTTCCGTAGGTCAGGTACCCCGTACCTGACATGATGTTGTTTTCGGATGGATTTGCCGTCTTGGTATCAGGGATTTTGGAATGCCTGTTTGACGATATGTCAGGTACGGGGTATCTGACCTACGGTCTTGGTATCAGGGATTTTGGAATGCCTGTTTGACGATATGTCAGGTACGGGGTACCTGACCTACGGTCTACGGTCTACGGTCTGACGATATGTCAGGTACGGGGTACCTGACCTAGTGCGCTTGTGAGTGTATCGAATTGACGGGTGAAAGTCCCTGTCGAAATATGGTCTGTATTTTGTAACCGAAAGTAACTGCGTCCTCGTGAGAGGGG
>Ga0123335_1005530_pt1 | contig 15348 bp, 19 predicted proteins | sample BiotimSIPDNA_2_FD_89707 | JGI IMG/M metagenome (GOLD analysis project Ga0123335, IMG submission 89707) | Anaerobic biogas reactor microbial communites from Washington, USA - Biogas_R2 time_0 SIP DNA | ecosystem: Engineered > Bioreactor > Anaerobic > Unclassified | place: Washington, USA... | reverse complement strand
GATAGCTTATAAAATATATGAACAGAAAATAAGCTTTAGACTGAATGGAATAGTAACAGCCAGCATATTTGGGGCATATTAGAAACTCATTGCACAGTACCTATAGAGGGATAGAGGTCTAGCAAAGCCTAAGTGGGTAGGTCGGTATTGGCTGTTTCTGCAGTCAATAGCATGTTAAAACCCAGTTCTTTCGCCGTTTTTTGATGTTCTACTATTCGTACGGACGTTCTAAAAAGTGGTATTATAAGCACAGAAAACCATTTCTCTACTGCAAAGATAAGGAGAAAATGAATGTGTTTAGGGGCAGAGCGGCTGGTTTGGTGCTTGCTTTTGCATTAGCTACAGTAAGCCTCTCATTAGCAGCCTCTGCCCTGTTTAGCGGCGATGACCCTTTCTCTGCAGGCGAATTATCTAACTTGAACCAGAGGGAATCTGACGGTTGGGAAGCGGTTGTTTTTACCTGCAACGCAGGCACAGAGTACGAGTTCACTTTTGATGTTGAGGTTGACTTGAGTGATGGCATGAGCAACGCTGAGGCAACATTGGCGGCTACTAGCCTCTTTAAGCATGAAATTAAGCACAGTAGTTACACGGTTAAGTCAACGCAATCCAACGGGGACGGCACATGGACGGTTTATTTGAACTGGGATGGCAGCCACTACTTTAACGTTCACGTGAACCCTTCTAATAGAACAGTAGAATATGAGCGGTGCTACTAAGCGTTTTTGAAGGATACAAGAACGGTTATAAGAAGCCCTTGAGCACTAGAAGTTTAGGGATTTTTTCATGAAGATTGACTACTTTAACCCTGAAGGGCTGCCTAAACCCAGAGGCTACACGCAGGCTGTAAGCGTCAGCGGCGCCCACAAAACCATTTACGTTGGCGGGCAAGATGCGGTGAATGAAAAGGGCGAAGTCGTCGGCAAAGGCAACCTCAAAATGCAAACCACGCAGGTTCTAAGCAATATTGAGCGGGCGCTTGAAGCGGCAGGAGCAAAGCTGGAAAACGTTGTTAAATTGAACGTGTATGTTGTTGCTGGGCAGAATCCTGTTGAGGGGTTTGCTGCTTTTCAGGAGCGGTGGGGAGGCAAGTCTAACCCGCCTGTTATTACGGTGTTGTTTGTGGTGGGGCTGGGGAATCCTGAGTGGCTTGTTGAGGTTGATGCAGTCGCGGTTTTGCCTCTTTAGCAGTATTGTTGTTTGCGGTTTTGTTGACGGCTACTTTAACGCTGAGCATTTAACTTTAATTACTTGGTCATGAATCGCTAAAATAATTCTTTAACTAAACCAATGCGAATAAAGTTTTTTTGTATAAAAAAGAAACTGAATCGACATATTTTTTAACCACTGTCCATATTCACCATTTGGATGGAAGCTACTGCCCTGAACCATTCATTCCCCCGAATAATTGGATAAGCACAGTAGCTTCCTTACTACTATTAACCAAAGGCAAAGATTAACATTTACTTGCTCAAAACCACCCCCTAGCCACCGAAAAGGCATGGCGGCAGTGGCAAGCAAGAAAGCCGTTGCTAGGCGCTAATTTTTGGTGGAGGACGAACTCGTCTTCCAAGCTTAATACGCATAGCAATTCGGTGAAGCTTACGCAGCGACATGACAAGTTGCTCAACACTTGGCGATGCAGAATGAATTAGCGGTATCTGCTCATATTCAGCAAGCTTTATGGCTTCGTCGTCAGGATGGGTGCGGTGAAAAACCACCACTCTCGGTTTAAGACTGCTCACACGCACAATCATCATTGGTAAACAGCCTGTTTCAACATTAGTGAAAATCAGCGCTCGCTCGGTTGAAGCGCCAAACAATTGTGCATACTCTGAACCTGACAGAGCCTCAACAGCTTTTCTGCTGTCAACAACCGTGTAACCGTTTACTTCTTTAACAGATTTTTCTTTACACGCAACCACTTCACCGTTAATTGCTCGGCAAAGATACTCTACCCGAACAGGAATGGGGAATTCTCTTAAATCAATGATTGCCATGCTCGGAGAACTGGTCAACTTTGAGAATTCACGAATAAAACGACTGCCTTTTGCTTCATCAAGCTGAAGGAGCGCCAAAACAAAGCGGCGAATAAATTTAGCGCCTGGACTTTTTCGTCTGCTCGCTTCATAATCGCTTATGACGGAGGATGAGAGACCCATAACTTCTGAAATGCTTAACTGTGAAACCGCGAAGAGTTCACGCCATTTCCTCATGGTTGCTCCTGGTTTACCTGAAAGTATGATTTCTCCTGCGATTCTTCTTGCCAAGATTTCTCTGATGCTTGGGGACACAGACATGGAAACCCTTCACTTGCACCTGATTCTTGAACTTGTATATAGCTGTAATGTTTTTCTTGCGAGAGCAATATTGGTTTTAGAATTTTTCCTTTGACCTTTTTTAGCAAAAAAAGAAAAACCTGCCTTCGGGAGGACTCAATTTATGCTAACTTGGCTGTTGCGTTATTGAATTGCGTTTATAAGCAAGTTCGCGTATATTGGCAGTAACGTTTCTGTCTTCTGGAAAAGACAGAGCGCAACTACCACAATGAACAGAAAAAAGGAGTGATAGAAAATGGCAGAAAAACAACAAGACGTTATCTTCGTTGGAAACAAACCCCCAATGAGCTATGTTCTAGCTATCATAACTGCGTTCTCTTCAGGAGCACAAAAAGAAATCACCCTGAAGGCACGAGGACAAGCAATAACTACCGCTGTTGACGTTGCAGAAATCACAAGAAGCCGCTTCATTAAAGACCTTAAAGTCACAAAAATCGCAATCGGAACTGCAGAGATGCCACCACGAGAAGGCGAGAACAGGTCAAGAATGGTTTCAACGATAGAAATTACTCTATCGAAAGAGTAAACCATGAAAGACTAACTGTAAATAGGCAGAGCTTTTCAGCTCTCACTTTTATTTGTTAATCATGTTTTTTCAGTTTATCCTCAATTTTAGCGACTATGCTGTTGAATTCTTTTGAGGCTTCAGATTCTGGGTAGGCAATTACGAAAGGTGAGCCCTTATCAGCTAGAGTGCCTACTTTTGGGTCGATTGGGATGCTTCCAAGAAATTCTACACCTGTTTCCTGAGCCATTTTTTTGCCTCCGCCTGACTGGAAAATTTCTGTTTTCTCTCCGCAGTGTGGGCAAATGAAGCCGCTCATGTTTTCGACAACGCCTAAAACGTGCATGTTTAGCCTATTAGCGAACGTTATTGCTTTCTTGACAATCGTGCTGGAAAGCTCTGACGGCATGGTTACAATAATTACGCCATCTAACTCAGGCAATAGTTGAGCCACGCTTAAGGGTTCATCACCTGTTCCAGGCGGCAAATCAATAAGCAAGTAATCTAGTTCGAGCCAAATGATGTCAGCGAGAAACTGTCGGATAGCACGCATTTTTAATGGCCCACGCCAAATAGCTGGTGTCTGCTCAGGCAAAAAGAAGTCAATCGACATAACTTTAATGCCTAAAGGACCGGGAACTGGGAAAGCGCCTGTAGGGCCAGTTTTCACTTTCTGCCCCTCTAAACCGTACAAGCGCGGGATGCTTGGGCCGTGAATGTCCGCGTCCAGAACGCCGACTTTGAAGCCTTGTTTTGCCAGTGCGGCTCCAAGGTTTGCGGTAACCGTGCTTTTGCCTACGCCGCCTTTTCCGCTGATGACTGCGATTTTATGTTTTATTTGGCTCATGCGAGCATTTAATCGTTCTTGGTCGTCGCTTTGTTGTTGCCTGTAAGCTTCAAGCTGCGCCATATTTTTTTCTAATCTACTCATAAAAAATCCCTGACACAATAATTCGTTGAATACGATTGATTATTTAAGTAAGCTAAAATAGTTTATGGTGATATTCTATTTAGACTTGTTTTGGGGATTAGTAATGGTTAAGTTAGAAGATATTAAGGAAGCTCAGGGGGCAATTGCAGGGTACGCTAAGCATACACCGCTTAACCGCTCAAAAAAGATCAGTGACTTAACAGGCGCTAACGTGTACTTGAAACTGGAGAACCTGCAGGTTACATCTTCCTTTAAAGTTCGCGGAGTCACCAACAAGCTGCTGCATCTCTCAGAGGAGCAGAAGGCGCAGGGAGTCGTCACTGCCAGCGCTGGCAATCACGGGCAAGCTGTTGCTTATGGCGCTTCGAAGCTGGGGTTTTCGGCTAAAATTGTTGTTCCCATTAACACGCCTAAGGTTAAGGTGGATGGCATTAAACAGTATGGTGTTGACTTGTTGCTTTACGGGGAGACTTATCCTGAGGCTGAGAAAGAGGCTAAAGAGCTTGCGCAAAGTGAGGGGCGACTCTATATTTCGCCGTATAATGACGAGTTGATTGTTGCTGGTCACGGTACCGCTGGGTTGGAGATCCTCGAAGATTTGCCAAACGTGGACGTGGTGCTTGTTCCTGTGGGCGGCGGCGGATTAATCGCTGGCATAAGCACGGCAATCAAAAGCCTCCAGCCCGAGGTGCAGGTTATTGGTGTGCAGTCTGCGGCGACACCTATCATGTACGAGTCTCTGAGGGCAGGCAAGATTGTTCCTGCGCACCGTCATGATCCCCGCACGATTGCTGAGGGCTTAGCTGGAGGCATAGAGAAGGGTTCTATCACGTTTGCGATAGCTCAGCAGTACGTTGATGAAGTTGCTTTGGTCAGGGAGGAGACGCTTAGAAAAGCGGTTTATCTGCTCTGTCAAGAGGAGGCTCAAAAGGTTGAGGGTTCAGGCGCGGCAGGCATCGCCATGCTGCTGGAAAACAAGGACGCGTTTGACGGCTTAAACGTTGTCTGCGTGGTTTCAGGCGGTAACATTGATGATTCGGTGCTTCAAAGCATTTTAGCGTCTGAGGGCGATAATTAGGCGAGTTTGTAGCCGATTTTCCGTAGGAAGCCTCGTCGCTCTGCAATGTCGGCGTCTGCTTCGATGCCCTTGCTTTTTAACCCGTCAACTACGCCGATTATGCCTCTGCCCTGTTCGGTTTCAGCGATTAAAACTTGCAGGGGATTAGCCGTTGCAGCGTGAATTGTGCATACTTCGGGTGCTTTCTTGATTTTGTCGAGCACATTTATTGGGTAAGCGTTTTTTAGGTAGATGATGAAGCTGTGTCCGCAGGAGATTTCAAAGGCTTTCTCCTTAGCTAAGACGCGGAGTTCCTCGTCGTTTCCTTCATGCCTCACAAGGCAGGGTCCTGAACTTTCGCAGAAGCCTAAACCAAACCGTATGGTCGGCACCGAGTTGACTAGTGCCTCGTAGAGGTCTTCAGCGGTTTTTATGAAGTGTGCCATGCCAAGGATGATGTTGCAGTCTTTGGGCGGTTCAACTTTTACTATTTTAAACTCTAACAAGATATTTCCCCAGTATGAGTGAGGCAGGTTTTGCTTTTAAGATTTAACTTGCTTAAGCTGGCAAGTTAGTGAAAGCCCGAAAAAGCATGGAGCAACGGGTTGATTTGTTTTTTTGTCGGATAACAAATCTTATATGGAACTATCACTGTCCATAAATGCATCGTGCAAGAGCAGAGTTTTGCACAATAAAACAGTCAGAAGGAGTTGAAAGTAGAGTGTCCGAGAAAGAGATGCACAAGGCAACTTGCTCTGAATGCGGTCAGGAATGCGAAGTTCCATTCAAGCCAGACCCAGCCAGACCAGTTTACTGCCGTGAATGCTGGTCAAAGAAACGACCTGCAAGACCACGACGATATTAAGCCAAACCGCTTAAGTCAATCATATTTTATTCTTATTTTTTCAAGTTTTAACCGTAGTATTTTTTTAGTACCTTGATGTGTTGTAGAACTGCAAAACCTAAATATGGCTGCTAACATTTGTTTTCAGCCTGCAAGGGCCGGTAGTTCAGCTGGTATGAACGCTTGACTTGCACTCAAGAGGTCGGGGGTTCAAATCCCCCCCGGTCCACCAGAATAGCACCCAGACATTTTCGCAGCATTCCAGCTTGAAGGGTCTAATTTCTATTTTATAATTTACTGTCTGGCAGATGAGCTTTCAGGGGAGCGAGGCAGTACATAGCCCAGCCCATATATTGACTGTGGAACTGTAAATAATCATCCTGGTCAGTACGGAAGTGCTTGAATACCTGTTCATAATCAGGATGGCGGGGATTTTCTTCCAGCCAACGTATCAGTCCGTACCAATTATCCGAAAAGTACCTGTCCCAGTCATCACGGCTAGAACGGATGATATATTCGAGTTCAAATCCTTCGTTTCGGGTAAACTGGGCCAGTTCTGTTTCCGTGTGGGTAGTTGTCTGTTTTTGCGCATATTCCGGATGCACTTGATTGCTAAGCCAGTGAGTTTCACCGATGCCGAGGCGTCCATTCTGATGCACGGCCCGCTTTATCGCCTGGATTGTCTGCTGGAAGCCGCCAAAAGCAAAAGTTGCCCCAATACATGTTGCGGCATCGAAAGTCTCCTCTTCGAACACGTAGTCAGCCGCGGGGGAGCATACGATTTCGATTTGGTCTGACAAGCCTCTCTTTACCAGCTTATCTCTGGCCCGCTCGCAGAAATCCCTTGATATATCTATGCCAATACCGGTGATACCGAATTTCTCAGCCCAGAGAGTTAGAGGTTCGGCGCAGCCACAACCGAAGTCGATAACTCGGCTGCCTTTTTTCAACTTGAGCACTTTGCCGAGTTGGATGATTTTTTCAGAGGTAGACGGGTTGATTATCTCCATATAGCAGTGTGAGATGTTCATAAGGTCAATGAATTCCGTGATTAAAGCCTCCTTGAGGAAATGGTGACTTCATTATAACACCAGCCATTAATAACTTTTAATGCTCCCTTATCTGATGAGCTTAACCATACGGGCAATTGGCTATGAAGGATGACGCGGTAATAATAGAGTATTGGGCGGCTGCTTTTTTGTTCCATTGTGTTTAACCTTTTTTGCCTGTTATTTTGCTCTCTTAAGTTTGACTTATTTTTCACCAAAAAATCTTTATTCTCCCAAGAATACACTATTTTTGGTGATTATAGTGGAAGTGGAGGTTAAAGGAGTCGACAACCAAGGACGAATTATCTTGCCTAAAACTTGGCGTGACAAATACCTGAAAAACAAAAAAGCCATCATCTCAACCAAAGGCGACATCATCGAGATAAAACCCTACGCGACAATTGACCTAAAGGAATACTTTGACAAAGTTGATGTCGACCTTAAAGCAGATCTCTCCGATTGGCATAAAGTCCGCAAAGAATTAAGAGGCAAATAAATGACGCCTGTATTTGTGGACGTTAACGTGTTTGTTTACGCCTTCCTAAAAACTAAGAGGCAACTACAACCGCATGAGTTAAAAATAAAGGAAGCAGCTAAACAAATTGTTGCGAGAATCAGCAAAGGCGAAAAAGTTGTCACGTCAGTTGTACACTTCAGCGAAGTCTGCAACATACTAGAGGACCATCTTCCTTTTGAAGAAGCGGTTCTCTTAGAAAAAGGGTTGCTATACCGTGAAAACGTGTTAATCTGCGAAGTAGCCCAAGAAGATTACCTAAAAGCCGTTTCTGTTGCAGAGAACCATCAAGTAGGCGTCAACGACGCACTAGCATATGTGCTGATAGAAAAAGAAAACATACAAGCAATCTACTCTTTTGACAAAGACTTCGACGTTTTTATGGATATTAAACGAGTAACCGAATAAACTTAGAAGTCAAGCGTCCCATCACTTAACTTGCGCTCAAGATGTCGGGGGTTCAAATTCCCCTGGTCCACATGCTTTAATCTTAATTTAAAAATAAAAAAGCAGTTTTTTAAAAAAAGGGTTTATTGGGTTGATAGCCAGTTTATTGCTTCAGTGCGTGTGCCAAAGTTTTTGATTTCTTTTTGGATGTGTTGACTTATGCTTGAGAGGAGTACTCCGCGGAGTGAATCTGCGCCTACTACGCATGAGGCTTTGATGTTGGGTATGATTTTTTCTGAGTAGGTTTTGAGGAGTACTGCGCTTTCTTTGTTGAAGGTGAAGTTTGTTGCGTCTGTTAGGGAGAGTATGCTTTTTGGTGGTGCTGATGTGATTAGGGTTTGGGCTTCGTTTAGTATGTTGGGTAGGGTGGCGGGTGTGGCTCCTTGTAGGTTGATGATTGTTATGGTTTTTCCGTTGCAGTTTGTTTGTTCTACGTTTTTCATTTTTTTGTCACTTTTTTATTATATTGCGAACCTAAAATATAAAGTTTATTAAGACTTAATATTTAACAGTTAAATTATTAACAAAAAACTAACCCCGCCAACAACACCCAACTAAAAAAAGTTCCAACCACTACCTCCCACACACGAGTCACCTACAATATATTGTCCGCCTTGGGAATCTTACGCAACAAATAAGCCGTTCCAAAACAAAATGCAACCGCAACAGGGCTCACAAAAACGAATTTCAGCAAAAGCGGCATCTCTACACCCTGCAACGCAACAGCCACATAAACCAGCACAGGCGCTTGAAGCAGATAAGCCCCATAAGTGATTGCTAAATGCTGCAGAATAACTAGGATGATGAGGAAGACTCTTAGGTTGTCGATGAAGAAGAGGCGGTGTCTGGGCGGTTGAGACATTAGCTCTATTACTCAGGGACTTTTATTTTTGAATCTTTGGATGAAAAAACGGAAAAAAGGGAAACCAGCCTCGACAAGATTGTTCTGGCATAAATTCACTGGCGGCTTGGAGGCAATAAGGCTACTGCAAAACTCCGCTGCAAGAACTTTTTTATTATGTTTGTCGATTTTTGAGTTTAATGTTATCCATAAAACCATTAGCAAAGCCATCGCACTGCAAATCCTCCATCATCAACAGCCCCACAGCACTACATGCACTGCTGCCCCAGTCGCCCCTAATTGTCTGGTCTAACCCCTCTAAAGTTCTAATTTTCTTCTCATCCAACGCCTCACAAAGAAAAGTAATGTAACCAATAGCACCCTCCAACCGAGCCTTCTGCAACAGTCTATCAAATTGATAGCGGTTTAGGAGCAAATCGGCTTTTGCTGTTCTTTCACCCATTTTTTTTCTCGTGATTTTTTTGTTAAGAAACATTATATACTCTAAATGCTCTTCTCAAATTGAATTTTTGTAAAATAACCTGAATTAAAGAAAAATTTAAATATATAATTCAAATTTTATTTTTTGGTGATGAAAACGCAAAATACGCTCGGCAAATGCAGAAATGGCTCACCACTTACTTTAAGCATTAAACACCCAGTTATCGCTCAGTACACTCCAGTGTATGAAATCAGGTCAAAAATATTAAAAGCTGTCTTGGATACAGCGATTTTGAAAGAGATGAGTCATGTAGGTATTGCCAGTGCTCCCGCCATAATTGAGCTATTTGCAAAAAAATATTCAATTTACGTCAGTGCGGGTACTATATACCCTACTTTTAAGCGAATAGAAAGTATGGGATTTATTGAGAAAATCCCAAGAAGTGGGACCCGTTTATATACCATTACCAATACAGGTAACACCAAGCTAAAAAATATTCAACAGAATATTGAAATGCTCGAGGCTTTTTTGGTCAGCATAATTTGTGAAAACTCGGGAGGAAAAGAAAATTGAAAAGCTTTACCAAAGCTTTCCTGGGATTAAGCTTAATAATGGTTGTATGTGGAATAAGCGCCTTTTTGATCCCTTTTCTCCAAGCTCACCCAGATTATCACATAGTCGCTGAGAAATTGTCAAATAAACCCACTGAATATTTTGTTGTGACGGATACCGATCCTTCTTTACAGCAAGCTATCGATAACATCGGTGAACCTGTTCCTATTTACCCAGCGGATGAAACTAACATTGGCGAATCTATTCACGAATATGGAACAGGCAATTTAGAATACAAGAATAATTACTATAATGTGATCGTTCTAGACATAGAATTTGGTTTGGGATACCCACTGCTAACACTTTTATGGATTTCCATTTCAGGTTTTGTCATATCTTTAACAATCCTTCTTATTCTTGTGATTATAAAGAAAAAACCAGTTAAATAGCTGATTTTTATTTTTTTTTTCGAAAAAAAATCTATTTTAAATTGATAATAAAAAATATAAGGAAATTGCGAGGTATAAAAAACTGAGGGTCAGAGCAGAGAGACCTCGACTTTAGCTAATAGATCAACATGAAATTCTTTGGCGGCAACTGCATAAGTAAACAGTGAAAAGCCCAGCAGACAATCAACTCTGCAGGCAATCCTTCAGCAAACGTGCAACCCCACAAACCCTGCCCCAACACTTGACTAGACTATATATAAGGGGGGTATAGAAAAAAATCACGCCTAAAACAGAGACGCGTTTGCCATTCAAACTAATAAGACTAAAAAACTGTCAACTGCAAATCTGTTTAGGGAACTTCTGGAGCCGTAAAGTTTGCCAGTTCTGAAGGATCGTAACTGTAGCTTATGTTTTGAAACTTTTGCGCTATCCCCCATGCATGGTCTAGAAAACTCGTGGTTTCATTCATGACAGTGTTGAATTGCTCATTTAGTTGCTCGCCAGTTTGAACTTGGGAAGAATCAAAAGCGATAAGTCCACTTGAACCCAGAATTGCTGCGGCAAGCAGCACGCCAACCACGGTTGTGTTCAACTTACAGTCTCCTAATTTGCGCAGTATTATAAACGAGAAAAAAAGTTCTTAAGCTACATTCTGAAACCGCAAATATTTTTAAAAATAAAATAATCCAGAAATGATGTATAGTATCAAGTCAAGAATTCTTGACTAAATTTTAGTCAAAAAAAAATTGACGATTAAGTTTATTCGCAAGCAATCAAACCAGAGATTGGAGGATAAAAATGAAAAAATCAATAACCACAATCCTAATTTTTTTAATGGTCATTAGCATTGCTTGCGTCCTTCCAGTCAACCTAAAAGCTGACGAAGATGTAACGCCTTCGCCAACCCCAGAGACATCACCTGAACCTGAAGTTTCTCCAACGCCTGAACCCACAGCCACCCCAGACCCAACGCCCACACCAACGCCCACTTCAACACCAACACAGACGCGATACGCCATCTCAGGATACATCTTAAGCCCCGACGGAACAGGACTCGCAGGCGCAGAAATCATTTTCGGCGTCCCAGATATAGCCCCAAGCGTTTACACAGACGCTGCAGGTCGCTACACGATCCTTGCACCCGCAGGAACCTACAACGTTAACGTCTGGCCACCTTTCGACTCAAACTTCCTATCTTACAGCGAACCAGGATTCACTGTAACCTCAGACATTTCCAAAAACATCACCCTAAACACTGGCTACAAGCTTTCAGGCTATCTAAGAGATTCTTCAGGAGCTCCAATAAGAGGTGCCCTTGTGTCACTTAATCAGTACCATTGCGGATGGTACTCTAAAACTGACGGTCGATACTTTGTTACTGCCCCAACTGGCAACTATACGCTGATGATTCAGCCCAGAAAAGGCCCCAGCTTTACAGTTTACACCGAAGCAAACTTTCCCCTCAATCAGGACATCCAACGAGACTTTGTTCTAACAACAGCTACCGCGCCCGAGCAAATCTTTAAAGTGGAATCAAACAGCACAATATCAAACTTATCTTTCAACAGTACAAGTGTCACTTTAAGCTTTGTCGTCAGCGGTCCCAGCGGAACCAGCGGATACACTAAAGCTTCAATAGCCAAAACATTGGTTCCAATCTTCACTGGGGTGACAGTATCTCTGGACGGTAAAAACTTAACCTTCACGGTAGGTTCAACCATTGATTACTGGGTACTAGAATTCAACTATGGTCACAGTTCACACCAAGTGCTAATTAACGTAGAGGATTTACCCTCTGAACAAGACAGCTTAATAGGAATTCAGACTGAGGAGCCGATAAGCACTGTTCCAGAGTTCACACCGTTTGCTTTAATCATAGGAGCTGTCGCGGCGAGCGTTGCTTTAGTGTTTACACGAAAGAGACTCAATCCAACAAACATAACCATCAAATAAACAAACATTTTTTCTTTTTTCTTGTTTGATACCGAAAATTCTTTTTATGACTCTTGCTTTCAAAAGAGAAGATTGTTATGAATAGATCTCTAGATTTGCCCCCTGAAACAGTCCAGAAGAGAAAGAGAATTGTTGGTGTAATCGCAATAGCGCTTCTGCTTTTGTTCACGGTTCTAGCCATCTTGGGCTATATTCCATTTATCGTCTGGGTGTTGCTTGATCTGGTTGTAGCTGGAATCGCTAATTTGCTGTTTAGAAGAATAGGCAGAGTAACCTTGTAACGCCAATCTTGAAGTGCAAACTGTAAACACTTAATACTGCACTACCGTTTGCAGCGTTTAACGAACAAAACAAACGTTTGTTTAAAAGAAAAAAAGAAAAGGTTGTGGTTTTTTATGGCCGTTTTTTAAGCAGTAGAACTGCGATTGCTATAGCGACTATAATTGCTACGGCTGAACCTATAGTGTAGAGTTCAAACGGTGGCATAGATATCGGCGTCAATGTTGGTGCCGTGGTTTCCTCTGGTGCTTCATTTACAGTAACAAAGGTTGTTGCAAACGAGCTGCTGTATGATTCATCGCCCATGAACGTTGCAGTGATAGTGTATTGTCCAGGTGTTTCTGGAGCCCAAGCGTGTCCGAATGCTCCACTGTAGCCGTCAGATGTGACTACGCCAATGTGTACACTGTTACCGTTAGGATCAACAGCGTCTAGTGAAACTGGAACACCCATCATTGTTCGGTTGTTCCATAATCCAGCGATTGGCATCTGCACGTGCAAGTATTCCATCTGCAAATCCATAGATTCCTTTGAAACGCATGGAGTGCCTGGTTGAGCAGGTGATAAGTCAAGCACAGTACCTTTAATCATCAAGTTAGTTCCCACAGAAACAGCAGTGTCAGGTGCAATGATTGTGGTTGCGCTCTTGCCTTTGCCGAAGACGTACATGTAGCCGTCTCTTGCGCCAAGGGTCATGTAGCCGTCTGAAACAGCCAATTGTTTAGCGTTTCGTCCGTGTTGTCCAGCTCCAGCAATGCCTACGCTCCAGATCTCTTCGCCGCTAGTTGCGTTTATGCATCGTGTTCTTAAGCCTCGGTAGTAGGGCATTTCAGGTGAGTGCTTTGCATCGTAGATGAGGATTTTGCCGTCAGCAACCATGCCTGGTGCGTGATAGGGCACAACAGTTGTTCCGTTTTCGCCTGTATAGTGGCTTTCAAAAGGTGTCGCGGCTAATCCCTCGTATTTCCATTCGATTTCGCCTGTTTCCCAGTCAATGCAGTAGATGCCTGTTTGAGCTACCCAGTAAATGTTTCCGTAAGCTGACATTGTGGAGTAGGTTCCCCATCCTCCAGAGTCCCATGGATAGTCGAATTGTTCAGTTCTCCATACTTCGTTTCCTGTTCGTAAGTCATAGCATAAGTAGTAGCCATTAGCTGAAAGAACAGCTACTTTTCCGTGGTCTGCCAAATTTGCAGATCCGCTGTATTGTGGTTCATCAATTGTTTTCTCCCAAAGCAACTCGCCAGTAAGCAAATTGTAGCTTCTCACGGTTTGACCTTCATAAGCTCCACCAGCAGTAACAGATGAAACGACTGCGCCAGCGCCTGCACCCCAATCAGTTGTGGCTCCACCAGGTAAAGCGTTGCGTGCATAGGAAGTGTTGCTTATAACGCGTTGTGCAAAGTTCGTGTTGGTTCCCTGTGTTGTCCAGTTAATTAATCGGTAGCGTTCAGCGCCTGCAGATGAACCCAAGTCTTGTATGCCTAAGACGTAACCGTTTGCATAGTATGTTCCACCACTGCCCGTCATAGGAGCAATAGACACGTTTAGAACCATGTGTCCAAACGTTGGTTCATACTTTCGCAAATAACCGTTGCTTATGGATAGCAAGTAGGGAGTTTCAGTCTTAGGTTGAACACCCGGCACTAGTAGAGCGCCTACTCCGTACTCGATTAAGTTAGGTGCTGACTCACCTGGGTATAATGGTCGTTCCCAGAAAATTTCGCCTGTGCGTATGTCATAGCATTGCCAGTAGGTTGCACCGCTTGGGCCAGTTTCGCTAGGTTTAGTAACAGTTTGGTATGCTTTGCCGTTAAATATAACGCTTGGTTTAATTCCCCATGTGTTAAGTGGCCAATAAACGCTGTTTGATCCTTCGTCACCGCCTAAAAGTCCGGCTGTGGCATATTCACGTTTCCATACAATGTGTGCGCTGCCTGGTGCTTGAACCCATGGAGTGAAATCTTGACCAAGACTCCAGTGGGGGTTTGTGTCAGGATAAAGTTTATCCCACATTGCGCCGCCGCCTGGACCTCTCCATGGATAATTGCCCATGATTGGCGCCCACTCTCTGAGTTCTGGAGCTATTGGTCTTGTCCAGTAGTCAGTTGGCAGGGTCATTTCAGGCCATGAGTACACCATTTCCTCTTGTACAGTTAATTCTTGCTCGCCAGTTGAGCTTGGCTTGTAATACACTGGGTCTGCGTAGTTTGTGCCGCCGCTAGTTGCATTTATTACCTGTCCTTCAAGGTATCGTCCTGCAGGATAATAGACTCCAGGGAACTCTACTTTGAGTTTCCAGGTTCCAACTTGGTCTGGCATCCATTCGAACCATGCTGTCCCGTCCGCAACGTAAGAATTCATTGTTATAACTTCGGTTTCGCCGTCAGGTTTTGTCATTGTTATTTTGAAGTCAGGGTAGAAACGGTTTGCGCCTGGTGCTGGTGTTACCCACAGGTTAACTAGGAAAATCTGGTTAACCCCTATTGGGTTTGGCCTAAAGCTAAGGTGTGCTACGGTGTCTACTTGTTCCGCTGTTATTCCATCTTGTAGTGGTCCTGCAATGGGTTGTTCTTCTGCAAGTTGCGCTTGCGCTGGTTGGGTTGATAGTAATAGTGGTATAGCAGATATTGTTAATAGACAGACAATGAAGATTGCAGTTATTTTTGGGTTTATTATTTTCAAATTTATACCTCAATTTTTTTATTGTGTCCAACCCATTCACAATAAAATTTATTTAAAATGTAGTTAGTACAAGGTGAACTTACAGGTTTGTTTTTATAATATTATTTCAATTTATAGCCTGATTTTTCGAGGAGAGATAAGATGGCTGAAGAGGAAATGGAGACGCTTAAACTTTTAGGGCTTAGCCCTACACAGGTACGCATTTACCTTACGTTAGTCAAAACTGGGAAAGCTACCGCTAGAACATTAGCAACAATTTCAAACACCACTAGACCAGAGGTCTACAGAACTATGTCTTCGCTTCAGAAACTAGGGCTTGCTCAAAAAATAATCTCCGTCCCTGTCATTTTTGAGGCAACGCATGCCGAACACGCTTTAACCGCGTTAGTGGAAGATAAGACACAGCAAATGTTACATCTCGGCCAAAAAGTAAACAATCTAATAAATAAACTTGTTAATAG
>Ga0123335_1005529_pt1 | contig 15352 bp, 13 predicted proteins | sample BiotimSIPDNA_2_FD_89707 | JGI IMG/M metagenome (GOLD analysis project Ga0123335, IMG submission 89707) | Anaerobic biogas reactor microbial communites from Washington, USA - Biogas_R2 time_0 SIP DNA | ecosystem: Engineered > Bioreactor > Anaerobic > Unclassified | place: Washington, USA... | reverse complement strand
TTCCGGCGTTATCCATCAGGTCGGGCGCGACGTGCCCTTCTATCAGGCGGGCATGCACATCGCGCTTCAGCCCAACATAGGCTGCGGCATCTGTGACCGCTGTGTCAGCGGCAATCAGCACCTGTGCGACGACTATGTCGCCTTTGGCATCAATATGCCCGGGGCCTTCGCCAAGTATGTGAAGATCCCCGCCGCCGCCGTTACCCGGGGAAACATGATGGTGATAGCGCCCCATGTGCCCTTCCATGAGGCGTCCATTGCCGAACCGTTCTCCTGCGTATACAATGGGTTCAGCAAGTGCTTTGTCGTCCCCGGCGAGTACGCGATGGTCGTGGGCGCGGGCCCCATCGGGCTGATGCACGCGATGCTCCTCACCATGGCCGGCGCCAAAGTGATGATGAATGATGTTCAGCCTGACCGGCTGGCCATGTGCCAAAAAATCCTCCCCGTTATCGCCGTTTACAGTGGCGATGATCTGAAGGGTTTTGTCATGGAGCAAACCCGCGGAAAAGGGCTTGACGTAGCAATCACCGCCTGCCCGGTGCCCCAGGTGCAGTCAGCCATGCTGAGCCTGATGAATTATGGCGGCCGGGTGAATTTCTTCGGCGGTATCCCGCCGGCAAAACAACCGGTGCCCATTGACACCAACCTGATCCACTACAAGGAGCTTTACCTGACGGGATCAACCCGCTCCAGCATCATGCAGTTCCGAAAGGCTCTGTCCTTTGTGGAGCAGAAACTGGTGGACATCAGCGGCGTGGTCACGCACACCTACCCCTTGAGCCAGGCGCTGGAGGCTTTCGGGAACGCCAGGGCTGCCGTTGGCCTGAAACACGCGATTGTGTTTGGCGACTAGGAACTGCTGCTATTAATCCGGCAAAAACCGGGATTGAAAGGGATCGGATGATGTACCAGAAGGCAGAAAAGGACACGATGTACTTCATCGGTGTCACCACCGGGAAGTCCTCCATCATGAAGGTCTTCCCCAAATGGATGGAAGCGATGGGCGTTGACCTTGAAATCAAGGGCATTGACCTGCCCATCCACGCGGACCCCGGGGCCTACCGCGAGGTTGTTTCCTTTATCAAGTCAGACCCGCTCTCAAAAGGGGCGCTGGTCACCACGCACAAAATCGACCTGTATCTGGCGGCCGGGGATCAGTTCGACTTCCTGGACCCTTACGCCCAGGCTTTCTCCGAGCTTTCCTCCATTTCGAAATCTCCCGACGGCAAGCTGCTCCGGGGGCACGCCAAGGATCCCATCACCTGCGGGATGGCTATGGAGGAATTTATCCCTGAAAACTATTGGCGGGATCACCCGGAAGCCGAGGCCATGATCATGGGGGCCGGCGGCAGCGCCATTTCCATGTGCGCGTATTTCCTGCGGGAGGATTTTGCGGGAAACCAACCCCGGAAAATTACGGTATGCAACCGCAGCCAGCCGCGCCTGGATTCCCTGCGGGAGATCTGTGAAAAACTGAACCATGGCAATATCCGGATGGATTATCGGCTGACGCCGGAAACCTCCCAAAATGACGAAGTGCTGGGGGGCATGCCCAGGGGCTCCCTGGTTGTCAATGCCACGGGCCTTGGCAAGGACCGGCCCGGTTCCCCCATCAGCGATAACGCGGCTTTTCCCGAAGAGGCGCTGGTATGGGAGATAAACTACCGGGGGAGCCTGGAGTTCATGCATCAGGCGCGCCGCCAGGCAAAGGAACGCAAGCTGCTGATCGAGGATGGCTGGATGTACTTCATCTATGGCTGGACCCAGGTGATTGCAGAGGTCATCCACCGGGATATCCGGGGAGAACTGCTGCACCGCTTAAGCGCGATCGCATCTGAAACATAAGGAGGCTTCATGAAAGACTTTGGCTCTTCCCCTTCTCCCCTGGACTTCGGAAAAGGCTTTACCCTGGATTTTGATTTGAAGACCGGCCTGTCTTCTTCGGTGGATACCGGCAAGCGATACCTGAGCCAGATGAGAGGCATGTACCAGGACGAAAAAGCCCTTGGCGCCCTTTTGGCCCAGGGGGATAAACTGGTATACGAGTTCCATGGCCTGCCTGCGCCGGACAAGCCGGGAGACCTGGCCTTTGGCTGCAGCATCCTTTATCCCGGCAAGGTCGGAAATGAGTACCACATGACCAAAGGGCATTTCCATACCATCCTGGAAACCGCGGAGGTGTACTACTGCCTCAGCGGCCAGGGTTATATGATGATGGAAAACCCGGAGGGCGACTGGCGCGCGCTGGCGCTGGAAGCGGGCAAGGCAATCTATGTGCCGGCCCGGTACGCGCACCGCAGCATCAATGTAAGCCCTGACAAGCCCCTGGTCACCTTCTTCGTGTTCCGGGCGGATGCGGGGCATGACTATGGCAGCATCGAGTCCAAGGGATACCGGAAACTCCTGGTGGAAAAGGACGGGCAGCCCACCGTGATCGACAACCCCAGGTGGGCCTGAGCGATGAAAATCCTGGTCACACCCACTTCCTTTGGGAAGCCCGAAAACGCGCCTGCCCGGCAAATGCTTGCGTCCTTTGCTGATGAGGTGGTCTACAACGACCTTGGGGTGCCGCTGAAGGGGCAGGAACTGCTGAGCCGCCTTGAGGGCGTGGACGGCTACATCGCGGGCGTGGACTACATCACGGCTGACGTGGTGGCCGCCATGCCGGACAGCCTGAAGGTCATCTCCCGCTATGGGGCGGGGGTCGACCGGGTGGACCTTGACGCCTGCAAAAAACGCGGCATCATCGTCACCAACACGCCCGGCGCCAACGCAACCGCGGTGTGTGAACTGGCTTTTGGCCTGATGCTGGCTTCCGCACGCAATATCCCGCAACTGCACAGCGCCGTTTTTGAAGGCCGGTGGCCCCGAAGCGACGGGATGGAACTGGCCGGAAAAACCCTTGGTATTGCTGGCCTGGGCGCGATTGGGAAGAAGCTGGCGATAAGGGCCATCGCGTTTGAGATGCGGGTTATGGCGTATGACCCTTATCTGGACCATGATTTCACCGTGAGGCACGGCATTGGCGCGGCGCAATGGGATGAGTTGCTGGAAAACAGCGATATCCTTTCCCTGCATGTGCCCCTTACAGAGGCTACCCGGCATATGATCAACGCCCGGAGCATCCTGCGGATGAAGGATGGGGCGACCCTCATCAACACCGCGCGGGGCGGCCTGCTGGATGAGGAAGCCTGCGCCGCCGCCATCAGATCCGGCAAACTCCGAGGTCTGGGCCTGGACGCCTTTGAACAGGAACCCCTGATTGATTCTCCGCTCAAGGGCCTGCCGCGCGTCATTTTCACCCCGCACACCGGGGCGCATACCGCGGAAGCCGTGCGGAATATGGGGATCATGGCCGCCCAAAACGCCATCGCGATACTCACGGGCGAACAATGTCCCTGCGTCATCCAATAAGGAAAATGGGAGGCGATACAGATGAACAAACTGGAAGTATTGAAAAGGCTGACCGATTGCGGCGTGGTCGCTGTCGTCCGGGCGGAAAATGGCGAGCAGGCGGTGAAGATCGCCGAGGCCTGCATCAAAGCCGGCATCATCGGCATTGAATTCACCTTCACAGTGCCCGGCGCCGTGGAGATCATCCGCACCATGAGCGCCCGGTATAAGCCGGAGGAGATCATCATCGGGGCCGGTACCGTTATGGACCCTGAGACGGCGCGCGCGGCTATTCTGGCTGGCGCCCATTTTGTGGTTAGCCCGTGCCTGAACACGGAAACCGTCCGGCTGTGCCTGCGCTACCAGATCGCCTGCATGGCCGGCGCCATGACGGTGAAGGAAGCGGTCGAGTGCATGGAATCGGGCGCTGACATCATTAAAATATTCCCCGGCAACCTCTTTGGCCCGGCCATCATCAAGGCCATCCACGGACCTCTCCCCCAGGCCAGGATGATGCCCACCGGCGGTGTGTCAGCTGAAAACGCCGGCGAATGGATCAAAGCGGGGGCTGTGGCGGTGGGCGCCGGCAGCGACCTGACCCGCGGCGCCAAAACAGGGGATTATGACACGATTGTTGAAGCCGGAAGAAAGATGATTGAGGAAGTGCGCCGGGCCAGGGCTTAAGCCCCAGGCCCTACGCCAGCACAAGGAGGAAGTATGAAAGCCAGATTGCTGCCAGTGCAGTTGAGCGAAACCAACCAGCGGGAGCGGGGCGAGTTTGAACAGCAGCTGCGCCTCCTTGAGAAGATGTATGGGGCTGTGGCGGATTTCCTGCCCGTCCAGCCCCTGGAAGCGCTGGACACCCAGGGCGCCGATGCCTGCCTCTTCCCCCAGCTGATCGGCTCGGTCTTTTCCCACGGGGCGGAGTTCAGCCTGATTGACCTGCCCGTCCTGGTTTTGTCCAGCGCGTTCGGGACGGTGGAGATGTGGGATTGGGAAATCGTTGCCTATCTGAGGGAAAACCTGGGGCTCAATGTCCTCTCCCCCTACAATGAAGAGATGGCGCGGGTCATCATGCGCGCGCTGGCGGCCAAACGGGAGATGCGGGAGGGCACGCGCTTCCTTATGTTCCAGGACGATCCCGGAGAGGGCATGCAAGCCAGCATCTTCAAGCGTTTCTACTGGTGGGAGAAGGAGAGCACCCGCCGTATCGAAAACGCCTTTGGGATCGAAATCATCTACCGCAGCTGGAAAGAGGTCAACCTGAAAGCGCAGGCAATTCCGGACGAGGACGCGAAAAAGCTGTGGGAAGAGCGGAAAGTGCCCACGGAGGGGCTGGACATCGGCCGCATCCTCAAGGCCGTCAAACTGTACATGGCTGTGAAGGCTGCCATGGACGAAATCGGCGGCATCAGCGGGGTGGGCAGCAATTGCCTCAATGAGTCCTTCCATTCCCAGACCACCCCCTGCCTGGCCTGGAACTGGATGTATGAACATGACCACATCATCTGGGCGTGCGAAGGGGATACGCTGACGCTTATCAGCAAGTTTATCCTTTATTCCATCCTGCGCCGGCCGATGATGATGACCAACATTTACCCCTTCCTGATGGGGATGGCAGCCCTCAAGCATGAAAAGATTGACACCTTTCCCCAGGTTGAGGACCCGGACCATCATGCCCTGGGCGTCCACTGCGGGTACTTCGGCCTGGTTCCCCAAAGCTTCTGCACGCACTGGACGATGAGGCCAAGGGTGTTGGAAATCGTCAACCAGGATGCCGTGATGCTGGATTGCCGGATGGCAGAAGGGCCGGTCACCCTGGCCAAGCTGCACACGGACATGAAAAAAATGACGGTCATTCAGGCCGCCATTGAGGATTATGTCCAGTATCCCGGCTCAGACTGCCGAAACGGTTGCCTCCTGCGCTATAAGCATGACAGCGGGCACCAGGTCATGGAAAGCCTGTCCTCCCATCACCAGATCATCATCCAGGGGGACGCAGTGCCCCTCCTGGTGCAGGCTGCCAAGGTGTTCGGTTTTGAGCTGGAGGTCATCTGAGGAACCGGCGCCCCTAAACAGCAGTGAACTCCAGGGCGTCCCGCATCTCCCCCATGCTGGCGGCGACATTCGGGCTGATATCCTGGTCGGTGATGAGCCGGTCCACCTCACTGGTTGAGGCGAATTTGACGAAGCTGATCCTGCCAAATTTCGAGCTGTCGCAGAGCACAATGGTCTCCGAAGCGCATTGGATGAGCGCGCGCTTCACCTCAGCCTGCTGAAGGTCGGGCGTTGAAAAGCCCTTTTCGATGGAAAAGGCGTTGGCCCCCAGGAAGGCCTTGTCTACGCTCAGCTGGGAAATGGCCGCCGTGGCAATCGGCCCCACCGTGCAGCCCTGGCCATGGCGAAGGATCCCGCCAATAAGCACCACTGTCTGGGAGCCGTTCTGCTCCAGGTAGGACGCGATGCGCACATCGTTTGTCAGGATGGTGAGCTGGCTGCGTTTTGAAAGGAGCCTTGCCAATTCCATGGTGGTGGTGCCCGCGTCCAGCGCCACGGTGTCCCCATCCTCCACCAGGGTGGCTGCGAAGGCCGCGATGCGCCGCTTCCGCTCCCTGTTCCCCACGCGCTTGGTGCTGGTGGTGGGCTCAAAAGCGGCCTTCTCCAGCGGAATCGCGCCGCCGTGTGTGCGCTTGAGCATCTGGCGGCTCTCCAGGTCCCTCAGGTCATTGCGGATGGTCGCGGGAGAAACGGAAAAATGCTCGCACAGATCAGAGACATGGATCTTGGCCTTCTCCTGAAGCATGTTGAGAATCTGCGCGTGGCGCTCCTCCGCAAAGAGCGCGCGGGCAGGAACCCTGGAATTTTTCATGGGCACCCTCTTACTTTCCTGGTCACTTTCGGGAAAACTGATGTGATTATACCCTGATGTGAGGTCTGAATTCAAGGACGCTCCCCCTGTCCGGCACAGAAACCGTGGAAGGATAAACTGCGCGAGGTATGACGGCATGAGTGATTACATTATCAGTGTGGACATCGGAACACAGGGCACCAAGGCAGCGGTGTTTGACCGGCATATCCGTATGCTGCAAACGGCCTTTGTCCCTTCCAGGCTGATATCGCCCCAAACCGGCGTGGTGTGGCAGGATCCGGAGGAAATGCTGGAGGAGTGCTGTGGCGCCATCAGCCGCCTCATGTCTCTCTCAGGCATCCTTCCTCAGGAGGTGGCCTGCCTGGGCCTGGATGGCCAGATGGCCGGCATCATGGGGATCGCGGCCAATGGGGAAGCCTCCACCCCGTACGATTCCTGGCTTGACATGCGCTGCGGCCCGCAGATGGAAAAAATGAACGCCCTGGCCGGCCAGCGCATCATCCAGTTATCCGGAGGCCCTGCCACCTATGTGCATGGGCCGAAAATCCTCTGGCTGAAGGAAAACCATCCGGAACAATACCACAACACCGCCAAATTCGTGCTGCCCCACACGTATATGGTTGGAAGGCTTTGCGGATTAAGCGCGCAGGAAGCCTATTTTGACTATACACACCTCCACTTTTCCTGCCTGTCGGACAATGCGGGCAAACGCTGGTCGGCGGAGCTGCTGGAGACATTCGGCATCTCCCGGGACAAGATGGCTCGCATCGCCTCGCCCTTTGAAGTGGTTGGCAAGCTTCAAAAGGCAATGGCGGAGCGCTGCGGGCTGATGGAAGGGATTCCCGTGGTGGCAGGCTGCGGCGATACGGCCGCCAGCACCTTTGGCACGGGCATGTTTGAGCCGGGCAGGCTGCTGGACTGCGCGGGCACCGCCTCTGTGCTGTGCAGCGTGGTGGACCGTTATGTGCCGGATACCCGGCATAAGACCATGGTCATGATGCGCAGCCCCGTGGATGGCCTGTTTCTTCCCCTGGCGTATATCAATGGCGGCGGGATGTGCCTGCGATGGTTCCGCAATGAACTGACTGGAATCCCGCACGCGGACTATGATGCGCTTGACCGGGAAGCAAAAGCCATTGCGCCAGGCAGTGAAGGCCTTCTCTTCATCCCGCACTTTTCCGGCCGGGTGCTGCCCGGCAATCCCAACCTGAAGGGCAGTTTCATGGGGCTTGACTTCAAGCACACGCGGGCCCACCTCTTCAGGGCCATCCGGGAAGGCATCGCCTACGAGTATGCCTATTATCTGGATGTGCTCAGGAGCCTGTATCCGGAAGAGCCCTTTGATAACATGCTGATTGTGGGCGGCGGCGCGGAATCCGGCTTGTTTAACCAGATAAAATCCGATGTGCTCTCGGTTCGCGCCTCAACGCTCAAAACCGGGGAAACCGCGCTGATAGGCAGCGCTGTCATCGCGGGGATCGGCATTGGCCTGCTGGATGACTATCGCCAGCCCATCCAGGCAGCGTTATCCCCCGGGAATGAGTATCACCCGGACCCGGGCGCCCACCGCGCTTACCAGCCTTATTGCGCGGCCTATCTTGACGCGCTGGAAGGCTGCAGCGCACACTACCACAGGCATCCCTTATCCGGCGGCAGGACGGCGTGAGGAGACCCTCACTTTGTTATCGAAATTTATCGTTGCTTATCGAATGAGCCGTGAAATGGCCGCAAATGATTTGATACGCCATGTTTCCGGTTGACAGTGCGGATGATATGAATTACACTGCCAGTGTATAAAACATCATCGCCGGATGCCCCGGATGACCCGGATGACCCGGTTTACCGCATCGAAATTCCTGTCCCAAAAGGACATGAATGATATTAAAAGGAGGAACCCCACATGAAGAAAATCGTTTCCCTGTTGCTTGTTCTCTTCCTCACCACCGGGCTGATCAGCCTGGCAGCTGCCGAAGAGAAGCCCCTGGTCGGCATCTCCGTCCCCTACAACCCCACAGGCTGGGTCGCCGCCGTTGAATGGGCTGCCAAAGCCACCGCAGAGCGGCTTGGCCTCAACTACATGATGACCGTTTCCAACAGCGAAGCGGAGCAGGCAGATGCCCTGGATGTTTTCATCCAGCAGGAATGCGACTATGTCGTCCTGTTCCCCTTCAATGACACCCTGGCCACAGCTGCCCAGCGCGTGATCGACGCCGGCATCACCCTGGTGAACTATGACCGCACCCTGACGGGCCTGGATCCTGAGACCTACTACTATGTCGCGGGCGACAACCGTGAGATGGGCGTCATGGGCGCCGACTACATCGCCGAGAAGCTCGACGGCAAGGGCAAAGTCGTCATCGTGTCCATCCCCGCCTACGGCGCCATCTTCGCCGAGCGCGTCCAGGGTTTCCGTGATACCGTCGCTGAGAAGTATCCCGAGATCGAGATCCTCAATGAGTATGGCGCGGAGAACGGCTCCCCCGAAGTGGGCCTGGCGCTGATGACCGACATCCTGACCGCCAACCCGGAAATCGATGCCGTGTACTCCACGGATGACGAAATGTCCATCGGCCTTATCCAGGCCATCGTTGAAAGCGGCCGCATGGGCCAGATCAAGGCCATCACCGGCGGCGGCGGCGCACAGAAGTACTTCCCCCTCATGGACGAGTACAAGGACCAGATGTGGATCTCTTCCCAGACCTATGACCCCTACATGATGATCACCTGCCTGGAGATCGCCGACCAGCTGATCAAGGGTGAAACCGTCGAACTCCGTACCATCATTCCTCCCTCCAACCTGGACTACACCAACTACCAGGAGTGGCTGGATTCCAAGGGCATCACCCCCGACGCTCCCTATTGATCCATTCGACCTGAACCATTTGGGAGGAGGAGGGGACTCCTCCTCCCAATCTTAAGAACTGCCGGAGGCTACACCCAACATGGCTGAATACGCGCTCAAAATGAGCAAAATCATCAAGACATACGGCGGCATCCCGGTCCTGAAGGAAGTGGACTTCGCGGTTAAACCCGGGGAAATTCACGCCCTGGTCGGTGAAAACGGTGCCGGAAAGACCACGCTGATGAACATCCTGGGCGGCGTGGTGCTGATGGACAGCGGCGAAGTGGAGGTGCTGGGCGAAAAACTCAGCCATCTCTCCCCCGGTATCATGCAGGAAAAGGGCGTCGCTTTTATCCATCAGGAGCTCAACGTGGTCAATGACCTGACCGTTTATGAAAACCTCTTCCTGGGCAGGGAGCTGAGGACCCGCCTGGGCACGGTGGACGTCAAGGCCATGTGCCGGGAAGCAGAACGGGTTTTTTCCGGAATGCAGGTGGATGTGGACCCCAAGGCGCTGGTGGAAAGCCTGGAAACCTCCACCAAGCAAATTGTGGAAATCGCGCGTTCCCTGCTGCTCAACGCGAAAATAATCATCATGGATGAGCCGACCACCTCGCTTAACCAAAACGAGATCGACCAGGTTTTCAGCCTGATGACAAACCTGGCCCGCGACCATGGTGTATCCATCATATTTATCTCCCACAAACTGGGCGAAGTCGTTCAGTTCTGTGACCACTACACGGTGCTCAGAAACGGCGAAAAGGTCTCGGAAGGCCCTTTGCGCCCAGAGGACGGCACCCAGGTGGACCAGGCGGATATCGCGCGGATGATGGTGGGGCAGGATGTCCTGTCCGTTGAAGTCTATGTGGCGCGCAGGCTGGGTGAGGCGGTGCTTGATGTCAATGGGCTTCACATCAACGGCCATGTCCGGGATGTCAGCTTCTCCCTGCGCGGGGGCGAAGTGCTGGGCATCACCGGGCTTTTGGGCGATGGGAAGGAGCACCTGGTCCGCGGTTTGTTCGGGGATATTCCCATTGATTCAGGCAGCATCGTTTTAAACGGCAAGCCCTGCAGCCCCCGGCACCCCGCCCAGGGCAAGGGCGCCGGCCTGGGCTTCCTGCCTTCCAACCGCAAGGAAAACGCCATCATCAAGGACCTGTCCATCCAGAGCAATATCACGATTGTTTCCCTGGAGGATTGCTGTACCGCGGGGCATGTCCTCTCCGGTAAGCTGGAGCGCGGCATGGCGGATAAGGCAAAGCAGGACTTTTCCATAAAAATCGCGGATTTCGGCAATGCCATTACCAGCCTTTCAGGGGGCAACCAGCAAAAAGTGGTCCTGTCCAAATGGCTGAGCATGAGCCCCAGCGTGCTGCTTTTGTCCAATCCCACTCAGGGTGTGGATGTGGGTGCTAAAAACGAGATATACGCGCAGATCATGAAGCTGGCGGAGCAGGGCGTGGGTGTCATCATCACCAGCGGTGAGGCCAAGGAAATCATCAAGATATGCGACCGCGCCCTGGTGATGTACCATGGCAGCGTGCGCGGGGAGCTGGACCGGGATGAACTCACGGAAGAGAACATCATGATCCTGTCCACCGGCGGAGAACTTGGAAAAAACGATAGGAGTACGGCCGTATGCAATCCAAACAGCTGAGCACCAACCGGATGACCCCCAAGAAGTTCCTGGACCAGTACAGCATCATGCTGATCACGGTGCTGATGATTGTCATCGCCACCATCCTGCAGGGCACCACGTTCCTGTCGCTATCCAATTTTGTCAACATCGTCCGCAACAACTCTGTGGTGGGCATCATCGCCTTTGGCATGTCGCTGGTCATCATCTCAGGCAATATCGACCTGTCCGTGGGTGCCCAGATGGTGCTGGTGGCCTCCCTGACGCTGGATGTGGTCAACCGCACGGGGTCTGCTTTTCTGGGCGTTCTGACGGCCTTCGCGTTCAGTTGTACGCTCTCCCTGATCACCGGCCTGATCGTTACCAAGGGGCGTGTGCCGTCCTTCATCGTGACCCTGGGGCTTCAGTACATCTACCGCTCCATCCTGATCTACACATTGAACGGCGGCGGTATCACCACCCGGAACGAAAGTTACGCCATGATCTCCAGCTACAACCTCTTTGGCTGGCTGCCGCTTCAGATTGTCTACTTCTTTGTGATGGCTGCCGTCTTCTTCTTCCTGTCCAAATACACCGTGCTGGGGCGGCATATTTACGCGGTGGGTTCCAACGAGAAGGCAACGCGCCTTTCGGGCATCAAGACGGACCGGATCAAGATACTCGCTTTCATCCTGCTGGGCGCCGCCATCGCGGTAGCCGCTGTGGCGGAAAGCTCGCGGATGGGCTCCATCAACTCCACCTCTTCGGGCACCGGCTATGAGCTCAATGCCATCGCCATGGCCGTGATCGGCGGGGTGGCCATGGAAGGCGGCAAGGGGAAAATCACCAACACCATGTTCGGCGCCTTTATCTTTGGCCTCATCAACAACATCCTGACGCTGGTGGGCGTGAACACGCGGCTGGTCAACGCCTTCAAGGGCGCCATCATCATCATCGCCGTGCTGCTGCAGAGGAAGTCCAGGGAGCGCTGACCACGATCGTAAAACGCATCCCTTAATATTCAGGATACTTTTGGAAAGACAGGAGGAAAAACCATGAAAATCGGAATCGACAGCTATTGCTTCCATCGCCTGTTTGGCGAGGTCTACCCGTTCCAGGACCCGCCGGATCGCATCCGGACGGTGGATGAGTTCATTGATTTTGCCAAAGGGCTGGATGTGGACGGGGTTTCCCTGGAAACCTGCTTCCTGCCAAGCCTTGAAGGCGCCTATCTCAAGGACCTGGGGGCCAAGCTGAAAGAATATGGGCTGGACTCCGTATTCGCCTGGGGCCATCCCAACGGCCTGGAGCGCGGGCTCAGCCCCGAAGCCGTTCTTGAGATGAAGGACCTTATCCCCAAAACCAGGCTGCTGGGCACCGATGTGATGCGCATCACCGGTTCCGCCTTTGACTGGCGGCATGAGAACCACCGGGACCATTTGGAGCGCCTGGTGCCCCTTTATAAGGAAGCGGCCCGGATCGCTGAAGACCACGGGGTAAAACTGGCGGCGGAAAACCATATTGACTACACGGCTGACGAGATGCTGGAGATGGTCGAGCGGGTGGGCTCCAAAAATTTCGGCGTCAACTTTGACACCGGCAATTTCCTTCGCCTGCTGGACGATCCCATCGCCGGCATGGAGAAGCTGGCCCCCTATGTGTTCTCTACCCATATCAAGGACCTGAAGATGCACCCCACTGCCCGGCCCAATGACTGGTTCTTCTTCTGCGGCGTTCCGGTGGGCTTTGGCCTGATTGACAACATGAAGCTGGCGGAGCTCCTGCACAAGGCAGGCTACCAGGGCTTCCTGGCCGTAGAAATCGACGCGCCGGCGCCTGAATGGCTGAATATGGAAGAGGAGGCCATTGCCATCAGCGTGAAGAACCTGCGCAAAATCGGCAATGCCTTCAACTGATCGGGAGGGGAGAATCATGAAGAAAACACTCAATGTCGCCATGATCGGCGGCGGATTTATGGGAAAGGCGCATTCCAATGCCTGGCTGCAGGTCAACCACTTCTTTGACGCGCCTTTCAAAGTGAAACTGAAAGCCATCGTGGGCTCAAAAACCCCCCAGGAGGACTTTGCCGCCAACTGGGGCTATGAGCTTGTCAGCTATGACTGGCGCGAGGTGGTGGCACGGGATGATATAGACATCGTGGACATCGGGACGCCGCCGTGGCTGCACATGGACATCGCCATCGCGGCCGCCAAGGCAGGCAAGCATGTGGTGTGCGAGAAGCCCCTGGCGCTCAATTATGCCCAGTGCCTCAAAATGGCCAAAGCCGCTGAGGAAGCGGGCATCGTCAGCTACCTCAATCACAATTACCGCCGCGTGCCGGCCGTGGCGTTCGCCAAGCAGCTGGTGGACGAGGGCCGCCTGGGCCGCATCTACCACTGGCGCGGCGCGTATCTTCAGGACTGGATCATGGACCCGGATTTCCCGCTGACCTGGCACCTGAAGGCCGAAACCGCCGGCGGCGGCGTCCTGTATGACCTGGGCAGCCACGCGGTGGACCTTTCCCGCTTCATCATCGGGGAGCCTGAGAGCGTCATCGCCATGGGCAGGACCTTCATCACCCACCGCCCCCTGCCCGGCGAAACCTCGGCCACTTTCTCCAAGGGCGAGGTGGACAGCCATGCCAAACGCGAGCCGGTGACTGTGGACGACGCGTTCTTCATGGCCCTGGAGTACGAAAACGGCGTCCTGGGCTCCATTGATGTCTCCCGCTTCGCCTCAGGCAGGAGGAACCACAATGACTTTGAGATCTATGGCGATAAGGGCGCGCTCAAGTTCAACTTTGAGCGCATGAACGAGCTGGAGTTCATGGACTTCACCCAGCCCGCTGATGAGCAGGGCTTCCGCAGGATTCTGGTGACAGAGGGGTCACATCCCTACCTGAAGGCCTGGTGGCCCTCCGGACATCCCATCGGCTATGAGCACAGCTTCACCAACGCGTTTTATGACTTCCTCAGCGCCATTGACACAGGCGAGCCCCTGCGCCCGGACTTTGAGGACGGCGCCAAAATCATCCGCTGCCTGGAAGCCGCGAAAAAGTCCAGCGAAGAAGGCAGAAAGGTCAGGATTGAGGAGATCACCGGCTGATTAATGCCGGCCTGCCTCAGCATCATGAACCGGCCGGGCGCAAGCCTGGCCGGCTTTTTCCATGGCGCACATAAACGGGAGCCAACGGGCCTTGGTTTCTTGCTTTCCCCGCAAGCCTTTGCTAAGATACGAAACGGAATGCAAAACAACAAGGCAAGGGAGCGTTCGGGATGCAACACTTTGATGTGGCGGTTCTTGGGGCTGGCAGCGGGCTGATTATCTCTGAAGCAGCGCTGAAAAAGGGGCTTGACTGCGCCGTGATCGAGAAAGGCGCCTGGGGCGGCACCTGCCTCAACCGCGGCTGTATCCCCTCCAAGATGCTGGTCTACCCGGCGGACCTGATCCGGCAGGCGCAGCGGGGCAAGGCGGTCGGCGTCGATTTTCCCGAGCCCAAAATTGACTGGGCCAAAATCACACGGAACATGCAGGACCAGATCGACGCCAATATCACCCTGGAAAAGGAAATGGACAGCCAGAAGGGGCTCACCACGTTTAAGGGGGAAGCTTCCTTTGTGGACAGCCACACGCTGAAAATCAGGCTGAACGACGGCGGCATCGCCCAGATCACGGCTGACACCATCGTCATTGCCACCGGTGCGCGCACGCGGATTCCGAAGATCATGGGCCTTCAAGAGACGGGATTCCAGACCAGCGAGAGCGTCTTTGGCGGGCAATTCCCCAACGCGCCCTATGAGAGCCTGCTGATCATCGGGGGGGGCGCCACGGGCTGTGAGTTCGCCCACATCTTCTCCGCCATGGGCACCAAGGTCACCCTGACGGCTTTGCGGGCCCATCTGCTGCGCCAGTGGGAGCCGGAAATCAGCCAGGCGCTCAGGGAGCATATGGAGGCACAGGGGCTTTCAGTGCACACCAGCCTCAACGCCGTATCCATGGCAAAGGAGGGTGGGCTCAAGCACGTCACCTTCCAGGACATGGCCCGGGGCGGCCAGGTCACCCTGTCAGCCCAGGAGGTCTTCCTGGCCCCCGGCATTGTGCCAAACACCGACAAACTCAACCTCCAGGCCGCCGGCATCCTCACCGATCACCGGGGCTTTGTGCTCACCAATAACCGCCTGAATACCAACCTCCCCCATGTCTACGCGATCGGGGATGCGAATGGCGTGGATGCCCTGCGCCACAAGGCCAACTATGAGGCCGAGGTATTGAGCGATATCCTCTTTGGCACAGGAAAGCGCTGTGCGGACTACAGCGCCACGCCCAGAGCCGTCTACACCTCCCCCCAGTGCGCCAGCGTGGGCATGACGGAGCAAGCGGCCCGGGCCACCGGCGTTAAGGTCCGGGTGGCCTATAACCGCTACAGCGATATCGTAGCCGGCAGGGCCATGGGCTATTGGGGCAGCGGGGATGACGGCGGTTTTGCGAAAATCATCACCGATGAATCGGGCCGCCTGATGGGCGCCCATGTCATCGGCTACCAGGCCGCCGCGCTGGTACAGCCTTTTGCCTACCTGATGAATGCCGGAGGCCCCCGCCAGATGAACGACCCCGGCGGCCTCTCCCCCAT
>Ga0123335_1005525_pt1 | contig 15364 bp, 10 predicted proteins | sample BiotimSIPDNA_2_FD_89707 | JGI IMG/M metagenome (GOLD analysis project Ga0123335, IMG submission 89707) | Anaerobic biogas reactor microbial communites from Washington, USA - Biogas_R2 time_0 SIP DNA | ecosystem: Engineered > Bioreactor > Anaerobic > Unclassified | place: Washington, USA... | reverse complement strand
TCCGTTCCACAGTCGGTGTTGATTATGAGCTGGGCAGGCGTGGATGGGTATATCCCCAGAAAGATCCTGAATCAGCACTTTCCGAGAATGGCATAGAAATGAATAACGATGGTTCCTATACCTGGAACAATGTGATCACTTTTAATAAAACTTTTAGTCTGAATCGCCTTATCATTACAGGTGTACATGAGATACAGCGAAGACATGATGAATACTATATGTATCGTGGGGAAGAGCCTGAAGAGATCAGGAGTTTGTGGTACAACTTCGGTACAAATAACCTCGAAACAGACCAGATTTCCAGCAAACTTGAGGAAACATCCCTGGTCTCAGTTTTGGGAAGGTTGAATTATACATTTAACGACCGTTACATATTCAATGCATCCCTTCGTGCTGACGCAGCTTCACAGCTTGCCCCCGGATACAAATGGCAGTATTTTCCTGCTACCAGTGTTGCATGGCGGGTGAGTGAAGAATCTTTTATGGAAAATATCAAGAGTGTGGTATCTGATTTGAAAATACGTCTTAGCTACGGAACTACAGGGAACGCTTCAATTGACCCATATAGTGTTTATCCGGGTGTAAATACATGGCCCCTGTATGTCGAGTTTGGTGAGGATGATAATGCCAGGCCGGTCTTATCCTTCAGACCAACTACACTGGCTTCAGCAGACCTTACCTGGGAAAGGACCAAACAGATAAACCTGGGCTTCGACATATCCTTATTCCGTAATCGTCTGGTAACAAATATTGACCTCTATAAAGCGAATACTGATAATATATTAATGGTTGACCGCCTTCCTGCTAATACCGGCTTTTTCTTTGTCGATGCCAATTCTGCATCTACCGAAACTAAAGGTATTGAGCTTTCCATTCAGAGTGTCAACGTGTCAACACCGGCTTTTAGCTGGACAACGAACCTTGTTTTCTCAGCAAACCGTGAAAAAATTACCGGGCTGGTCTCAGGGGTCGAACAGGATATAGCCAATGGATGGTTTGTTGGCCAGCCCATTGATGTGATCTATGATTACCGGATGACTGGTATCCGTCAGATCGGGGACCTGGATACAATCTATACGGGTGCTGCTGAGTACCTTCCCGGGGATATTCTGGTGGATGACACTGATTTCAACGATACCATCAATAACGATGATATGGTTATACTTGGACAGGAGAGCCCGAAGTGGATAGCAAACTTTGAAAATAACATCAGGTTCAACGGATTGTCACTGTCATTCAGTATCTATGCAAAATGGGGGCACATGATCGATGCGGAAGCCTACGACTGGGACCCCAGAATGTTGAACAATCTGCTGGATGTACCTTACTGGATGCCAAATAATCCTGGTAACGAATATCCCCGTCTGGATGCTTCCATTACTGAAACCGACTTTGAATCAGTGATCAGTTACAGAGATGCTTCCTTCATTAAACTTCGTCAGGTTACATTGAGCTATGAGCTGCCTGTAAAATGGTTCGGCAGTTTACCGGTGTCGAGACTGAATGTATATGTTAGTTCCAAGAACACAGCTTACCTGTATACAAAAGTGATGAAAGGAATTGATCCTGAAAGAAATGGATCTATCAGCTGGCCTCTTGCCCGCTTATATACTTTCGGCATCAATGCCAGTTTCTGATGAATCCCAATTAAAACTGAAGAAAAAAATATAGTAATGAAAAAGATATCAATACTTACAATATTCATACTTCTCCTTTTTCAATCCTGTGAGAAGTTTCTGGAAGAAAATCCTTTGTCAATAGAAACCGCCGAATCGTATATGACAACTACGGCAAAGATCGATGGTCTCGTCGGTGGAGCATATCTTGGACTTCGGGTATGGTATGGAAGAGAAAACGGCTGGGATTATACTGAGGCAGGTACCGATATTTACGGTCGTGGTTATGATAACCGTTCCGCTGGTTTCTGTACCTATGCCAGTGCCCTTTCAGGTGAAGAACAGGCACGGTCGGCCGCTATCTGGTTTGAACTTTATACTGCAGTCAATACCTGTAATTTCATCCTGGCCCACATTGATGAGGCGCCTGTTGATGATAAAGCATTCATCAGTAAAAGAAAAGGTGAAATTCTTTTCCTCAGGGCACACTATTACTGGCAAATCGTCGAAACATGGGGTGGCGTGTATCTTTCAACTGAACCCACCACCACTGCTACTCATACAGCCGAACGATCGTCTGTAGATGAGTTTTATAATGTGATATTTACCGACCTTACCGATGCTCTCGCCATTTTCGAACAACTAGAGGAAGACGGGACAGCAGATCTGCACCATGAGTATGGAAGGATCAATAAGATGATCACTGAAGCTTTCCTTGCCCAGATGTATCTTACACGTGGTGAAAATGCCAGCGCACTTGCCTTCGCCCAACGAGTTATTCAAAATTATGGATTATCATTCATCGAAAGTTGGGACGAGCTCTGGGCACTCGATAACAATGTGAACAGTGAAGTGATATGGCCGGTTGTTTATTCAAGCAATCCCGTCTATACGAATCCCGGATTGCGCGACCAATCCAGTACTGACGAAACAACAGGATTACCCAGCCTGTGGGACAACCAGCCCGGATTTATTCAGCGTGAAGGTGGAAATTCCGGTCTTGTGATGTGGCAAATCCGTTATGAGGAAATTCCCAGTTCAGGATGGGGAATGGTACGTGACATTGAAAACGGGAGAGGTTTTCTCAGATGGATGCCGACAAGGTTTTTAATTGAACTTTATGATGAAACTATAGATCAGCGCTGGAATTCATTCCAAAGTGTCTGGATTGCAAATGATCTGGCAAGAATACCCTTATATCTTCTGAGTACTGATCCAAACAGTGAATCAGGATATCTGACTGAGTTTTATTTAAATGGTGAACTGGTTGAATGGCCCGAATCATTGGACCGTACACCGCTATTTCAGGTTGGAGATACTGCCATTCTGTTTTCAAAACAACCTATTGATACAACACAATACCTGAGATTGCGCTACAACCTTCCTGAAGAAACAGGCCAAGCCTCACGCGATTATTATATGCCCTATTATATTCATCCGGAAAGAAAATACGTGGTCATCGATTTAAATACCATGTATGAAATTAATCCTTCGACAGGAATCTATGCACAGTCAAGGGCTTACTTTCCATTAAACGGCAAATACAAAGACAATACAATATCATCTATTGATATGACAGGTACCGACAGGGATATATGGGCACAACGGCTTGCCAATATGTACCTGATAGCTGCAGAAGCTTCTATGAAACTGGGTGATGGAGACGCTGCTTACCAGTATTTGCTCACTCTTTCCAACGCAAGGGCTGTTGATAAAAATGGAGCTGCAATGCTTGCATCTTATGGTGTGAATTCAGGATCTGATATTGATATAGATTTCATCCTTGATGAAAGGGCACGTGAACTGGCTACAGAACATACCCGCTGGTTCGATCTGAAACGGACCGGGAAGTTGGTGGAAAGGGTAAGGGCACATAATCCCGAGGCAGCAAGGAGTATTCAGGAGTTCCACAACCTAAGGTTTATTCCGCAGGCCCAGCTAAATGCATTGCATAATGCCGAAGAGTTTGGGCAGAACCCGGGCTATTAATAAAGGCTCATACCGTGCAAAGAATAGTGATTGTTTGAACAGGCTTTTCACCGGCAGCAGTATCAGGCAAGAGGATACTGCAGCCGGACCTGAAAAGCAAACGAAACTAAAACTATAGAATGATTTCTTTATACCTACATACAGGAAATATATCAACCAGGGTGATGCTGCGCAGATTGGGTAAAGTATCTGCATTATACATGTTAATAATGCTTTTTCCTTCCTGTAATTCAGGATTGGACCAGACTGTGGTGCCCTATGTTGTTGAAACCAGTGCTGCCGGGAAAGCAAATCAGGAATATTATCTTATAGATTTTCAGTTAATAACTGACAGGTTTAGTTCGAAGGCTAATATCAGGATCAGGGATTTGAATAACGGGAAACTTTCAGATCCTGAGATTATTGATATTAATAACGATAATTTGCCTGATTATCTTAAAGTTAACATTCCGGTAAGTTGCGAAGAACCGCTCAGGCCTTTTGAAATGATTCTTACCAGGAGTTCCGGCAAAATAAATCTGAAATATGAAGCTTTAGTTCCTTCCGGCGCGGTTACAATAAAATTTCTGAAATCTGACCCTCAGGATATTCTAGAAAGTGGAGGAAGCTGCGCAATAGCAATATCGGAGAACTTTACCAGACTTTACAGCGATCCTGCCACGCTCGAAATATTTGCTCCCGGAGAATGGACCTATACAAACGGCTTTTTCCTCAACGCCTTATGTTATCTGGATGAACTCTCGGGTAAAGATCAATATCTCGGATACATCAGGAGCTGGTACGATCTCTTTGTTGATGAAAACGGAATAATCGATACCACAAAATTTCATATCGAGGAGTACAGGCTCGATGACGTACTGCCCGGCCGGGCCCTTTTGTACCTGTATCATAAAACGGGCGAAACCAGATACCTGAAAGCAGCCGAAAAGCTTTTGTTACTGCTTGAAAATCAGCCCCGGACAACGGAAGGAGGTTACTGGCATAAAAAGGTCTATGACTGGCAAATGTGGCTCGATGGTATTTATATGGGTGATGTTTTCATGCTGCAGTATGCAGAAATGTTCAATAATCCTGAAATGACCGATGAAGCCATTTCTCAGATCAGGCTCATTCACAGGCATACCCTGGATACGGTAACAGGACTTCTGTATCACGGCTGGGATGAATCGAGAAGCAAAATCTGGGCGGATCCGCAAAAAGGGACGTCACCCGAATTCTGGGGTCGCGGAATGGGCTGGTATATGATGGCACTGGTTGATGCCCTCGACTATATTCCCCAAACACATCCCGAAAGAGCGCAAATATTGCAAATTCTTCAGGATTTATCCGATGCTGTAATCCGTTACCAGGATAAGGATTCAGGTTTATGGTACCAGGTTGTTGATAAAGCGGGTATTGCCGGGAACTGGCCTGAAACTTCATGCACCGCCATGTTTGCCTATGCGTTTGTCAAAGGAAATAAGATGGGTTACCTCCCTGATAAGTTTAAAGAATCAGGGGAAAAAGCCTATAGATCGATTCTTGAGAACCTTGTCCTGTTCGATGATTCAGGGGGTTTTTATCTGACCGGCACAGTTAAAGTCGGTACCCTCAACATCGAAGTTTCCAACGGCAGCTATGAATACTACATTTCTGTCGACCGCCGTGTAAATGATTTTAAAGGAGTGGCTGCACTTCTTTACCTGGCCATCGCTGATGAATATCTTAAAAATACAGGAATATGAGTGCAAAGAGATACTTTTCTTGGACTGCATTGATACTTTCCTTAATCTTCTTGTCACCGGATGTGGATCATTGCGCAAACGGATGGCAGGAAGCTGAAAGTGCACTTTTGCGGATCATCCCACCTTCCTTCCCTGATAAAAAATTTCTGATCACTGATTTTGGTGCAGTGGCTGACGGAAAAACGGATTGCTCTGATGCCATCAGGCTGGCAATGAAAGCTTGTAATGAAAACGGAGGGGGACAGGTAATTGTCCCTGAAGGTACTTATCTTACCGGACCCATTCATTTCAGGGATCATGTAAATCTTCATCTTGAGAAGGGTTCCAGGCTGTTATTTTCCAGAGATCTTAAGAAATATCTGCCGGTTGTTCATGCAAGGTTCGAAGGGAACGACCTGATGAATTATTCACCATTGATCTATGCAGAATCAGTAAGGAATATCGCCATTACAGGACAGGGAACGCTTGACGGTAATGCCGATTCTGCCAACTGGTGGCCATGGAAAGGCAATGCAGAGAGCGGTTGGAAGCAAGGTGCTCCCAGCCAGGAGAGCGACCGTGAGTTGCTCGTGGAAATGGCCAACTCCGGTGTTCCTTTCGATGAGAGAATATTCGGGGAAGGACATTACATAAGGGTGAATTTTATCCAGTTCATTGATTCACGGAACATCCTTATTGAGGGAATAAAGATTATCAACTCTCCCATGTGGGAGATCAACCCTGTGCTATGTACAAATGTCACCGTTAAGGGTGTAACAATTATCACCCACGGACCAAACAATGATGGCTGTAATCCTGAATCATGCAGGGATGTGCTGATCGATAGCTGCTATTTCGATACGGGAGATGATTGCATTGCCATAAAATCGGGCAGGGAGGAAGATGGTCGCAGGACCAATGTGGCAAGTGAAAATATCATCGTCCGGAATTGTCAGATGAAAGACGGACATGGGGGGGTTGTAATAGGAAGTGAAATCTCCGGAGGTTGCAGGAATGTTTTCGTTGAGAATTGCAGAATGGACAGCCCGAACCTCGACAGGGCCTTGCGCATTAAATCAAATTCACGCCGCGGAGGTATCATTGAAAATATTTTCATGAGAAATGTGAATGTCGGCCAGGTGAAAGAAGCTGTGGTACTGATCGACTTTTATTATGCTGAAGGGGATGTCGGTGAATATACACCTGTGGTCAGGAATATCTGTGTTGACCATGTAACCTCTGAAAAGAGCCGGTATGCCCTTAAAATAAATGGCTACAAACGCTCTCCTGTAACGGGAATATCTGTTACGAATTGCACATTCAACGGGGTAGATGAGCAGGATATTTTATCGTATGTCGAAAACCTGAGCTTTACCAATAGCTATATCAACGATACGAAAGTACCGGATGGTCCCCATAACGGAAATTCATTTAATCCAAAATAAGAATATATAGATGATTTTGATCAGTAAATACTAATACTCACACCTAAATTTTAAAACAATGAAAAAGATTTACACAATGTTTTTAGCTTTAGTGCTGGCATCAATAATGGGCCATGCACAGAATGTGGCAATTATTGCCACGCCGGTTACAACTGACCCTGATGTTTATGATGCCAATGTAATGGCAATACAGGGCATGATTGAAGATGCCTGGTCAGGAATAACAACAGAGTTTGTCAGATCTGCTGCCCTGGCTGATTATAATAGCCAGAATTTATGGGCAACTGCAGGCTTTGATGCAATTGTAGTTACAGAAAACGGGGGGTCAGGTGCTATGGGAAATATTTCACCCACAGGTATCAGGACTGCCCCTCTTATATGTCTGAAAGCTTATGCAATAAGGAGGAATTATCCGCAATGGAATTTAATTACATCAAGTGCAGGTACATGGTATCAGATGCCAAAACCCGACGGTATACAGTTGGATAGTTCCGGGGCCGATTATGAACGTGCCTTTTATGGAACCGTAGCAGTGGAACATCCTATTTTCGGCGGATTTTGGGGTGAAGGTGAAGAATTCCAGTTTACAACCAATCATGATGAAAACCAGGGTAAAGAAGCACATATTCAGTGTTTCGAACTTGATAGTTCTTCAGCTCCGGTGGCTGCTGCTTCAACGATGATAGCAACCAATAATTTTGCTGTAAACGAAACAACAAGTGCTGTCGATGGCTGGCTATGGACTATTGATGAAGTTGCAGATTCCGGGTACCACAAAACTGTTATCTGGGGTGTTCATCATGCTTTCATGGCAAATGTTACCGACGATTTCCGTGTCATTCTTCAGAATTCCCTTGCCTGGGCATTGGACCATGAAATCCCGAACCAATATGTAAATGCAGTGGAGAATGAAGAAACGCAGGCTTTCCATCTGGGAGTTTATCCTAATCCTGTAACATCTGAAGCCAATATAATCTTCAGACTGGATCAGACTATGGATATCACACTGAATATTATTGATGCAGTTGGCAGGGTGGTTTATTCTCAGTCAGGATTGTATGGTGCCGGCAGTCAGCAGATTATTCTTGATGCTTCCGGTTTCGCTGCAGGAGTATATGTATGCCGGCTCTCAGCAAATGGTATGGCCCAGAACAGGGTACTCATAGTTGAATAGGATTAAATAATAGTTAAAAGAGCAAATTTTCAAAGCGGGTTAAAAGAGGCTGTTCATAAGTCAGTAATTTTTCTTCTCTGTGCCATTTGTGACTTCTCCGCGAGCGTTGAAGTTACTCAGCAGAGGAGCTGTGAAACTCTGTATGAAAAGAGATTAACAGGAATATCACAGAGATGCACAAAACAAAACAGAATGACTTTTAAATCAGCCTCTTTTATTATTTTAGACTGTCCAATCTCATAATATTTATTCTGAAAGAAATAAAAAAAATATTTTTACTGTCTGTAATACTTTATATCAGTATTGTTAAGGCAGATTGTGATACACTGATTGTTTCATTTTCTGAAGAAGGATATTTCAGATCGGTCAGGCAGGCCTTTGATGCCGTCCCCGACAGCAGTGCAGAGCCGGTTTTTGTCTTTGTTAAAAGGGGTGTTTACAAGGAAAAGCTTGTGTTGCCGGAAGGTAAGATCAATGTACATCTTGTGGGTGAAGACCTTTATGAGACCATCATCACCTACAACGATTTTTCAGGAAGGGTGGTGGATGGTGATACCCTTAATACCCATAATTCCTGCAGTTTTCGCATTCAGGCATGCTGTTTTACTGCCGAAAACATTACCTTTGAAAATTCGGCCGGCAGGGTAGGGCAGGCTGTTGCTGTGGAAGTGAACAGTGATAAAGTAACATTCATAAACTGCCGGTTTATCGGAAATCAGGACACCTATTATACTAACAGTCATGGCAGGATATACATGAAAGATTGCTATATTGAAGGTACTACCGATTTTATTTTTGGTAAATCTGTGGTTGTGTTCGACCATTGTACTATCCATAGCAAGAAAAATTCTTATGTCACAGCTGCTTCAACACCTGAAGGATTCGGATACGGATATGTTTTTATAAATTGCACACTTACAGCGGACAGCGGTATCAGTAGAGTATACCTGGGCCGTCCCTGGCGCGATTTTGCAAGAACCGTTTTTATCAATTGTTCAATGGGCCGGCATATTCTTCCTGAAGGCTGGCATAACTGGAGCAAACCCTGGAGAGAAGCTACCGCATTTTATGCAGAGTATGATTGCACCGGCCCCGGAGCAGACCGGAAAAACCGTGTAACATGGTCTAAGGAATTGACCAGCAGGGAGGCGGCCGAATATAGTATCCGGAAGATTTTCGCTGCTTCAGCCGCCTTGCCGCCCTTTTCTCATGACTGGATGCCCTGAACCGCTATATCTGCTGTGCAGAAGCGAAGATTTTAACCATGGAACGCACAATGACCTGACACGGATAAAAAAATCGTGTACGCACACGGAAATATTAAAAATTTATTTTATATTTGTCGTGTACGCACACGGAACCTGATATGAAACCCATCATAAACGGCAGGACAAGGATCAAAGATATAGCGATGAAAGCTGGTGTTTCAACCGGCACAGTCGACAGGGTGCTCCATAACCGCGGCGAAGTATCAGAGGCGACAAGGGAACATGTATTGAATATTATCAAAGAGCTGGATTATACCCCAAATATCCTGGCCAAATCACTTGCATCCAAAAAGGTTTATTCAATTGCAGCCCTGATTCCCGCGGCTGGTGATAATAATCAATACTGGGAAAAACCTCTGGCCGGTTTCGAACAGGCATTATCTGAAATCCGCGACTACAATACAAATGTCCTGATCAATACTTATGATATAGATAGTTCTTCTTCATTGGCAAAAGCCTTCCGTGCGCTTCTGAAAGAAAAACCCGACGGTCTGGTCTTTGCCCCTTTTTTTTCTGATACTGCTGTGGAGATTGCCGGCGAATGCGAAGAGAAAAACATTCCATATATATTTATCGACAGAAATATAGAAGGCCTGAACAACCTGGCTTTCTTTGGTCAGAATGGTGAACACAGCGGTTTTCTGGCTGCCAGGATCATGCATTATGGGGTACCTGACAAAAGTAATGTATTGGTCATAAAACCAGGCAGCTCAAACGCTTCCCAGCAAACCGACAACCGTGAAAAAGGATTTCTAAAGTTTTTTAACTCTTCCGCAAACACCAGGCAGATTAATACTATCGCTGTGGATGTGAATGTTCCTGTCGATGACCTGCCTGAAAAACTGGATGTAATTCTGAAGGATATAAAGGGTATTTTTATTACAAATTCAAGGGCTTATAAAGTAGCTGAATATCTTGAAAAAAGAAGCATGCAGGATATCGTGCTTATTGGATACGACCTGATAGACAAGAACATCTGTTGCCTGGAAAAAGGAAATATCGATTTTCTGATTGGTCAAAAGCCTGAAGAGCAGGGTTATAAAAGTGTTATGGCTTTATTTAATTATTTGATTAACAGGAGAGAAGTGGAAAAGATCAACTACAGCCCTATCGATATTATCATGAGGGAAAACATTGATTATTATAAAAACCTAAATTTCATAAAATGAAAGATTTCGGACTAAAAGGAAAAGTTTGTGTTATTACAGGGGGTGCCGGTATTATTGGTGAATCTATCTGCAGGGGATTGGCATCTGCCGGCATAAAACTGGCCATTTTGGACCTGGCGAAAGACAGGGCTGAAAGCCTTGCCGCTCAGATAGCCAGAGAATACGATGCGAAATGTATTGGAGTGGAAGCAAATGTGCTTAACAAAGAGTCGCTGGTTAAGGCGAAGGAAGTTATCATACAAAAGCTCGGTGATATTGATTTTCTCATCAACGGGGCAGGCGGCAATTCACCGCAGGCCACCACACAACTGGAACAAATTCTGGAAGCCGATGCTGACAGTCTCGAAAAATCATTCTTCGGATTAAAGGATGAAGCATTTGCCAGCGTGTTTGCGCTGAATTTTACAGGCACGCTTTTACCGACCATGGTATTCTGCCGTGAAATGGCGGAGCGTAAAAATGGTGTCGTGCTGAACATTTCAAGTATGAATTCCTACAGGCCCCTGACAAAGATACCCGCATACTCTGCGGCCAAAGCTTCCATAAACAATTTTACACAATGGCTTGCTGTTCACCTGGCCAAAGCAGGAATCAGGGTGAATGCAATTGCGCCCGGCTTCTTTCTTACCAATCAGAACCGTTTTCTCCTTATCGATGAAAAAACAGGACAGGCAACACCGCGTGGGAATAAAATTATTTCAAATACACCAATGGGTAAGTATGGCAGTCCTGAAGATCTTCAAGGGATCACATTGTTCCTGCTTTCGGAAATGTCAGCATTTATCACCGGTGTGATCGTTCCTGTGGATGGTGGTTTTAGCGCTTACAGCGGGGTTTAGCTGTCAATATGTTAAACCCGGATAATAATATATGAAATACAGATATTATGGACCCGAAAAGATTAACTGAACTTAAGCCTGAGAAAGATTTTTTTATTGGGATTGATTCGGATGGGTGTGTTTTCGATACCATGGAAATCAAGCATAAAGAATGCTTTTGCCCAAATTATATTAAGTTTTTCAGACTTCAGCCTGTAGCGAAATATGCTCGTGAAATCTGGGAATTCGTAAATCTGTATTCAAAAAACCGGGGTTGTAACAGGTTTATTGCCCTGCTGGAATCGTTCAGATTGCTTAACGAGAGGCGCGAAGTGAAAAACCGCAACTTCAGCACCATGGATGGGACTCCTTTGAAGGAATGGATAAAAAAAGAAAATAAACTGGGAAACCCTGCATTGAAAAAATACGCAGCTGAAGTCAACGATCCTTTTATTAGTCTGGTCCTTGAATGGTCGGAAGCTGTGAATGAGAGTATTGAAGATATGGTTTTTGGGATAGCTCCTTTTCCCAATGTTATCAACTGCCTCAAAATGATTAGCAGCCAGGCCGATTCCATAGTGGTATCGCAAACACCTCTGGAAGCTCTTGAAAGGGAATGGAAAGAGAACCATATCGATGGTTATGTAAATTTCATTGCAGGTCAGGAGTATGGCACCAAATCGGAACATATTAAGTATGCTGCTGCCGGCAAGTACGAGCCTGATAAAATACTTATGGTTGGAGATGCTGAGGGGGACCTGAAAGCAGCCCGTTCCAACAATGCACTTTTTTTTCCTATAAATCCGGGATTTGAAGAGGTTTCATGGGAGAAACTATTTACTGAAGGTTTGGAGAGGTTTTTTAACGGCACTTTTAAAGGTGATTATCAGGAAAAATTGCTCAGGGAATTTGACCGTTACCTTCCTGAAAAACCTTCATGGAATTAACAAGTTTTATTATATATTGCCCTATTAATTGATGGCTGAATATGATCTATTTTCAAAAAGGTTCAGTAAGTACAAGGCTCAGTGATGAGGATCTGAAAAGAGGTTTGTATTCTGCCCTGGATATTCTGGGGAAGAGGAATAAGGTGCTGGTGATACCGCCGGATTATACCCGTATGCATTCAAAAGCTGGTACCCTGACATCCCTTGCATGGTCCTACTATAAAGATAATCTTACTGACATTCTTCCTGCATTGGGAACTCATAACGCCATGACAATTCACGAGATCCAGGATATGTTCAGAGGGGTCCCATTAGAACTTTTTCGTGAGCACGACTGGCGGAACGATGTGGTTACAGTCGGCACCGTTCCCGGAGAATATGTTTCCTCTATCACGGAAAATAAAGTAAACTATAGCTGGCCGGCACAACTGAACAAGCTTATCCATCAGGGCGGGCACGATCTTATTTTGTCGATAGGACAGGTAGTTCCCCATGAGGTTATTGGCATGGCCAACTACAACAAAAACCTGTTTGTCGGCACAGGCGGTTCCGAAGGGATCAACAAAAGTCATTTTTTAGGTGCTGTATACGGGATGGAAAGGCTGATGGGCAGGGCTGATAACCCTGTCAGGCAATTGCTGAATTATGCAGCTGAACATTTTATCAAAGATATGCCGGTGGTATATGTGCATACTGTTATAGGTAAAGAAGAGAATGGCAAAATGGTGGTCAGGGGCTTATACATTGGTGATGATATTGAGGTGTTCAACCTGGCCGCTGAACTATCGCTGAAGGTTAACTTCACCATGCTTGAAGTTCCCCTTCAGAAAGTTGTGGTTTACCTTGATCCCAAAGAATACCGCAGCACTTGGCTGGGCAATAAAAGTATTTACCGTACCCGCATGGCGATGGCCGGCGGAGGGGAACTGATAGTTTTGGCCCCCGGTCTGAAGGAATTTGGAGAAGACCCCGAAATCGACCGGCTCATCAGGAAGTACGGTTACAGAAGCAGGGATATCATTCTTCCTGCTTCCGTCACGGAAAAAGAACTTACTGCCAACCTTGGCGCCGCAGCACATCTTATACATGGTTGTCCGGAGGGATTGTTTAGTGTAACCTACTGCCCGGGCTTTCTCACCAAAAACGAAGTTGAAAATGTAGGTTTTAAATATGCCCACCTGGAAGAGATGATGAAAAAATATGACCCATCAAAACTTAAAGATGGTTTTAACCGGTTGCCCGGAGGCGAGGTTATTTTCTTTATTTCAAACCCTGCCTTAGGCTTATGGGCTGAGGAAAAAAGGTTTAATACGTAATGAACTTAATGAAACTTAAATAATCAATAATTAACATGGATAAAAAAGCTGATATCGGATTGATAGGCCTGGCAGTAATGGGTGAAAACCTTGTCCTCAATATGGAACGGAATGGTTATACAGTTGCCGTTTTTAACAGGACCGTAGAAAAAGTCGATAAATTCCTGGATGGCAGGGGTAAAGGGAAGAAATTTCTCGGGGCCCATTCCATCGAAGAATTTGTTGCCTCACTTAAGAGACCCAGGAAAGTAATGCTGCTGGTGAAAGCAGGAAAAGCAGTTGATGATTTTATCGAAAAGGTTATTCCGTTTCTTGAACCCGGGGATATTATCATCGATGGAGGAAATACTCATTTCCCCGATACAAACCGCCGTGCGAAATATGTGGAAAGCAAAGGATTATTATACATCGGTACGGGTGTCAGCGGAGGCGAAGAAGGTGCATTGTGGGGACCTTCCATTATGCCCGGTGGTTCAAAAGATGCCTGGCCCCATGTGAAACCCATTTTTCAATCCATTGCCGCCAAAGTGGATGACGGGACACCTTGCTGCGACTGGGTTGGCGAGGATGGTGCCGGACATTTTGTGAAAATGGTGCACAACGGAATTGAATACGGCGATATGCAGCTTATCTGCGAAGCCTATCAGATCATGAGAGACCTCCTTGGTATGTCGGCAGACGAAATGCATGAGGTGTTTAAGGAATGGAACAAGGGTGAACTCAGCAGCTACCTGATAGAAATTACCCGCGATATCCTGGCTTTTAAAGATACCGATGGTGAACCTTTGGTAGATAAAATACTGGATACTGCCGGACAGAAAGGTACCGGCAAATGGACCGGTATTGAAGCCCTGGAACAGGGAGTACCACTAACTTTGATCGGAGAAGCAGTATTTGCCCGTTGTCTGTCGGCTATGAAAGATGAAAGGGTTATTGCTTCGAAGCAACTGACCGGACCAAAACCTGAATTCAAAGGGGATAAAAAGCAATTCGTAAAAGACCTGATGGAAGCGCTCTATGCATCAAAACTTATTTCCTATGCACAGGGCTATGTACTGATGCGTACTGCCGCAGAAAGTTTCGGATGGAAACTGAACTACGGGGGTATCGCGCTGATGTGGAGGGGTGGATGTATCATACGTTCGGTGTTCCTGGGTAAAATCAAGGAAGCATTCGACAACAATCCTGCCCTTACCAACCTACTTCTCGATCCTTTCTTCAAAGAAAAGATCCTCAGGTCGCAGGACGGTTGGCGCAGGCTGGTATCCGCAGCTTTCACGCATGGGATCCCTATTCCTGCCATGTCAACAGCCCTTGCTTATTTTGATGGCTACAGGAGCGAAAGACTGCCGGCAAACCTGTTACAGGCCCAGCGTGATTATTTCGGGGCCCACACATACGAACGTACCGATAAACCCAGGGGAGAGTTTTTCCATACAAACTGGACCGGCAGGGGAGGCGATACCGCTTCATCAACCTATAACGTCTGACCTTAACTTAAATAATTACCTCTAATTACATTAAAATGACAACAACAGGAAAAATTTCAAGGTACCGCTGGAGGATACTTGCCCTGCTTTTTATGGCTACGACCATTAACTATATGGACCGTACTGTGATTGGCGTGCTGGCCCCTACGCTTCAGTATAAAATTTTCAACTGGTCCGATGTTGATTATGCCAACATCAGCATTGTTTTCAAGATAGCCTATGCCATCGGGATGCTCACAATGGGCAGCATCATCGACAAGTTTGGCACCCGCATCGGATATACGCTGTCCATCGGTATATGGAGTATTTTCGGTATGTTGCATGCTGCTGTAAGGCCGGCATTCAGTGTTATCGGATTTATGGCTGCACGTTTCGGACTTGGTTTTGGTGAAGCCGGTAATTTCCCTGCTGCTGTCAAAACGGTTACAG
>Ga0123335_1005522_pt1 | contig 15373 bp, 28 predicted proteins | sample BiotimSIPDNA_2_FD_89707 | JGI IMG/M metagenome (GOLD analysis project Ga0123335, IMG submission 89707) | Anaerobic biogas reactor microbial communites from Washington, USA - Biogas_R2 time_0 SIP DNA | ecosystem: Engineered > Bioreactor > Anaerobic > Unclassified | place: Washington, USA... | reverse complement strand
GGTGGTGGCCATAGGCTACGACCTGGGCGGCTACCGGAAGGTCATCATGGGCGAGGAAGAGGAGATACTTGGGGAATTTGCTGACCTCCTGAATGAGCACAGAACGGCCACATTGGTGGGATTCAATATCAAAAATTTTGATATCCCACTCATCAGGCTGAGGGCCGCCAAATACGGTATCAAGCTCTACCTTCCTGACCGGAGATCTCAAAGGATATGCGACCTTTTTGATGTCCTGGGGGGAAAATGGCAGACGGACGTGTCCGCTTGTTCGCTCAGCGAGCTTCACTGGTTCCTGTATGGATCTGGAAAGCAAACCAACGGCTGCGATATAGCTAAGATGTGGGAAGGCGGCGACCTGGAAAGCATAAGGGCACATTGCGCGGAGGATATCGAGATCACGAGCAGGATCTTCAACGATTTCAGGGGGACGCTCTGGTGAGTATATTACAGAACGCAAAACGAGTTTGTCTTGGCGCGGCGACACTGGTAGTGTTAATTGCACCGTTTATATTGTCGGGGCATTTTTATGGCACAGACACAACACGTTGGATCTTCTGCGCCGTTTTAATATATCTTATTCCATTCATGGTGTTTTTTCTGTGGGCATTGGGCGACACCGTCCAAGAAGCCTGGAGGCTGCGGTGATCGAATGAAACCGAAAATGTTCAGGTTCCAGTTGTCGCTCGCTGGTGTTAGCGATGATGACATAAAATTGATCGAACGGTGGATCGTGGACCGCGAATCCCCGTTCTCTGATGAAGAAATCCGAGACGCGGTTTTCGAATACACGAAAATCTGTATGGATATAAAAATGATACCCAGATACATCGGGGAGGTCGAGTATCTCGCATTGCGGTATTGCATAGGATTCCCAGAGTCCACAAAAGTTGTGTCTGATACCATCGCTTCGTGGAGTGGAAGATGAGCCGCGGCCCGATCAGGCATAAGGAAGACCTGGATGCCTTGCCGAAAGAGGATTCGTTCGTCTTCCAGGACCACCTTCCAGCCGTGTCCGGTGGTCTGGTCCGCTACTGGAAGGATAGGGGCCTCATCCGGCAGGTAGGGACCGTCCGCAAGAACGGGGCAGCGAGGAGAGGGATATGGGAATTGACAGAACGCGCGAGGAGGATTTTGGGATGAGCGAAAAAAAATTCGAAATGGACATCATCATAGGGCTACCGGACGGCAAGGATAGGGAATCGAATCCGAGTCTCACAGGATATCCCATCGAAGAGGTGAAACGAACTCCGCCAGAAGAGTTCCAAAACGTCGAGGGGGCACGACTCGATCTCAGCGGGGAGTTCACGGCTCTTCGCAGCGTCAAGCTCGGTGGCGCTCTGGACGGATGCGGTCTTTCGGTGGGGCCAGAACGCGAACTCGAATCTATCCGGGTGGTCATTGGTATTCTAAAACAGAGGGAACAGGAGCTCCAGGCAGAATACGATAAGCTGATGGAGGCCGCTTGATGGGGCAGAGAGAGATAATAGCGAGGGGGTGGAGCGCTTGAGCTATCTGCAAGACCGCATTCTCGATTTTTTGAAATCCAATCCCGGCAAGACATACACCGAGATTGCGGGCGGGGTGGGATCAAACCCGACGACTCTCTATCATGCTATGGATGGGCTCCGGCGATTCGGGTTGGTGCGAGCAAAACATGTGGGGCATAAGGTGTTGTGGGAGGTGGCCTGATGGGGCAGAGCGAGATAATAGCGAAGGAGTGGAGCGCTTGAGTCACCTGCAAGATTGCATCATGGAGTACTTGCGTCAGCATCCAGAGGGCGCGACGGCGAAGACGGTCGCGGCGGGCATTGGTTCCAGTAGTGCCGCCTGCAGGTATTCTATCAGGGGCCTGGAGCGGTTCGGGCTGGTCGAATCGCGACGGGTGGGGCTTGGTAAGATCTGGAGGGCGATCGCATGAGGTGTTATGGGAGGTTTGTTAATCTATGGTAAGTCATAAAATCATGCTTGAATTTCGGAAAGCTTTGAAGGATGAACCACAGAGTATGAGGGAACTCTGCAACAAACTCGAACGTTCGGAGGGCAGCGTTCGCACCGTCTTAACTGCGATGGAAGAGCTTGGACTCGTTGAGAAGGTATCAGTCTGTCGCACAAGTTCGGGAAAGAGGCCCATATCCGTCGGGTGGAAGCGAACCATATAAAACTCTTTTAAATAAAGCGTTTTATACAGTCGCGTATAATTTATAATGGTGGAGTGATAGAAATTGCTAGTGTCAGAGCAAGCATCCGAACAGGGTGGACTCGCTGGCCATAGTTCCGGCGCGTCGACTTTTCCGGGGGAAAGGACATCGGGTGGTTGGATACCACTCATGCTGCAACCCAAAGAAGGCAGACCAATCCAGGTTGACTGGATTTGTCCTGTCTGTAATAGACTCACCGGAAACTATCGTACATGCCCCCACTGCGGTCTGGAAGTCAAGACTTCCCCACGCATTCGTGATCCTTTACCCAAATCAAAAAAAATAAAACACCACAAGACATGGGCATTGGAAATATTCGATCCAGAGGATGCGGACAGTATTATCCGATGTAATCACTGTGGGCAAATAATCAAAACCCCCGATATCCCATGTTTTTGCAATTGCTGTGGTCAGAGGATTTTGAGGTAGCTCGACAATTTTATATACTTTAATTTACTATAATAACTGGCTGGATACCCCGACGGGGGGAAAAGGAGATTTCTTGGACTCCCTTCCAGTTCTGAATTCCAAGAGCACAACCAAGAGGTGCGAAAAAATGAAACCTGGATACGTATATTTCATAACTTTTGAGGATGAGGAGTTTAGATCAAAGATCCCCGCCATTAAAATAGGCAGCACTTATGATATCGACAAGAGGATGAAGAGCTTATCAACTGGCTCGCCCATGCCTTTGATGCTTATCGGTTTCTTGATCCACAAATCACATTTCCATCTTGAAGCTAAATTACAGTACGAGTTTCGCCGATTTAGAATGAAAGGCGAATGGTTCATGGCCTCCCCCGAGCTGCTTGAAAATATCAAAAGTCTCGATCCAAAATTCAACATCTTGGATGATCTGTTTAAGGAAACGGAAGAGGATGCGAGAGCCAATTTTCTTGTTCAAAAGCTCAAAGAGAGTGTTAACAAAAAGGATGCGATCATTAATGAGCTTTTGGCCCACATAAAAAAGGTCGATCCTAGCGGTTATCCCATTGTATATCAACGGTTGATCGATGGGAGACCTTCGTATATGCAGAAACGACTCAGAGCACGGTAGTATCCCTTATGTCCCTTCTCACCAAACGCAAAAAGCCGTATCGGAAGGTATTTTCTCATCCAAATTTTCCCTATCTGTATGACACCGATGAACCGGACGAAGTTTTCCGGTTCAGGAAACATCACGCATCACAGTCACTCCATGAGTGATCGGCGAGGCCCTGCTATCTTCTTTTTGTCTTCTGGCTCATTGATATACCACCGGCGGGGCTTGCCGCTCCTAATCACCCCATGCACCGCCTTATTGGCCTGGCGCTGCCCTCTGGTCTTCAACGGCCAAAGAGGGCTCCTTCTCCCGGCCCGATGACTGCGGAAGAAGCGCCACAAGAGGGCTACACTCAGCCGCCTGCCGGGGGCGGCAAAACCAATACCAGGCAGCTCCCGTTTAAGGGTGAACCATAATGCATATATCTCAAAACACCATATTGTTCGGTGCAGAGGCGTGGCCGAAATTCGAGCGGGCTGGATGAGTTTCGGGCAATAATCAACATAGGCTCAAAACGCCCGAGTCGTACTTCTGCATTGATGCATTGTATGTGTGGAAGCATACAGGTGCAGTGGAAAGGGCAGGCGCAAAGGTCTGCCCATGTCCCTATTCTAGTCTGCTGTCAGCATAAATCGTGGTGAGGTCCCCCATGACCCGGAACCGGGCGATCGGAGGAGAGGGGATTCCTTGGTCTTTCCGGGGGAGTAGATCCACGTAGCATCTCATGGGGAGTGCACGAAGCTCCCCAGCTTCAACGATTCTGGAGGGAAATCACCGTGCCGCGCCGCTGCGATATTGATTGGAAATGCATCCAAGAGTGGAGCAACTACGACTTGGATTTTGTAGAAGAGGCCATCCGCGTAGAGAAAGCGCTCAGAGCGGCATCGCCGAAACGGGGATTCCTGGCACCGAGGTGATTTAATGTTGTCATCATTATACAAATATATTGCAGTATTGGTGTTCTATCTCGGCTTAATGTTCTGGTTGAAAGGCGAGAACGGCTATGTGCGGTTGCCTGCGATTATTAGCTCGATGTTGGCATTCGAATATTTACTGGGGTGGTTCCCATGAGATTGGATAGCCGGATAAATGCCATGTTGATGGACCGAATCAAGGTCTATGTGGACGCGCGGGTTGATGAAAAAATTGCCGATGCGTTGGAGAATCGGGGCGTCAATGTAAGATTTGGCGTGTCTGTGCCTGAGATGACCTCTCAGCAGCTCAGCGAGTTGGATACTTTCATCAAAAATCGCGTCGCGGAAGCTCTGCGACAATCGCCACTCTAGTTTTTCACCGGGGATTTTCTTGAGACTCATATTTGGATTACTCCTCTTAGCCTTGCTCATCGGCAGCTCTGGGGGCGTCTATCGCACTCCATTCAGCTTCTCGGACATCCAGCCTCCCCAGATCGTGATGCCCGAGCTGCAGACGGTCAACATCTCCCATCTTAATATCACGTTTCCCGAATTTGAGCCTGAGATAGGCGTATCCCCTGTGGCGATCGAGCTGGAACCGGAGGCTGAACTCGACCCCGAGCCAGAAGCCGAACCAGCACCGGAGCCAGAAAGCTCCTACGATGTCCGGATCTACCAGAAGGACAATTTCATTATCACAGAAGCCGCCGGAGACCCCATAGCAGCATTGCCCATTTCATCGGATGCAGCAGACCTGTTCAAGGCGGCCATAAATGCGACTCCAGACGGCGGTAGCCTGCACATTGGAGCGGGCCACTACAACTTATCAGCTCCTTATTCATTCGCACTTAATCCGGACGGCTCTAACATCTTCTACAGTGCCATCCAGATCCTAGACAAGGACATGTACATTACCGGGGATGGGATGGGCGAGACCGTCCTCCAACTGCTCCCAGGTCAACGTAGCCCTTCAAGGCACGTTGCCATGATGCTCATCAGAGGCACCAGAGGCTATGATCCCGGATACGAGAGTTTCACCATCCAGCACCTCACCCTGGACGGCAATCGAGCCGCCCAGATAGACGGCCAGCCGCACGACGGCGAAGGCCTGATCCTGGTGGGGTCCGAGCGGAAGAACGGCCTATACTACCAGCTCAACCTGAAGAACTCTTGGGGATCTGGCATCTACCTGGGAAATAACGGGGCCGGAGATAGCGGCACCAACGAGATAGTCTCCCAGGTGGTAGCCCAGAACTGCGGCGCTGAAGGCATCATACTTGATACCTGCCACAACAGCACGATAATGTATTGCGGGGCCTGGCGGTGCAGAGAAGGCTTTGTCCTCTATGGAAACGACGACTGGCAGACAAGAAGCCCCGATAACGTTAGCATCGATTTCTGTTCCACCGACAGCCAGGTGACCGTTTGGCAGGTCAACGATTTCACCATAAGCGATCTATTCATGAACTGCACCAATATCACCGGCTCCTATGGCCTGATGATCCGGGATGGGACCGGCACGGTGAAGTACTCCGTTCTGGTGAGCAGCAAGACCAGGGAGGACTCCACGGGCGGGGCAACGTACATCATCGAGGGCTCAAAAGTCCTATTCGAAGACTGCATACTGGAAGGCTATTTCGGCATTCACGCGATAGGCCGGTCCTACGTAGAGGCCCGAGACTGCAAGATCACGGCCCCGGGGGGATGCTTCTGTACCACGGACCTAGCACCAGTGCAGAGCACCATAATTGCAGAAGGATGCACATGGGCGGGAACCAAGACGGCCATGCAGACGGGAGCAACATTTTTGGAGAGAGTGTAAAATGGAACCGGACCTGAATCAAAAGCTTGCTGCTTACGGGATGCGTTTGGAGTTCTGGAAGGTATCAGACCTACAGGAACTCGTCAAGAAAACCAAGAACCCTAAGAAGCACTTCAATAAAGACATCGATGCCCTAGTTTCATCCATAGACGATCTGGGATTCAAAAGCGCAGTCTACATCAACAAAGACGCGACCGAGATCGGCGCAGGCGTTGGCAGAATAATGGCATCTGCCCGGCGTGGTATGGACGAGCTGCCGGTGTTCCGCATCTTGGATCTCGACAAGATCAAGTTCAAGAAGTTCCGAATTGCAGACAATCGTATCAACCAGTTGTCTAACAAATGGGATGACGATGTTCTGTTATCCGACCTGAGAGAGTTGGCGAACGACCAGGAGAATATTGAATGGATGTATTTTTCTCAGTTCGATAAGATCCTTTCTTCAGAAGATGCGGTCGAGGTGGCAAATTACGATCTGGACCTGGGCGGACCGCTGCCATTCGCTCAACCATCACAAGAACTCGGCGGCAGGCCGGTCACCAATGCAGATCTGCAGCCCCACCAAACCATCCAACAGACGCGGGAAGCCGAGACCGCCGAAGAACCCGAAGATCTCAGTGTGGACTTCTCAAGTTCAAACGACTGGGGCATACCCGACCTAGATCTTAGATTCCAATCGTCCGGTGTTCATCTACCGTTCGTCAAGTGGGGCGAGATCAGCTACAAGAAGGTCATGAATGGCACCTGGCACTTTTATGTGGACGATCCCAAATTCGATCGCATTGCTTCCGACCCGACTCCCGCCCTCCGGTCCATGCCGACCGACCTGGTAGAACTCAACTTCTCCACATCAGAGTTCTTACCACCACCAGCTCTAGCAATAGGAGATATATTCTTCAAACGTTGGGTATCTCGATTCTGGCAATCCAAGGGCTTTAATGTCATAGTGGACCTCAACGTCCACCCCCGGTTCCGTAAAATGAACCTAATAGGTGTACCAGAAGGTTGGAAAGCCTACGCCACACGCGGGTCCGGTGAGTTGGAGTTTGTGATGGGGGACTGGCAGACCGCCTGCGATCACGCGGGCTGCGACGAATCCGACATTATATTCATCGTTTACGGCGGTGGAAAACAGATACGGGAGACCGCACAATCAAAGGGGTGGCACTGGATACCGGAACGTATGGCCGTGACAGGTGACCCATCACTCGCTGGTCTGGATGGTCTGGATATAAAAGTCTCTCCTGGTCAATACCAGGATTTGTAATTTACCAAACAGGAGGTGAAAAATCGTGGGAAGAACTGGAAAAGGCGCATTCAAGGGAAAGGAATTCCGAGGCAAGACTGCTAGGAGAACCGCACAGTACCTTGAGAGCAGAGGTATGTATGGTATGTAGATAAAAAATATTCCAGGGCATCACCGCCCTGGCGTTTTTCTCATATCCCAGCAGCCCCTTTCAATTAGGGACTTCTTGGTGATGGGATAAAACTTCAATTTCTCCTGATCAATGTCTTCTGCCACACAATGAGTCAACTTCTCCGCATCTTGCACATCCATAAATGTGGACATGATAGCTGGCCAATTCGATATGCCCAAATCATAACAATAATCGAGTGCTCTAACCTGATATTTCAGAGCCGATTTTTTGGCCCCCGACAACTTCTCAAACATATTGGGATCTGTGCCTTTGATGGCCACTCTCACATATAGGCAATCTTGGTGTTCTACCAGCAATTCCACCAAGTGCTTATCATACCCTAGCATAATTCCATTGGTTTCTAGGAGCACGTTAAGCTTTTTCTTGCCTCTTTCTTTCTTAGCATCTTTCAATGCTTGGATGAATGCAGAAAAGTGCCTCGTGGAAGCTTCGCCTAATATGGCTTCACACCCCGATACCCGAACATCCCATCTTTTGTGTTGTACCGCCAATTCGATTGCTTTCCCTGCGATCTCTGCAGGAGAATAGAACTTCCCCAATTTCATTTGCTCATTTCTGATGCCATTCCAGCAATATGCGCACGAGAGACAGCATCCAACAGAATCGACAGTAACAGGACAGTCAAACCTTTCCGCGAACCTGACTCGATAGTAGGATCGCTTATCTCCTCGCATCACAATTGATTCGATATCCTTCGCCCTTTTTATGGGATCAAAGGGCAAAACCAAGCTCGATGGCTTCAACACCTCGATATTCTCTGCCATATCTTGATATTTCCTATATTCCTTGTTATAATCTCTCTGCCTAAACCTAACCCCAAACTGATTATATAAATTAGTACAGTTCTCATGATATGATAAAGAATGATCGATGAAGGCTGTATCAATCTCATGGGCCGCAAGAACGTCGCGCATATGGGCTTCGCATATCACGATTTATCATCTCCTCATTTATAATTCAGAAAAATAATTAAAATGGCCCTACAGATTCTCGATAGAATCTAAAGGCATCCAGAGGATCTATGCCAGATACATATTCTTCCAGCCATGCCTGCCAGTCTGGCAGGCTCTCGATCTCGCTGCGATGGGATATTTCCCCATTCTCTTGGTAGCGAGGGCCTACATCCTGATCGCCCTGAATATCTCCAAACTCGAAGAAGCTCTTGATATCTCTGGAGCCTTTTGAGGCAGTCTGATACTCTGCATAGATCGCAGGAGCCTTTCCCATGTAGATCCATGCCCTGAATCCATTCTCTCCAGCCTCTTCCAGATCTTCAGCAAAATCGAAGAGCACGCGAGCTGATTTGATCGCGCCTCTGGGATATTTCAGACTGATATCGATCTCTTCCATCATTCCCACCCTTCGATATATTGTGAAATTTCCTCAATTTCGCTGTCCTCCAGATACTGCCTGTAGTTCTCCAAGATGTCCTCAGGCGTGGTGAGGTGGTAGTTGCCTGCATAGTTGCTCCATTGGGTTGGCTCTTCCATGTAGAAAGCTCCTTTCGAGGAGATCCATAGATGGCCTGTATGCCAATTATGCTGATCCCAATACGCGAGCTTGTAATGCTTCTTCGCTTTGCTGGTATCGAACTTACGACCTTCGACTACAATTTTCATTTTAATTCATCTCCTTAGAATCGCAACGCTGCGATTCATATGGGGGTGAAGGGAGTCGAACCCTTCAGTTTTCCAGGTTGCCTAAACGTTCAATCTGATATGTGGGCAATACCATGCCTTGTCTCTGTCGTTGCAATAGATTAGTTTTCCAAGAGTCTTGTTCTTGAAGACTGTAAGCCTTTGACCTTCAAAGGTTTTATTCCAGTTATTAATATAAGATTCGACGAATTGCTTCGCGATCTTTCCATCATAGATGCATGTTTCCCCTACGAAAGCAATTATATGCATTTATAGCATCTCCAGTATATCAAGCATCTTAGCATTGGGATGAGTCTTTAGATACTGTTCAATTTGCAGCTCTTGAAGTCTCTCCTCATCCAGTATTTTGTTTATCTTCTCATCAGTCCATCCCCATTTCTTCATGGTTGCAATGCTGGGTGGCATCTCAGATCCCTCCTATCATGCTCTGGTGGGCTGCAATCAGCTCATCTATGCATATCATGCCCTGTGGCTTCTGCGCGCGAGCCCTGCGATACGCGAGCTCTCGTTGGCTCCTGGGGAGCCTGGCAAAGCTGTCATGCTTCGCAGTATGAGTTCTGATATCCATCTAGATCATCTCATCCATTGTGCCCATCATAAAGAGGGCCCAGTTGCGCTCATTCTCCCCAGCAGGCATAGCATCCATGTAGGTCGCATATGCTTTCGATCCTGGCAGATCGACGCATTTCTTCGCGAGTTTATTATATTTCTTGCCATATTTGGTCTTCATCTCAGCGACGATCTTTTGAACCTCTTCAGCTTCCCTCATTTTCTTGCACCTCACAATACCATATAGGTATTCTGAGTATTTAAGGTTTACGGTGAATACTCTATTTACTCCATGCCTCCATTTTTATATTTTTCTGCCATGCTCAAAATTCGCGAGAATATGTCTGCGAAGTTCTCTCCAGCGCGACCAAACGCCAAAAAACGCTCTCTGTCGTCCTTCCAGATTTTCAATTGCATAGTGTCTTTCATGGCAGGAATATGACGTATTTCTGGTATTTATAGTAGATGGTGAGGAGTTAGGGGAGTCGAACCCCTCATACACCATGGCCCCTAAGCCAATATCTCTATGAGTGCCTGATCAGATAGCTTTTCCTCATCGCGTGCGAAAAGCTCTGCCTCGATCTCCATCAGCAGCCCTTCCAACAGGGCTCTAGGAAGAGATGAGAGATCCATTTCAGCTCATCTCCCTGGCTACATATAGCATTTCTTCCACGCGAACGAGCCCTGTAGGCCCAACGCGAGCCCTGACAGCCTGGTATGCTGCCTCTCTCTGAGCGCGAGGGAGGCGCGCAAACTCATCATGGCCTGGCTGGGCGAAAGTGGGATTCATGCAACCCACAACCTATCGAAGCCCATTTCTTCAGCCTCACGAAGTATCTCATTATGCACGTAGATAGTGCGCTCTTCGCCTGGCAGGAAGTTTTTACCCTTCAATTCGCAAACTAGGTATTCACCCCAAAGCTTGACAGGCTTTGCTTCTCCATAAAGCGAAGTGCCAAACCTGCGAGCCATGATTTTTATGGGAGTCATCAGACCACCCCTAAAGAATGGCCTCTAATCATCGCTAGATAGGCATGGCCTGAGAAGGTGCCACTCTCGTAGTATCTGCTCTGGATCTCTGCATTTATGGAGGCTTCTAGGGCCTCCAACTCTTCGAGCTTCATGGATTCGATGTCAGGGACGTGCATTTACAATCCCCTCGCGTGGTTTTCCTCATTCAGGCGCGCATTTCTCTCGCTCGCTGGCTCTCGCTGAGCCCTGGGGAGCCTGCCAAAGCTGTCATGCTTCGCAGTGTGTGTTTTTATGTCCATGCCTAATCCATCCCTATCCTGATAGTATCTTCAGTCACCACAAAAGGAATGCCACGATCTAGCAATTCCCTGAATAGTACCTCCTCTGTCACATATACCTGAGAATCTCTCAGGATCTGCCTGTACTCATAATCATATTCCTCGCGCATTATAATATCCCTAATCGCCTTTACCATCTTACATCATCTCCAATATAGCATCTATCTGAGCTATCGACTTTTGGAACGAGACTCGTGCACTTCGTAGGTGTGGCGACTCGTCCCCAATAGCTGCCAGTCGTCGAACCTGATCCTTGCGCCAGGTGTTGAGTAGTTCCCTGTATTTCGCATCTGAGATTTTTGCCATAGTACACTATAGTACGCCAGTACTATATAAGCTTATTGGTACGATAGTACTTTCGCGATATGAGTATATATACTCCACCACATCACGCGCGAATCTTGCGCGAGTATATAAAGACTGATCGCGAAAGTACGAGCGTACCAAAAGGTATATATAGTGATAAGTAGTACTATAGTACTATGCGAGCGATTAACCAGAAGGCTAAGAAGGTATTCGATGCCCTGACTGTGGGCATGGAACAGATAGGCGACCACAAGAAGATAGAGAATGAGCCCTATATGCCCCTCTCTATAGAGGTAATAGATACCTATGGGCTAGATGAGGGGCTGCAGATCTCTTTCTGCCATTATGGAGAGCAGAATGGCGACCTGATGAGAGACCCTGAAATGATCTTCATCAAGGCTCTTGATGGGCAGTATTACCCCTACTATTACAGGAACGACTACGTAGGCATAGAGCAGTACTCTGTAGAGTTCGCTCCTGATGGAATGGGAATAGAGAGATATTGGAAGTCCCTGCAGAGGCAACAGGCGACTTTCGCAGGCCAATGGGCGCAAAACCTGAAAGAGCAGGGCTTTTTGGAGGTGGTCTGAGATGACCACATTCCATCTTGAAATTGAATGCGATAATGCAGCCTTTGGGGGCAATCGCGATGATTGCCAGGCAGAAATTATACGCATCCTGCAAAAGGCCATAACTGATATGGAATCTCATGATAGCGTTGAGTTATATCTTCGCGATACCAATGGCAATCAGGTGGGTCAGTGCTATCTTGATTATAGAGATGAAATTGGATTACTCCATGATATGCATGAGAGAGACCCTTGATGGCAGCACACCCCTAGCCAACTTTTTATTGGAATCAGAAACGGCAAGCACAATACAAAGTCGTTCCGCTATGCTGTCAACTACCCACCAATAAATTGGCGGGCTTGTAACTGAGGTAAGATGTTCCCCCGCTACATTTGGCCGGTTGACTTTGGATTGGCGTATCCTCACAGGACGCCTTTTGCAAGGACAGTCCTGGCGACCTACCCCGGAAAGTGCCGTCACATGCCACACACTCAGGCCAAGGATTGCTCCTACCATGCCCTCCGAAGCATTTTGCACTCAGAACGCCTATCGCTTGAAGCCGTATTTCTCCGGTATATCGGAGTGCCTGAACCTCTCGCGAGGTGGATAGACGGAGCTTGATGTATGCTCTTGAGTAAGGAGTGATTGATTTGCGAGAATATATAGGTATTGGTACAAGAAATCAACAGCGGGGCACGCTCCTCTCACGACTGAAGTCGCGAGTATCCGCTGCCCCCGCACCCCGAGGTTTTCATGAACAGTTGGTCATTCTATCAGCTCCAAAGCCCCTCTATCAAGCAGTCGCATAATTGCCTTCCCCCTCTCCCTTCAATATCCTTTTTCTTTTAGTTTTTTGTCCACCATTTCGCAGATAACCAATGACCACTCCATAGGACGGCGGTTATTATCCCCCATGTACTTACGAACCCTAGCCTGCAGATCTTCCGGCATGGTCAGGCATACTCTCTTTGGATTTGACATAGTAGTCCTTTAGTACCATTGATATTTAAAAGTTGTGATCAGATGCCAAAAAAACTCAAACCCGGTCGCCCGAAAGGAGTCAAAAACGGCGAACGCAAACCAATCGACCTCAAGCTGGTCGCGGCTCTATGCAAAGCGAATTGCACTCAATACGAGATTGCCACGGCGCTCGACTATTCCGAGGCCGGTTTCTCGCGACGGGTGAATTCCGATCCTGAACTCAAGAAAGTTCTGGACCGAAACTATGTCACCGCGAAAGTGTCGTTGCGGCGGGAGCAGGTCCGCAACGCGATGGACCGGTATTTCACTATCTGCAAAGACTGCGGAAAGATTACGGAGCATGCGGGCGAATTCCTGCCCCGGTGCGCCTATTGTGACAGCGAGAACGTCCGGCACCAGTTCATCCCCGGCAGCACTGGAATGCTCATCTGGCTGGGCAAACAGATTTTGCACCAGTCTGACAGGGTGATGGTGCAGGGAGACGCGGAGAAGCCGCTGGTCATATCAACATTGGCAGAGTTCGTTAAAAATGCCGCCAAAAAAGAGAAAACAAAACGCCGATCTGAAGACGCTTGAGCTGATGCAGACGGATGCCGTCGCGGTCGTCCGAGACATATTCGGCTCAACCCTCTGGGATCACCAGGAGCAGATTCTCACAGCGGTCCGCGATCATCCAAAAGTCGCGTGGCGCAGCTCGCATGGCATCGGCAAAACTTACGTTTGCGCGCGATTGGTCCTGTGGTGGTTGTTCAGTTTCCCCTATTCGATAGTTATCACCACGGCGCCGACTTGGCGGCAGGTCGAAGACCTGTTATGGAAAGAAATACGGTCTTGTTATTACAATTCGGCGTTTGATCTTGGTGGTCATTTGTCGCCGTCTGCCACCCAACTCGCGATAGACGGCAAAGAATGGGTCGCTATCGGTCTATCCACGAACGATAGCAATAGGTTCCAGGGTTATCATTCTGAACATCTTCTGGTGGTGGTCGATGAAGCGGCTGGCGTTGCCGAAGAAATATTTGAAGCCATAATGGGTGTCCTGACCTCTGCCCACTGTCGCCTAATCCTAATAGGCAACCCAACGGATATTGGCGGCCAGTTCTACCGGGCATTTCGAACCGAGGGCTGGAAAACAGGCAAGACCGCCGCCTGGGACACCCCGAACTTCAAAGAGCTGGGCATCACCAGAGAAGATATCATAAATAACACGTGGGAGGCAAAAGTTCCCCGGAAGGATAATGGCGACTTCGATTGGCCTTACCCATGGCTTATTACCCCCAAGTGGGCACATGACGCATTCTTGGAGTGGGGCACATCACACCCGGCCTGGTTCGCCAGGGTCGAGGGCGAGTTTCCTGAGCAGGGAGAGTACAACGTAATCCCGCTTGGCTGGATTGAGCAGGCGCAAGACCGCTGGCCGGATGTGGTGCCGGACAGAAAGGAGCCGATCGTTCTTGGTGTGGATGTTGCGCGTGGTGGTATGGATCTATCCGCCATAGCCGTCCGGCAAGGTTCAAAAATATTATCAGTTGAAACATTCAGCAACATGGACGGACCTCTGCTCGCGGGCGAGATCGCTGTCCGTTACCGCCGTCTCAAAGCATCCAGGGTGAACGTTGATATCATTGGTCTTGGTGCTGCAGTAGAAGACGCCCTGAAAGATCCTGTTTATCATGATATCACGGTCGTGCCGGTCAACGTGGCCACCTCATCAGACGTGCTGGATAGCGATGGCAACCGCAAATACCAAAACCTCAGGGCAGAGCTCTGGTGGACTCTGAGAGAAGCATTAGACCCAAAAACGAAAGACCCTCTTGCCTTACCACCGGGCGATAGCCTGTTGGGCGACTTAGCAGCACCGAAATATGACTTTCGCAAAGGCTGGATTCAGATCGAGGCCAAAGAAGAAACCAAACACCGCCTGGGACGTAGCCCGGATGAGGGTGATGCCGTGATGCTCACGTTTGCACCCAAGACCACAAGCACCGTCCTAACCTTCTCAACCCAACCCATCGCTCGGCCATACCAAATAAATTCTTTTTGAGGCATTCGTCAACTACCCAGGGCTAAAGCACCTGGGCTTGTAACTGAGGTTAAGATGCTTCCCCGCTACAATAGGCCGGTTGACTGCGGCCCTAAAAGCGATATTAATCGCAGCGATGTGGTCTGCGGCACCTGCGAAGCCGCAAGACACACATCGAAATTCATCTCTGGTAGGCCGATTAGCCTTAGCCACATGGCTGCAAGAAGGGCAAGTCCTGGATGTGTTTCTGGGATCTACAAAGACCACAGGAACACCCGCAACCTTAGCTTTGTATTCAACAAACGTCCTAAGCAACCCAAAATTCCAAGTATGCAAGCTGCGACGCAGTGCCTTAACCGTAACTTTGTCTCTGATGCCTTGAAGATCTTCCATGGCAATAGATCTCAAAGTGTCTTTGGCCTTCGCAACTATAATCTTGGAAATGCAATGGTTGACATCTCTAGAGAACCTGGCAGTCCTGCCAGACAGCTTCTTAAGATGTCGTTTGGCCGATTTAGTGCCTTTGCTCTGGAGTCGGGCTTTCAGAGAATCAAGTCT
>Ga0123335_1005519_pt1 | contig 15379 bp, 15 predicted proteins | sample BiotimSIPDNA_2_FD_89707 | JGI IMG/M metagenome (GOLD analysis project Ga0123335, IMG submission 89707) | Anaerobic biogas reactor microbial communites from Washington, USA - Biogas_R2 time_0 SIP DNA | ecosystem: Engineered > Bioreactor > Anaerobic > Unclassified | place: Washington, USA... | reverse complement strand
TGGCCGAGCAAATCTCAAAGGGCACCAACCCTGCCCGGTTCGGTTGCATCAAGGCCGAGGCGGTCGTAGTCGGGTACGCCGGGCAGTATATCGTCCTGTGCGCGAACTTTCAAAACACCTGCGACGCCATCTACGCGACGTTCGGCGAACTGTCCGCACTCCCGACCACCCGCATCGACCGTGAAAACGACTGGAACGGCGGCGGGATGCTGGGTTAAGGATGGTGACATATGGAAAGCGCAATCAAGAAGGGCCGCCGGGGCTTAGCCTGGACGTTCGCGACGCTTTTCCTGGCCGTGATCTTCGGATTCGGCGTGATGGTTTTCGCTTTGCCGGTCCACGCCATATCGATCAGTGAACGCCGGAAGCTGGCCCAGCTTCCGGTCTTCACGGCCGCTTCATTTTTCAGCGGCACGTATTTTCGCGATCTGGAAACGTTTATGCTGGATCAGTTCCCCTGGCGCGATCACTTTCTGCGCCTTAAGGCGTTCAACCAGTTTTATGTCTTTTGGCTGAAAGACAATCACAATATCTTCATCGAAGACCAGACGGCTGTCGCCATCTCCTACCCCTTCGCCGCCGGCGCCGACGAACTGGCGGCTAAAAAAATGTCTTTTCTGATCGACACCTATTTCCAGGATATGACCGTCTACATGTCCGTTATTCCGGACAAGGCCTATTACCTCGCCGCCAAGAACGGCTACCCGGCGATCGACTACGAGACGCTGGTGAGCAACCTCCATACGGGCTGTGCCGGCGCGGCATGGATCGACATCTTTGCGAGCCTTGACGCAGATGACTACTACCGGACGGACTCTCACTGGCGGCAGGAATGCCTCTCGCCCGCTGTGGCCAGGCTGCTAAACGATATGGGGCGCAAACAGGCGGCATCGGCCTTCGAACCCCGGATGCTGTATCCCTTCTACGGTGTCTATTGCGGCCAGTCGGCTCTGCCGCTCAAGCCCGACACGCTGACCTACCTGACCGGCGGCCTGTTTGACCAGGTCAAGGTCTTTCGGGCGACCGCCAATTCGCAGGGCTTTGAGGTATCTTCCCTCTACGATCCGGATATGATCAGCCAAAACGATCCATATGACGTGTTTTTAGGCGGCGCGTGTTCGGTGGTTATCCTCGAAAACCCGAGTTATGCCGCAGACACCAAAACGCTGTATCTGTTCAGCGATTCTTTTGGCCGCAGCATCGCGCCGCAGCTTTTAGAAGGCTACAGCCGCGTTGTCCTGATCGATATCCGTTATATCCGCGCCTCCCGCCTGCCGGAGCTGGTCGACTACCAGTCCGGAAACGACGTGCTGTTCTTGTACAGCATCGAAACGCTTGACACCGCAAGCAGCTTAAACACAGATTAGAGGGATCGGCCATGCTCTTTTCGAGTCTGAGCTTTCTGTATCTCTTCCTGCCGCTCGTTCTGGCTGTCTATTACCTCGTTCCGGCCAAATTGAAAAATGTCATTTTGCTGCTGTTCAGCCTGTTGTTCTACTATATCGGCGAGCAAAAACTCGTCCTGCTCCTGCTGCTGTCCTCGGTTGTCGACTATACCTGCTCGCTCGGCATCGAACGTTTCCGCCACAAAACGGGCATGCCCAGGCTGTTTCTGGGCTTGTCGCTCGCGGCCAACATCGCGCTGCTCGGCTATTTTAAATACATCGACCTGATCATCCGCAGCATCAACGCGGTTTTGGACACGCAGCTGGATCTGCTCAAGGTGGCCCTGCCGATCGGGATCAGCTTCTTCACGTTCCAGACCATGAGCTACACCTTCGATGTCTACCGGGGCGATGTCAAGGCGGAGCGCAACTTTTTAGATTTTTTCACTTATGTGTCGCTGTTCCCCCAGCTGATCGCCGGACCGATCGTCCGCTACAAGACCGTGGCTGTCGAATTGAAGGAACGTACATTTGACCTCGAGTCATTTGCTTCCGGCATCGGCCGCTTTTGTGTCGGACTGGGCAAAAAAATCCTGATCGCGAACACCCTGGCCGTCGCCTGTAAAACCTACGCCGGGATGGCGGACAAGACGGTCCTGATGACGTGGGTTTACGCCATTTCCTTCTCGCTGCAGATCTATTTCGATTTTTCTGGCTACTCCGACATGGTGATCGGCCTGGGCAAGCTATTCGGCTTTTCCTTCCCGGAAAACTTCAACTACCCGTTCATCGCCAAAAGTGTGACGGAATTCTGGCGGCGCTGGCACATGACGCTGGGCGTCTGGTTTCGCGACTATGTTTATATTCCGATGGGCGGAAACCGTGTGAAGGCCGGGCGGTTCGTCCTCAACATTCTCGTCGTCTGGTTTTTGACCGGGCTCTGGCACGGGGCCGAGTACAACTTTGTCGTCTGGGGCCTCTATTACGGGTTGCTTCTGCTCATGGAAAAATTTCTGCTCAAGAAAGCGCTCCAGCTCAGCCGCGTCCTGTCGCACCTGTACCTGCTCCTGATTACAGTTCTCGGCTTCGTCCTGTTTGACGCTGCCGGCATCAGCGAAGCGCTGCGCACGTCCGGCCGCCTGTTCGGGATCGGCGCCGCCTTGACGAACACCGTCAGCACCTATTATGCCAGGAGCTACGCACCCGTCATCGTGATCGCGGCCATCCTGGCCACGCCATTGGCAAAGCAGGCCTATGCCGCTCTTAAGAAGCATCGAGCCGGCAAACAGGTATGCTCATTTCTCGAGCCCGCCGTCAGCCTGCTGCTCCTGATCCTCTCAACGGCTTACCTGGTCGACGGCTCCTACAACCCGTTCATGTATTTCCGCTTCTAGCGACAAAGGCCGGCACACGAGTTAACTTTTGCCTCCTATCCCCGAAAAGGGCAAAACGCATCTCTTTTTTGACAACACCAGAAACCTTCAAGGGAAAAACATATTTCCAAACCAAGTCCTGCGGCTCATTTGACATTTTCTAGAGACTGAAAAGATGAACTGGACCAAACCATTCGGCACATCTTGATCAATGACTGACGGTCATGCGCCCAGTAGGCTTTTCACCTGGCCTGTGGTAGACTCGTATTGACCCATGTCTTGCTCTGAGCGCAGTTTGCCGCATGCAGTCACGATCAATCGGTCAAAGGGTCGCTTCCCTGCCTGACATGACATTCTTATCTGGATCGCAGCACTGTGTCAGCCATTGACTGTAAAGCTACGTTGATCAAAGAGGTGATCGGGTGAAAAAGACACTTACCGGGATAATCCTGCTCATGAGCTTTATGCTTAGCGCCTGCGGCACGGCCCCGACGACCCCCGCGCCGGAGCAGACTACAAAGGTTCCTGCAACATCAACGACCGTGGATGTTGTATCGTCAGCCACCCTGGCTAGATACCGGGAGAATGAGATCCGGGACTACCAGGGCGTGCGTCTGGATCCCGCCATCGGGCCTGCCGACAACTCCATCTCAGGCGTTCAGCATGTCGATCTCCGAAACTACCGCCTTACGGTTGACGGGCTGGTCGGCAAACCGCTGGACCTGAGCTATGACGATGTACTCAACCTGACGCCCGTCGAGCGATTGATCACGCTTTATTGTGTGACGGGCTGGCAGGCGACGATGCTGTGGCGCGGCGTGCAATTATCCGAACTCCTTGATTTGGCCAGCGTCGATTCCGAGGCTAACACCGTTATTTTCCACTGTGCCGACAACTACACGACATCCATGCCTCTGGCAACCATCATCGACAACAAGCTGATCATGGCCTACCAGGCAAACGGCTTGCCTATTCCCGACGAGATGGGATTCCCCTTTATCATCGTTGCCGAGGATAAACTCGGCTACAAATGGGCGCGGTGGGTGATCCGGATCGAACTGTCGGCGGACGCCGACTACAAAGGCTACTGGGAATCGCGCGGGTTTGACAACGAAGCGGATATCGATTGACCGGGCGTCAAGGCGGTTGCAACATCAGGCATGTTTTGCCGTTTCCGGCTTGCCAGCCACACGGCCGCCAGGATAGCCCAAACAAGATAAATCGCAATCAAAGCCACGTTGACCAGCATGAAGGCGTGACCGAAGTCAGCGCCGGTACGGCCCGGATACAGGCTCGCAACGATGGTCTGCAGTGAGTTGATCGCAACATGAAACAGGACGACCAGCAGCAGGCTGCCTTTCGTTGCATGGAACATCCAGGTGAACAGGATCGAGAAAATCATGACCTGGACGGCAAACAGACCGATTGCCGCGACCCCTCCGGCGGCCTGCCCGGGATCCAGGTAACGCACCAGATGCTAGCCAAACCAGACGGCTCCCAAGATCATCGACGATGACAGCAAGCCATGCTTTTTGAGCAACTCGGGCAGCGCGAATCCGCGCCAGCCGGTCTCCTCACCCAACGGACCGCCGAAAACGAGCCAGAAGAAAAAGAGCGGGATGATTTTGAGCACACTTTGGGCGTTGATTTGCATATCATCGCCGCTGATCACAGCGTAGAGAACGACAAGCAGCCCGTTGATGGCAATCGGCGTCAGGGCCAGGGCAACCACGCGCCCGCTGATCCGGTTTGGAACAAGCGATTTCAACCAGGTGACGAGACCTTTTTTCCCATCAGCCAGCGCCAAGGTCAAGATGGCTGCCAGTGCCGGTCCGAAATTACCGGCAACCGAACAGATCTCCGGCAGCTGAAAGGGCAGCAACCCCCTGGATGACAGGATCGAGGGGGTCCAGAGCAGCCAGGACAAGAGATAAGCCAGGACCATAAACAAGCCAAGCTTATGCTTGATAGCGAAACGACGATGCCAAAACATCCTTGTCAGTCCTCGCGTGTCGGCGTCAGGCGCTGCTTAGATTTCGATGGCAACACGAAGGCACTCGGGACTGGTCGCGGCCAGGTCAAAACCGTCCTCCCACTGTTCCAGCTGATAGGTGTGGGTGACCAGGTCATCGAGCTTGATGCGCCCGCTCTCGACCAGTTTAATCGCTGTTTTCCAGTCATAAGGGATCTGGGATATCTCGCCTGACACGTCCAGTTCCTTGACGATGATCTTGTACGTGTCGACCGGTGCGACGATCCCGCCCCGGATCCCGCCGCCGGCCCACATGACACGGCCGCCTTTCCTGACGATGTCGAGCGACTCTGCGATGGGCTCGACAGCCCCTGAATTCTCCAGGACGACATCGACCCCGATCCCATGGGTCAGTTCGGCGATGCGTGCGCGAAGGTCTTCCTTCTCGACATTGATGACGACATCGCAGCCCAGTTCCCTGGCCTTCTTCAGCCGGGTCGGTTCATCTCGGGTCAGTCCTGTCATGATGATCGGTCCGGCGCCGATCGCCTGGCAAACCTGCAGCATGAGCAGCCCGCGGGCCCCTGGCCCCAGGATGGCGACGGACTCGCCGGCACGAACCTTCATGCGCGAGATGACGCTGTGGATGGATCCGGCGGTGGGTTCCATCAGGACGGCTGACTTAGGTCTAATCGCGGCGGGCAGGATATGAAGCTGCCGTTCCGGCCAGACCGTGTACTTGGCAAACCCGCCGCCCGTCATGAAGTGGGCCCGGCCCTCCATCGGCGGGATCGTGTTGCAGATATTGAAACGTCCCTCGAGGCAGGCCGGGCAATGGCCGCAGTAGAACGTGACGATTTCATGAACGACCCGGTCGCCCGGTTTCACGGTCGTCACAGCAGGCCCGACCTCACGAACCACGCTGACAATCTCATGGCCGACGACAACTTTTCTGGGCGAGGTCTTGACCCCCGTTTTGTCAGCCTTCCAGCGATGAATGTCGCTGCCGCAGATGCCGCAATACTCGACTTCGCACAACACATCGTGCGGCGCATAGGGATTGTCGCCAAGCACCGGCGCCTGCACCTGCTCAAGTTTCAGATCTCCGTTCGGATAGGCAACGATGCCAGTCATCAGCATAAGCGTCTCCCCGGGCATATGCCCTATCCTCAATCTCGTGCGGTTTTTCCCATTATATCGCACATCCCGGCAGACGGACAATCTGACAGCGATGGCGATTTCGGGCTGGCCGTATCGTTTTTCCATGCACGCATAACCTCGCATAGCATGTTCGTATCCGTGATGATGGGGGTTGTCGGATCGCTTCAGCAGATATGGTCACGGACCGATGATCCGCTGTTTTTGTTCTCGTCATCAACGCCGTGCCAAAAAGTCAATTCTGCCCGCACCATGGGGGTATTTGATGCCGGTTATGGCATATAATAGAGCTTGAAGCCTATCCTGCGCTCCAGGATGGAGGGATAAAGATGCCGATAACGGACTGTTTTGACGCGCATTATGAGCAATACGAAGCGTGGTTTGACGATAATTACAATGTCTACCTATCTGAACTCAAAGCCGTCGCGCATTTTGTGCCCAAGAACAAAGAAGGCCTGGAAGTCGGAGTCGGCAGCGGCCGGTTTGCCGAACCTCTGGGGATCAAAACGGGGATTGAGCCTTCCGGAAAGATGCGCGCGATCGCCGAAAAGAAGGGGTTAACGGTATGCAGCGGGATCGCCGAGTCCCTTCCGTTTGCCGATTCATCCTATGACTTTGTCCTCATGGTGACTACCGTCTGCTTTTTGGACGATATCCACCAATCGTTCCGGGAAATCAAAAGGGTCTTAAAACCATCGGGCTTGTTTATCGTTGGTTTTGTTGATAAGGAGAGCCCTTTGGGACATGCCTATTCCATCCGGAAAGATGCAAATGTCTTCTACAAAGACGCGACATTTTACGCGGCGGCAGAACTCCAGTCGATCCTGAAAGCCCATGGCTTTTCACAAATCGAAATGGTCCAGACCGTTTTTGGCGAACTGGACAAGATCGATGAGGTACAAGCGTTTCAGGAAGGTTCTGGAAAAGGCGGTTTTGTCGTGATCAAGGCCGAGAACGAAAAATGACAACAGGCGCCTCACCCGTTTACCGAAATGGATCGGCAGCAGCGACCGGAAAATGCTGAGAAACCAGGGGAATCATGCCAACGAACGCATTACGCACACTTTGTCAATTCTGGAACAGGCAGGATCGCGACTGGCGCGTCACGGTGGCACGGTCGTCCATGGAGCGGTTCAGCTACCAGATGATCTTCCCTTACCTCTCGATCTACATTATTGCATTGGGTGCCACGAAAACCCAGTTGGGGCTGGTCAACAGCATCGGCATGATGCTGGCAGGCTTGCTTGGACCGTTTACCGGCATTCTGATCGACCAGAACGGCCCTAAAAAAATCTATCTTTTTGGTATCGGGCTGCTGGTTTCGGCCTACCTCACCTATGCGCTGGCACCGAACTGGATCATCTGCATCATCGCCATGGGCATCTACTGGATCGGCAATGGCAGCGCCGGCCACAGCTGTGCGACGATCTGCGGCAACTGTCTTCACAACGAAGACAGGGCCCGGGGCATGATGCTGTGCGAAACGGCTGCGGCCGGACTGCTGGGCATCGCGGGACCCATGATCGCCGCTGTGCTGGTCGCGCAGTTTGGCGGCGTCAATGTCGCCGGGATCAGGCCGTTGTTCTATGTCGCCGCCACGATAGCCGCTTTTTCGTTCATATTGGTACTAACCCAGCTATCCGGGCGTCAATGGACCTCGAGACGCATGGCCGGAAAGCACCTGTTTCATGACGGCATACAACTTATCAGGGGAAATCGCATCGCGCAAAAATGGCTGCTGATCGGCGCATTGAATCAAATCCCCTTTGGCATGATCTTGCCGTTCACCCAGGTTTTCGCCAAGGAAATCAAAGGTGCCAGCGGTTATATCCTGGGTGCGATGGTGACCGGCGCCGCGCTGACATCCATCGCGTTCGGCATACCGACGGGCGCCCTAGCCGACAAGATCGGCCGGAAAAAAACGCTCTACATCCTCATTCCGCTCTTCTGGGCAGCGAACCTGATCCTGGTCTGGGCACCCTCGCCGGCTTTCCTGGTCATTGCCGGCATCCTGCTCGGGTTTTTGCATCTGTCCGGACCGATCACCGGGGCGATGGAGATGGAGCTGTTTCCCGCTGAGCAAATGGGCCGATGGCTGGGCATGAATCGGCTGATCAAAGCCTTGTTCGGCGCCGCCATGGCGCTGCTTGGCGGCATCATCTGGGACGGGCTCGGTCCCCAGTATGTCTTTTGGATATATGTCGGCATCGATTTAATGATCAAAATGCCGCTCCTGGCCAGCATACCAGAAACACTGCGGCCATGACCCTCGCTTGGCAATCATCACGCGAAAATGTCAGTACAGCTTCCCGTCTTTTTTAAGCTGCTCTTCCTTTGCCGATCCCAATGCCGCGCCAAGGGCTATACCGATACCCGTACCGATGGCCAGGTAAGCTGAATTTTGAGCGGCCATGAGCGCCACCCCCAGGCCGCAGCCAATCGCGACGCCTATCGCCAGATAAGTCCCCACGTAATACCCTTTTTCAACAAGCCCGTACTTTTCGCGGACATGCTTCGTCAGGTTGTCGCAAATGGCCTGAACCGCCTTTTTCTTCGACAGGTCACCCGCCAGGTATTCCTTAAGCGCTGTGATGGCCTCTGTCAGCATCCCGGCTATGAGATCGTCCTCGATACCTCTGGCGACAAGCGCGTCGATCAGGCGCGCAAAGCGTGGCAGACGAAGCTGCTCGGCTGTCTTTGCGCCAACCTGTGATGCGAGGGCGACGAATGCATCCTTGTCAACCATGGCTTGTCCTCCTAGTCATATATGGCTTGTCCAGCTTGTTCTCTCATATCTTAACATCTTTTTTTGACGCCTACAGCGGGGTACATGTTGCGTCCAGGAACATGTGGTTCCTGGCGGCGTACCCGAAAGGCATCTCGGCATACGCAACGGGTGATGCGGGTGGTCCGTTAATAAGTGGTCCATTCCATTGCGCTTTTTATGATCCATCCATGCTTTTGGACTGGCCCGCAGCATGGCGTGTGTGTCCGTTGCCTTGAACCTCTGAGAAGTCAACACTTTAGCGGACAATTTGCTAAGCCACTGCCGACATATGCTTCTGCTGCCACTGTTTCAGGTACTGAACCGGACTGAGATAGCCCAGCCTTTTCTGTGCGCGTTTCCGATTGTAAAACACCTCAATGTACTCAAAGATCCTCTGTCTTGCTGCTTCTCGGGTCGGATAGAAATGCCAGTGGATGATCTCCTTCTTCAAAATAGCAAAGAAGCTTTCGCTCCATGCGTTGTCACCTGGTTTGCCTACTCTGGAAAAACTCTGCTGCCATCCGTAGTTTGCGATTTGCTGCATCACAGTCTTTGACGTATATTGACTACCTCGGTCGGAATGAAAAATACAGCTTTTAGGCAAGCCCCATCTGCGTTGTGCGTCACGGATTGTGGCCAGAACCAAATCAGCGTTCATCGTCTTCGACTGACGCTGTGCCAGGACTGTATTGGTCATGACATCTCGGACCTGACATAAATAATCGAATCCTTCACCCGTTCGTATATAGCTGATATCACTGGACAGAACCTGAAAGGGTCGAGTTATGTCCAGATCTCGGGTCAGGTTTTGATAGGCATCGCTGCGCGCCTTGCGGCTGTCCGTCAAAGAACGCTGCCTGCGCAGCCTGTGGCACGATTTGAGGCCTTCCTCGGCCATGATGCGCTTTACGACCTCATAGGAGGCTTTATAGCCGTCTCGGCGCATACAGCCGCAGATCCGCTCCGCCCCATAGGTGCCCTCGCCTTCCTGGTGAAACAGCTCGATGATTTTCCGGCGCACGCGTTCATCCCTTTCTTGACGTTGTTCCCGGTCTTTCAGCCAGTCATAATAGCCCGATGTTGATACGCCTAGGGTTTCGGCCCACTTCGCTTTGGCGTATTGATCCTGTTGTTCCATGAATTGGTAGCACGTAACAGCCGTTACGCTCTCAGGTTTTTGGCGAAGTAGGCCGAAGCTTTTTTTAAGATGTCATTCTCCTCTTCCAGCTCCGCGATCCGACTCCGCAACCGTCCCATCTCGTCTTGCTGCTGCGCCATCTGGCTGACTTCCCCCTCAGGGGTATAACGCTTGCGCCAGCGGTGAAGCATGCTCACATTGATCCCTAGGCTGGCGGCCACCTCCTTGATACTGCGCTCGCTGCTGTAGCTGATCCGCACAGCACGCCGCTTAAATTCATCATCAAATCTTCGCTTCGTATTGTTTGGCATGAGGGGCTCCTTTCTCTTATCCCTATCTTACCAAACTGTCCGTTATTCTAGCATAGACCCTCTCGCGCAATAGTTGATTTGTCAACTATTCTGCGTTAAGATGTTTTTTAGCGGTTAAGAAGGCGGTTACAGAGGATGACAAGACACGATATCGGCGCTGTTTGGATGACCATGAAGGCCGTCTTGCGTTCCGCAAGGCAGATTGTCAACGTTGAACTGGCAGCACTTAACCTGACCGGAGCGGAGGGCGATATTCTTTTTCACCTTCTCGCGGAAAAAAGCGGGCTTTCGCAGGAGAATTTGGCCGAGAGGCTCGACATCGGCAAAGCTGCTGTCTCCAGAACCGTCCATGCGCTCGAAAACAAGGGCTATGTTCACCGCGAAAAGCTGACGGATGACGCGCGCACTTACCGGGTCACCGTGTCGGATACGGCAAAAATCGCCGGGAGCCAAATCCGGAAAGCCTACGAAACGGTTTACGAGGTCGCCCTGCGCGGCATCAGCGAGCCGGACTTCCAGCACCTGGCCATGTTGCTGAACCAGGTGCATACGAACGTAAACGCACGGGTGACCAAAAGATGATCGACTTGTTCAGGGGCCTGGGGATCATCGGCGGCTATTTCCTCCTGGCCGCGGCAGGCGCGCTGCTGCTGCGCCGCCTGGTCCGCATCCCAACCGAAGTTTTTCGAAAACTCCTGCACATCATTTTGCTGTGCTCTTTGTTTGCCTGGGTCTATGCCTTTCAGACGTGGTGGATCTCATCCCTGGCCTCGCTCGTCTTTGTCGCCGTTGTCTTTCCCCTGCTCTCGCTGGCGGAGAAGGTTCCCGGGTATTCCAAACTGCTTACTGAGCGGAAAAACGGTGAAATCAAGCGCAGCTTGGTTCTGGTGTTCGGCATGTTCGCGGTGCTGAACAGCGTGTGCTGGGGCTTTCTGGGCCAAAGGTGGCTGGTGCTGGCGTGTGTCTGCGCCTGGGGATTCGGCGACGCGGCCGCCGCTTTAGTCGGGAAAAAATACGGCAGGCGCTTTCTCGAAGGCAAGTTGATCGAGGGGCGCAAGAGCGTCGAAGGCACGTTGGCCATGTTTGCCGTGTCCTTCGCCGCGGTCCTCACCGCCGTCCTGATCAACGCCCCTGTATCCTGGTATGCCGGCATCGTCATCGCGGCTGTGACCGCGGCTGCCAGCGCCGTCGTCGAACTTTATACCCGCCATGGCATGGATACGGTCACCTGCCCGTTTGCCGCCGCGGCGGTGCTGCTGCCGCTGCTGCATGTCTGGGGTGTGCCGCTATGACGAAAAAGGCAGGGGAGCGCACACTGCTCGCATCCGTTTTGCTCAGCTTGCCCGGGCCGTTCGTCGTCGGGATCGGGCTGTTCCTGGGTAAGTCGTCGACCCAGCTGGCGGACTTCATCCGCAGGTCAGCAGAGCTCGCCGCGATCGTCGTGTCCTTTGTTGTCTACCGCATCACACACAAGGAGCAACGGGACGCGAACCGCAAACGCCGCCTCGAACAGGTGGCCGACCGCTGTGTCGGCGCCGCCATGGGGCTAGGCGGCCTCGCGATGCTCTACGTGGCCTTGCGTCATCCTGCCGCAGAAAAAGGCAATGTCGTCCCCGGCCTGGTCATCGCCATCTTGGGCGTCGTGGCCAACACCTGGTTCTGGTTCCTGTACCGCCGGCTGAACAAGGAGGCGCCCAATCCGATTCTTGCCGTTCAGAGCCGACTGTATCAGGCCAAGGCCTGGGTAGACGCTTGTGTCACCGCCGCGCTGGCGATGGTCGCGCTGGCCCCTCTCTCACAGGCCGCCTCTATTATGGATATCGTCGGATCGGCAGCAGTCGCGCTGTATCTGCTGATCAACGGCAGCGTCATCCTGCTTGGCAAAAACCGTCCATTTTCGATCGCGGCAGAAGGTACGGAGGGATAGCATGCATATCGATCCAGCCATGATCCATCCCGAGCTGCGCCGGGCCGCATCCCTGATTCGCTTGCTTTGGCCAAGTTTCACCGAGCGCAAATACCGTTTTGCGAAAAAAGCCAATCAAAAGCTGAAAGGCAGATGCCGCAGCCCGTTAACCTACGAGCAAAAAACCATCGTCCGTCCTGATGGCAGTTTGCTCCGGCTTTGTATCTACTCCGCCCAGAATCCCAAGTCGCATGTGCCGGGTCTGCTTTGGCTTCACGGCGGCGGTTACGCGTTGGGGACACCGGAGCAGGACGAGCTGTTTATCCAGCGCTTTATCGCTAAGAGCAACTGCGTGGTGGTCTCCCCCGATTACCGGCTTTCCATAGACGCGCCTTATCCGGCCGCCCTGGAAGACGGCTATGCCGCCTTGCTGTGGCTGAAGGAGAATGGGCCCTCTTACGGTGTGCGCACCGACCAGCTCATGGTCGGCGGCGACAGCGCCGGCGGCGGCCTGGCGGTCGCGCTGACCTTGTACGCGCGGGATAAAAAAGAGGTGGCGATCGCTTTCCAGATGCCTTTGTACCCCATGCTGGATGACCGGATGGCCACACCGTCCGCGGCGGATAATGACGGCCCGCTCTGGAACTCAAAATCGAACGAGGTCAGCTGGCGTCTCTATCTGGGGCCCTTGTTCCGAACAGACCAGGTTCCCGTTTACGCCGCCCCGGCCAGATGCCGCGACTTGACCGGTCTGCCTCCGGCCTGCACGTATGTCGGCAGCATCGAACCTTTTCGCGATGAGGTGATCGATTACTTCGAACGGCTGCGCGCACATGGCACCGATGTGCACCTGAACGTGTTTGAAGGCTGCTTTCACGGCTTTGACATTGTCTGCGCTAAAACCGGCATCGCCGATGCTGCCCGGGATTTTCTCATGTCACATTTTTCCTATGCTACCGAACATTATTTTGCCGCCCAGCCGGACGGCTGAAATCTGAAAATCATTCAATCCATAAAAAACGGCAACTAATTTGCGCCAGTTAGTTGCCGTTTTGTCATCTAGAGTGTGATTGATCAGCTTTTGGTCCAAATCGTGCCGTCCTTTTTCTTGAACTTGCCCATACAGACCATGATGAAGTCGACCAGCCAGCCAATGCCCAAGCAACCGGCAGTAAGCAGCCAGACGATGCCCGTTCCAATTTTACCAGCCATAAACCGATGTACACCAAGACCGCCCAGGAAGAATGTGATCAAGATTGCTGCCAATTTGTCCATCAAAACACCTCCACTACCATATTGGACATGCCCTAACCATATAATATAGCTATATTAAGCAAATATCAATATGTTAATTTAGAATATTTTCATTTTACACGACAACGCTCTATTTGGGTATGACCACTTAATGGCCTATTAAATGATATTTCTTAGTACTACATAGAACTAATTTGGGGCTTGCCTATTGTCAAATAACCTGTTATCCTACAACGGGGGGTAATGGTTATGGCAACGTACAGCATCAGAAAAAACCCAATGGAGGGGGAACTGCAGAGCTATGGTTCACCGCGTCTGTGGCGCGTTGATGAGACAAAGTGGGAATTGACCTGGAACAAAATGGTTGAACGCTGGCATTACCTGGCATCATCTGCCATGGTCGGCAGCCTGGTCAAGTACTTTATTATCCTCGATGAATGGATCGTAGGGGCAATCAGTTTCTGCACAGCCGCCTATAAGCTGGGACCGAGAGACAAACATATCGGTTGGAGCAGCACCGTACGCCAGGAATACCTGCCCCGACTGGTTGAGAATAACCGATTTCTGATTTTACCCTGTGTCAAGATCAAAAACCTCGCTTCTGCAACCCTGGCAGAGAGCGTGAGACGATTGAAGATTGACTGGCCTGACAAATACGGCGTCCACCCGGTTCTGATTGAAACATATGTCGATACATCCCGATTCACCGGCGTCTGTTACCGGGCGGCCAACTGGGTGTATCTTGGCCAGACACAGGGGTATAGCCGCAGCGCAGGCGGATTCACTTATCACGGCAACAAAAAGGCGATCTATATCCAGATCATCGATAAGCGCTTCAAAAAGGATTTCAAACCCGGCACAGTCCGCCTGAACAACGCAATCAAGGAGCTTGAAAAAATGATCAACGGTATTCCGCAGTGGTATCCATCACTGACTGAAAAAATCGGACTGAAAAAGCTAACCGATGAGGATGTGCGTCGCTACCTGGCGGAGCATCTTTCGACGTATACGCCTTATCTGGGCCGAAAAGAACATCATCGGCATCTGGTCGCCATGACACAGGGGTTGTTGAGTGATCTTGACCGAAAATCCATAGAACCCATCGCGCTTGCCTTTGAGGGCATCGATCAGGTGCGCGTTCTGACGAAGTTCATATCGGACGCAAAGTGGCATGAAGATGAGATGAAGCAAGCCTATCAGACCGAATTAGCCGGCATGCTGTCAGCTGAGGGCGGTATGATTACCGGTGATGACACCTGTTTCCCCAAAAAGGGCCACAATACGGTTGGTGTGGCGCGTCAGTACTGCGGAAACACAGGGAAAATCGATAACTGTCAGGCATCGCCAATGGTTGGGTATGTCAGCGGGAAGGGATATGGCATCTTTGACTGGCGGCTGTACATGCCGAAATCCTGGTTTGCGGATGACCATCGGGTTCTGCGGGTTAAGTGCAAAGTTCCGGAACAGCTGTCGTTCGAAACGAAGAACAAAATGCTCCTGGACATGATTGTGTCAGCACATGAAAGCGGGAAACTCAAGGCCCGGTATGTCGGTGTGGATGCGTCGTACGGTTCGGACAGTGCTTTCCTGGACGCGCTGCCGGAGCCGCTGATCTATTTTGCCGATGTGCGCAAGGACCAGCTTGTATTCGCTGTCAGGCCAGAAACGTATATTCCCGAATATAAAGGCATTGGCAAACGTCCCAGCAAGCCGGTGGCGGCCACCAAACCGCTCACGGTCGAAGACCTCGCCGCGCAAACAGCCATCCCGTTTCAGGACGTTGCGCTGGGCATCGGCGCCAAAGGCCCTATTTTCGCCAAGGACAAGGTGATCCGAGTCGTAGAAGTCAGGGATGGTTTGCCCTGCAAAGACATTTGGCTTTATGTACGTCAATTGGAGGATGGTTCCCTCAAATACTCCCTGACCAATGCGCCGTCTTCTTCCACTTTAGAGGAGATCCGCAGGCCGGCACTGCTGCGCTGGTCGATTGAACAGTGCTTCAAGGAGTTGAAAGACTATCTGGGCATGGATAACTACGAGACCAGAAACTGGCTGGCTTTCCACCGTTATATCCTCTTGAGCAACATCGCTCATCTGTTTATCAATAAGCTCAGA
>Ga0123335_1005518_pt1 | contig 15383 bp, 12 predicted proteins | sample BiotimSIPDNA_2_FD_89707 | JGI IMG/M metagenome (GOLD analysis project Ga0123335, IMG submission 89707) | Anaerobic biogas reactor microbial communites from Washington, USA - Biogas_R2 time_0 SIP DNA | ecosystem: Engineered > Bioreactor > Anaerobic > Unclassified | place: Washington, USA... | reverse complement strand
GCTTTTGCTTCGACCTTTAATATAAATAAATCCATCGTTATCCATAACTCCGAGGTCGCCTGTGTGCAGCCATCCCTGTTTGTCAATCATTTCAGAAGTGGCTTTCTCGTTTTTATAATAACCATCCATCACATTTTCACCTTTCAGCAGAATTTCCCCAACCGTATTGACAGGGTCGGCGGAATCTATTTTAACATCAAGGGTATCTACGGCTTTACCCGAAGCACCGAGCTTGTGGATGTCGGATGCGGCATAGCTGATCAGAGGCCCACATTCTGTCATACCATAGCCTACCGTAAATGGAAATTTTATCTTGCTGAAAAAAAGTTCTGCCTCGGGATTGAAAGGTGCGCCGCCAATAACTATTTCCTGGAACCTGCCGCCGAAAACATCAACCAGCTTTTTCCTGATCTTGTTATGGATGAGATTTTTCACGACTGGCAAGAGGAGCATGAATTTCATCACTGGTTTTTCTATCACGGGGAGCACCTGCTTTTTGTATATTTTTTCAATAACAAGAGGAACAGACAGTATCAGGGAAGGTTTTATTTCTTTAAAGGCCTGCATGATTACCTGAGGTGATGGCGTTTTGGTAAGAATGGTAATCGTACATCCTATGGTGAAGGGAAATAAAAACTCGAACGCACAGCCATATGCATGGGCCAATGGTAAAAATGAAACGATGGGGTCGCCGGGTCTCAGTGGCATGCTGCGCTGAGCGTACCTGATATTTGCAGCAAGGCTGTTGTGCGAAAGCATAACACCCTTTGAATTTCCGGTTGTGCCGGAGGTATAACTTATAACTGCAAGATCAGAATTTTCTATAAAAGGAGGATTATAAAGTTCAGGCCTGAATCCTTCTTTTGTCTTCTCGAAATACTCTGTTCTGCTCCTGTCGAGAATTAATTGCAATCTTTCTCCTTCACTATAGATATGTTCAAAAGTGTTCAGCGAGATGTTCCCTTTTAAACCTGGCATTTTCCCGGGATCGAGGTTTTCATAAATAGTCTCAGAAGCAAAAAGCAACAGAGAGTCGCTGTGGTTGGTAATTTTCTGGATGTCATCGGGTGTGAAATCCGGAAGAATTGGCACAATGATTCCTCCATAAGTGATCACAGCAAGATAAACGATACACCAGCGGGCAGAATTTCTTCCAACAAGGGCAACTTTATCCCCTTTTTTGATGTCGGAATTTTTAAAGATGATATGGAGTTCGAAAATATGCCTGGCAACCTGTGAATAAGAATAGCTGTCGCCCTTATAATCTGCCAGGGCAATGATATCCCAATATTTACGTAGGCTATCATTAATGTAAGACGAAAAATTTTCTTTCAACATCTTAATAATGGTTTCAGGTGAGGCCTGAAAATTAATGAATTTAATCCAGAATTGTTTGAAACTTGAAAATGTATTGATTCTAAACTGGTTTCCTGCACGGCTTACAGCCTGCAAAGTTAATTACATGTAAGGTTTTTGCCGGGAATTACTAATTTTGAAATCAGGTTTGTTTAAATATAACCTTCGATAAAAAATCAAACGAAATCCTGGTCAAAAATGAAAAAAGTCACATTATTGCTCTTATTATTCTTTCCATTTTATTGTGCGGAAGGAACTTTCAGATATTATCTGGGCGGTTCAGCAGAATTCGTAATGATCGCCGGCAGCTTCGACGGAGAATCCTTTTTTGAAATTGATAACCAGGTGATCATGGTTCCGAAAATTGATCCAGGCTTTGGCTTCGGAATAAACGGAGGGTTCAGGTTCGGGAATTTTGCAATCGATTTTCAGTATAAGAGATCGGGACATAATGCGACTCTTATGGATGGGAGTAGTACAACGTGCAACATGAATGTCATAAAATTTCTGGGTTTTAAGAGCTATATGGGCAATACGCATCTCATAAAGCCTTTTATCGATTTTGATCTTTCCGGAAGTTGGATAAAGATTGCAGAAGCATCGTACTGGTATGATTCTCCTGCAAATTTAACATGGGCCAGTTTCGGGGCTGTTATACTTGGTCTCGGGATAGGTACTGAAATAAGGCCTCATAAAAGAATAGGCATTGAGATTGAATGTTTGCCTGCATGGTATGTTGGTACAGATACCAAAGGGATTGAAAGAATAAATTACGAAATCACGAAATTCGGCAATTTCAAACTAGATGGCAGCCTAAGCCTCATTTATTATTTCAACGAAAAATAAACCATTTCTTTTTTATGTCTGTTAAAATACTGGTAATTAGCAATTACAGGCAATATCACTCCGTAAGGCCTGAAGCAGAAGTTTTTATTGCTCTGGCAAACAACGGATTTGATATCACAGTAATGACCTTTGCTGATTCGGAATACATTCCTTATTTCAACAATGCCGGTATTCGTGTTATCAGTTTTCACCCACAGAAACGATTTGACAGGAAGGAAATCAGCTTTATCAGGAAAGAGCTGGTAAAAGGGAAATATGATATTCTGCATCTCTTCAACAGTGAGTCATCCATCAATGGCATCAGGGCAGCAAAAAATATACCGGTGAAAGTGATTTTATACAGGGGATTTATTGGCCATGTTCATTGGTATAACCCGGGTTCGTATCTGAAATACCTGCATCCCAGGGTGGATATGGTCGTATGTAATTCAACCGGCGTAGAAGAGAGCCTCAGAAAACAGTTCCTTTTCCGGAAAAACAAAACAATTACGATTATAAAAGGTCATGATCCGGCCTGGTACGATGATTGTAAACCCATTGATGTTCGCAGGACATTCGGAATGCCGGAAGATGCTTTTGTGCTGATCAATGTTTCCAACAACCGCCGCATGAAGGGTATAAAGTACCTGATAAAAGCTATGAATGAATTGCCTGCTGAAAAAGAGATCTGGCTGCTGATGGTGGGCGCAGGCATGGATAAAGAAGGAATTGAAAAAAAGAATCTGAACTCCGGCAGGATCATTATTACAGGCTTCAGAGATGATTCACTGAACCTGGTGGCCGGTTGCGACCTTTTTGTTTTATCATCGGTGAGGGGGGAAGGACTGAATAAATCAGTGCTGGAAGCTATGGCACTAGGGAAGCCCGCTATAATTACCGACATACCTGGTACCCGCGACCTGGTGATAAATGGAATGAATGGATGGGTTGTGCCACGAAGGGACCCAAAAGCGCTTGCCAAAGCAATCAGTGTATTTGCAGATGATCCGGCATTGGCCAGCCAGATGGGAATGAATGCCAGGACACATGTGGAACAGAAATTGAACATACGAGATACCATTCAGCAGACAAAGGAATTGTACGAGAGGATGGCGGCAAATGGCTAAGGGTCTGAGGGCTAATCCGTATATGTCTGCAAGAGCTTCAGATTAAGACATAGCTTTTTAAGAAGATACGCTGAACCCGTTTCAGTGTCGGCTCATCCTGAGGAAATAACCAGCTGGAAATCCTTATTTCCCGGTTATTTCATGAATATCGACCCCGCAGACTTCGTCACGCTTTAGCATTTTGTAATTCTGCTGCAATCGGGTACCAAGAACGGGAGGTAATTCCCGGCCACTTTTTACCAGGATAAAACGGGGTTGCTTGTCGAGGATCTTTTTAAGTTCGGTATCAGCATTGATACCAAGCTGGAGACAGTGTCTGGGGTCAAAGATGAGCGAAGTGTGGACATATTTTGTCGGAGGCGAAGTATTGAGCAGGAAATATACTATCTGTTGGGTGTTGGCTGTGTAAACCATATCATTTTCGCGGATGAATTGGGAAATATAAGCAGCCGATTCACGGGGGCAATCTCCTCTTTTATGATGATCCTGATATTGAAGGACCAGATTTAACACGATCAATACGGCAAGGATTGAATATCCGGCTTTTTTCCCAAAAACAGGGGATACAAAGCGTGGTTTATGAACTTCCTCAGAGAAAATATTTCCCGCCAGGAAAGCCATTGGTAACATTGCCTGTATCATATAATGGCCGAACTTCTGTGCAGGCCATAAAATAAAAAACATACAAAATACTAACCATATCAAGACGAACAGCTTTTCGTTAACCATTATACTCCTGAACCGGTGTTTCGTAAATAGTGCCCAGAAAAATAAAACAGTGACAGGGAGAAACCTTAAAAGGAATTCCAGGACCCACATGAACATGACATGAAAAGGAGTTTGGGTTCCGTATTTGCTGAAAGCAACGTAATTGATCCCGTAAAAAGCCTCGAAGTGCCCGGTCACGAAAAATGCCAGGTTCACAAGTGCAAAAGGAGTTAGGAATGCGATCCCTGAAATGAAATAAAACATCAGTGACCTGAAAGTGAAAGTCTTTTTCAGAATATCTGTGATAAAAAGAAACAGGATGATAGCCGCAAAATCCCCCACTACAACAGGTTTTATCAGAAGACCCAATCCCATGATCAAGGCTGTTAACGGGATTCGCCAGGGACTCTGCATCGTGAAAATTACATAAACACCCACCATGGTAAACAGGCTAAAAAAATGCTCGGTGTTCACGGTGACGCCATAATGCGTCCAGACGGAAATGAAAAAAATGTAGATAATTGCAGAAGCCCGGGCTACGCTCACCTGGTGCCCGATCCTGAGTTTGGTTTTATAAATTAAAAAAGAAATCAAAGCTATGATGAAGGCGGTAAAAACCCTGAATCCGAAAATGGTCCTTCCAAAAACACCTATAAAAGCTGCTGTAATATAAAAAATTCCCACAGGCTTTAGGTCCGTCACATCTTCATATAAGGTGGCACCCTTGAGCAGTTCATTACCAATGATCAGGTAAGTTGATTCATCATGATCGATTACCGACGGAAAGAAAGAAAAAAAACGAAGAATTACTGAAAGAAGTAAAAGAATGGATAAAAATCTCAGATCCTTAGACATTTAAGTGAAGCTTATGATGTTACGAAAATAAGAAATATTCATGTCAATCTCATGATCATGATTTGAGAAGAAGTAATAATAATCCACATTTCAGATAGATGTGCAAAACTCCGGAAGAGTCATCAGACTATCCTATATCTCATTCAGTTTTTTTGATGTTTTACTAATGGCGGGCCATTAGCTGTTTTCTCCTCTCATGAAGTTGAATCCCCGGACCCAATACCTGGTAACCTCTGCCCGGATCCCAGTGCCTATGGCTGTGTCACGCTTATTACTGGTTCTTCTTTATCCCCTGAATAGGTTAGAGTATACCGCTCGTTGAGCTTTAATTCCGGATATTCGCCGATGGGTGTCCAGCAACTGTAATCATCATGATCGCTTGTATCGTTCACGTTTACCCATCTGTAGGCCAGCAAAAGGCTTTCGCTGGCATGTACTTTCAAATATTCCGTACTACCTCCCGGTAAAATAAACTCATCAATATCTCTGAAAGACTGACCATTGACAATGATATTCGAGATCTTGTAACCGTTAAAATGGTTGACAACCCTTAAATCAGGGTTTTCCTGGTTTTCTTCCGGATCGGTGCAGGCAGCAATCAGCGACAGCATCAGGATGCAGCAAAAGTAATGTATTGATTTCATAATGTTTGGTGTTGGAATTAACGATAGAACTTATTTAATAGCCTGAAAATAAACAAAATATAATTAAATACAATCATTTTTTATGCACAGTATCTATTACTTTCAAAAACCACTACCGGCCGCATCATTATTTTTCCGGTTTAGTGCTTTGTTCCTGCCCATATTCGAATGAGAATATCATGTCCTTCAACGGCATGAAGTGTTCTTTCTCCCAGTAACAGATCTTCTTGTCCCCGAAAGTTTCACAACGGTCGGGCGCGTAGGAGAACGAGGTAATTATCAGTGATCCATCTGTGATCAGCCTGTAGGTGACCTGTTCGAGGGGCCTGCCCCAGTATTGTGTGGTTGTGAGTATATACCTTGCCTGGTTGGATCTCAATGCCTGCCGGTACGATATGAGCAAGGCCGTCACGGAATCCAGAGATGTCCTGAAGAGTATTCCCCTGTTACTCTGATGATATCCGGTGATCTCCTTTCCTGCATTCAGGTTGAAAATAAAGACCGAATCGGGCTTTGAATAAATGGTATCGGCAGGGAACGGATAGAACAGCACGAGTGAGGTATCCGACGGGTTGCTGCGCCTCAGGAAGTAGGTGCCGTTCACATGGAAATACCCGCCGCCGATCCTGAATGTAAGGTCTTCTTTAAAAAAGGATACTTCCTGACAATATCCGTCACAAATTGCAAGGAGAAAATAAAGGATGATGATCGTTCTGGCAGCCATACTTCAGAGCTTGACAAATGACCGGGGTTCTGTAGCTATGTTACCATCCGTTTTGAGAAAATACCAGTATGTGCCTGGCGGAAAAGTTACTTCTGCATCTCCCGGCAGGGTGATTTCACATTTTTGTCCGGTTACCGGAACCGAAGCAATAATCCTGCCTGTATGATCGAGAATCTCAAGGCTTGCAGTAACATACCTGAAAACCTTTGGTATTGAAATATAGAAATACGTTACATGGGTAAAAGGATTCGGAAAATTGGTAATATCCGGTGCATCTTCAGGTATCTCTGTTATACCTGTATAACGCCACATGTCAAGCACCACAAGATCGAGGATAAAAGTCGAATCGGGCAGCACAAAAATTTCCGCAGGCTCGTAAACATAGGTGTCCCATTCCCTAAATTCAGTAGTAGTATCGAAAACGTAAGTCATCGACAAAGTCTTTTCGCTGTAATAGCCGTTTGCATCGGTTTCAACATAGCCGGCATATCCCAGCACATCCCTGTGTGGAATGGGATTATGATCAGCATCATAAAGAAAACCGGTAACAGTCCCTTCCATGCCTTCTTTTGAATTTCCGGCGCCAAGGGTAGGAGTTTTGTCGAGCGAGAATAAGGAGAATTCTTCATAGCCCGCTCCATTGGTGGAGTAACCACCGATTATTGCGACAGAATGGCCTTCCGGGATAAATGGGATGCGGGAACACTTACCCAGGTGCAGATGATCGGTTTCCGGATAGCCGCAATAGGTAATGATCCTGATGTGATCGCTGTCAGGGTTGATTTCCAATGGGGTTACCAGGCTGTCGGCCGTGATAACGACATAATATGACGAGTCTTCATAAAAATTGTATTCCCCCTTGATCTTTGAGGTACCGGAGAAGGCTTCAAAATAAATACTATCAATAAAGTAGCCCGTATATCCGGGAAATCCAAGTTCAAGCATCCATTTTCCCGATGAATCGATATAAAACTCCGTTATATAAGCCATCGGGGATATAACATTGCCCGACGAATTTATATTCAGCGATATCATCATCCAGATGAAAAGTAAAAGTCGTTTCATGTGGGGTAATGTGTTTTTGTATTACAGCAACAGATATACTATTTAAAGTTTTACCAGCGACGCGGTTTTTGACCGGGCTTTTCCGTCAATCTTAATATAATAATGATATACCCCCGGCTCCATAAGGAAATCACCCTCCGACAGGGTGACAGCCGACCTGCCTTTTTCCAGAGCAAATGAATGAATATGCCGGCCTGCATTATCAAGGATCTCAAGGCTTGCGATTGTAATGACTATATCTGCGGGGATGTAGATATAAAAGGTTGTTTCACGGGTGAATGGGTTCGGATAATTCGTAATCATGGATCCATTACGTAATGATATTTCTTCTGTGCCCAGGTGCGGAATGTCAAGCAGCACAAGGTCCAGGGTAAACAAAGAATCAGGCAGCACATACACACTGGCCGGTTCGTAATCATAATAGCCATTGGAATATAAGTCATCATTATAATCAAAAACATACAATTTGGATAAAACCTCTCCATGGTAATATCCGTTCCCGTCGGTATGCAGTCCGGTATAATAACCGTAAACCGGCTTATCCGGCAACGGATTGTGGTTTTTGTCATATAAATATCCTGAAACGGTACCCTTTGTACCATCTATAGTATTTGGTTCCCCAAGGGTAGGGCTCTTGTCGAGCGACAAAAAATCAATCCCCATAAAATAATCAGGTACATAAGTTATGGAATGTTTCTCCGGTATGAAGGGGAATTGAGATCCTTTGTATTTACCCAGGGACAAGTAATCATGATTACCATCATAATCATAATTGAAATGAGGATCTTCTTCATTAAGATAAGTAATTATATTTATGCGGTCACTGTCGGGATTGATCATCAGAGGGCTGGCCAGGCTGTCGGCAGTAATAATGATCAGTAATGCTGAATCCTCCGGCGCATGATAGGACTCAAAGCATTCTACACTGGAAGACCCGGAGAGGGTTTTCACGACAAGACTATCGATAATAAGTCCTAATTCGGGAACGATCATTTCCATCATCCAGTTTCCCGCCGTATCAATATAAAATTCCTTTAAATAGGCTTTTGGTTCCAGAACATTGCCGAACAAATCTAAATTGACCGGTAAAAGTATTACCATTATGATCAGGATCCTTTTCAAACGGGTTGACATGGCAAAAAGATTTTGAGTATAAGATGATTGAATACCCCGAAAGGTTGCTTTGATCAGGAAAAATTAATGGTAATACAATTTTCGTTAGTGTAGGCTTCGCAGGAGTCAGCTGACCATACTATATCTCATTCAGCTTTTTTGATATTTTACTCACTGCGAGCCATTTGCCGTTTTCCTCCATGAAGTTGAAGTAATCGAGATATCCGAAATTCTGGTTATAGATTTTAACTTTGGCCGAAGCCAGTTCCCCTTCAATATCCAAAGACAAAACTTCAATTTGCCAGTTTAGTTTTTTATTTCTGTTTTCTGCTTCGTACCATGATATATAATCTTCTTTGTCGGTAATTTCAATCTTATTTTTATTATTAATCCAGAAGAAAGAGAAATTATCATGTAACATAGGGCGATACAACTCTCCGTCGGAAAGCTCGTGACCTTTGTGATAATATTTCAGCAGTAGGTCTTCGATCTGTTTTTTGGATGTTTCGATACTCATAACAGGGGAGGATTAAATTATCACTAAATGTACAAAAAGCAAAATAGTTTTAAAATGATAATGATCAATTTGGGGAAGAATGTTTCGGGTGGCAAGTTTAAGTGTTTCGGGTTTCGTGTTGCAGGTTTGAAGTATGAAGTTTCCAACTGACCCGAAACCAGGGACCCGCAACTATTATTCACCAATCCTGAACCAGTCTACATCAGCATAGCCGCGGCTTTCCTCAATATTCGGATTGATGCAAAAAACCCCAACTTTTGCTCCTATCCATAGTCCTGGTTTTACCGTGAAGGTTTCACCCAATTCTGTAAATATTTTGTTATCGGTACTAAAGCCAAACCTGCAGTTTCCTTTATCGTTAACAACTACCCGCAGGAAACAGCTGTTACCCTGCACGGTTGCTGATCCGGTTTCTCTGGTAATATCATCACATTTGTTGAATGCTCCGTTGTTAACCCTGACAAACTTTTGGTTCTTTTCAGAAACAATAGAGATATAAGCCCATTCTGTTCCCATGATCACGAGTCCGCATTTTTCCCTTTCCAGATCGGAGGTGAAGTCAATTTTTGCAGTTGCAGTAAATGCGGGAGAGGGAAATTTCTGCAAAAGCAGGTTGGGAACATACCACAAGTTACCTTGCTGAGTGAAGTTTTTTACTGCATACAGTCTGATGTTTCCAGGATTCTGAGATAATGAATACCATTCTTTTTTTGGATTGGCGTGCCACTGCCATTGTAATCCCAGCTCTCCGGAACTGAATTCATCTGAAGTTTGTGGCAGGGATACAGGATAACGCTGTCCGACATCAGGTTTCCTGTACCATTCCACAGGTTCCCCGATTCCATCATTGTTGATATCCACACCCATCAAAGGCCATCCATCCTTCCATGTAACCGGCTGCATGTGTATAATCCGGCCCCAGGCGTCCCTGCTCTGGAAATGCATAAACCACCATTCGCCTGATTCAAGGTCGATCAGTGCACCCTGGTGAGGCCCGTTGATATTTGTATTTCCCTGGTGAAGTACTTTCTTTGCCTCATAGGGCCCATAAATATTTTTTGACCTTAGAACAGTCTGCCACCCCGTAGGAACACCACCTGCCGGGGCTAATATATAATAATATCCATCTTTCTTCAGGAATTTAGGCCCTTCGATGGTGGGATTGATAGTATCCCTGTAAACAAGCGTTCCGTTGTCGAGCAGCTTTTTACCGTTAGTACTCATTTCATGAATGTACAGGGCATGGCCGCATACTTTACCTCTAACAAGATATGCCTTCCCGTCATCATCCCATAGAGGGCAGGGGTCTTCCCATTGCGCCACGTGCTCTGAATGATACAATTCCCATTTGCCACGAGGGTCTGCAGCAGTGGCCATGAACAAACCGTCGTCAGGTGTGCAGAAGTATACATAGTACATTCCGTTATGAAAACGTATGGAAGGTGCCCACGTGCCGCGACCATGAACAGGCAGATCAAATTTTTCAAGAGGAAGGCGCTCAAAAACATGGTTTACGATTGTCCAGTTTACCAGGTCTTTGGAATGCAGCACAGGAATTCCCGGCATACAGTTGAAGCTTGAAGAAACCATGTAAAAGTCGCTTCCAACCCTTATCACATCAGGATCGGAATAATCTGTAAATATTACAGGATTACGGTATGTGCTGTCGGTAAGGTTAGGGTTCCATAGCTGGCATTTTGAGCTGAGAGAAACCGCATTTAGCAGAAACAATATACAGGTTAAGGCTTTCATAAATTGGTATTAGGTCAATATGTTTATAATCACATCCTTCTTGCAATGTTTTCAGGTTTGAATATTAAAATTCATTGATAACATTGTAAGGGTTTAAATAAAGAGGAATTCTTGATGCAATTTAATAAATTTGAACAATGCATGATATTTTCGGGTTAGAATCCGAAATACAGATAAGTACTTAACTAAATTTTCTAACCTAATACGTACTTCTGAATATGAAACTCAAAGACACCCAGCAAGCTTTCAACTCAGTTACAAAAACCGCCGGCAGGTTTATTCTCACCGGTGTTTTTGTTCTGATGATTACCTATCCTGTTTGTTATACCCAGCCCTCCGGGGGACCTTATGGTCCGGTGAAGCAAGTATATGATCTACCTCAGACCGGAAATCTGATTTTTGTTTCACCTGACGGAAAAGCAGAAAACGATGGAAGTTCACTAGATGCACCTACAACTATTGAAAACGCAATCAAAAAGGCAGGTACCGGAGATGCCATTATCCTGCGCGGAGGGACATATCGTACAGGTAATTTAAGATTCAACCAGGGAATTACCATACAACCTTATAAAGATGAACAGCCCATAATTAAGGGAACTTATGTTGCCACTGAATGGAAGGACCTTGAAAATGGTCTGTGGACAACCAAATGGGAAAGATTGTTTCCGGAAAAACCAGAAGATTGGTGGCGCAGGGAGCGGGAAGGTAAGAAGACTCCCCTCCACAGGTTCAACAACGACATAGTGTTCATCGATGGCAAATTCATGCAATCGGCAGGTTGGGAAGGCGAACTCGATGAAAATTCTTTTTTTATTGATTACGAAGATAGCGTGGTTTACATTGCTGTAGATCCAAAAGACAAACTTGTGGAAATCACGGCTTTCAATGTTGGCTTTCACAGAATCGATGGAGATATTGACGGAAGACCTTCCGACGGCAAAGGACCTGTTATCAGGGGAATTGTTTTAACACAGTTTGCTTACAGGGCAATTGAGATTGAAGGAACTGAGCCGGAAGGGATCTCTCCGGAAGCCAATCATGGTAATAAAGTTGTGGGCACAACACTGGAGAACTGTGAAATATCGAACTGCTCAAGGGTGGCAGGTTATTTCAGAGGCAATGGATTGACCATCAGAAACTGCAATGTTTTCAACACCAGCACCGAGGGAATTTATGTTATTGCATCAAATGATGTTCTGCTTGAGAAAAATATTTTCTCGAAGAATAATATTGAGAACATCACAGGCTATTTTCCCGCTGCCGTTAAAATCTTCAATCAGAGTTACAGGGTAACTTGTAATGATAACCTGGTAAAAGACCTTCCTAATTCAAACGGTATATGGTACGACGTTGGAAATGTCGACGGCGTTTTTACAAACAACTGGCTTGAAAATGTTGGCAAAACCGATTTTGAAATCAGGAAAGACCAGCTGTGGCCCAGTGATAACGCATTCTTCTATGAAATATCCAAACGGGCTGTGGTGACTGGCAATGTGTTTGTCAATTGCGATCATGGTATGCTGATTTTAAATAGTTCGGATGTTAAGATTTATAATAATACTTTCGTGAACAGTATGGCTTGCATCGGAAGAAATGAAAGGAGTGCTGTCGGCGATCATTTCGGGTGGCACCCTGCTACAGGTCCTGATGTGGATGAAAGGGATGGGCACATTTTTGTGAACAACCTGCTGGTTGGCGAAAAGGAATATGACAGGCCGGTGCTTTTCGTATGGCAGCGAGCTTCGTTGTGCAACAGGTTAAATCTTCCACAGGTTACCCAGTTGAATTATAATACATATGTAAGAAATTCCGGGCAGTCCGATGTCCCACTCATCATCTGGGGTCCTGTAAAGAATGAAAAATGTCAGGCAGAATTGAATAATCCTTCCGAACTGAAGAAAATTACAGGCTTGTTTTCCGACAGGGATAAATATTTCCCTGGTTATACAGGTCCTTTGTTCAAAGATTTTGATGGTAAGAATTATGCAGTGCTGAAGACTTTTGCAGGAGCATACAATGCAAGGAAACTGCCTCCGGATGTCCAATCCGTAGCTGGTTTCCCGAAGAATCTGAAACCCTTTTCCGGGGCTTATCCACCTGTGGAATAACAACCTTCACCATGGACTGGATTATACTTATACTGGCCGGCATATGTGAAATATGCTGGCCTCTTGGTTTAAAGTTATCACAAACCATGCCCGGCAAGCTACCCGGATTAGCCATTGCAATAATCGGTATGGCGCTGAGCGGCGTTTTACTCTGGCATGCACAAAAATCCATTCCAATTGGTACAGCCTATGCTGTATGGACAGGCATCGGGGCTACAGGGACCTTGCTGGCAGGGATTATCTTTTTCGGAGATTCCGCAAGTCTGTGGAGGATGATTTCGGCAACGCTCATTATTGTGGGGATTGTTGGATTGAAAATTGCGAATTAAAATTCAACCACGTTGTGGTTGTAAACTCTCACCATCGCTTTAACCCCCACATTTCATGCGGAGCTATTGGAATTCAATCCCTTCGGGATTTTTTAATTGTCAGACAACCTCGAAGGTGTCTGACAATTAAAAAAATCATTCTTTATTTCCATAATTTCCGATCCTCACCCTTGCATCCACCACCGTAACCCCTTCAGTATTCCCAATCAACGGATTCAGGTCTATGTCTTTGATCTCCGTCGCATAGCGCAGCATTCCTGACAGCCGTACGATGATCTCTATAAATTTAGCTTCGTTGATACCCTGTTTACCCCTTGTACCTTTAATCAGTGGATAGGCTTTAAGACTCTGTACCATCGATCTTGCTTCTTCCATAGTTAGCGGTGCGAGGCCTGAGGATGTATCGCCCAACTCTTCAACATAGATGCCTCCGAGTCCGCACAACACTACGTGGCCAAACCCTGGTTCATAAGTTGCGCCAACAAAAAGTTCAGTGCCGCTGAGCATATGCTGAATGAGGACGCCTTTAACCCCCTGGATACGCATCATACGCCTGAACTCGGCAAAAAGGTGGGTTTCAGATTTAATGTTGAGGGTTACACCGCCTACATCAGATTTATGTACGGGCCCCACAACTTTTAATACTGCCGGAAAGCCTAATAAACCTGAAGTTTTCTTTAGCTCTTTGATAGAAGTTACCACTTCTTCTTTTACCACCGGGATACCTGCAGCAGTGAGCAAATGCTGGATGAGTGCCGGTTCCATGTATCCCCCCGGAGCATTGTCGATAATTTGCCTGATTTGCCTGAGATCGATATCCGGCATTATTTTCCAATCACCGGCAGGTGGAGGAGTGTTTGCAATCTTTGTAATAGCGCGGCCCAGAAGAACTTCATCGGGGAAGTTGACATGACCCCGGCCCATGAAAAATTCAAGTTCATCGTGCGAGCTGGTTACTGATGGCAGGATGGGGAGGACAGGTTTGCTACACTTCTTTATTTTCAGGTCGAGCAACTCATAGATTTCCCTGATATTGATCATGCCGTTGCTGCCGAATATCACGATAATACTGTCGATGTATGAAAGCTGTTGGTCAACATAATCGATCACATTGCTGAGCTGTTCAGAATTTGCAGTAGCGATCAGGTCGATGGGATTTTCGGCTGAAGCGCCGGGGTTCATCATGGCCAGCAACTTTTCATGATCTTCGCCTGTAATTCCCGGTATGCTAAGTCCCCCGTCTGAAAGTGCATCGGTAAGCATAACTGCAGGACCTCCTGCATGGGTGATGATGGCAATATTTTTCCCCCGTATGGGCTTGTGGGTAAACACAGATGCTACTGTTGTCAGTTCTTCCCGTCCGAAACATCTTACAATACCAGCTTTTCTGAAAAGAGCTTCAACTGCTGAGTCGGCTGATGCCATCGCCCCTGTGTGGGAAGAAGCTGCCCGTTTTCCTTCTTCGGTAGTACCGGCTTTTATAGCTGCAATGCGACATCCTTTTCTGATTAGTGATGACGCATGAAGAAGTAATTTATCAGGGTCTTTAATATTTTCAATATATAATAATTTTATAGGTGAGCTTACTCCTTCAATATAATTGTTGTCCCAGTATTCAATGATATCTTCAATGCCGGTTTGTGCACTGTTCCCGACTGAAAATACACTGGAGAAGGTCAAACCTTTAGGCAGCGATGATTCTATAATGAATACAGCGGTGGCACCGGATCCTGATGCAAAATCACAACCATTTTTACTTAGCCGCGGAACAGGTGAGGTAAACACACCATTATAAGCAGGAGTGATTACGCCGATACAATTGGGCCCGATAAGACAGGCACCTGCTGCATCTGCAATATCAGCGACCTCATTTTCAAGCATCCTGCCTTCTTCACCAGCTTCACTGAAGCCAGCAGAAAGAATAATAAATGCTTTCGTTTTCTTTCTTTCAGCAAGGACCCTGACAGTTTCAGGACATAAAGCAGCAGCAATGGCAAGAATAGCAAGATCTGTTTCCGGAAGATCGATTACGTTTTTGCATGTACGGATACCCTGAACCACATCATCTTTCGGGTTGACCACATAAAGATCTCCTTTGAAGTTACCCGACAGGATGTTCTGCAAGATCCTGCCTCCCGGTTTTCTCAGGTTGTTTGAGCCACCAACTACAGCTATGCTCCGTGGGTTCAGTAACGATGAGTTGATCATAGCAATAATTCTTCTGATTCAAATTTAAGGATTTGAACGATCCGGCATCAGG
>Ga0123335_1005516_pt1 | contig 15387 bp, 10 predicted proteins | sample BiotimSIPDNA_2_FD_89707 | JGI IMG/M metagenome (GOLD analysis project Ga0123335, IMG submission 89707) | Anaerobic biogas reactor microbial communites from Washington, USA - Biogas_R2 time_0 SIP DNA | ecosystem: Engineered > Bioreactor > Anaerobic > Unclassified | place: Washington, USA... | reverse complement strand
CAGGCCCATTTCGGCCAGGTGCAGGCGTCGGATCAGTTTTTCCGCGAAGCCCAGGTCAGCGAGCAGGGCTGCGTCCGGCTGTCGTTCCAACTGATGGAGCCGGGTGATGATGATTAGGAGGAGCAACGCCGCCAGCATGACAGCGCCGCTGAGGCCGAGGAAGAGCCCGGTGAAGTCAACGCCGTTGGCGGCATTGGCCAGGGCGCGTTCCTGGGGGGAGAAGCAGTTCAGGCCCGGCGGGGCAGCGCGGATAGCGGCGGTCAAACGTGCGATTACGTCGTCCTTGGCGGTTCCAGCGGGGAAGACGATAGCAGTGGCGTCCTCGCAGTCAAAGAGCTTCCTGGCTTCGTCAAGCGGTAGATAGAGTCGTGGCTTGGCGCCGTATTCTTGCCAGTAGGTTTCGTCGGCTTTACGGACGCGCTCGAAGTCAACCGGCAGCCCTGAGTCCCACTCGGTGCAGGTGTTGACGTCGGTCAGGCCTGGGATAGCCGCGGTGATGGCAGCAGTGAAAGCGTCATCGTCGATTTCGTTGAGGGCAGACAAGCGGTGTTGGTTCAGGGTCAGTTGTCGGAACGGCCCGACCGTGTGGAAGGTCAGGCAGCCTGGCTTACCGCCGAAGGTTGCGCCAGCATTGCGGGCGACGAGGCATTGTCCAGGCAGGATGGGCAGGAGGCGCGGGTCAATGCCTGCCACAAAACTGTAGTCAAGGACGGGTTGGCCATCCTCGCCAGCCAGGCGGTCGGCAAACCAGGTCAAGACGCGCGGCGATTCTGGGAAAACTTCATCGACGATTGGCGGCAGGGTGAATTGGCGGTTTTTGAGCACCAGCCGTTCGCCCATGACGTCAACGTAGAAGCCTAAGTCAGCGGCAGTGACTTGGCTGCGGAGGCGCTGTTCGAGTTGATCTGGGGTGCTGTCAGCCAGAAACAGGTTGCCGCCATCTGCCAGCCCCAGGCTGTCAGCCAGAAAGGCGCGATTGAGGAAGATGTTGAGCGCGGGGAGCTGGCTGTCAGCCAAGGAGAAGTCAGCCCAGGCAGCCGGGAAAACACCTTTTAGGCGGACGTGTACCTGGCGGAGCGCAGGCGGCCGACCAGCCACGGACTCAGGGGAGATTTCCGTGGCCTGGGCCAGGCGCAGGACGAGGTCGGCGCCAATCGGCAGCTTCAGCACGTCGAACAGGGTTTGGTTGACATAAACTTCGCACGGGGCGAGGTCAACGGCAGAGTCGGCCACGCCAAAGGCGGCGACGCCAGTTGGATTGCCGTCCTGGGGGTGGATGTATGCGTTGATGTGGAGGACGCTGCCCGGGATTGTCCAGGTTCCAGGCCATTGGGCGACAGCGCTTACTCCGGCCAGTCGCCGTTCAGCTTCCTGGCGGAGGGTGAAGTCGAGCGAATCGCCGACGCCGAGGGCGCCAGTCAGCACCATGGCAACCAGGGCGGTGCCAGCGGCCAGGCTGACCAGGCTGCGCCGGTAGTAAATCAGGTCGCGTTGGATGAGCGTCAAAAAATGCATGGCTGAGCGCGGGGCGCTGCGGGGTGATTATGCCGGTTTGGCGGCCAGCAGATTCTGGACATGCTGGCGGATGCCGTCCGCCAGCCGGGTGTTCGGCGGCGTCAGTTTGGCGTCTGTTAGGTCAGCCAAACTATAGATACGGTGGCAGAGGAACGGCCGGTCGCCGGGGCGCAGTTGCAGGTGTTCGGCCAGGGGCGTGGTGCGGATGCGCAGGTCAACGCCGAGGGCGTCGGCAATCAGGCGATAGTAGGCGGCTGATTCGACGATGTCAGGCCCGGCCATGTTGAAGGTGCGGCGGGCAGCCAGGGGATTGCCGAGGCAGCTGGCAATGGTGACGGCCAGGTCGTCGACTAAGATGGGTTGCTGCAGGAAATGGCCGCCGTCAACCAGGGTGATGGTTTCATTGCGCTGCAAGCGGGCCAGGATGTCGACATCACGGCAGTGGCAGGGGAAGCACCCAAGCCGGGAGTTGCCGCCATAGATGTGGCAGGGGCGGAACACGGTCCAGGATAGGTCGGAGTCAGCTGATTCGCGATGGAGCAGCTGTTCGCAGAGCGACTTCTTGTAGCCGTACGACTGATTGCCGTTGTCGTCGTCAGCTAAAATGGGCGCATCGACCGGCTGCGGAAAACGGCGCTGGGCAGGATCAAAGACAAAGTCGGTTGAGACGAAGACCAGCTGCTGGCAACGGGAGCGGAAGAGCTCAAGCATGACAGCCATTTCTTCCGGTGCATAGCAGATGCAGTCAATGACAGCGTTAAAGCGCAAAGCAGGGTCAGCAAAGGCGGTGCGCATAGCAGCAGCGTCGTTGCGGTCAGCAGAAATGGCTTTGACGCGAGGATCGACGGGGCGACGGCCGCGGGTGAGGACGGTGACGTCATGCCCTCGCTGGAGGCATTCCCGGCAGACCGCGCCGCTGACATGGCCGCTGCCGCCAATAATTAAAATTTTCATGGCGATGTCCTTGTTTTAACCACGGATGGACACGGATGGACACGAATTTCTTATAGGGTTGTTTTTGTAACCACTGAACATACGGAATACACGGAAATTTTATAATCGCTCCGCTATTGATACTCGGAGTTCAGGCAAGCTACGGCGATGAGCACCTCGGGTAAGGCGTTTTAGTGGAGAGTGGACGTGGACGTTAGTGGACAGAAGTGGACTTTAGGTGGTGGAGCGGAGAGATAGTGTTTCAGTTCAAGGCAAACAAGGCTGTTTCCGGGGTTTTGAAGGTGTAGTTGAAATGATCCGCATTGACGGTGATGACGGTGTTGGAGAAGATTTCGCGGATGGTTTTCACTTGCCGGGGCAGGGCAATGGCGCGTTTGCCGCCTTCGGCGACGTGGATCATCAGCAGGTCGTCGGCTGCCCAGACCGGGGTGTAGTCGGACACGAAGATATGCACGCCGGCAGCCTCAGCGTGCTGACGCAGCAGTTCCGGCGTGATTGCCTCGACGTCCGGGCAATGCGGGGCATTCAGCGGCTGCTGGCTCCAGGTGACGCCGTCGGTCAGGGCTGATGGGCCAATCCACAGCTGCGCTGACCCGTCAGCAGGCAGGCAGCGGTCGAGGACAGTGCGCTTTTCCGGAGTCACTTCAATGCACCCAGACAGGATGACCAGTTTGAAGGCGCTGACATTGATCTTCGGCAGGTCGCTAAAGGAATGGACGACAAAAGGCGCGCCCAGCCGGTTGAGAGCCGTGTGCAGGCCGTTGTAGAGTTTGCCGACGAGGGGATAATGCTGGTCGTTGACCAGGGCGGTGCTGACCGGATCGACGACCAAGGCGACTTCAGCCCGGGGCTGCCGTGTCCGGTCGGCATACTGGCGCCAGAGCGGCAGCAAGTCAGCGATGGTCTGCATCACTGCGGGGTCGTCGTAGAAATGTCCCCACATGTCGAACCACCACAGCGAGGCGCCGTGGAACAAGGCTCGGCAGAATTCGCGGCGCAGCCCAGCGATGTCTTCATCGGCGTTTTTCCAGGCATTCATCCAAGGCAGGGCGACATGCTCGGTGAGCTGCATATTGGCAGTGTGGGTGCGATGGTCGATTTCGTACATGCAGTTTTTGCCGTGGACGTGGACGGTGCCGTTGGGGGTCATAAAGCCGCTGCCACCGCCCATGGTGCGGTCGCTGTAGTTGCCGGGGCTGATGACAAAGTCGATCAGCGGCGACGCCTCGACCTTCTCGTAGGCCAGGTGGCCGCATTGCACCAGGCGGTTGCCTGTGAGTTCCAGGATGTAGCCGTAGAAGACGCCGATTTCCTGGCCTGGGAGGCGGTGGGCGTCGACGAGACCGGCAAAATGACAGATGGCATCCGCGATTAAGTCGCTGCTGAAGCGCCAGTAATGGATTGCATCGCGGTTGAGAACCGGGTCGCGGAGGGCGCCGTCCAAACGCGGGGCAGCAAAGCGTGCGGCGATGCCGGGGATGTCCTCGGGGATGGGCAGGCCGCGCTCCTTGGCCCAGGCTTGGAACAGGCGCAGCTTGTCCGCGCTGGCCTGGCCGTGGCAATAGTCCATCCACTCGTCAGTGACGCCGCACATCATGATGAAGCAGGCGATGTGCTTAGAGTATTTTTTCTGGATGTGTTCGAGGAGTGCGTTGAGATATTTTTCGGTGGCTTGCCGCCAGCGGTTATTGGCGACCGCTACGCTCACTTGTGGGTAGCTGTCAAAAGTCAGTTGCCGAGCCAGCCAGAGAGGCGAGTTCAGATCAATGATGCAGAGGATTTCGGCATCTGGGCAGATGTCGAGGGTGTCCTGCATTTGCTCGTCAAACGGCGTGAAGTCGTAGGTGTCCCACCATTTCCAGATTGTGTCGTATTGACAATACGGCTCGCCGAGGGAGTTGACAGTGTTGCCGGCAAAAACGCAGAATTGCTTGATGCCGGCAGCGGCGAAACGCCGCTTGGCGTCAGGCTCCTTCCAAAAGGACCGATAGGCAAAATATGGTTTTGCAGTGGACATTGCAATGTCTCCCTTTGAGATGGATGGGGATGGTGCCTGGCCGTTAGGGCATAATGCCATTACTATCGCCCCAGTATCGGCTTTTGCGAACAGACACCAGCGCGGAAAATGCGATTTTGGGCTGGCCTCTTGCATTGACGGTCGCTGCCGAGCGTTGCAGTTCCAGGGCGAGGCATATCAGCTCAGGGCAACGCCGTGAGTAAAGGCGGATTATAATTGACAGCCTTGATAAGGATGACGCCTTATGACCACCGCCTCCTCGCGCGCACACGACAAAATTTGGGAGGGTGGTCCCCCCTTGGGTGGGTGGGGTTTGATTTCTGGAACCGGTGCAAAAATAGGCTGTTGCACGCCTTTTTACAAACGATTTTCTGCAGAATCATAGTCATTTTGTGCTTGAGCATGATTTTGCTTGTGCGCAGGTATGATGCTTTCCATTCCCTGAATAGGCTGCCGTATGCGACCCGAGGACTTGCGGGCGCCTGAATGAGAGAAGGCGAATGGGGCGGTGCCTACGGCTCAATTTTCAATCGCTGACCGATTGCGTCAGAATTCTTTTTATTCAATAAAATTGACTTGTTATCGCGTCACTGATAAGGTATAATTATGTACAAGATTTTCAATCAGCGTTGTTTTTTCGTGTATCCTGGGAAGGGTAATAGGTCAGGAGCCAACGTAGTTGTGTCAATCCAAAGGAGATCAGCATGCCAGGCAAATTCGAACTCAAAACAGCCTCAGACGGTCAGTTCATGTTCAACTTGAAAGCGGCGAACGGCGAAGTTATTCTCACCAGTGAACTTTACACGAGGAAGGAAAACGCCCTGAACGGCATTGAGTCCGTGCGTAAGAACGGCGGCGCCTCCGCTAATTTTGAACGCAAAACGTCGGTCAAGGGAGATAACTACTTTGTGTTGAAGGCAACCAATGGCCAAGTCATCGGCAAGAGCGGCATGTACGCTAGCGAAGCCGGCATGGAAAAAGGCATTGCGTCGGTCATGACGAATGCAGCCGACTCTACCTTAGCCGACCTGACCCAGAAGAAGGCCTGAGCAGGCTTTCAACGCCAAGTTGGGGCTTCCGAAAGGTGCCCGCGAAACATGCGGCCGCATACAGCGCAACCAGTGGACTCGCCTATCGTGGGCAGAATGGCCGACAAAGCGTCGCCTTGAACTATTGAACCGCCAAGACGCCAAGAGCGCCAAGATTTTTTTCTTGGCGCTCTTGGCGTCTTGGTGATTATTCCCCAGGGTCGGCCTTGCCCCAGGTTGCGCTTCGCTGCACCTGGAGTTATTCATGGTGTCGCCTCTTCGAGGCCTTGCTTGCCCCTCGCCCCTCGCCCCTCGCTCCTCGCCCCAGGGGCGACCTGGTGTTTCAGAAGCGGATCAGTTCGCCGCCCTGTTCACTGGATTGCAGCATTCCCAGCCCGACCTGTGCGGCTGCCAGGCCCTCCTCCAGGGTCGTCTGCCGCGGCCGTCCGTCCTCGATCATGGCGACAAAGGCTTTCGCCTGCCGCAGCCGGTCGCTGTCATTGGCTGGGTAGCTGACGTTGACATCAATGGTTTCGTTGCGGTTGTATAGCTTCAGCGTCCGGAGGTCTGTGATCGCCGTATACTTGTCGCCATAGATTTCCATGATGTCGACTGGGACGCCATAGCGTTGATAGGACGATTCCAGGCCGCAGACCACTCCGTTCCGGTAGGTGAGCGTGGCAGTGACGTAATCAAAAGGCTGGACTTCTTTGGACAGCGTTTTTTCCAGCATGACCGCGCGCGCCGAGGTCGATTCCGCCTCGCCGAAATACCAGTTCAGCAGGTCCACGAAATGGATGGCCATGTCCAGCGTGGTGCCGCCGGATTTCTCATAGCTGGCGAAATAATCGTCCCAGTCCCGCGAATAGCCTGCGTTGCAGTAGTGGACTTTGGCGAAATAGACTTTGCCGAGCCGTCCGGAGTCGATGATCTCCTTGAGTCGGATGCAGGCAGGGACGTGCTTGCGGTGATGTCCAATCATCACTGCGGCGTTGGCTTGCACTGCTGCCGTGCGCAGAGCCTCGGCCTCGTCTAACGAGCGGATAGCGGGCTTTTCGCAGAAAATGGCTTTCACGCCGGTGTTGAGCGTAGCCAGGATGGTTTCGCAGTGCTGGTGGGCATAATTGCAGATCACCACCCCGTCCAGACCCTTGTCGGCCAGCAATTCTTCTCTGGATGAGCAGCATTTGGCAAAAGCGTATTTTTGGGCGAATTGGGCGCAGCGGTCGGCAAGGGGGTCGTAGACGCCGACCAATTCGACCTGGTCGAGCTGCTTGAGCTGGGCGGCCATGGTGTTGGCCATCCGTCCGGCCGCGATAAAGGAAATACGGAATTTTTTCATGGCTTTTTTGTTTCTGGGGTTGGTTGATGCAAGACGGAGGTGTCACAGCCGGCCAGGGGGTTTTCGGAATAGATTTTTTCCAGCGCTTGCGGTTGCGGCGTTATGCGGTCCATCACTATTTCGGCTGGCGCTGCCCAGCGGATTGCATTGCTAATCACTTGGATAATGACTGGGTCGTGATAAACCGGGAAGGTCTCATGGCCTGGCGAGAAATAGAAGATTTTTCCGCGGTCGCGCTCAAAGGCGACGCCGCTACGGCAGACATTGCCGCCTTCGTGCCAGGACATGAAGACGATCCTGCCGTCTGCCGGAATGTCAAACGGCTCGCCGTACATTTCGTGATGCGGGATGACGAACGTCTCTGGGATGCCGCGGGCAATTGGATGCGACGGCGAAACGACCCAGAGGCGTTCTTTCTCGCCGACTTCCCGCCAGCGCAACCGGCAGGTGGTGCCCATCATGCGGCGGAAAATCTTGGAATAATGCGCGGAATGGAGCACGACTAGGCCCATGCCTGCGAGCACCCGGCGCTGTACCCTGTCCACCAGCTCGTCTTTCACTTCGGCGTGCGCTCTATGACCCCACCAGAGCAGGACATCGGTCGTCTGCAAGATTTCCTCTGGCAGACCTTGGTCTGGTTCATCCAGCGACACGGGTCGCAGAGTCAGGTCTGGCGCTGCCAAGTAATTTGCCAGGGTGCGGTGCATGCCTTGCGGATAATGCTGGCGGATCACGTCTCCGGCTGGCCCTGGCTCCATCTCCTGCCGGAATTCATGCCAGATCGTCACATTGATGTTGCGCATGGATAATTGCTCTCTTTTCTGTTTCGCCCAGCTATTGGCCGCCGGGCGGGGGTGGAGTTGATGGAAATGGGAAACCGCTTCGCGTTCGAGCGTGGCTTTAGACGCCGCGGGGGCCGATGACGCGCCCGCCGTCAATGAGATAATCGACGCCGGTGATGTAGGACGCGCGTTCTGACACCAGGAATGCGATCAGTTCGGCCACTTCGCCGGGCCTGCCCCAGCGTCCGAGGAAATTTCCTGTCGTCGCAGTGAGGTGCTCTTGGGTTGTAATCAGCCCAGGCGAAATGCAGTTGACGTTGATGTTGCTAGGGCCGAGTTCCATGGCGAGGGCTTTGGTGAAGGACACAATGGCACCTTTGCTGGCTGAATAGACCGCCAGTTTCGGGATGCCGACGCAAGCCGCAATCGAGGCCAGGTTGATGATTTTGCCGGTGCGGCGCTCGAGCATGTTGTCCAGCACAGCCTGCACCAAGTGGAATGTGCCCTTCACGTTGACATTCATAATCCATTCCCACGTCTCCTCGGGGACATCCTTGAAGGGCTTGCCGCCCTGGCGCCAGCCGACGCCGGCGTTGTTGACTAAGATGTCGATCTGACCAAAGGCCGCAAGGACTTCCGCCACCGCGTTTTTCACCTCGGCGCCTTGGGAGACGTCAACGACCAGGGGCAATGCTGTGCCGCCGTTGTCCCGGATTGCTTTGGCAACTGCCTCGAGTTCGCCGCTTTTGATGTCCAGCAGCGCGACTTTCGCGCCTTCTGCCGCCAGCTTCAACGCGGTCGCCTGGCCAATGCCGTTTGCCGCCCCGCTGATGATTGCGCATTTGTCGACTAAATCCATTTCTGTCTCCCTCTATTCAGCGCGGTTATTTTGCTTCGGTGTCGCCAAAGCCATAGTTTTCGATCACATAATCCAGGTCTTTGTCTCCGCGTCCGGACAGGTTCACCAGGATGGCGCCTTGTTCCATTTCCGTGGCCAGTTTCATGGCGTACGCGACCGCGTGGGCGCTTTCCAAGGCCGGTATGATGCCTTCGAGCCTGGAGAGCTTGAAGAATGCGTCAATCGCCTCGGAATCGAGGGCAGTGACGTATTTCACCCGGCCTAAGTCTCTCAGCTGGCAATGCTCTGGCCCGACGCCAGGGTAGTCCAGGCCGCTGGCGCAGGAATAGACTGGCAGCGGCTCGCCGGCCTCGTCTTGCAGCAGATAGCATTTGAAGCCGTGTAGGATGCCGGGCGTCCCGTACGTCATGCTGGCGGCATGGTCGCCGACTTTCGGACCTTTGCCTAAGGGTTCGACGCCATAGAGCTCAGTCGGGTCATTGACAAAGCCGCGGAAGATTCCCATCGCGTTGCTGCCGCCGCCGACGCAGGCAGTGACCGCTTCCGGCAAGTTGCCGGTCATCTCCAGGAACTGCTCCCTGGCCTCAATGCCGACGACTTCCTGGAAGTCGCGCACCAGCAAGGGGAAGGGATGCGGCCCGACTACTGAGCCGATGCAGTACAAGGTGTTGACAGGGTCCTTGAGATATTCCTCAAAGGCGGAATCAACGGCTTCTTTCAGGGTGCGCAGCCCAAAGGTGACCGGAACGACCTTGGCGCCCAGCAGTTTCATGCGAGCGACATTCGGTGCCTGCTTGGCAATGTCTACTTCGCCCATGTGAATTTCGCACTCAAGGCCAAAATAAGCCGCAGCAGTCGCGAGGGCGACGCCGTGCTGACCAGCGCCCGTCTCCGCAATGATCCGCTTCTTGCCGATGTACTTGGCAAGCAAAGCCTCACCCATGCAATGGTTGAGCTTGTGAGCGCCGCTGTGATTCAAATCCTCGCGCTTTAAATAAATCCTGGCGCCGTCAAGAGAGTCGGACAAGCGACGGCAATAGCTGATAGGAGTCGGACGCCCCTGAAAATGCTTCCGGATATAGCGAAGCTCAGCAATGAAATCAGCACTCCGGCTGATCCGGTGGTACGCATGAGCCACTTCCTGCAAAGGACCAATTAAGCAATCAGGAACGTGAACGCCGCCGTAAACACCAAAATAACCATCAGAATCAGGAGACAAACGATAATCAACTTGACCAGACATGAGACGCCTTTCTAAATTAAAGAAAATGATGGAATGAGGAAAAATAAAACGAGAAAATGATGAAAAACCCCCGCATGTTGTTTCGCTACAATAGCACAGGGCTGGCGAAATTCAAGTCCTGGCTGTGGTTCTTGGCGTTGTTTGTTGCGCCATACGCAGCGATGAGCCTGGTTGGCCGTGGGTATGTGGTTCAGGCTACAGCTTGCTGTATGTTTTGCGCTTTCCGCATTTTTGCCGTATTGCGGCTGTGGACATAGTGGGTGCGGCTGGCGCGGTGGACAGTGCAGCGCCGACCTTGCTGAATCAGAATATCATTTTGCTGGGCAGGCGGGGCCTTTGCGGCGCAGCCTGGTGGATATTTTTCGGCGCAATTTTTTAGCCCGCGCCACATTGGCGGCGAAGGGTGCCAGCAGTCGGCAGAGCCCCTGATAGCGTCGTTGCAGGGTATACGGCAGTTTGGCCTGGGGTAGCCAGTCGGCCTCAATGCCGTACTCCACCGTATCGAGAGTCTGCGCATAAAAGCGCAGCGCATATTTCGTCCACATCTGCCAGGGCTTGGGATTGTAGGCGAAGTGGATGTAATATTCTCCTGTGTCCAGCTTGTCTGCGCGGTACTTCTCAGTCACCGGCGGAGCATCTGCGGCAAAACAGAGCAGCGAATTGAGCACTGACTCATCAGTTTGAAAATAGGCGAGGCTGTCGTGATTAACCACCCCTACGTCTGTAGGCAGGACTTTGAGAATCTGCTGCCGCCATTTCTCAAGAAAGGGGCGCTGGCTGCGATGGGCGGAGATCAGCGCCGCGCTGCAGCTGGTCTGCCGAGCCGAGTCCTGCCGTTCGCCCACGTCACGCTGCCAAATCGAGAGTATGCCCGGGGGGATGGTCTCCGGCGGATCGCCGGGCTTACGTTCCCGATGGTAGAGTTCCCTGACTTCCGATGGGATGCGTGGACGCAAGTACAAGCTGCCTTCCTCGCCAATGATCCTGGCGCTGCAGTTGCCGACGAAGATGCCGTCACAGTCGACCCATGTCATAAATTCTGTTTCGGCTGCCAGCATAATTATCGGTTTGCTGCAGGTTACGCAGCGTTTATCCTCGGTCGGCAGTGGAATGGTGTTCACTCCAGGAATGCGCTGGATATCGTCCAGCCATTCCTGTGGCCAGTCATAGGTTCCGACTAGCAGCGGCTCTGTCATGCCATGTTGACGCATGGAAACCGCCAGAAGCCATACGCCCCAAGCGTAATTCCGGTCACAGGCAGTGACCACGGTGTTCTTAGGCATATTCGCACTCCTAATTTTTTGTGGCGTTCCACCCGAGTGGAGGCGCGAACCGAAAACAAAGCACCCCAACACTGAAAGAACGGCGAGTGGCACCAATGACTTAACCGACACTAACGACTAAGTTAAGTAATATAGCCTAACAATCTGACAATATTTGGGTAATGTGCGAAATCTTGTACTACTATCCGCCAACTTCTTGTTTTTTGTGAAAGATTTCTGGAAAACTAATTTTCAAGTCATTGGTATACAATGGGTAACAACAGCTCTGCGCAAAATCCCGACAACTTGTTTTCAGCGCTAATTGTAGTGCCCCTACGGGGCACCACTTTAGGGGACATGCTTCCCCCAGGCTAAAGCCTGGGGTTAAGCATGGTTAAGCGCCTACGGCGCAAAGGAATGCGACTATAAGCATGGTGCATCTGTGCCGGCTGGAAGCCTGTGGAAGCCTGCGTAAGACACGTGTCGGAAGCACCAACGTCCACTTCTGCCCACTTCCGTCCACTCTCCACTAATGTCCACTAATGTCCACTAATGTCCACAGTCCATCGTCTACTAACGTCAATTAAAGTCCACTTCCGTCCATTGTCCATTGTCCACTAAAGCGCCTTATCCGGGGCGCCTAGCTCCGCAGCTTGACGGAGTTCCGAGTATCAATGGGTGACTGATTACCAAACAAAAATTTCGTGCTCTTTCGTGTTTTTTGTGGTTAAAAAATAGGCTGTGGACGGGTAGTCCACCCTAGGTAGTTCAAGTGGGTTCTCGCCCCTTGCCCTTCACTATTCTCCCATTTTCAGCAATTCTTTTCTATCTTTCAGGATGCCGATTTGCAGGGTTTTATAGTCATACGACCACCCGCCGATGACATGCCCGCTCTCGGTGACATGCGATACCGGAAAAGACGGCACAATCGAAAGAATTATTTTTTCCGGCACGAAGATGAGCAAGTCTTTGGCAAAGAGAATGCCCTGGCTATAGTGATTGAAGTACACATCCGACAGGTCGAGTTCCTTGTGTTTTTGGGCAAACGCGCCGCATTTTGAGTAGTCAACGGTCACGTTTGCGTTGAATTCGTCACCATAGTTGGGCAGTTTGTCAGTGACGCCGCGGTGTCTGCTCAGAAGGAACACCGGCTGCCAATCGCCGTCGGCGTTGATTTTTCCGAGGCCACTATCCATCAACAGCCAAAGTTCGCCGTCCTCCAGGTAGAACGAATTGAGCCAATGGGTGTCGGTTATAGGCAGGCGTCGAGAAAGCTCCTGCCATGTTTTCGTTTCCCAGCAATAGGCTTGGAGGCGGATGGTGTAGGTATGTCTTCCCGGAATCGGCGGCTGGTCATGCATCAGCATGATCAGCTGTTGGCGGGACGGGTCACAAAGCATCTGGGTGATGGCGTATGGGTTCTGCATGCCTTGCAAAGGCCATTTGATTGAACGGTCCAAGGTCGAGACCAGCAATTCGGTCTTTTTGGTGGCGACATTGTATTCCAGGACTGTGCCTGGGCGGCTGTATTCGTCGCCATCAAAGGAAAGAAAAAGTCGGTCGCCGCAGCCGACCATGACGTGACAGCGGAACTTAACGTATTGCCGGAAATCAATGCTTTCCGGCGGCTCGCCATTCTTGGGAAAAAGGAACACATAGCCGCCATTCTGGGCTGCTAGATAATCGGCAAGGATGACTCCGTGGACTTTTCGCCCATGCCATCCCATTGACAGCTTGTGCTTCGGCCCTTTGCTGATCGCTAAGTTCGCCTTGGTGTCGACTCGCACTATCCTGATGCTGTCAGAGTGGTATTCCCCTAAGTAAATGATGCCTCCCTCCACGCCGAATACGATCGGCTGGGTGTTGGGCTGGCTGTCTTTGAATGGCATGATGACGCGCTCGAATGGATCAACGGGCGCCAGCTCGGCCTGAACCCTGGACAAGCTCGGGTCCTGCTTTTCAAGCTGTTTCTGCAAGCGCTTAAAGTAAAGGTCTATGGTCTGGCGGATCGATGCGAATTCATGTTTATTAAGCCGCGGATCGTTGGCGCATTCCTCAATGTATTGGGAAAGTCGGCGGTGGACGTCCTGCCTTTCCTCTCGACTCCAGTTTTGGCTGCCTTTGATCAAATCGTCCTGCCATGGCGTATACCAGGCAAAACGCCGCATGGCCAATTCCTGGATCGGGAGGCGGTAGTCCAGGGCGGCTCTGTCGCTGAAGGCATCTTGCAGATTGCCTATGATTCGTTGCGGCGAACCGACTGATTCAGCGGTCGCGAAGAGATCGACCAGGCCCCGGTAAAATTCCCGCTGGGCGGAACGGTCGAGAGGTTGGTCGCTACGCTGGCTGCTGCTCAAAGCACGTAGAGACGAGACGCCTAACCGCAGGCCCAGAAGGCCGCAGCGTCCCCGATACGCCAACGGCAGAATGTTCGACGACGCCAGCAGTTCCATCGTCTTGCGATAGACGGCTACATTGGCGGCATCATGCTCATCTGGCCGGAAATGGAAAAAGTGAGCCAGGTCACTATGGAAGGCGGTGAGTTCCAGGTGCTGTCGGAAACGCGGTACGCGACGGTTTTTGATTTGCGGCTGGCGGCAGATTTTCATCTTTTCGCTGATGGACAGGGCGTCGTACTTCTGCAATTCCGGCAATAGTTCTTCGGCTTCGGCGATGTATTTGGCCAATTCCGGGTAGACGTATCGGTCCCAATAGCCATAATCCCACTGGATTTCGGCGATGGCGGCGAGTTTGACGAGGCGTTCGAGCCTGGCTTCCAGGGCGAACAGCCGCTCGGGCCATTTTTCTCCAGGCAATTCGGCCAAGCGCTGGCACTCTGCCAGCGTGGTCAGGCGCGTTTCGATAGTCGACTCAATGATCTCCCGCAACTCCTGCTGCAAGTCGGCGGGCAATTTTGCGAATGCGTTCTGGGTTAGCGGCGCCACCCCGTGTCTTATGATATGGTGCAATTCATACGGGAAGATGCGGTGTTTTGCGGCCAGGCGCGTCGCCAACTTCAGGTTGGCTGCGGCAACGGCATAGCGTTCGGCAGCGGGGCTCGCCCATTGCTCTAAGAGTTGGCGCCCCGCTATTGCGGCGATGCGACAAAGTTCCTTTTCCTGCTCAACGTCAAGGGCCGAGGCGCTCGCCGCTGATGCTACCGCGTCCCCATCCAGGGAATGCGACACTGAAAACCATGCTTCATAGATGAAATTGCGCGCCTCGCCGGGCTTGTCTTCAGCATTGTCCGCAGGCATGGGCAGGGTTGAGAGAAATAGCCGGCATTGCTCGTCAAGGTCAGCCTTGGCTTGGAACACGCCGGTTTCTTCGCTGAGCAAGGTCTTGCCATCCGGCGAGAAGATGTGCGCTTTGAGGCGGACATCGTCCTTGCCTTCCGGCGTCGCAGTCAGCTTGAGAACGAGTGCGCCCGCAAATAAATCTCTGGTCAGGTCTTGGCGCTCCGCCCCTGGTTCATTCAGCAGCAGGAGCAGATGGCGGCGCTCAAGGACCACGAAGTCCTTTTGATTGCCCAAAGTGCGCAGCAGGGTCGTTTCCAGGCGACGGGCAAGGGCTTCCTGTTTTTCAGACAAGTTGGCCGGCACCAGGGGCATGCAGGACAATTTCCGCAACTTACTCGCTGTCAACGATTGGCGCTTGGCGATGGCGTCACGCAAAGCGCCCCCGACGGCCTCGGCGCTGATAGTTGGCAGATCGACCAGGCGCACGCCGGTGCGTGCGTCAAAGGCGACGAAGTCTTGTTTCAGCATGACAGCGAACACGTGCGCGTTCTGCATCAGCTGCGGATCAGGGACAAAGTCGCTCAATGCCGACAGCCGCAGTTCCTTTTTGATCTGGCCGATTTCGGCGCGTTCGAGGAACGCGATGTCAGCGTCGCCGGAGAGTTCGGCCAAGGCCAGGTCAGCCAGGTTTTGCGCGGTTGCGTCCATCGGCATTAGCGCCACTCGCACCGGTTCCGCCAGCAGGCCAGGAAGCCACGAGAGCAGGGCGATGAGGAGAATGAGTGTTTTCATGTTGCGGTTCCTGTGGACGTGGTGGACATGGTGGACGGCGGTTGCCGCCGCATGTATTCCAGGCAGATTCTCGCCCCTCGCCCCTAACGAATGATGAATGATGAATGATGAATTATGAATTATGAAATGCGCCTCAGCATTCAACATTCAGCATTCAACATTCAATCCCTCGCCCCTAATCTTGCCTCTTCACTATTCTCCCATTTTCAGCAATTCTTTTCTATCTTTCAGGATGCCGATTTGCAGGCTTTTATAGTCATACGACCACCCGCCGATGACATGCCCGCTCTTGGTGACATGCGATACCGGAAAAGACGGCACAATCGAAAGAATTATTTTTTCCGGCACGAAGAT
>Ga0123335_1005515_pt1 | contig 15387 bp, 14 predicted proteins | sample BiotimSIPDNA_2_FD_89707 | JGI IMG/M metagenome (GOLD analysis project Ga0123335, IMG submission 89707) | Anaerobic biogas reactor microbial communites from Washington, USA - Biogas_R2 time_0 SIP DNA | ecosystem: Engineered > Bioreactor > Anaerobic > Unclassified | place: Washington, USA... | reverse complement strand
TCCTTGGTCAATTCCGGCCGGCCGACCGGACCGGATCCGTTCTGCGGTTTGGGGGAAGAACAGTCCATCAACGCCCCCCTTCATTCATTGGAAGTAATGTCGTTTGCCTATCCGTAACCGTGAACGGTTACGCCTATCCAGCCCGCAAATATTATCGCTCCATGCGGGTTTTGAGGCTATTATAGCACGGATGGAATTGAATGAGTATTACCCCGTCTCGACCGGCAGGCAATCATTCGTTGAACCTGGAATCAACGGTAGCGTTAATTGTTGTTGTTGGACATGCGGCGTTTTCTATTACTTTATCTACACCCCGTCGCCGTTAGCTCTGGATTAAAGGATTATGAGGCACATTGTCCGGGGCATTCTTCTGTTTTTGCAACCCGGCAAGACGGCGCAGGCTCCGAATCTCGAACCAGATAAAGAACGTGCCCGCTCCGGCATAGGTGAACATCAATATCCAGACGATAGCCGGCATGCGGCCTTCAAAGGGGACGGATTCGTCGGCCAAAGTCGGTCTGGTCATGGAGAACAACAGCGCGACCTCGCCGAGGCTCCAGCTATCGGCCCCCAGGCGGCCCATCAGGCCGGGAATCAGGAATCCGAAAGGCGTCGGCCATGAAGCAGCCACCGCTTCGGCGGTCAGGGGCGCGGCGTGGTCGATCCGCCCTGTTGTCTTGGCCGCGCCGCGCGCTGAATCGCCGCCGCCGCCCAAAGCATGTCGGCCGGATAGCACTCGCCGGGATAGTCGTCGAGGAGATTCAGCTTTGCCGCGGATAGTTCCTCGGCCAGGGCCGCGCGCTGTCCGGTCATTAGCGAGTGGTATTTCGCGTCGCCGGTGATTCGTTCGTAGGACGATAGCCCGAGAATCAGCAGCATCCGATAGAATACGTTTTCCCGTTCCAGATAGCCGTCGCCCCACTTGGTTTTCACCCAGGTTGCGGTAGTGGGCGAAGCCACGATTTGAGCGGCCTTTTCGACGGCCGCACGGATGGTCCCTCGCGCGGCATCGATCCGGCCTTGCGTCTGAAGGTCTTCGGCAGTCACCAGGAAAAACGTCGCGCCGAACATGGGCCATTCGGTTGGAGCGATGTCGTCGTGATCGAGCGACCCGGCGTAGTTCGTCTCCAGGTAGGCGTCCGCCCACGACAAAAAACGGGGCGCGGCCGACTCGAACCACATCGGCACGAGCCGGCACTGGCCGGTCCGTTTCAGTTGCGGATCGGCTACTACAATGCCGATGACGACCGCCGGATAGATCAGCAGCAGCAATGCCGCGACTATAACCACGGCTGAGACGGTGAGGCGGAACCCCAGTTTCACACGTTGCCATTTCCCGCTATCATTTTTTTTCAACATGGAACACCTCCTTTGGCATCTTCGGTTTGATTCCTTTGGTCATTGTGAGAAAACTGATTCTGAGTCTGGACAGTTGGAAAGCCCAACACTGACGTGAGCCGGGCTGTGTAGGTCGGTCAGGTTTTCGCAATCGTGAACTTCAAACTCTCCCACTGTCGCGATCGTTGATCCCGGCAACTTGTATTCTCTTCCGCTCCACGCTCTGGTGTCGAGTTGAAGTATCCGCTCGAAGATGCGAGTGGCCGCCGGCATCAAGCCCGCGCGGATGATCGCCACCCAGAGCGGGTCGATTTTCATCCACGCCACGTTGTAGGCGAGCCGCTTCAAGGCGCCGGGCAGCCCCAGCGAGCGCGGAAGGATCGAGTTCCAGGCGGCAAACCGGCGTCGTGCCAAGCGGTAGCCCGATTCGAGTTGTTCCGGCGTCATGCGCCGCGGCCGATAGACCGCGTGATACGTGTCGTAGCGGCTCCAATCGCGGTGCAACAGCCGGCCCTCGGAATCGAACCGTGCGAACAGCCGCGTGCCTGGCAAGGGCGTCAAAATGTGAAACGACGCCGTAAGTATCTTGTTTTCGATGGTGAAGTCCACCGTGCGGTCGAAAACGTCCGGGCCATCGCAATCGAAACCGAACACGAAGCTGCCGTTGATCATAATACCGGCGTCGTGGAAGCGGCGGCAGACCTCGGCGTAATCCGCGGCGGCGTTCACCGGTTTGTTCGCCCCCCGCATGTTTTCCGGCGAGAGCGACTCGAAGCCGAGGAACAGGCTTCGGCAGCCCGCGTCGTAAGCCTCGTCAAGATAGCGTGGATCGCGCGCCACGTCGAGCGATGCCGCCGCCTGCCAGACAATCCCCGAACCGCGCAGCCGCTCGAACAGCGCCTTGGCGTGCCGCCGATTGGCCAACAAGTTGTCGTCCAGAAAGAACACCAGCCGGTCGTCGATGCCTTCAAGCTCGCGTTCGATTTCCGACATCGGGCGCGGCTCGTAGTAGGTTGGCCCCCAAAAACTGCTCTTGTAGCAGAAATCGCACGAATGCGGGCAGCCACGGGAGGTGACCATCGTGTGACGCAGCAGATATGCCCGGGGATTCATCAGATCGCGCCGCGGCTGCGGCACCAGCGCGGCCGAGCCTTCGCTCCGGCCGCGATAGAACTTTTCCAGCCGATCATGCTGGAAGTCGTCGAGAATCCGCCGCCAGACCGTCTCGGCCGGTCCGATGCAGACGGCGTCGGCGTGGGCGGCCGCTTCGTCGGGCAGACTGGTCGGATGCAACCCGCCCAATACAACCTTGGCCCCCCGACGCCGCCAACGGTCGGCCAGTTCATAATTCACGACGTGTCGTCCATTTTTCGCTTTCCCCGGTCCACGATCTGGCGCAATGTGTTCAGGTAACGCTCGAAGGCTTTTCGCCCTTTCGCCGTCAAGGTCATGCAGGTATACGGCCGGCGGCCGCGGAACGATTTTTCGATGACGATGTAGCCGGCCTCCTCGAGCGTCCGCGAGTGGGCGCTGAGGTTGCCGTCGGTCAACTCCAACATGGTCTTCAATTCGTTGAAGCTCAGTTGCGCAGAGACAGCCAGCGCGGAAACGATCGACAATCGCACGCGCTCGTGGATCACCGCGTCGAAATCTTCGGGTCTGACCGGCTCGTTCATCAGACCACCGTCTGCCGTTGTTTGTGGATGATATAGAGTCCAAAAACGATGTGCAGCAAGCCGAACGACAGCGCCGCCGCGACGACGCCGTATTGGGGAAAACACAACAAGGCGATAATGCCCAAGCCGATGAATGTCATGCCGAGCGCGCGGGGCGCTCGGACCGAAAAAAGCCCCGCCGTATAGACGTCTGTGCCGTAAAGCATCATCCAGATGGGAACTATGTATTGAATCTCCTCCGCCTTCGGCTCCAAGGGGACGTTGAAATCGAGCGTCCAAAGCATGTCCCAAACCCGCGCATCGACCGGAAGTAAAAACTTCAGGGTCAGGACCATGGCCACGATCACGCTGGGGGTCAACGAGAACGCGGCCACCCGCATCGGCCGGTCTACGGGCACGAGCTGCTGTTTTGCGGCCGCCCGCGTGGTGAGAATCACCTCCAATAGTATTCCGATCATGCCGATGGCGAACCACATCACGCAGAAGGCGATCTGGCTGTTAACCGGCAAGTGGAGGATGCCGGCGAAGTCGAGCGAACGGATCATTGCGAAACTGACCGCGCAACCGGCCAGCACCATCAACCCTCCGATAACCGCCGGTGTGCCGGGCAGCAGCGTGAAGAGCGTCGCCCGTTCCATTATCCGCTGAATTTCCCGTATTCTGGTTTGGGCTTCGTCGGCGTCCATGATACACCTCCCGGGACAATGCTTTGCCACACAAAGTAATTTATCGCAATAAAACTGAAATGTCAATAGTATTTTTCGAAATTCCTACGGAAAAAACGGCCAGACCAGCGGAATGAGGGTCACGGCCACCGCGCCGACCGTTATGTCCAACGGTATGCCGATGCGGAGATAATCGCTGAAACGGTATCCGCCGGGGCCGTAAACCATCAGGTTCGTCTGGTAGCTGATCGGGGTGGCGAAACCGGCCGAGGCGGCGATCATCACGCAGATGACGAACGGCTGCACGTCGGCGTCGAGATGCATGGCGGTCGAGAGGGCAAAGGGGAACATCAACGCAGCCGACGCGCTGTTGGTGATTATTTCGGTGACGAGCAGTGTCAGTAGATAAATCGCCGCCAGTGCGAGCCGGGGGTTGCCCTTTACGATTTCGATGATTGCACCGGCGATCTGGTCGGCTGCGCCGCTTAGTTGCAGGGCGCGGCCGACCCCCAGTGCGCAGGCGATGGCCAGTAGAACCTGCCAGTCGATGCTTCGCCGGGCTTCGTCAATATGGACGCAGCGAGTGAGAATCATCAGCGCGGCGGCGACCATGGCCCCTTTGAACATGGTGATGCCGCCCAGGTCGAACGAGCCGGTGCCCAGGCTGATTTTCAGGGTTCCGAAATATCCGCCCAGGGTGACGGCCAGCACCATACCCAAGAGAATCAACAGGGCGACGGCCCAGCGTTCGTGCCGCGGCAGCTTTGAGTTCTCAACTTGGCTGACCAGGTAGAACTGGCGGCTGTTGCGATGGGTATTGATAAACGATGGGTGTGCTTCAAGCAGCAGCGAGTCGCCGGACCGGAGCACGATGTCGCCGATTTTTCCCCGCACACGCTCGCCGTGGCGCGCGACGGCGATAACTACGGCGTTGTAGAGCGAGCGGAAGCGGCCTTCGCGGATCGTCTTGCCCACGACCGGACAACTATTGCTTGCCACGGCCTCGATCAGGCAGCGGGTCGAACGGGGCGAATCGAGCTTGAACACCTGATTGGTGGCGGGCACGAGTCCGCGAATCTTCTGCAAATCGACCACCGAATCGACGATGCCGACGAAGACCAAGTGGTCGTCGCCGCGGAGTATTTGCTCGGGACCGACGGCGGGCAGAACCACCCCGTCGCGATAGATTTCGGCCAGATACAGCCCGCGCAAATGACGTAGGCCGGCATTTTCAATCGACTTGCCAACGAGCGGACTGCCCGGCTCGATCTGCATCTCGATGGTGTATTGGCGGGGATCAGCGACCGCGGCCAGGGCCGCCCGGCGGCTGGGCAGCAGCCAGTGGCTTCCGAGAACAATCAACGCGATGCCGGCGACCGCGCAGGGGATGCCGACCCAAGCGATGTCGAACATCCCCAGCCCGCGCGGCATATCGGGCACTTGCCCGGCTGCATGCTGGGCATCGTAAGCGCTGATTAACATGCCGTTGACCAGCAGATTCGTGCTGGTGCCGATGAGCGTCCATATTCCGCCGAGCATTGCGGCGTAGCTCAAGGGAATCATCAATTTCGAGGTGGGAATCCGATGCTTTTTCGCCCATTCGTTGACGGCCGGAATGAGCATCGCCACGACCGGCGTATTGTTAATGAATGCGCTTAGCGTGGCGGTCGGCGCCATCAATCGCGCCGTTGCTTGAAAGGCCGATTGCGTGTTTCCGAACAGCCGATCAGCCAGCCAGGAAATCGCTCCGGTCTCCACAACCCCGGCGGCGACGATAAAGAGCAGCCCGATGGTAATCATCCCCTCGTTGGCGAAGCCGGCCAGGGCGTCTTCCGCGCCGAGAACGCCGGAAAGCAGCAGGATCATCAACCCGCCGCCCAGCACCAGATCGGGCGCCAGCCGGGTGGCAGCCAACATCGCCACGACCGCCGCCACGACGGCCAGTGTCAGATAAGCATCGAAACCCATCGGGTTACTCCTCGCAATGAAAAACCGCAAGCGGTTGATGAAGCGAAAGAGCTTAGGTTTCCACGGTCACGGCGACCTTTTCCATTTTATCCCCCTGCTGGATCGCATCAACGACATCCTGGCCTTCGATGACTCGGCCGAAGACCGAATGTTTGCCATCCAACCAGGGAGTGGCGACGTGGGTGATGAAGAATTGCGAGCCGTTCGTGTTCGGACCGGCGTTGGCCATCGAAAGCACTCCGGGGCCGTCGTGCTTCAAGTCGGCATGGAACTCGTCGGCAAAGGTATAGCCCGGACCACCCGTGCCGGTTCCCTGGGGGCAGCCGGTTTGGATCATGAAGTCGGGAATGACGCGGTGGAACTTCAGGCCATCGTAGAATCCTTCGCCGGCAAGCTTCTCGAAGTTGGCCACCGTCTTCGGCGCCTTGTCGTCGTGAAGTTGCAAGCGGATATCGCCTCGGTTCGTCTTGATAGTGGCGGTTTTCATCGGATTGAGTCTTTCTGTTTTGTGTTTGTGTGTGAAAAGCGACAATTTTACGGGCAATATTTTATCGGGCAATTTCAGCCTCGATGCCACAACACTCGAATGATTAGGGTGGTTTCGCTTCCTTTCGTCGAATCAGAAACGCGATCCCCAGCATTGCGGATCGCGTCCCTTCTGTCAAGTTCCAAAGTCGGCACTTTGCGTACATGTTGGGGGGTATCCTGTCTTTTTTAGCGAGAATTACCTGCTTTTCGCGTCACATAGGACGATAACGGGAAAATGCTATACTTGCGGGAAGAACTAAGCAGGACGGAGATTGACATGCGCACATTTTTAGTCACCGGCGGCGCCGGATTCATCGGATCACACATTGCCGAGGCCCTCGTCCGGCGCGGCGACCAAGTCCGCGTATTGGACAACCTAAGCACCGGATTCCTGTCAAATATTGGCCCGTTTCGCAATCGGATCGAATTTATCGAGGGGGACGCGACCGACGCGGCGGTGGTCGCCCGAGCGGTCGAAGGGGTCGATTGCGTGTTTCACGAAGCGGCATTGGCCTCCGTGCCCGCCAGTCTCGACAACCCTCCGGCCAGCCATGCCGCCTGCGCGACCGGCACGGTCGTATTACTCGATGCCGCGCGTCGTTCGGGCGTTCGCCGCGTCGTATATGCCGCCAGCAGCGCGGCCTACGGCGACCGCGGCGAAGGTGCCAAACTAGAGTCGGATTTGCCCGCCCTGCTGTCGCCCTACGCGGCGGCTAAAATCGCCGGAGAGTTGTATTGTCAAGCGTTTTGGAACAGTTTTGGATTCGAGGCGGTCGCGCTCCGCTACTTCAACGTATTCGGTCCCCGGCAAGACCCGCATAGCCAGTATTCGGCCGTAATACCGCTGTTTATCACGGCGATGCTCTCGGGCCGCCGCCCGGTGATTTTTGGCGACGGCCTTCAGTCGCGCGACTTTTCGTTCGTGGAAAACATCGTCCACGCCAACCTATTGGCGGCCGACGCGCCGGACGTCGCCGGGCTGACGATCAACGTCGCCGACGGCCGCTCGGTCGACCTGCTGAAACTGATCGAACTTCTTAACCGGCTGCTTGGCACGGATGTCGAGCCGGAGCATGCCCCGCCCAGGGCTGGCGACGTTCGCCAAAGTCTGGCCGACATAACACTTGCCCGCGAACGACTCGGATACGAGCCGCAAGTCGATTTCGAAGAGGGTTTGCGCCGCTCGATCGACTACTATCGCACGATTGCATGAGGCTTTGTCGCTCTCGCATTAACGAGATTCGTAAACGTTCACGGTGTCGAAGCTAAGTTAACCCACTGTTTATTGTCGTTGTTCTATTTGCAATCGCGCGTTTCCGCCAGCGATTCTCCGGCGGCGGCGATTACCGCATCGACGTCGGCCTCGGCGTGGGCGGCGGAGATAAACCACGCCTCGTACTGGCTGCACGGCGGATAGGCGCCCCGCTCGATCATGCCCCAGAAAAATCGGGCGTAGCGGCGCGTATCGCATTGTGCTGCCGAGTCCCAATTGGCCACCGGTCGGGCGCTGAAGAACGGGGTCAGCATCGAGCCGCGGCGTTGGACCTGAATGGCAATGCCCGCCCGTTGAGCAGCGGCCTCTAGACCGCACTGCAACCGGGCCGACAATCGGTCGAGCATCGGGTAGGGGTTCTGGTCGCGCAATGTTTTCAGGGCGGCGATTCCGGCGGCGGTTGCCAGCGGATTTCCGCTGAGCGTGCCCGCCTGAAACACTTTTCCGGCGGGCAGAACGTGGTCCATGATCTCCGCCCGTCCGCCATACGCTCCGACGGGCAGGCCGCCGCCAATGATTTTACCCAGCGTTGTCAGATCGGGCGCGACGGCCGATAGCGATTGCGCACCACCGTAGGCCGTGCGAAAACCGCTCATCACTTCATCGAAGATCAGCAGCGAGCCGTGCTTGAGCGTTTCCCCGCGGAGCGCGGCGAGGAAATCGTTCGACGCGGGCACACAGCCCATGTTGCCGGCGACGGGCTCGACGATGACCCCCGCAATTTGCGGCCCGCGACGGTCGAACGCCTCGACGGCCGCCGCCGGATCGTTGTAGCGGAGCACGAGTGTATCGGCCGCCGCGCCGGACGTGACGCCTGGCGAGTCGGGCGCGCCCAGCGTCGCCGCCGAACTGCCCGCCGCCACCAGCAAACTATCCACGTGCCCGTGGTAGTTGCCCGCAAACTTCACGATCGTCGGCCGGCCGGTGTAGCCCCGGGCCAATCGGATCGCGCTGGCCGTGGCCTCGGTACCGGAATTGACCAGCCGGACCTTCTCGATCGAAGGGACGGCCTCGACGATCAACTCGGCCAACTCGTTTTCGGCCAGGGTGGGGGCGCCGAAGCTGGTCCCCCGCCGCAACGCCCGCTCGACCGCTTCGACCACCGCCGGATGGCAATGGCCCAGTATCATCGGCCCCCAGGAGCCGATCAGATCGATGTAGCGATTGCCGTCGATGTCGAACAGATGCGCCCCATCGGCCCGGTCGATGAAGATCGGCTCGCCGCCAACCGCGCCGAACGCGCGGGCGGGACTATTCACCCCGCCGGGCATGAGCTGCTTCGCCCGGTCAAACGCCAGTCGGCTTTTGTCGTGTAACATAATGCCGAACATCCTAACGCGCGGCCGGAGGATTTCAAGGTCAAGAACCGGCTCTAAGGAACCGCGCACGAATATGTTGACCGGTTAATGCCAGAAACGGCCTGTTTTCCCAGCCCCTGCTCAGAAAAATCGGTCAAGTTATTTATGCGCGAGCCCTAACCTGAAATCCTTCATGTAAAAGCAAATGACCGCCTTTTACTTGCGGATAAACATGCGCGCTGTTTCGCCGCTATCCAGATTCTCTGGATGCTCGGGAGTCAAGACAACCCGTCCATACTTGCCATATTAAACTTGATCGCCTATACTAAAATTTAGGTGTATAGTACAAGTTCCCCATGGCGGTAGCTTCCCTGCTTCGGCGTTTGATACACATTGCAGCGAGAAACGTGAAATCGGAGTTGGTTCATGCCGCCGACAACAAGCCGAGATTTTCAGAAGGTGGCCGGCCAAAGACTGACAACCGCAGAAACGCTGCTTCGGGAAAAGCTGACCCTCGACGCCCAGTATTTCGGGGGCTACACAGTTGAGTGTTCGCTTAAGGCGCTAATCATGCATGCGACAGCGGTGCCTGACAAGCCGGAGAAGCTTAAGCGTATTACAGTCGGAGCGAAAATGCACCGGTTGGAAGTACTGCTCGGCGAACTGCGAGACCTGGGAATCTCTCTTCCTCTTGACATAGGAAAGCGAATGAGGCGATTTGACTGGACAACCGACTTACGGTACGAAACCGGCCGCCGCGATACAGGCGAAACCGTCGCCTTCTTAAAAACCGCAAAAGCCATTTATGATTGGGTGGAGGGCCAACTGACATGACTCATACGTCTGCCCCTAGCTGGACCGCGATGTGTACTGACGAAACACGCAATATCGAGAATACCCTCCGAAACGCGGGTTTCCAACAGGTTGATGCCTACCGCTATAACTCGGCATCGATCCGCGTCCGGGTGATCGACCCCGGATTCGAGGGACTTCCGCTCGATGAACGAGACGCGAAGGTCGAACAATACCTTAAGCAGTTGCCGGAGCGCACACAGGCGGATATCATTAACCTGCTCACCTTCGCACCGTCGGAATTCGAGCAACCCCCGTTTAAGTTCAGGGGGTATCTTTTGAACATCGAGTTTGAAGATCCAAGCCCGTCGTTGTTGTGAGGCTCGCATGAACTGAATGCGCAGCCGTTAAAACATTTGGGGGCGGTTGCCTTTGGCCAACCTGCGGAACGCATCGTATACAGGAGGCCGATGCGTTTGACCTGTTCTCCTTGCCAGACTTCGTTCCCATAGGGCAGATTCTCGGCAATGAACGCTCGAACGCCTCTCAGTCATTACGGTCAACGCTTCCACGTGACGGAGCCGTAAACGCTCCGCGGAATCTGATTTAGCGGCGAGAAAACATCTTCGGTGGGTATGAATTCATAATGCGCGCCGTGCAACAGATTCTGCCCCACCACGGCCACTTCCAAATGCTTGCGCGGCCGCCACGCCAAGCGCAAATCCATCTCGATGTAGTTCGGGCAAAACTGGCCGCTCTCAAAATAGTTGATATATTCCAGCGTATCGACGTACCGCGCCATCAGGTCGAAATCCACGTTCTCGCACATATCCCACGAAGAGCGAAAAAAAATCTGGTTGCAGGGGCTGCGGCCGTCGCCGTAAAACGACACGTCGTCGTGCAAGTCCATGTGTAGATACGTATACTGGGCATACAAGCGCCATCGCTCCGACACAGCGTAATTCGCGGCCAATTCGACGCCGTAGGTGTTCGCCGACGCCCCGTTCGCTACCTGTGAAGTCGGAATGAAATCCGGCGGCGGGAAGCCGATGAATTGCATCGACCGCAATTCATCATAGACGTTGTAGAAGGCCGCGATGTCCCAGGAAAACTTCTCGGTCGTCTGCTCGCGGAACCCCAGTTCATAGGCCATCAGCACTTCGGACTTCACGTCGGGATTGCCGATCATCCGCGAGAAATACGGCATCTCTTCCCATACGAAGGCGGAGGTGACGAACATGTCATCGTCGATCCGCGAGGGAGTATGCACGGCCCGCGACACAGCGCCCCAAAGCGTGTGCTTCCGGTCGGGCGTATACATGGCCCGAATGGTCGGCTGATACTCGAAATGCGTATAAGAGTTTTGCTCGAGCTTGCATCCGAGGATCAACTGCAACAAGTCCGGCGACAGCGTGATTTCGTCCTGGACGAACTGGCTGGCCACGTAATAGTTGCGCGAAGCCGGGATGCTGCTGAGCGTGAACGGACTATTGCTCGGGAGATGGTCCTGGATGTACCGGTAGCCCGCGCCCCAAGCGATCTTGTGCCGGTCATTAAGTAAAAAACGGTATTGGAAATCGAGGTCGAACGTCCGAATCCGCTCGGCGTTGAGGATCGTGTCGCGCTGGAAGTTGTCGAAGTAGCTTTGCAGGGTCCAGTCGGAATCCTCGCTGCAAACGTGGTTCCACCGGGCCAGCAGGTGCTGGCCGGTGTTGTATGTGTTTCCGTATTGGTTGTAGCTGTAGGGGGGCGTAAGCGACGTGAAGGTCGCCTGGCCGCCGGAGTTGCCCACGTAATGCTCGCCGAGGATCGTGAGCATGTTTGTTCTGTCGCCGCCGATGTCCCAGTCGGAACGGAAGCCGAATCGGCCCTGGTTCCATGCGTCCCTACCCGAGCCATCGTCATAGCGATTGTGGAACGGACTGTTGTCGAGGTACTTGCCGTAAATGCGGTAATAACAGTCCTCTCCGATTTGCCCCCCGTAGCGGACATTTTCCGTCGATCGTGCGACCGAGCCGCCGGCGACATTGATATAGGCGCCCTGCGTGTCCTTGGCGTTTTTCGTGATGATGCTGATGACGCCGTTTACGGCGTTCGCGCCCCAGAGCGTGCCTCCCGGCCCCCGGACCACTTCGATCCGCTCGACGTCTTCGAGGAACACATCCTGGGCGTCCCAGTAGACGCCGGAAAAAACGGGCGTGTAGACCGTCCGCCCGTCAATCAAAACGAGGAGTTTATTGGCGAAGCTGCCGTTGAAACCGCGGCTGGTGATCGCCCAGGTGCTTGAATTGATTTGCGCCACTTCGAGCCCCGGCGCCATGCGCAGGGCCTCGGGGACGGATTTCGCTCCGCTGCGGCGGATCATCTCTTGCGTGATGACAAACACGGCGGCAGCCGACCGGCCCACCGTGCTTTCCTCCCTTGTGACCGACGTGACCGCGATGTCCATCGAGGGCACGACCACCGGCGTCTTGGCCAACTGCTCGATGTCGAGATTCAGCAACCCCTCGAGATCGCTGGAAGCCCTGGCCGCCGGCACGGAGGATGGCGCCTCGGCGGGGTGCGCATCTTGCGCCGCCAGCGCCGTTTGGCCCCACGACAGCATGATGACGGCGAGGGTTATTCTCGCAAAATGCCCCAATGGTTCCTCTTGCCGGGCAAGTAACATCGCAGGCTCGCCTCCCTGTTCGCCCCATCGGACCTATAGGCTTCATTGTGCAGCAATGCGTCGAAACCCTATTTTCCCACTTATTCTCTATCGGCTTCGTTCAATTCTCCCTGACACAAAAGACAACCGGACTGAGATTATTTCACCTAAAAAACGAAAATAATCGCAGAAACAATCGATGGGGCTGTTGTGTGATTACTGGCGCTTTCAGCCTACTTCCTTTGGCTGCGTAGGTAAGTTGTAATGGCGGGGCGATCATGGCCGACCCACCATTCTGGCTCATATTGACAATAATTGTCTTTACGGTAGAATCGGAACGCTTGATGAAAAATCAAATTCACTATCAGTTTTTGTCCAGGTTGCCCCGGACGATTCGACCTACGTTGACATCGACCCGTTCGAGGCCGGCGAATACGAGGCGGCCTTCTGATTTTCACCGACGCCGAGCCGGCCCGTGGGCGGAGCGCGCGCATCGGGCGATTGGCGGCCTGACGGGCTACTGGGATCTCTCGGGCTGCTTCCGTTGGCGGTCAAGGGTAGCCGGAAGTGCAGGTCGTCCATGGCCGACCTGCACTTCCGACTACCCTTGACATCCCACTACGTAATGGTAAAATCAAACCAACGTCAGAAAATCAAATTTCCTATCAGTTGCTCTGCCATGAAAAGATTGACGCGCGTTGCAGTCTGGTTGGTTTCCGGCATTGCGATGGGGATCGTTGCGTTTCTCGGCGGCGGCCTCGCGGCGGCTTCGCCGTTCAAACAGGCCGACGTCGCGCTGCCGATGGCGGCCGGCGAAGAGGGCCTCGTTTCCCTGCCCGGCGATCCGCCGCAAATCCCCCATCGCGCAGCCGGATTCGTCTACGATTTCAAGCTGGACGAAGAGCAATTCTTTATCCACGTGCCACGGGGCTACGACGGCAAAAAACCGTTCGGTTTGGTCGTTTTCATCAACTCGGGCGACGAGATGGACGTGCCGCGGGACTGGAAGCCCATGCTCGCCAAGCGCAAACTGATTTACATCGCACCGCAGAAGATCGGCAACAATTATTACACATGCCGGCGCGTGGGATTGGCCGTCGAGGCGGCGTGCAAGATGACGGAGCTTTACAACATCGACCTGCGGCGAGTTTACGTCTCCGGGCATTCGGGCGGGGCGCGATCGGCGTGCACGACGGCGTTTTTCCATCCCGACCTGATCGCCGGCGCGTTTCCCATTTGCGGCGCGGAGTTTCCCGGCCGCGTGCCCAGGGTAAAAGCCCCCCGCGAAAACGCCTACGGCGTGTTCGAGGGCGATCCGCGATTGCTGGAAAAAGCCAAGGCGAACGTGGGCTTCGCCCTGATCACCGGCTCGAAGGACTTTTGCCACGGCTACATCCAGGATCTATACAACGGCGGCTTCGTGCCGCAAAAGTATCGCGCGAAACTGTTCGACGTCGCCGGCATGGGACACGAGATCGCCCGCGCACAATCCGTCGATGCCGCCGTCAAATGGCTTGATAAGGGCAATGACGAGAGCAAAGAGAACGCGGGGAAGAAACAGGATCGGGAATCCTTGCCCATGCCATAGCGCCTGCAAGATTAGCTCATTCTCGCTTGCCGGCAGCGGGCGAAACGTTCGCGAACGCGGCATTCGACTTCGGCCACCAATTCTTGGGCGTCGAGCGCGGCGATTTCGTCGGGCGGGATAGGAGGGCCGAAATGGACGCAAATCCTGCCCGGCCGGGGAAACGTGCGGTGTCGCGGCCACGCTTGATATGCCCCGCCGATAGCCGCCGGCAGGATCGCCGCTCCCGAACGGACCGCCAGCGCGGTCAAGCTATTCCGAAACGTCTGCGACTGCACACCCGATTCGACCGCAAGCTGCTGGGCAAGCTGTGCGCGTGTGCGTGGACATGCATCCGGGCGAAAGCGCGGCGGCTGCTCGGCCGCGACGACGTGCTGCCCGGCATGGTCGCGGCCATCCAAACTCACGGCGAACTGCTGCACTGGCATCCGCACATTCACGCGCTGGTCACGTGCGGGGCGTTCATCGCGAGTGGAAAAGGGGACAGTCCCCATTTGCCGGAACGGCCCGAAGGGTGCTGTGCACAAATGGGGACTGTCCCCTTTTCCACGACTGAGGGCGAGTTTCTTGAATTGCCCGAGTTGGACATCGAACGATTGGAACTTCCAGGTTCTCGATCTGCTCGATTTTCTGGCCGAATTCACGCAACACATTCCGCCGAAGGGCGCGCACCTGATCCGCTATTACGGCTGGTACTCGAACAAGTCGCGCGGCATGCGCCGGAAAGCCGAAGAGCAAAAAGCCAAGGCCGCGGGCAACATCCACTCGCCGGTTTCCACGCCGAGCCGTTGCAGTCAGACGTGGGCGATGCTCATCAAGCGAGTGTACGAGGTTGATCCGTTGGCCTGCCCGAAGTGCGGCGGGCAGATGAAGGTCGTGGCGTTCATCGAGCCGCCACAAGGCGCGTTGATCGAGAAGATTTTGCGTCACTGCGGCTTGTGGCGTCCCTCGATCCCGCGCCCGCCGCCGCCCGTGGATTGGGGACTGTCCGAATTTGCCCCCTCGCCCTTTGGGAAAGGGACCGGGAGTGAGGGCGATGGATCGCTGGACTGGTCCGATCTCGATGGGTTTTACGACCTCTCGGAGGATTTCGCCCAGGCCGCTCCGGACGATTCGGCTTATTATGCGGACCTCGGTATATACGAGGCCACCTTCTGAGAAACCGATTCGCGTCGGCCTGCCTGGTGGTCCGCGCTCGTGGGGGAATTTGCGAGCTTTTCCACACACAGCCACGCCGATTAGAGCCTTCTGCGGCGACATTTCCCGACTCAAGCGTGTTTTGGGGGGGGTGCTGCGGCCGTGCGAAACCTTTTGTATTGGTTTCGCGGGCCGCTAATCCCCTCTATCTAAAAAAACGTAATCAGTGGTCTGGACAAATGGGTCCACCTTAGAGGGGGAGATATTTTCTGCCCTAACGACTGACTGAAAAACAATTACCCCCCGTTTTCTAGGCTGCCTTGCCGAATCGAAGTCCTACCCCTTGCGCCACATTATAGTATGTTTGTTACGGAGACTGCACTTTCTGAAAACTGCTTATGTTACACAGCCAAGGCCATAAGGCGTTTGGTCAATTGGAGGATTTTTTGCGGCAGCCGCTGGGAGGCGGCAAGCGTCGAT
>Ga0123335_1005512_pt1 | contig 15395 bp, 12 predicted proteins | sample BiotimSIPDNA_2_FD_89707 | JGI IMG/M metagenome (GOLD analysis project Ga0123335, IMG submission 89707) | Anaerobic biogas reactor microbial communites from Washington, USA - Biogas_R2 time_0 SIP DNA | ecosystem: Engineered > Bioreactor > Anaerobic > Unclassified | place: Washington, USA... | reverse complement strand
GGCCTGCTCCCCCTGTTCGGTTACCCTTACAAGAGAGGCCGTCTCTACATGTCAAATGAGCAATTAACATGGATAGACCCTTTCATCTATCAAGAGTGGCCAGTTCGACTGGCACACCAAAGTTCGCAGAGGGAAAACCGCAAATGTGAAAAAATGAAGACACAAAGTATAAATGCTCCGCGTTTACAGATTGGTAACAGAGATTATAATAATCACTACTGCATGAAACCGGGATTCTTATAAAAGCGAAGCGTTTACCCCTTTGCACCTTTGCGTTTTAACTCTTATTCCGAAGTAGTAAACGGCTTTACAGAGTAACAGGCAGGAATAAAGAGCGGATTTTAACGCAGAGGGCGTAAAGTACGCTGAGGAAAAACCCCAAGGTGAAAAAATGAGGACACAAAGTATTAATGCTCTGCGTTTTAAACTCTCATCTTGAATAATAGCAGAAGTATTATATGAAAATGAGTCTGAGCGCATTCATGCGCAAAAGACAACCGGTTGGAAAACAGGCCAAAGCTGTAATTCAACTGTAAAGCACCGGGTACAGTGCATTACAGCTGTTGGCTACGCAGCTTGTGATGTTGTGGCCACAAGCCGGACCTTCCAGATTCCTGAAAGGCTATAATAATTTTAATCTACCACCAGTTCGCTACTGCGGCCGCAAATGCGTTTGAAAATGTGATGACCTGACCTGCCTACGAAAATGGTGGACAACAAGGGGTGATAGCGCAAGACCGGCGTCTTCGACGGGCTTGAGCGAAAGAGGGGGCACCCTCTTCCAAAAAATCCGTATCCCTGATTATTATTTGTATTGGGGCACCCTCTTCCAAAAATTCTTTTTCTTGCTTATTACTTGTATTGGCCCCGCCTCTTCACCAAAAAAAATTACGAATCAGGAAATTATGAACTACGAATTACAATTACGGGATTCCGCCAGTTCAGGCCGGCATTTATTTTTCATTTGATGCTTGAGTTTATTACTGATCAGGAGATCTACAAGAGGGTGCTGATTGAAGAGGTACCCGGTACTGAAAATTTTATCTGGCTGGCGACTTCCGATTTAAAAGACCTCCATATTCAGCACAACAGAAAGTTTATCCCTTTCCTGGAGGTAATTTCCGATCTTCTATCCAGAGATGTTTCGGTGCGTTTGATTCATGCGAAAGAACCGGGACAGGTTTTCCGGGAGGAGTTCGACAGGTATCCAAATCTTGCCAGATCACTCGAACGCCTGCTTTGCCCCAGAGTTCACTTCAAATCTATCATTATCGATGGCAGGTTTGCCTACTCAGGAAGTGCCAATCTGACCGGAGCTGGAATGGGGGCAAGAAGTGAGGGGAAAAGAAACTTTGAGGCAGGCATCATAAGTACCGAAAGTGCAATCGTGGGTCAAATCATGCAGCAGTTTGATAATGTATGGATGGGCAAATACTGTTCGGATTGCCGCTTTTCAGGCAAATGTCCCGACAGAGATGAAATGTTAAACTGATAAAGAACCATGTAAGAGGAAATCTTATGTGCAAAAAAGTACTGATCATTGGTGCAGTTGTTTTGATTCTTGTCGCTGTAGCAGTAATAGCAGTCAGAATCCTGAACTCAAAAAAGTGACAGGGGACGGACTACTTTTTTGATTTTATGAAAAGAGAAAAAAGTAGTTTTTCCCTGAAAATGCCAGAGCATTGAAGGAATCGAGCCGATTACCAAGGACAATTATTTTTAATCCAGCTTAACTCAAAAAGGCGCACCTGGTGGGAAAGATAAAAAGTAAATAGAAGGTACAGAAAAATCTAAACCCTACCCTCTTCACCGTACTCTTTTATTATCTGCCCGGCCCAGTCAAACAAAACCCGCGACAACTCATAAAAATTGATTTCCTGAGCGAGCTGATCACATTTCATTTCCAGATATGTTTTCAGAAGAATATGCTCTTCAGGGCTGACTTTTTCTATGAGATCACTGTGTTTCTTGATATAGATACCGGTACGGTAATAGTAGAGGGCCTGTATAACAAATACTGCTCCCTTATAGAGAGACTTCAGGATTCCAGGATCTTTTTCATGAATGATGTTGTGTCCGCACAGATGATAAATATTGCATGCTCCGGTCAGGATAGCGTTTCGGATATCACACCTGGTTAGTTGAGGTAGCAGAGTCTTCAGCTCACCTAAAAGGGGTGTCGTGTCATGATAAAACTGAAACAGATCAGCTTTGCTCCAGTTATATAACTCCTGTTTTCCTGATATAAAACCACAGATCTTGTCCCTGTAAGGCAACCCTGAAATTGCATTATCATAGGCTTTAAGGTCATCTGCCTTCAAAATGTCAAGGATAACCACCATATCGATGTCGCTTTTTTCATCAGCTTCATCTCTGCCGTAACTGCCCTGGAGTCCAATAAACAGAAGGCGTGAACCAAAAAGAGCTTTTACAATTTTAATATACTGATTAATCCATGTTTCAAGGTCTATTTGCATTTAAATAATATAGTATCAGGCAGGTGATGAATATCCCATCGCCAAAGGTATGCCTGAAGGATCTTTTCAATTGGGCAAACAGTGTCACCGCAAATTATTTAAGCCGGTTCTCTAAGTGGGGGGACGTTTAAATAGGGGTCGGACTACTTTTTTAATTTTATAAAAAGAGTAAAAAGTAGTTTGACCCCGAAAATGCAACCCTGCCTGGCCCCCCGAAAACCACCCCAGAGATGACTTAGTGCCAGGCCCTAAGTCCCTGTTTCACCTCAGGGGTGAAAAAGTGACAACGCTAAATTCCCAAATTCACCTCTGAGGTGACATAAAGTGAAGCAGAGAAAAAAGTAGTTTGTCCCCGAAAATGCAACCCTGCCTGAACCCCCGAAAACCACCCCAGAGATGACTTAATGCCAGGCCCTAAGTCCCTGTTTCACCTCAGGGGTGAAAAAGTGACAACGCTAAATTCCCAAATTCACCTCTGGGGTAACATAAAGTGAAGCAGAGAAAAAAGTAGTGTGTCCCCGAAAATGCAGACCTGCCTAAACCCCCGAAAACCACCCCAGAGATGACTTAATGCCAGGCCCTAAGTTCCTTTTTCACCTCAGGGGTGAAAAAGTGACAACGCTAAATTCCCAAATTCACCTCTGGGGTGACATAAAGTGAAGTATGGTCAGAATAATTTTTGGGGCTGCCCGGTCGGTTGTCTGGTCGCAGAACAGGGTTTTCCTCCTCTTGCAGGCCTCACAGTAGTACTCCTTTCTTTAAAAACGACACGTTTGACATTTTGTATAACATTTGCTATACTATGATCGTATTATTGTTATTGTTAAAAGGAGCGTTTCATGCAGAAGGTTAATATCAGAGATTTAATGCATAATTTTTCCAGATATCTTAAAGATGTGAAAGAGGGCGATTGTATCACAATCCTCGAAAGGAATAAAGCGGTTGCAGATATTGTTCCGCATAACCCTAATGTTCGGTATCCCGGATGGAAGCGATCTATTATAAAACGGTCTATTTCCGGGGAAAGTTTTTCTGAAACGGTAGTGAAGAACCGAGAGAAAGAACTATGACGGCATTTATTGACACATCTTCTCTTTTTAAAAAATATCTGGATGAAAAGGGTGCCGATACATTTGACGCACTTCTTCAGCCGGTGTCTGATATTATCATAGCACCAATCACACTGCTTGAAATCAATTCAATAATTGAACGGAGACTTCGGGAAAAAACCTTGAGTACTCACGATGCAGATTGGATCGAAAAAGAGTTCATGCTGGACCTGAATTTTTATGGAGTTGTTGAATTTAATGAGGCATTGAATTCAGAATGTATTCGGGTGATAAGAAAGTATCAGATGAAGGTACTCGACGGAATTCAACTTTCTTCAGCCATTGTTGCTAATCCTGATGTGCTTATTGTTTCAGACAAACATCTTTATAAATCTGCTACCCAAGAGTTGAAGCGGGTAGAATTTGTTGGATGATACTATTTTGAGATTACCTGAAACCTTTCCGTTTTTTTCTTTGGTCTAACCAGGTTCTCCCCCCTGATACCTGTCCTGTTCGTGGAGCTAAGGGTTGCCTTAATCGGGCTGGGGTCGGACTACTTTTTTAATTTTATAAAAAGAGAAAAAAGCCCAACTCAAAAGAGCCGTCCGGCAATCGTGGGAATAGCATTCTCAACTCTTAAGATCCTCTGGCCAAGTGTTACTGCCTGGAACCCGTTTTTTTCCAGAAGTTCCACCTCAAAAGGAATAAAGCCCCCTTCAGGACCGATTACAAGCGTGACCGGACGGTTCACCGCATGTGGACAGAACTGCTGACAGTAGGGATGAGCCACAAGGGCCATAGTTCCTTTTGAGATATCCGGCAGTTCATCTTCAACGAATGGCTTGAACCTGTTTCTGATCACAATTTTTGGTACTATGGTATCTTTTGCTCCCTCCAGACCAAGCATCAGATGCGCCTGGAGGTTTGCGTCTTTAAGAAGGGGTGATGACCAGTAGCTTTTTTCAACTCTCCAGCTCTCTATTATATAGATCTTTTTGATACCCAGTGCGGTTGCGACTTCGATAGATTTCTTCAGGCTCTTGGGCCTGGGGAGGGCCATAACCAGAGTTAGAGGAAGCGGGGGCGGGGGCGGATCTGTAAGACTAACGGTCAGCTCAATTTTATCATTATCTATGCTTTCAACGGTGCCTGTTCCTAAAAGACCATTAATGAGTCCTACTTTTAACTGATCTCCGGGAACAGCACGGAACACCTCCATGACATGCTCTTTTCGACGCCCTTTTATGAGAACTTTCTGGTGAGAATTATCTGTAAAATCTGTTTCTGATAGCAAAATCAGGTTCATTGCTCCCCCTTTTTGGGCCCGGAATTCGATAGAGCTTTTAGAATGATCTTTGTTATGCCCCGGATCAGTGCGAATTGCGCTCATCCCTTGTGCATAAAGGCTCAGATTTGTATCAAATTAAATGTCATCTTTGCAGTGTCAGCCGGCAAGGCTCTTTTTAAATCAGCATCAATATTTCTGAAAAGGAACCTAAAAAATATATTACATATCTGCTTTAATTATCTTAGTTTAGAGAAAACAGGATATATAAATAGATGAGTGCAGAAATAACTTCCCCGGAAAATATCACACCAGGAAATCCACAGACTTTTGGCCGTTACGTAGTTAAAAGTTTACTGGGTGAGGGTGCCATGGGACGGGTTTATCTGGCTGAGGATCCTGTATTACAGCGTCAGCTGGCAATAAAGGTTATAGCGCTGGAGAAGACGCTTGATCAGACTACCCGGAAGGAGTATCTGGAGAGGTTTTCAATAGAAGCCAGGGCATCGGCCAAACTGAGCCATCCATCTATTGTTGCCGTGCATGATGCAGGGCAGCAGAACGGAATACCCTGGATTGCTTTTGAGTATGTCAGGGGTGAGGGGCTCGATCAGGTGCTCAAAAGCAATAAAAAGCTCTCCTTTGAAAGAATATGCACCATTTCTGTACAGATCGCCTCCGCACTTCATCATGCGCATGAGCACAAGATAGTTCACCGTGATGTAAAGCCTGCAAACATACTTCTTGACAGCCGCACCGGAATCGCGAAGCTTACTGATTTCGGGGTTGTCAAAGCGCCCTGGACCGGGCTGACCCAGTCAGGAACCTCAGTAGGATCTCCGGGCTACATGTCTCCGGAACAGATTGACGGATCACAGATAGATGCCAGAAGCGACCTTTTTTCTCTCGGCGTTGTCATTTACGAGATGATAACCGGAAAACACCCTTTTGTAAGGGATACTGTTCCTGCCACTTTCTTTGCGACAATCTCCGGAAATTACGAACCTATCTCTAAACTTCGTCCTGAAACCACACCGGAGCTTCAGAATGCCGTCGCCGGGCTTTTGGCTGTCAAGCGGGATAACCGGATTGGCACAGCCACGGACCTTATCACGATGATATCGCGAAAAGACCAGGAGCCTGGCACTGTTTTTATCAGCCCGGGCCAAAAAAAACGTCCGCTGCTGCAGGACAGTATTGTTACTGGTAAATTTGCAATTCGTGAGATGGCCCAATCGGTAGCGGAACATGTAAAAAAGAACCGGAAACCCGCAATTCAAAAGCTCAGGGCATTTCTAATGAAAGTCTCAGAGATCCTGAGTCGCCTTATTGCCTTTACAACAAGAAGTGCAGCCATTTTGATAAAACGTTTTCAGGCCCTGCCGGCTTCAACCAGAAAAACTGTTACTGCGGCAGGGGCAGCTCTTCTTATATTGACAATAGCCATCGGGACGGCAGTCACCTTGCGAGCTGTTTTCATACCCCGGCAGGCAAAAAGCAGCACTGTATTGGAAGTAAAGTTGCCTTCCGGACTGCTTCACCGCTTTGACAACCTGCTTGCTGACGATGATCTTGACAGTGCGCAAGCTATAAGAGACAGCCTCAACCAGTACAGGAAACTTTCTTTGTGGGTAAAGCTTTTCGATGCCAGGATACTGCTGGCAGATAAGGAATATGAGGCTGCCGCGGACAGCTTCACCAGCCTCAGGAATGAGGGGGGTAAAAATCTGATTAAAAATCAGATGCCCGGCATCCTGAAGGACATCGAAGAGAAATTTACAGAGGGCAGGGCCCCGGAACCTCTTATCTATCTGGCAAAAAACGTGCTCTCTATCCATGAACAGAAGAGAGCAGAACGGCTTCTCTTTGATGAGCACTACTGGAAACGATGGAACATGGTAAGGGTTTTCGAAGCAGCAGGCAAGAAGGTTGATATGGTAAAAATACACATACTCGACCTTCAGACAGCGGGCAGTTTTACTACACGGATCAGAGCAGCAGAGAAGCTGGGGGAATTAGGAGATCCCCGTGCTGTCCCGGCCCTCCAGAATGCACGGGACAAGGGGTTGAGAGATCCCTTTGTAGCCTCAGCCGCAAAAGATATCCTCGACCGGTATTTCAAGAATAAGAAACAGGAGTGAGCTTCAAAGGGGATTCATTCCCCCCTGCCCCTGTGAGCCGGCCTTTACCCACACTTATCGTCTGTTCATTTCAGGGCAGAAGTTCCGGAAACACGACTCTCATTCTCTCCAGATCATCATCGGAGTAATCCTTTCCCCTGAGGACCTTCATAAATGAATAGAGATCATCAATATTGAGCGTGAACTTGTAATCCGGAGCCTTCTCTTTGATCTTTGAAAAGTGGCCCAAAACCGATTTAAAGGTGACGGGTTTTACAGAACGCGCTCTTGGTTGCTCCATCTCTGCTTCAAGGACCTCTTTTTCTTTTCCTGCTGGAGCTTTAAGGGTTTTCTGGATAATCTCTTTTGCCCTGTTCCATGAGATCTCCCCGTTTTCCAGCATCCCCTTCATCCTCACATCAACCATTGGTGCAAATTTCAGTATCTCTTCGATCCAGGGAGTGCTTTTATCTAAAAATTCGGCAATTCTCGATGCGGGCCAGTTTACATTATTCAGATATATGACAGTTTCGAAGTAATCTGTGATTCTGGTATCGAGTCTGTCAGCGTTGAGCTTTAGGTTAAGTGCCCTGATCTCATCGGGATCACCTGCCACAACCCGCACATCAACACGATCAAAGTATCCCGGATTGTTTTTTCTGACATTCTTTATGGCTTCCATGCGATGAAAACCACCAACAAGATAAAATTCTCCGTCATTTCTTTCCCATACTACAAGCGGTTCAAGAAGGCCATTTGTGAGGATGTCTTTTTCAAGATGGCTCACTTTAGCAAGACTGAGCTGGCGATGGTTTCCGATTACCGGATGAACAGCGATTTTTTCGAACTGCAGATATTCATATCTTTTTGTAGTCAGCATTTGATCTCCAGAGGCTAAAGGATAGTAAAACAACAGATAAAATTTAGTTCCTGCGGTTTTCTATTTCCAGAAATGTTAAAAGTGTAATTTAAACTGAAAGTCGCAGCCGGGGAGAACAAAAATTCGTAAGATGTTGAGATGTTAAGGCTTGAAAGCATTGCAGGTCTTATCGACAAGGTAATAAGATCAAGATGCCTGAAAGCCTTAGCGCTCAACAGATTGCGATTTTTTGCCTCATCCAACTGCGATTTTTAGGTTTAAAGGTGATTTTTCTGCTGTCACCATTACATTTTTATCATATAAAGCATACTACTGATATATAATTATACATCATCTTTTCCAGCGGAACTGCAGATTGACTTTAAAGAGCGGTTTTTTCAGATTCAGGCTTTCAAAAGATCTTCTATCGATTATTCTACTCTTTCTGTTCTTAGCAGCAAATGCTTACAAGTGCACCGTCTTCAGATTGACTCTTTGCGACCTGAAAAATCCATATTTTACCACAACCGCCGGTTATTTCTTCACATATCTGATGCTTTGTTCATTTGTAATTCTGATGATCCTGAGACTAAAGCAGTTCTGGCTATCGGCCGTGTTTTATGTTCTTCAGCTTCTTTTCTTAACCATTAATCTCTCCTACTATTTTTTCTTCGAGGGATATCCACACCTGAGCCAGTATATTCACCTTTACAAAGAAGTCATAGAGCTGGTTGCACACTCCGGGGCTCGTTTTGAACCGGGACTGCTGATTGTCCTGATCGATTTACCTCTTTTTGCCGGGGTGTTTTTTCTAAGGAGGGAAATCTCTTTCCGTAATCCGGTGATCAGGTATTCGTTTTATCTCCCCTTTCTGATTTTTCTCATAAAATTCGCCCGCTGGGATAATGTAAAGGACTCAAATCTCTTTAATACAATGGATGACCGCTATACCGGAGAGCTTCAGGCAATACAGAAATTCGGCATCGGCCCGGTAAACCTTGTTAATCTGTTCAGATTGAATCAGAATACAAAGAACCTGAAGATACTTGGAGACAGAGGAAAACTTATCGAGGCTCAAATCGACACAACAAAAGAGACTCCCGGATTCTTTCTGATCCAGGTAGAATCCATGGAATCCTTTATAGTAAATAAGAAGCACAAGAAAAAACATGTCACCCCGTTCCTTAAAAGTCTCAGTAAAACCGCAATTTACTACCCCTATGTGCTCAGCTATCACAAAGCCGGATCAACATCAGACTGTGAGTTTTCTGTAATAAACAGCCAGGAACCGCTTGACCAGTTTCCATCGATGAAAATCAGGAACTACAATTTTCCCAACTCACTTGCAAAGAGCTTTGTAAAAGACAGTTTCGAGGTGAAGATCTTTCACGGTAATCGCGGCGAATACTTTAACCGCAGAATTGCTTTAAAAAAAATGGGTTTCCCTGCTTTTTACGACATCTTTGATATGAAGCTCAAAGAGGTATGCTGGGGCGCCCCGGATCATGATGTATTTAATTTTACCCTCAATTCAATGAAGTCCGCACGTGATCCGTTTTTCTATTATGTAATTACTATGAGCAGCCACGAGCCTTTCACTTTTACAAGATCTTATTACCATACCACCTGGTTCGATGATATAAGCGAAAAAAAGGTCCAGAACTACTTCAAATGCATGTCCTACATCGACAGCACTTTAAAAAGTGTGATACAGGAGATAAGAACGCACAAACCCAATACAGTTATAATGATTTACGGTGATCATACTCCAGGCATAAAAGATGGTCCCTACACTCAGGCCTCTTTTAAAGAATCGGGCATCTATTATGAGTTCACGCCTTTATTCATCATAACACCCGATAATCGGAAGTATTCTGAAAAAAAGAGAGTGGCCTCTTTTCTTGACATCGCACCTACAGTTCTTTCTATCACAGGAAACTCCCATGGCATTCATTCTTATGGAGTAAACCTTCTAGAACCGCAGGATAATTTCAGGGCTGTTCCCTTCCGCGGTACAATGCTTGAAAGAGAAAAACTGTTCGCTAAAATTGATTCTGTTTTCAATCACATAAAGTGAGCAAACAGGCTTCGTTTTTATGCTTTCTGCCAAATGATATCCTGATGGGGCGACGCCTCAATACAGTAAAACGCAGGTTATTCCGTTTGGTTCAGTTTAGCCGGTTACATTTTTTAGGCTGTTTTTAACAATAAAATAATTTTTTTGTGTTTTTTGACATTTTTTAGGCTATATTATGGTTACATGATTTTAGTAACATTGTACACATAACTTAAAAGGAGCCCTCCATGAAAACGGTCCGGACTATCTTTTTCTTTTTTCTGGCACTTACCCTGGCATCATTTTCCGGCATCAGTGAGGCCCAGGACCTCTGCCAGCCAGTGGGATGGGCGACACAGAACGGCGGGGTAACTGGCGGCGGCAGTGCAACCCCGGTTGTAGTGTCAACGTACAATGATCTAAAAGCAAAACTTACCGGTTCCGATAAGGTAGTTCATATAAGCGGCACTATCACAATCCCCGCCGGCGGGAGGATAACGATTCAGGATCAGACCGGAAAAACCATTTTCGGGCTCCCGGGATCAAAAATTGTTTCTACAGACCGCAGTGCTGATGGTTCCGGAATTTTCTACATCAAGAGATGCAAAAACTTCATCATGCGCAATCTTGTCTTAGAAGGACCCGGTGCCTACGACACAGACGGATACGATAATTTCTGTTTAGACAACTGTCAGAACTTCTGGGTCGACCACTGCGAATTTCATGATGGCATGGATGGAAACTTTGACATTAAAAGCGCATCTGACTTTATCTCTGTTACCTGGTGTACCTTCAGCTACGAAAAGCCCCCGATCGCCGGAGGCCCCGGAGGTTCAGATGACCACAGATATTCAAACCTGATTGGATCCTCAGATGGAGCGACCGGTGATAAGGATAAATTAAATGTTACATTTTATTACTGCTGGTGGGGAGAAGGGTGTCGTGAACGTATGCCCCGCGTGAGATACGGAAAAATTCACATGGTAAATAATCTCTTTAACAGCAAAGTCTCAAATCATTGCATACGCGCCGGATACAAGGCAGATATTCTGGCGGAAGGCAACTATTTCGACAATCAGAAAAAACCTATTGACGAATACGATGGCGACTACACGGCCATAAAGGGAATAAACAACTATGGAGCTGCCAACATATCAAAGAACACTGCATTTGACCCCCCTTACGACATTGCGGTTGCAAACCCCCAGGACATTGTGACCCCAATCAAAAACTGCGGCGGCGCCACACTGTCTGCCCCGACCGGATGCTCTTCATGCGGTGGCGGCTCAATCAACCAGTCTCCTTCTGTAAGCATCACTTCACCTGCCGATAATGCCTCTTTCAGCGCACCGGCTCAGATTACCATTAATGCAAACGCCAGTGATCCTGATGGTTCTATAAGTAAAGTTGAATTTTACAACGGCACTACACTTCTTGGTTCTGATAACAGTTCTCCGTATTCATACACATGGTCGAATGTGACAGCAGGCACATACACTATCACCGCAAAAGCGACAGATAATAAGAATGCAACCGGAACATCTTCAGGGATAAAATTAGTTATAAATGACCCCTCTGTTCCATCGTTGACAGCCACATCCAATACAACCCAGTCCGTTGCTTCCGGTTCAGCAATAAGTCCGATAGTCTTCACATGGGGCGGCGCGGCAACAGATGTAAGCCACACTACTCTGCCTGAGGGGCTTACAGCACAGAAGAATTCCCAGGCAAAAACTCTTACTGTGTCGGGAACCCCTGTCTCCGGAGGATCTTTCAGCGTATCGACAATCGGCGGAAACCCCAGTGTGACACTCAACGCAACCGTGTCAATCTCTATACAGGGTTCTGTTCTTGCCGACTGGTACCCCTTCCAGGAAAACCCGCTCACACTTGATTTTATCTCTTTTACAAACGCATCTGTAAGTACCGACTTCTTTGACCAGACAAAACCGGCCAACGGTGTAGATTATACTCCGGGAGCGCTGAGATTGAATACCGGCGTCGGTACCATGAAACTTGAGCTGAAGACCCTTGATGTGCTGAAGATCCGCATGTATGCCACCGGGGGAAGGACATTGAAAGTAACTTATGGCACTAACGGAACAGAAAATACCTGGAATTCCGCCGAGCAGTTCGAAAGCGGTGCTCACGAACTTGACCTTACCGATATGATACCGGCACTGGTCTCTTCACAACCGGTTATTGTAAATATTATTAACAACCGCACAGATGGCGGGACGTTGAATATTCATGATCTCTATGTGGAAGGAACGGTTGACAATACCTCTACTGGCATTTCAACTTTCGCAGGCGCAAAAGCCCACATCAGAAATATCGGTTTTATAAACACCGGCAAATCGCTTCTCTTTTCATCATCAGTTTTGAAACCGGTAAGAATTCTGGACGTTATGGGAAAAACAGTCTGGGCAGGGGCGGTATCGGGAAACCTTGATATAAGCAGACTGAATAACGGGATCTACCTTTTGAGGGCAGGGGAAATTACCGAAAGGTTTATAAAAAAGTAACTCTATATTATTTGACATAAAAGAGGCATGCTGACGGGGAAGTTTTCCAGACAGCATGCCTTTTTCTTTTCGGTTAATACGTTCCAAACCGGTGCTTTACATTGAAATAACGGCAATTAATACAAGGGATTGTCCATACTCAGGGACACCTCTGAGTGCTTTGCCAGTCAGGGTCAAAAAGATCTGCCCATGCGGCCGATGATGAATCGATATCGCAGAGTTTATTATTGGCCAGATCAAGCGCCCCGGAAGGCGATAAGCGGTTGAAAGATCCCGGCAGAGAACTAAGCTCATTTGCTGAAAATTCAAGAACCCTGCAATCTTTCAAATAACCAATTTCCGGAGACAGGTACTGAAGGCCATTACTGTCAAGGTACAGTTCAAACAGGCGCATTCGGCCGACTTCCGGAATTACTTCAGGCAGCGATGTATTCCCAAGGTCAAGGATTCTTACCTCCATTAACTTTTCAATTTCCACCGGAAAAAAATTCAACTTAAAACCCCTGAGAAAAAGTCCCGAGATACGGCCATTTCTGAAACTGCAGACCGAATCAATCGGAACCTTTCCGTACCCAAGAGTATCAAGGATCTTTTTGATTGTTATCGTGTCACATGTGCCGTCAAAACAGGGCTTAATCGGGCGTGGCTCCAGATTAAAAGATCCTATGTTGCGCATTTCTCCATTCCCGATGTCAAGAGTAACATCCATGGCGCCGGATCTGCCCCATGCCCCCTCATGATTAAATGGCTGTGATCTAAAGTGGAAAACATGGACACCCGGCGGAACTGTAATTGAAAACTGACCGAAAGTGTCTGTATAAACTGAGCGCTCCAGTCCATATACCTGAACGTAACCGGAGGCGCTGTCTTCTCTTTCAATATTAACAGTTCCTTCTACCGTGGAAACCGGTAAAAGCTGCCCGGCATCAAGTTTGTAATGCTCTCCCACTTTTATAACTTCTATACGCCTGAGAACCGAATACGAATCACCCAGGGAGGCCTCGATGCAGTATTGACCAGGCAGAACACTGTCGATAACAAATGAGCCGTTCTGACTGGTTTTTGTATCTGCAATTGAATGAGTTCGGAGGTACTCTTCTGACAACGCGGAATCCGCAAGATAATCAACTGGCCGCAGCCTGATATCGACATCTCCCGCAGGATTACCATCTGCATCATTTATCAAACCATCAAGCGAACTGACCTCCGTGCTTGAAGCTCCGCCGGCAGTCTGCACCGGATTATTCACTGAGCAGGCGCCCCAAATCAGAATCATAAACAGCGCACTGTATAAGCTAAGCGCCAGCTTATTACATCCCTGCATTTTTTGTACTCCTGCTCACTGGAAATAAATTCAGCGTTAATTGACATGCGAATTCGGGACTGCCATCGATACGCGCCATTTCCATAAGTTGATTGTGAAGCTCTCTTATCCGCAACTTAAACAGATCAAAAGTCTCCCTGGAAATGGAAAATGTCGTAGATGTCATCATACGGTCGTGAATCTCAGTTCTATCATATGCCTGCATTGCCATCTGCAGCATCGAAACCTGAAATTTCTCGATCACAAAAGCATCCGAAACGCCGGGCTTTGCATTTATCAGATTCTGTGTCTGATAGAAGTGGCCATCTTTATCCTGCTCAATAAAACCGAGCTGCTCTAAAAGGAATATCGACTTTTTGGCCTCAGTAGCACGAATCTGAGGAACCAGAAATGCCCCCAGCCTTTCAAAATCGCCTTTAAAATCAAAAAAAGTCACGACCTCTCTTATCACAGAGTGATACCAGGCACTGTAGTACTCGTATCTGTCTTTATCTATAACAGCAATATCGATCGGTTTACGGATTTCAACCAGACGGCTGTAATACTCTGTTTTTTCGACAATTGTCTTTGCCTGATTAAAGAATACAAGGTATTCAAAGTATTCTTCTTCCTGGCGATTGAAACCTATGGCCTGAGAAATTTTAAGAATCGTTCCCTTTGTAAGGTTCCGCTTTCCCTCAATGACATAGAAGAGAAACGAAGGTGCCTTTATACCGGCTTTTTCAGAAAAATACCTGTACGAAAATTTTTTCTTCTGTTCTTTCTGTTCTTTATAGTAGTCCTGCAGAAATGACCTGTAGTCCTGGTATTCGAAAAGATTGATCTGCGTTCTCATAAAATTCTACTTTATTTGATTTTTTTAAGGCAATGAGTCGGCTACTTACAGTTAATATAAGCTAAAAATAGTCTTTTTAGATGAATCAGAAATAATTGGCGTTCTCAAAAGAGAACTTCTTTTCTCTTTCTTAGCGGACCAATAGTTACAGTAGTAATGCCTAAATGGATTTTAGGGCTTTTGAAAAGGCGCCCACCAATATTAAGAATTCTTAAGAACCAGGAGTTTTTTGGGAGGGGGCATCCCCAATATAAAGAATTCTTAAGAACCAGGAGTTTTTGGGAGGGGGCGTCCCCCCTTGCGCTACAGCCCGTCGAAGACGCCGGTCTTACGCTATCCCCCTGTGTTGTCCACCAGTTATGGAGGCAGGTAACTTTTATCACATCTGCCAACACCTTTGCGGCCGCACCGGCGAACTGGTGGTAGATTAAAATTTATTGTAGTTTTTAAGATAAGGATGCTTAATATTAATGATATTGCCGTTTGTTGGTTTTGCTTTGCCTCACCCCGCCTGTCGGCACCCCTCTCCAGCTGGAGCGCTGGAGAGGGGCTTTGCAAACGGACATTTGGACTGGTAACATTTATATTCTTATTAGTATAAAAGGGTGACGTGCCGCGATTTTGTTACTTTCTTACAAATCCAATAAATTGCCCTTTGAAACTCCTGGCTTGCGACTTGCTACTTGCGACTTGTGACTTTCCCTTACATGCTTGAATTCTTTCAGGCTACAATCCGTTTTAATCACTAGGGCGTCGCCCTTCGCTGAAATAGGTCAGCCTTTCAGGCTGGTCAGGAATCTTATCCATTTATAGCATCTTTCAAGGGCTTCTCGAGATAAATTGGGGGTACTTGGCAAAAGATACG